>ERZ1673730.72-NODE-72-length-170588-cov-201.255909_pt1 | contig 170588 bp, 167 predicted proteins | sample MGYA00580200_ERZ1673730 | MGnify/ENA primary metagenome ERZ1673730 (study PRJEB41218, sample SAMN15661761) | gut metagenome | host: Homo sapiens | place: Canada: London | collected 2015-08-20/2019-03-30 | study: EMG produced TPA metagenomics assembly of... | reverse complement strand
CAGCAGACCAAGAACCTGCTGGTGAGCTACGACATCAACCCGCTGGGCTTCTTCTAGTAGGACCCCGGACCGGCCGCGACCGCTCTTTCCCGGAGCGGTCGCGCCGGCTCGTGAAACACGCCGCCGAGGCTGACGGCGGCGCCCCTTCCACCTCCTCGCCAGGCCGATTGCAGAGCGGCTGGCATAGCTATTGCCTGCGTTCACCACGTACAGCACACCACCGGGAAAACCGGGGTCGATAACAACAAGATTGAGGTGAAAAACCCATGTCCCTCGAACAAACCGGCCATGCGCCCGCAACTTCCGGGGTCGACTTCGAAAGCGTCGACGCCGACTACTTCCAACACCGTCAACTGAAGAAAGGCGCCGCCGGCTGGGTCCTGCTGGTCGGGCTCGGCGTCGCCTACGTGATCTCCGGCGACTACGCCGGCTGGAACTTCGGCCTGGCCCAGGGCGGCTGGGGCGGGATGTTCCTCGCCACCCTGCTGATGGCCACCATGTACCTGTGCATGTGCTTCTCGCTCGCCGAGCTGTCTTCGATGATCCCTACCGCCGGCGGCGGCTACGGCTTCGCCCGCAGCGCCTTCGGGCCCTGGGGCGGCTTCCTCACCGGCACCGCGATCCTCATCGAATACGCCATCGCCCCGGCGGCCATCGCCTGCTTCATCGGCGCCTACTGCGAGTCGCTGTTCGGCGTCGGCGGCTGGCTGATCTACCTGGTGTTCTACATCGTATTCATCGGCATCCACATCCTCGGCGCCGGCGAGGCGCTGAAGCTGATGTTCGTCATCACCGCGGTGGCGGCCATCGCCCTCGGCGTGTTCATTGTCGCGATGGTTCCGCACTTCGACTCGGCCAACCTGTTCAACATCCCGCAGACCGCGGCGACCGGCGCCAGCAGCTTCCTGCCGTTCGGCTATGTCGGGGTCTGGGCGGCGATCCCCTACGCGATCTGGTTCTTCCTCGCCGTCGAAGGCGTGCCGCTGGCCGCCGAGGAAACCAAGAACCCCAAGCGCGACCTGCCGCGCGGACTGATCGGCGCCATGTTGGTGCTTCTCGCCTTCGCCGCACTGATTCTGGTCGTCGGTCCCGGGGCCGCCGGAGCCAAGGAGCTGATGGGTTCGGGCAATCCCCTGGTGGAAGCGCTGGAGTCGGCCTACAAGGGTTCGACCTGGATGAGCCAGTTCGTCAACCTGGTCGGCCTGGCCGGGCTGATCGCCAGCTTCTTCTCGATCATCTATGCCTACTCGCGGCAGATCTTCGCCCTCTCCCGCGCCGGCTACCTGCCGCGCAGCCTCTCGCTGACCAACCGCAAGAAGGCGCCGGTACTGGCCCTGGTGGTGCCGGGGGTGATCGGCTTCGGCCTGTCGCTGACCGGCCAGGGCGACCTGCTGATCCTGGTCGCGGTGTTCGGCGCGACCATCTCCTACGTGCTGATGATGGCCGCGCACATCACCCTGCGCATCCGCCGCCCGGACATGCAGCGCCCCTACCGCACCCCTGGCGGCATCCTCACCTCCGGCGTAGCCCTGGCGCTGGCCTGCGTCGCGGTGGTCGCCGGCTTCCTGGTCGACCCGCGGGTCGTGGTCGGCGCGGTGGCGATCTACGCTGTACTGATCGGCTACTTCGCCCTGTACAGTCGGCATCACCTGGTGTCCGGCACCCCGGAAGAAGAGTTCGCCGCGATCCAGGCGGCGGAACAGGACCTGCGCTGAGAGCGACAACGACAAAGCCCGGCCCGCCGCTGGCGAGGCCGGGCACTGGAGACACACATGGCACGTTTCACCCATAGCGTCGGCGGCGAAACCTACCGCTTCGACAGCCTCAAGGACGTGATGGCCAAGGCCAGCCCCGCGCGCTCCGGCGATTTCCTCGCCGGCGTCGCGGCGAGCAACGACGGCGAGCGGGTCGCCGCGCAGATGGCCCTGGCCGACATCCCGCTCAAACACTTCCTCGACGAGGCGCTGATTCCCTACGAGGACGACGAGGTCACCCGCCTGATCATCGACACCCACCAGCGCGACGCCTTCGCCCCGGTGTCCCATCTCACCGTCGGCGGCTTCCGCGACTGGCTGCTCGGCGACGCCGCCGACGAGGCCAGCCTGCGCGCCCTGGCTCCGGGCCTGACGCCGGAAATGGCAGCGGCGGTATCGAAGATCATGCGTGTCCAGGATCTGGTCCTGGTGGCGCAGAAGATCCGCGTGGTCACCCGCTTCCGCAACACCCTCGGCCTTCGCGGCCGGCTCTCCACCCGCCTGCAACCGAACCACCCGACCGACGACCCGGCCGGAATCGCCGCGAGCATCCTCGACGGCCTGCTGTTCGGCAATGGCGACGCGATGCTCGGGATCAATCCTGCCACCGACAGCATGGCCTCGATCTGCGCCCTGCTGGAGATGCTCGACGCGATCATCCAGCGCTACGAGATTCCTACCCAGGCCTGCGTGCTGACCCACGTCACCAGCTCCATCGAGGCGATCAACCGCGGCGTGCCGCTGGACCTGGTGTTCCAGTCGATCGCCGGCACCGAGGCGGCCAATGCCAGCTTCGGCATCAGCCTGAAGATCCTCCAGGAAGGCTACGAGGCCGGGCTCAGCCAGAAGCGCGGCACCCTAGGCAACAACCTGATGTACTTCGAGACCGGCCAGGGCAGCGCGCTCTCGGCCAACGCCCACCACGGCGTCGACCAGCAGACCTGCGAGACCCGCGCCTATGCGGTGGCTCGTCACTTCAAGCCGTTCCTGGTGAACACCGTGGTCGGCTTCATCGGTCCCGAGTACCTGTACAACGGCAAGCAGATCATCCGCGCCGGCCTGGAAGACCACTTCTGCGGCAAGCTGCTCGGCGTGCCGATGGGTTGCGACATCTGCTACACCAACCATGCCGAGGCCGACCAGGACGACATGGACATGCTCCTGACCCTGCTGGGCGTCGCCGGGATCAACTTCATCATGGGCATTCCCGGCTCCGACGACGTGATGCTCAACTACCAGACCACCTCCTTCCACGACGCCCTCTATGCGCGCCAGACGCTGGGCCTGAAGCCGGCGCCGGAATTCGAGGACTGGTTGCAGCGGATGGGAATCTTCACCCAGGCCGACGGGCGCATCCGCTTCGGTGACGAGTTACCGCCGGCGTTCCGCCAGGCCCTGGCGCAACTGGCCTGAGGAGATGCCGATGAACGACAAGCACCTGCCCGACGCCAGCGCCGAGAACCCCTGGCTGCCGCTGCGCCAGCTGACCCCCGCGCGGATCGCCCTGGGCCGCACCGGCACCAGCCTGCCGACCCGCCCGCAACTGGACTTCCAGTACGCCCACGCCCAGGCGCGCGACGCCGTGCACCTGCCCTTCGACCATGCGGCCATCAGCGACGGCCTGCGCCAGCGCGGCCGCGACAGCCTGCTGCTGCACAGCGCCGCCGCCGACCGCCACGTCTACCTGCAACGCCCGGACCTCGGCCGGCGCCTCGACGAGGCCTCGGTGCAACGCCTGCGCGAACACGCCGCCTGCTACGACGGGCAGATCGACCTGGCCATCGTGGTCGCCGACGGCCTCTCCGCGCTGGCCGTGCAGCGTCACACCCTGCCCTTCCTCGAACGCCTGGAGGAACAGGCGCTGGCCGAAGGCTGGTCGCTGTCCCCGGTGGTCCTGGTGGAACAGGGACGGGTGGCGGTGGCCGACGAGATCGGTGAATTGCTGCGGGCGAAGATGAGCGTCATCCTGATCGGCGAGCGTCCCGGCCTCAGCTCTCCGGACAGCCTCGGCCTGTACTTCACCTGGGCCCCGCGGGTCGGCCTCACCGACGCCTATCGCAACTGCATCTCCAACGTCCGCCTGGAAGGCCTCAGCTACGGCATGGCCGCGCACCGCCTGCTCTACCTGATGCGCGAGGCCTGCCGGCGGCAGCTTTCCGGGGTCAACCTGAAGGACGAGGCGGAGGTCCAGGCGCTGGACGGCGAGGCTCCGCGCACCGGCAACTTCCTCCTGGCGAGGGACTGAGCCTCCCGGCCGAAGGATGGGCCGGCGCGCGTCGCCCCTCCTTCGGCCGATTCAAACGTTCGCTTGGATTGCGCTTTCCAGGGAGATTGGGCAGCATCGAAGCGTTGCTGGCATGCAGCCTGCATCGTCCCGGCAGCCCCTTCCCGCAATGCGAGGCCCGTCATGCGAATCGTGCAAGCCACCCTCGAACACCTCGACCTGCTGGCGCCGCTGTTCGTCAAGTACCGCGAATTCTACGGCATGCTCTCCTACCCCGAGTCCTCGCGGAAATTCCTCGAGAAACGCCTGCGCCGCAAGGAGTCGGTGATCTACCTGGCGCTGGCCGACGAAGAAGACCGGCTGCTCGGTTTCTGCCAGCTCTATCCGAGCTTCTCCTCGCTGTCGCTCAAGCGCGTCTGGATCCTCAACGACATCTACGTCGCCGAGGAGGCGCGCCGGCAACTGGTCGCCGACCACCTGCTGCAACACGCCAAGCAGATGGCCCGGGAAACCCATGCGGTGCGCATGCGTGTCTCCACCAGCGTCGACAACGAGGTAGCGCAGAAAGTCTACGAGTCGATCGGCTTCCGCGAAGACCAGGAGTTCAAGAACTACACCCTGCCGATCAGCGACGAACTAAGCTGAAGACAAAGGCACGGCACCTCCCAACCGATCGCTCAGAGCAGAGGCATCCATGGGTTCGCGCACCTGGCACTGGCCCGGCGTCCTGCTCGGCCTGCTCCTCGCCACGGCCGGCGCGCAGGCCGACACCCTGCGCGTGGCGACCCTCGACTGGGCGCCCTACGTCGGCCCCGACCTGCCGGGCAAGGGCCTCGCCAGCCGCATCCTCGACGAAGCCCTGGCCCTCGACGGGCACCGCGCCGAACTGGTGTTCCTGCCCTGGCAACGTGCCCTGAAAGAAGCCGCCGAGGGGCGCTTCGACGCTCTCATGCCGGCCTACCTGTCGCCCGAGCGGCGCGAACTGTTCCACGCCACCATCCCCCTGCTCGACTCGCAACTGGGCTTCTTCCGCCAGCGCGAGCGCCTGCTGCCGGTCAATCCCGCGCATCTGGAAAGCCTGCGTCCGTACCGCATCGGCGTGGTCCGCGGCTACGTCAACCGGGAGGATTTCGACGCCGACCGCAGCCTGACCAAGGACGCGGTGACCAACGACTGGCAGAACCTCGAGAAGCTCCTGCGCGGGCGTATCGACCTGGCCGTGGTCGATCGCTACACCGGCTACCACCTGCTGGCGCGCAACGTGCCGGCGCTGAAGGATCGCCTGGTGTTCATCGAACCGCCGCTGGAGGTCAAGCCGCTCTATGTACTGGTGCCGAAAAGACACGCCCGCGGCGCCGCCCTTGCCGCCAGCCTCGACCGCAACCTGCGCCTGATGCGTCGCAGCGGCCGGCTGGAACAACTGATCGCCGAAGCACACCTCGAACGCAGCGGGCAGACCCGCACGCTGGCCGTCGATCCGTTAACCGGCCAGGCCGACCAGCAGCGCAGCCCCGGCCAGGAGCAGGACCAGGGCCAGCACGCCCCGTTGCAACCGGCGTGGCGCGAAGACCCGCTGGGGATGCGCTAGCGGCTTCTGCAAGGCCAGCCAGAATTCCGACAACGCTTCGAAGCGCCCCTCCGGACGCGGCGCCAGGGCCCGCGCCAATACCCCATCCCAGCCGACCGGCAGGTCCGCCTGACGCTCGCCCAGGGGCTCGTAGCGGCATCCGCCGTCGCTCTCCGGGCAGGCGATCGACGGCCAGCGACCACAGAGCAGCCAATAGAACAGCGCCGCCAGGGCGAACTGGTCGGCCCGGCCATCGAGCGCCTCGCCGCGACGCAACTCCGGCGCCAGCGGCACGCTGTCCGCAGGCAGCGCCTGGCGCGCCACCCCCGGCAGGATCGCCGCCGCCTCGGGGAGGAACAGCAGGCGCCCGCCCTCGTCCAGCAGGATCTGCCGCGGCGCCAGCCACAAGCCCTGTACGCCGCGCCGCTGCAAGGCGCGAACCGCATCGATAAGTTGCTCCAGGAGGACCAGCGCGCATTGCGGTTCCAGCGGCAGGTGCGCTGGCGCCCAATCCAGCAGGCTGCGCATCGGCCAGCGCGGCGGAGCGAACAACTGGAAGGCATGACGACGCAACCGGGGCGACGACAATACTCGCGGCAGGCTCTCCGCACGGCAGCGCCGCAATGCCCATTCGCGCTGCCAGAACGCTTCGTCGGCATCGACCGCCGCGAGCAGCAGCAACGCCTCGCGTCCTTGCTCGTCGCAGGCGCGGAATAGCCGCCCGGGCGGGCCGAACGCGCAAGCTGCCTGCAAGGTCCAGCCATCCACGCAGTCGCCGGGGCACGCCGCGCCCAGCGCTGGCCAGCCGGTATGCCGTGGCGCCGCCGGGGCGCGCTCGAGCGCCCCCGGCAAGACCAGCGCCACCGCCCCCGGCGCATGCAGCAACGGCTGCAGCACGCCCTCCAGGCGCCCCGTGGCCAGCCCCGCACAACGCTCTCCGAGGGCGCGCAGGTCGGCCACTTCGAGCAGCGGCTGGGGCGCCAGCAACAAGGGCTCGCCGGCCACCTGGGTCAGGTTGTGCTGGACCAGCGCCAGCTCCGCGCTGCTACCCAGCGGCTGGCCGCTCCCTCCCAGGCGCTGCAGGCTGCCCTGGCGATAACGCAGCAGGCCGACGGCGCCGCACTGGAGAAAGTGCACGCCTCCGGCATGGACCAGCAGCAACCCCGCCGCCAGCTCGAGCACGCCCGGCTCGCCTTCGCGGCGCCGGCGATAGAGCTGCATGTTCAGCGAAGCCAGGACCTGCCGCGCCGCCTGCGCTTCCGGCCAACCCTCGGGGGTACAGGCGTAGTCGGCGAACAGGGCGTCGAGATGGCCTTCGATGGCCTGCACCACGTTGGCGCAACCGCGTCCCCAGAGCAGCGCCAGGAGAAACGCCGGAGCCCGTCCGGGGCGAGGCGCGAGCCATTCGGCGCGAACCCGCGCGGCCTGCCCCGGGAGGTCGCGCCCGGCGCCCAGGGCGAGACTGAGCGGTGGCTGGGCAAAAGGCTGGAGTGTCATCGCACGCCCTTCCCTGCTAGAAATTTCTCCTGTTCTTGCAGACTTTATGCCGACCAATTTCGGAAAAATTACCGAAACATCCTGCAATCAGTGGTTTTGCCGGGATCGCGACAAACAGCCCCCCACCCATCCGGACGCCCCCCTATAATGGCGGCCCTCTGCCGCTCAACGCGTTGTCTCCGCAGGTTGCTCAATGGACTTCAACCCAATCGATCTGATTCTCCACCTGGATACCTACCTGGCCATGCTGGTCAGCAACTATGGCGTCTGGATCTACGCCATCCTGTTCCTGGTGATCTTCTGTGAAACCGGCCTGGTGGTGACTCCGTTCCTCCCCGGCGACTCGCTGCTGTTCATCGCCGGCGCCATCTGCGCCACCGGCGGCATGGACCCATGGCTGCTCGGCGGGCTGCTGATGGTCGCGGCGATCACCGGCGACAGCACCAACTACGTGATCGGCCGGACCCTCGGCAAGCGGCTGTTCAGCAACCCCGACTCGAAGGTATTCCGCCGCGACTACCTCGACCGCACCCATGAGTTCTACGAACGCCACGGCGGCAAGACCGTGACCCTGGCGCGCTTCCTGCCCATCGTGCGGACCTTCGCGCCCTTCGTCGCCGGCATGGCGAAGATGCACTACCCGCGCTTCGTCATGTTCAGCGTGGTGGGCACCGTGGCCTGGGTCGGCGGCCTGGTGACCCTGGGCTACTTCTTCGGCAACGTGCCGTTCATCAAGAAGAACCTGTCGCTGCTGGTGATCGGCATCATCCTGCTGTCGCTGCTGCCGATGATCCTCGGCTTCATTCGCCATCGCCTGCAGGCGAGCGCCGCCAAACAGGCCAAGGCCCAGAGCGACTGAGCATGTGGTCGTTCCGCGCCTGGCGGCGCCGGCGCCTGCTGGCACGCCACCCGGTGGCCGAAGAGCTCTGGCAGCGGGTACGCCGGCACCTGCCGATCCTCGACGGCCTGGACGCCGACGAGGACCGCCGCCTGCGCGAGCGGGCCGTGCTGTTTCTCGCCGACAAGCACCTGACCGCACTCGCCGGCGTCGATCTCGACGACTTCGGCCGCCTGCTGCTGGCGGCGCAGGCGCAACTGCCGCTGTTGCACCTGCCGGAGCTGAACTGGTACCAGGGCTTCCACGAGCTGGTGCTGTATCCCGATGATTTCGTCAGCCCGCAGAAACACCGCGACGCCAGCGGCGTAGTCCATGAATTCGACGACGAACGCAGCGGCGAGACGTCCCTGCAAGGGCCGGTGGTCCTGGCCTGGCCCGGCGTCGTCGGCGGGGGTGGCTGGGATGCCTACAACCTGGTGATCCACGAACTGGCGCACAAGCTGGACATGCTCAACGGCGACGCCAACGGCCTGCCGCCGCTGCACGCCGGCATGCGCATCGGCGACTGGGCGAGCGCCATGCAGGCCGCCTACGACGAGATGAACGCCCTGCTCGACCGCGACCCCGACGCGCAGACCGCCATCGACCCCTATGCGGCGGAAGATCCGGCGGAGTTCTTCGCCGTTACCAGCGAGTATTTCTTCACCGCCCCGGATCTCCTCCACGAGGCCTATCCGGCGGTATACCGGCAGCTCCAGTTGTTCTACCGCCAGGACCCGCTGCAACGCCTGCGCCGCCTGCAGGCCGAGCATCCGGACTACCGCGAGGCGGCGGGCGACACGACTAACGGCTGAATGCCGGTACATGGCATCGACAACCGAATATGCCTATAATCGCGGCCTCTTTTTTGGCCAGAAACCTCTGGAGTCACCCATGAGCTACAGCAAGATCCCGGCCGGCAAGGACCTGCCGAACGACATCTACGTCGCTATCGAGATTCCGGCCAACCATGCGCCGATCAAGTACGAGATCGACAAGGACACCGACTGCCTGTTCGTCGACCGTTTCATGGCCACCCCGATGTTCTACCCGGCCAACTACGGCTTCATCCCGAACACTCTGGCCGACGACGGCGACCCGCTGGACGTGCTGGTGGTGACCCCCTATCCGGTCGCTCCCGGTTCGGTGATCCGCGCGCGCCCGGTTGGCGTCCTGCACATGACCGACGAGGCAGGCGGCGACGCCAAGCTGATCGCCGTGCCGCACGACAAGCTGAGCGTCCTGTACAAGGACGTGAAGGAATACACCGACCTGCCGGCCCTGCTGCTGGAACAGATCAAGCACTTCTTCGAGAACTACAAGGATCTCGAGAAAGGCAAGTGGGTCAAGGTCGAAGGCTGGGGCAACGCCGACGCCGCCCGCGCCGAGATCACCAAGGCCGTGGCCGCGTTCCAGAAGTAAGCGCGCCTCGCCGAAAAGAAGCCCCGCAGCCGCGGGGCTTTTTCATTCTCCCTCGCCGACCGCCAAGGTCGGTCTCGCCACCCCGCTCCGCTCAGTCGACCGTCGCCACGCTCTCCAACCGATATCCGTAGCCGTAGATGGTCAGCAACTGCCAACCACGCTCGGCGGTCAGGCCAAGCTTGTTGCGCAGGCGATAGATGTGGGTATCCAGCGGCCGCGAGGACAACACTTCCTCGTGGGGCCAGAAGCGCTCGTAGAGATATTCCCGCGACAACGGCCGTCCCAGGTTGGCGAACAGGCAGCGGGCCAGGCGGTATTCGCGCTCGGTCAGGCTGATCGGCGCGCCGGCCCGGGTCACGGTCAGCTCGGCATCGTCGAAACTGAGGTCGTTGAAAGTCTGCACCTCATGCTGCGCGGGACGCGTTCCCCCGTGGCGACGCAACACGGCGGCTACCCGCGCCTTCAGTTCGTTGGGCCGGAACGGCTTGCTGACATAGTCGTCGGCGCCGCTGTTCAACGCCTGCACGATGTCCTGTTCGGCGTCACGGCTGGTCAGCATGATCGCCGGCGGCGGCGCATCCAGATGCTCGCGGCTCCAGCGCAGCAATTGCAGGCCGCTGAGGTCCGGCAACTGCCAGTCGAGGATCAGCAGGTCGAAGGTTTCCCGCTTGAGCTGCTTGAGCAGGTCCTCGCCACGGGCGAAACGGTGCACCGTCCAGGCCTGTTCGCCCTGCGCGGGTATCTGCTGCAAGGTCTGCTCGACCCGGTCCAGTTCGGCCGACTCGTCGTCCAGTATCGCGACACGCATAAAAGCTGGTCCTGTTCAATCGGGCTAACGCCCCTTTTTCGCTCCAGGAACGGCGAATTACGTACAAATCTGAAGAATTGTGACGAATCTCTCTGGTCGCGACCAGCCCTTGATAGCCTGATTCCAAATAGCCATTAAGCGGGACGAAGAGCCCGCGAGCCAGCGCCAGCCTGACCTATCAAGGAGTCGTAGCCATGGGTTTCCGGCCAGTTAGCCAACGTTTGCGTGACATCAACCTGCAGGCCCTCGGCAAGTTTTCCTGCCTTGCCCTGGTCCTCGGCCTGGAATCGGTGAGCCATCCGGCCGGTCCGGTCCAGGCCCCATCGTTCAGCCAGGGCACCGCCAGCCCGTCCTTCGCCACTCCGCTCGGCCTCGACGGCCCGGCCCGCGCCAGGGCCGAGATGTGGAACGTCGGCCTGTCCGGCGCCGTCAGCGTGCGTGACGAGTTGCGCTGGGTGTTTTGAACGCGACGAATCTGAAATAGCGCGGAAGAATCTGAAGAAATATGGCAAATCTCACAGCAGACAAATCGCGCTTGGTAGATTTCCAACCGCTGAGTAGGCCAAGGAGCAAATGGATTGCTCCGACACAGGGATGTGTAAACCCGCTCCGGCGGGCCGTGGGACGAGACCACTCGAACCACAGTCAGGGGTCGGTGACGGACGATCGCCCCAGGCAACCGAGCCAATCCCCCCAGGGCTGGCTTCGACACACGGATGTGTCATCTCCCCTTCCTTGTTCGAATCATCCCCTCCCGCTATCCGGACGCCTCGATCCGCGTCCCATCCTGGATCTGAAAAGGACCTCATCATGAAGCAATACGGAGCAGAGTTCTTCGGCACCTTCTGGCTGGTATTGGGCGGCTGCGGCAGCGCAGTACTCGCTGCCGGCGTACCGGAACTGGGAATCGGCTACCTCGGCGTGGCCCTGGCGTTCGGCCTCAGCGTGCTGACCATGGCCTATGCCATCGGCCCGATCTCCGGCGCCCACCTGAACCCCGCGGTATCGGTAGGCCTGTGGGTCGGCGGGCGCTTCCCGGCCAGCCAACTGCTGCCCTATGTCGTCGCCCAGATCCTCGGTGGCCTCGCCGCCGGCGGCGTGCTGTACCTGATCGCCAGCGGCAAGGCCGGCTTCGACCTGGCCGCCGGCTTCGCCTCCAACGGCTACGGCGAACACTCGCCGGGCGGCTACTCGTTGCAAGCCGCGCTGGTCAGCGAAGTGGTACTTACCGGCATGTTCCTGCTGATCATCCTCGGCGCCACCTCCAAGCGCGCGCCGCAGGGCTTCGCGCCGATCGCCATCGGCCTGACCCTGACCCTGATCCACCTGATCAGCATCCCGGTCACCAACACCTCGGTGAACCCGGCGCGCAGCACCGCGGTCGCCCTGTACGTCGGCGACTGGGCGGTTTCCCAGCTGTGGCTGTTCTGGGTCGCGCCGATTCTCGGTGCGGTACTCGGCGCCCTGGCCTATCGCCTGATCGGCGACAAGAACGACTGAACCGAAGCGCCTGGCCCAACCGCCAGGCGCTGCGGCCGAGGAAACGACAAGGGAGCCTGCGGGCTCCCGATGTCGTTGCAAGGATTGCGAAACCGGCGCCCGATCAGGCAGATTGCAGCCTGACCGGACCGCCAGCGATACCTGACCCGCCGCCCAGTGAAGCCTATGACAGCCCTCGCCCTTACTTCCCGATCCCTCTTTCCGGCTTGCGCCGCCCTGGCGCTGGGCGGACTGTTGACGCTGCTCGCCGGCTCCGTCGCGGCCGCGCCGGCCAAGACGAAACGGCCACCGTTCATCGAGCAGGGCGAAACGTGCCTGCCCCAGCCGCTCCCCGCCAGCGTGCTCTATCTCGCCGGCGACGCCTGGAAGCTCGACGCCAAGGGCAACCAGACGCCCCTGGAAGAAGGCATGGACATCGACGAACTGGAAGGCGTCAAGACCTCTCCGACCGCCTTCGTCAGCCTGCTGCTCGGCGACGGCAGCCGCATCGTCCTGCCCTCCAGCTCGGAAGTCACCCTGCACCTCGACGAGGACACCGGCATTCCGCAGATCGCCCTGCGCGCGGGGCAGGTCGAGTCCTATGTCCTGAAGAGAAAGAGCGATCACGACCGCTTCCAGGTGTTGACCCCGGTCGGCGTACTGGGCGTGCGCGGTACCCACTTCCGCGCCCGCACCGAAGACGGCCAGGCGCTGACCGAAGTGCTCGACGGGCGCGTCGCGGTGAACCGCGAGCTGACCAGCGACGACCTGCCGCTCAACGGCAGGCGCCCGGCCCGCAAGGCGGCGCAGGCCGAGCCGGACGAGGACGTGCTGGTCGACGCCCGCCGCGGCCTGAAGGTCAAGCCGCAGGGCAAGCTGACGCCGGTGGACCTGCTACCCGCCCCGCAATTGCGCGGCCAGGGCGGCGAGCACGGCGAGTCGCCGGTTTGGAAGCTCTATCTTGCCCCGCTGCACGGCGCCAAGCGCTACCGTGCCCAGGTAGCCAGCGATCCGGACTTCCTGCGCATCCAGCAGGAACGTTTCTCGAGCACCCCGGAAGTCAGTTTCAGCGGACTCAAGGCGGCCTTCTACCACGTCCGCCTCTCGGCCTTCGACAACGACGGACTGGAGGGCGAGACCAGCGTATACGACATTCTCTACTACCCGCGAGGCGGCAGTGCCCGATAGGGCGCCGGGGCCTCGCCGATGAAGGCGCTCGACCGCCAGGACGAGCCCAGCCAGGCGCAGCGGCTGTTCCGCGGCCTGGTGCGCGAATGGCTGCTGGTCAGCCTGCTGCTCCTTCCGCTCACCGCCCTGCTTTCGCTGAGCAGCGGCCTGCCGCTGAACAACCTGCTCTACGACCGCCTGCGCAACCTCGCCCCGCTGGCCGTCGATCCGCGCATCCTCGTCGTCGCCATCGACGACCGTAGCCTGGAAAGCCTCGGTCGCTGGCCCTGGCCGCGCAGCGTCCACGCCGAGCTGCTGGATCGCCTGGCCGCCGCCGGCGCACGCAGCGTACTGCTCGACGTGATCTTCAGCGAACCCTCCTCCAATCCGGACAGCGACCGCCAGTTGGCAAGATCGCTGTGCCGGGCCGGCAACGTCCTCCTGCCACTGCTGCGCGAAAGCGTGCCGCGCTACGGCGAACCGCCACGGGAGATACCGCCGACCGCGCCGCTGGCCGGCTGCGCCGCCGGCATCGGGCATATCAACGTCGAAGCGGACAGCGACGGCACGGTGCGCAGCGTCTACCTGCGCGAAGGACCGCTCGGCCAGCCGCGCCCGCTGCTCGCCTGGCAAGCATTCGCCGATGCCGGCGCCATGCCCATGCCCGGCCTCGACGACATGCGCAACCTGCCCGGCTGGCAGCGTGACCACGCCATCCGCATTCCCTTCATCGGTGCCGACGCGGGCTTCCCCAGCGTGCCCTACGTCAGCGTGTTGCGCGGCGAGGTGCCAGACAGCCTGCTGCGCGACCGCCTGGTCCTGGTCGGCGCCACCGCGCCGGGCCTCGGCGACCGCTATGTCACCCCGCTGTCGGCCAGCCTCGGCACCACGCCGGGGGTGGAGATCCAGGCCAACATTCTCAACGGCCTGTTGCAGCAGCGCACCGCCGTCGACCTGCAACCCTGGCTCGCCGCCCTGCTCTCCGCCGCCAGCGTAGCGCTGCTGCTCGGCCTGATGCTGTTCCGCTCGCGCCACGCCTTGCTCCTCACCCTGGCCTGCGCGGCCCTGGCCCTGGGTCTTTCCTGGGCGCTGCTGCTCAACGGCTGGTGGTGGTCGCCGCTGGCCAGCCTGGTCGGCCTGCTGCTGGCCTACCTGATCTGGAGCTGGCGCCGGCTGAACGCGGTGCTCGCCTACTTCGGCTGGGAACTGGCGCGTCTCGACCGCGAGCCCAAGGTGCTGCCCGAGCGGGCCAGCCCCCCGCGCGCCGGCAACGATCCATTGCAGAACCGCATCGCCGCCCTGGAGCAGGCGGTCAGCCGCACCCGCGACAGCCGGCGGTTCATGGCCGACGGCCTGGAAGGCCTGCCGGTGGCGACCCTGATCTGCGACCCGCAGGGGCAGATCCTGCTGGCCAACCGCAAGGCACGCGACCTGTTCGGCGGCGAGCTGCGCGGCGCCGAACTGCGCCAGCGCCTGGCCGAACTCGGCCATCCGAGCCTCGCCGGTGGCGCCCGCCCAACGCTGGAAACCCTGGAAGCCATCGAGTTCCGCGACCACCGGGAACGCGACCTGCGCCTCGACCTGGCGCGCCTGCTGCCGGTCGAAAGCGAAACCGCCATCGGCTGGCTGGTGAGCCTGATCGACCTGAGCGCCGAACGCGATGCCGAGCGCCAGCGCGCCACCCTCCTGCGCTTCCTCTCCCATGACCTGCGCGCGCCGCACTCGGCGATCCTCGCCCTGCTCGACGTCCGCCCCGCCGAGGACGAAGCCGGCCAGCAGGTCTACCGACAGATAGAGCAGCAGGTCCGTCGCGCCCTGGGCCTGACCGACGCCTTCGTGCAACTGGCCAAGGCCGAATCCGACGCCTACCGCTTCGAAGCGTGCATGTTCACCATGTTGGCGATGGACGCCGCCGACCAGCTCTGGCCCCTCGCGCAACAGAAAGACATCGACCTGCGGCGCGACTGGGACGACGAGCAGGAACCGATGGTCTGGGCCGACCCCGGCCTGCTCACGCGCGCGCTGTTCAACCTGCTGGAGAATGCGGTCAAGTACAGCCCGGCGGGGACCGTCGTCAGCCTGAGCATCCGCCTCGAAGGCGACTGGCTGAGCTGCCGGATCGTCGACCAGGGCAAAGGTATCGCGGCCGCCGAACTACCGCGCCTGTTCAGCCAGTACCAGCGCTTCGCTTCCGCCGAGGGCAGCGCCGGCCTGGGCCTGGGGCTGGCCATGGTCAAGACGGTGATCGACCGGCACGGCGGCAGGATCGGTTGCCAGAGCCAGGTTGGCCAGGGCACCACTTTCGAGATTCGCCTTCCGCTGCTGAAAGGCGAGGAATAACCGCTACTGGCGGAAGTCGGGTCTTCCTCCAACTTGCATTGGTCTCGAAGTTCGGAAGATCCAGGCGGCCGGGCTATTCCGCTTCCCGTCTATCGAAACGGCAACTGCCTTCCCTCGTGAAACTCCGCAGGGGGAATCGACGCGTCCCCAACATAGGCACCAGCGAGCGCAACATGGCCGCGTTCCCACAGCGGAACCAAGGCGCTGCGCCAGCTACAGGACTGCCCTGGAAGTCTCGATAACTTCCATCTTTTAACGAGAGTTCGTAGGAAGTTTCCCAACAATATAAGTAACTAATCTTAAAAAGAGCCCACTGGAAAAACCAGCCAATAACTCCCGGTAATCTACCGCGCTCATGCGATCCCCTACGCATATCAGCAAACGGCTCAACTTCCAGTGAAACCATGATCGACATAGACAGACTGAGCAAACGCTTTTCCGGCCGGACGGTGGTAAACGACTTGAGCTTCCGCATCGACCGGGGAGAGATCGTCGGTCTCCTCGGCCCCAACGGAGCGGGCAAGTCGACCACCCTGAAGATGCTTTCCGGCTTCCTCGCGCCGAGCGCCGGCAGCGTACGCATCTTCGGCTTCGACATGCAGGACAAGGCGCGCCAGGCACAGAAGCTGATCGGCTACCTGCCGGAGAACGCTCCCAGCTACGGAGAAATGACGGTCGAGGGCTTTCTCGCCTTCGTCGCGTCCATCCGCGACTACAGCGGACGGGAAAAACGTCGGCGCATCGACAGCGCCATGGACTGCATGGAGCTGCGGGATGAGCGCAGGAGCATCATCGAAACCCTGTCCAAGGGCTTCAAGCGCCGCGTCGCGCTGGCCCAGGCGATCCTCCACGATCCCGAGCTGCTCCTGCTCGACGAGCCCACCGACGGCCTCGACCCGAATCAGAAGCACCAGGTCCGGCAACTGGTGAAGAACCTCTCGGAAAGCAAGATCGTGGTGATTTCCACGCACATCCTCGAGGAAGTCTCGTTCATGTGCAGCCGCGCCCTGGTGATCAACGGCGGCCGCCTGCTGGCCGACAACACCCCGGGCGAACTCAGGACCCGCAGCCGCTACCACCATGCCGTCAGCCTCAGCATCGAAGCACCGGTAGACCCGCTGGCCATCGCCATGCTCCCCGGCGTCGCCGGTATCGAAGGACGCCCCGACCGGGCCGGCACCCTGACCATTCTGGCCCGCCCCGGCGCGCAGATCCTTCCCGCGCTCAACCGCCTGATCCACGGCAGCGGCTGGCGGGTATCCGGGGTGCGTACCGAACACGGCCAACTGGAAGAAGTGTTCCGCCAACTGACCCGAGAAACCCCCGCATGACCGCCATCGGCACCATTTTCAGACGCGAGCTGGGCAGCTACTTCGCCACGCCGCTCGCCTATGTGTTCACCCTGGTATTCCTCGTCCTCTCCGGCGTGGCCACCTTCTACCTGGGCGATTTCTTCGAGCGCGGCCAGGCCGACCTGGCGCCGTTCTTTTCCAGCCTGCCCTGGCTCTACCTCCTGCTGATCCCCGCGCTGGCCATGCGCCTGTGGGCCGAGGAGCGCAAGTCCGGCTCCATCGAGATGCTGATGACCCTGCCCGTCTCCCGCGCCACCCTGGTCACCGGCAAGTTCCTCGCGGCCTGGTTCTGCGCCGGGCTGGCGTTGCTGCTGACCTTCCCGATGCCGCTGACGGTGAACTACCTCGGCTCGCCCGACAACGGCGCGATCATCGCCGGCTACCTGGCCGGCTGGCTGCTGTCCGGCGGCTACCTGGCCATCGGATCCTGCATGTCGGCGCTGGCGAAGAACCAGATCATCGCCTTTGCCCTGACCGTTCTCGTCTGCCTGCTATTCGTCGGCGCCGGCACTCCCCACGTACAACAGGCGCTCTCCGGCTGGCTTCCGCAATGGCTGCTGGACGGCATTGCCTCGCTGAGCGTGCTGGTCCGTTTCGAGGCGCTCGGCCGGGGCGTGCTCGACGTCCGCGACCTGGCCTACTTCTGCAGCCTGATCGTCGCCTGGCTGGTCGCCACCACCATCGTCATCGACCTGAAAAAGGCAGCGTAGGAAACATCCATGAAACGAACCCTGTACTCGGGCGTCGGCCTGCTGCTGGTCGGCCTGCTGTTCCTCGCTTTCAACCTGCTGTCCAGCCTGCTGCTGCGCGACCAGCAGTTCGACCTCACCCAGCAGAAGCTCTACACCTTCAGCGCCGGCACCCAGGAAGTCCTCGACAGTCTCGACGAACCGCTCAACCTCTACCTGTTCTTTTCGAAAAGCCGCGCCAGTGACCTGCCCGCCCTGCGCAACTACGCCCGCCGCGTCGAGGAAGTGCTGGACCTCTATGCACGGCGGAGCCATGGCAATGTCCGATTGTTCGTGATCGATCCCCTGCCATTCTCCGACGACGAGGACCGTGCCGCGCGCTTCGGCCTGCAGGCGCCGCCCATCGGCCCGAATGGCGAAGCCATCTACTTTGGCCTGGCGGCCACCAACCCGACCGACGGCCTCCAGGTGATCCCGTTCTTCTCGCCGGAAGAAGAGCCGCTTCTGGAATACGATCTCAGCCGCCTGGTCCAGGCACTCGCACAGCGGGAACGCACGGTAGTCGGCCTGATGAGCTCGCTGCCGATGACCGGGCAGGCGCCTACCGACGGGCAGCCGGGCAGCAGGCCCTGGGCGATGATGGACAAGCTCTACCAACAGTTCGACATCCGCACCCTGGGGCTCGCTTCGACGGAAATCCCCGCCGAAGTCTCGGTGTTGATGCTGGTGCACCCCAGGCAATTGTCCGAACAGACCCAATACGCCATCGACCAGTTCGTCCTGCGCGGCGGCAAGCTGCTGGCCTTCGTCGACCCTCTGAGTCTCGCCGATGCAGACGGCGGGAAAAGCTCCGACCTGGCCCCGTTGCTGCGCTCCTGGGGCGTCCAGTTGCGGCCGGATACCCTGCTGGCGGATGCCTCGTTCGCCATGATCAAGCCCAACGCCGAACGTCGCCCGGAGCGCAATCCGACCTGGCTACACCTCCCCGGCGACACGTTCCCCCACGACAACGTGCTGACCACCGGCCTGGAAAGCCTCAACCTCGCCAGCGTCGGCCTGCTCGAACCTCTCGGCGGAGCCTCGACGCGCTTCATTCCGTTGCTGCACAGCTCGGCGCACAGCATGCCGCTGTCGCTGGAACGCTTCCGCCAATCCTCGACGGAGCAGCTCAACGCCACCCTGGTCCCGACCGGGGAACGCTACGTGCTGGCCGCCAAGGTCGAGGGGCCGGCGACGAGTGCCTTCCCTGCGGACCGCGGGAAGCAAGGCGAAGGCCTGAGCGACAGCGCGAACATCCATGTGCTGTTGGTCGCCGATACGGACCTGCTGAGCAATCCGCTCTGGCTCCAGGAACAGCCCGGCCACAACGAGCCGCAGGTATGGGCGGACAACGACCTGTTCGTCGGCAATGCCCTCGACTACCTCTCCGGTTCGGACGCGCTGATCGACCTACGCTCGCGAGGCCATACGAAGCGCCCGTTCACCCGCGTGGAAGCGCTCCGACGCGAGGCCGGGATGCGCGCCCAGGAACAGCTCAACGCGCTGCAGCAGAGCCTCAACGACACCGACAGGAACCTGCGGGCCCTGCAGCAATCGATGGACGCCGGCGGCCAGGAGGTGACTCCGGAAATGGAAGCGACGCTGCGCCGCTTCATCGATGACAAATTGCGCATCCGCCAGCAACTGCGTCAATTGCAGTTCCAGCTGAATGCCGATGTCGAGCGCCTGGCGGAACAGGTGAAACTGGCCAATACGGTCCTGCTGCCGGCACTGCTCACCCTGTTCCTCCTGCTGCATTGGAGCTGGCGCAGCATGCGCCGGAGGAGGGGCTGACATGCGCCTGCGTAACGTAGCGGGACTCGCTCTCGCCCTGGCGCTGTTCGCCGGAATCTTGGGCTGGCTCCACGAACGGCAGCAACCGCCCGCGCAACCGCCTGCGAGCCGCGCCTGGCTGCCAGGGCTGAAACCGCACCAGGTGACCGCGCTGTGCATCGCCACCCCCGGCCAACCGACGATCCGCGCCAGGCGCGATGGCAAGGACTGGACGCTCGCCAGCAAGGACGGCTATCCCGCCTCGGGGGAAACCATCCGGCAGCTGTTGCGCAGCCTGGCCGACGCGCGCCTGCTGGAGGAAAAGAGCGCCTCGCCGGAAAACCGCGAACGCATGGGACTCTCCGACCAGGGCAAGGGCCAGGCCAGCCGGATCACCCTGGAGCGCGGCGACGCGCCGCCGCTGGTCCTGTTGCTGGGCAAGCGCACCTCGCAGGGCGGGCAGTTGGTCAGGCAGGCCGACGATGAGGGGGCCTGGCTGATCGACCGAACGGTCGGCCTGCCGGTCAACGACCTGGCCCTGCTCGACCCTCGGTTGACCGACCTGCCATTCGAACAGTTGCGCGAACTGACCCTGTCCTATGGCAACGGCGTACGGCTGAACATTTCCCGAGCCAGTGAAAAGGACGATGGCATCCGCCTGCGACAGTTCCCATCCAGGCCACAGTTGATGGGCGAGGCGGAAGCCGAGCAGGCCGCACGCCTGTTCGCTGCGCTCAGGCTGCTGGAGGTCGCGCCGGCCAAGGCCTCGCGGCAAAAACCGCTGCTGACCTTCACGCTCAAGAGTTTCGCCGGCGGCACGCTGCAGGGCCAGCTTCTGGAACTGGAGCGCCAGTACTGGTTGCAACTGACCGACAGCAAGGGCTTCGCCGACGGGCAGGTCTCAGCCGTCAAGGGTTGGCGCTACCGCGTGGAGGGTCTGAGTCCGGATACCGCTCCCGCGCCCCAGCCACCCAAGGCATCGCCGGTGAAGCAAAGCAAGCCGGCCAAGCCCTCGTCGCCCAAGTGCTGAGCGCTCTCGCCAGGCGCCGCTCGCAGCCGGCGAAATAGAGCCCCGCGGGATGCTGGGCAGGACTGGCCGAGTTTGCTAGAGTAGCGCTTCCTTCACGAGCCCTCGGCTCGTCGATGCAGAATTCCTAAGGCAGGCGCGGCTTATCAGAAGTAAGCCAACCCCACCCCAGAAAAGCCGGCCACAAGCCGGCTTTTTTAATGCCTCCGCACAACCCCAGCCAATCACCGTTCTCTAGGCCTCCAGAAGCTTGCGGAACAGCCCGGCAAGTGTCGCCTGGCGCTCGAAGCCTATACCAGGCGATTGTGGCAATCCCGCCAATCCCGAGGAAAACGGCAGGGCACCGGCGAAATCGTCGAATGGCCGGAAAGCCGACGGCGTAGCCTCGGCCCAGCCCAGGCGCAGGGCCGCCACCAAGTGCAGGCTGAACAGGTAGCCGGCGTGCGGGCGGAAGGCCGCGCGCGGCCAACCCCGGGCGCACAGGTGGTCGAGTATCGCCAGGTAGCCCGGCAGGCCATAGCAATGCACGGGGTCGAACACCAGCACGTCGCGCTCCCGCCGCACGCCGCCATAGAGATCCAGCAAGCGAGCCTCGGCCAGAGAGAACAAGGCCTCGCCGGCACCGATGGGCCCCGGATAGATATCCGCCACTTCGGCCTGGGTAGGGAAATCGTGGGGGTCGCAGATGTCCTCGAACCACCACAACCCCAGCGGCGCCAGGGCTTTCGCTGCGTCGACCGCGCCCTCCGCGTCGTAGCGGTTCATCGCGTCGACCGCCAGCCGCGAAGCGTCGCCGAGAACCCGCAGCGCCCTGTCGATACGGCGCCGGTCCTGGTCCAGCCCGGCCGCGCCGATCTTGATCTTGGCGTGGGTGTAGCCGAGATCGACGAAGCGCCGCAGTTCCTCTTCCAGGCGTCCCAGGTCGTCGTGCGGATAGGGGTAGCCGCCGCCGGCGTAGACCGGTACGCGCTGCGGATAGTCTTCCGCCAGCCCCAGGCGTCGCGCCAGGAAGCGATGCAGCGGCAGGCCGGCGGCCTTGGCCGCGGCATCCCACAGCGCCATGTCCAGGGCGCCCACCGCGACGCAGCGTTCGCCGTGGCCGCCGGGCTTCTCGTCGCGCATCATCAGGTCCCAGGCTCGCAACGGATCGATGCCACTGCCGTCGTCGCTCGCCAGGCTGTCCGCCGGAGCCCCCAGCAGGCGCGGGGCGAAACGCTCGCGGATCAGCCCGCCCTGGGCGTAGCGCCCTACCGAGGCGTGGCCGTAGCCGACCACACGCCGACCGTCGCGCACGATATCGGTGAGCACCGCCACCAGGCTGGTGCTCAAACCACCGGTGGCAGCCGCCACGCCGGCGTAACGGGAAAGGGGAATACTGCGTTCCCGGACCTCCTGGATGCGCATCGCCTGTCGGCTCCTCCTCGCTGGACCTCTCTCCACCTTAGCCAAGGCCGCCGCCATGGTCGTCCCGATCGGTCGTAGCGACCTTCCGCCGATTTGCCCGGCCCCCGCCCCTCTGCTAGTGTCGCGGGGTTTTGTACACCTCGCCGAGACTCCCCCGATGGCCCGCAAGAAAACCCTCGATTTCGAACAGTCCCTCACCGAGCTGCAAACCCTGGTGGAACGCCTGGAAAGCGGCGAGCTGTCGCTGGAAGAGTCGCTGGGCGCCTTCGAGCAGGGCATCCGCCTGACCCGCGAATGCCAGACGTCGCTGAGCCAGGCCGAACAGAAGGTACAGATCCTCCTCGAACGCGACGGCGAGCTCAGCGAAGCGCCGTTCGATGCGGAAGGCGACGAGGCATGATCGCGGCCTACCAGGCGCGCTGCCAGGCGCGCGTCGATGCCGCCCTGGACGCCCTGTTCGTCGCTCCCCGCGAAGAACTGCAACGCCTCTACGAGGCCATGCGCTACAGCGTGATGAACGGTGGCAAGCGGGTTCGCCCGCTGCTCGCCTACGCCGCCTGCGAGGCCCTCGGCGGAGCGCCGCAGCGCGCCGACGCCGCGGCCTGCGCGGTGGAGCTGATCCATGCCTACTCGCTGGTCCACGACGACCTGCCGGCGATGGACGACGACGACCTGCGCCGTGGCCAGCCGACCACCCACCGGGCCTTCGACGAAGCCACCGCGATCCTCGCCGCCGACGGCTTGCAGGCGCTGGCCTTCGAAGTGCTCGCCGACACCCGGCGCAATCCGCAGGAACATGCCGTCTGTCTGGAAATGCTCACCCGCCTGGCGCGCGCCGCAGGCTCCGCCGGCATGGTCGGCGGCCAGGCGATCGACCTCGGCTCGGTCGGCGTGGCCCTCGACCAGGCGGCCCTGGAAGTCATGCACCGGCACAAGACCGGCGCGCTGATCGAAGCCAGCGTGCGCCTCGGCGCCCTCGCCAGCGGTCGCGCCGAGCCCGCCTCGCTGGCCGCCCTGGAGCGCTACGCCGAAGCGATCGGCCTGGCCTTCCAGGTGCAGGACGACATCCTCGACGTGGAAAGCGACACCGCCACCCTCGGCAAGACCCAGGGCAAGGACCAGGCGCACAACAAGCCGACCTATCCCGCCCTGCTCGGCCTGGAGGCCGCCAAAGGCTATGCCCTGGAGCTGCGCGACCTGGCCCTGGCCGCCCTCGACGGTTTTCCGCCGAGCGCCGACCCGCTGCGCCAACTGGCCCGCTACATCGTCGAGCGACGCAACTGACCGACGGGTCGTCGGAAGTCCCCGGCAAAGGTAGGGGCTCCCTTGCTTGGGCGCGGCCGGTGCATCAGGTAAACTGCTGGCCTCTCCGGATTGCATAACGACAGCCTGATGCCCAAGACGCTCCATGAGATTCCCCGCGAGCGCCCCGCCACGCCCCTGCTCGACCGCGCCTCTTCGCCGGCCGAACTGCGCCGGCTGGGCGAGGCGGACCTGGAAACCCTGGCCGACGAGCTGCGCCAGTACCTGCTGTATACCGTCGGCCAGACCGGCGGTCATTTCGGCGCCGGCCTCGGCGTGGTCGAGCTGACCATTGCCCTGCACTACGTCTTCGACACTCCGGACGACCGCCTGGTCTGGGACGTCGGCCACCAGGCCTATCCGCACAAGATCCTCACCGAGCGCCGCGAGCTGATGGGCACCCTGCGCCAGAAGAACGGCCTGGCGGCCTTCCCGCGCCGCGCAGAGAGCGAGTACGACACCTTCGGCGTCGGCCACTCCAGCACCTCCATCAGCGCCGCCCTGGGCATGGCCATCGCCGCCCGCCTGCAAGGCAAGGAGCGTAAGTCGGTCGCCGTGATCGGCGACGGTGCGCTGACCGCCGGCATGGCCTTCGAGGCACTCAACCACGCCTCGGAAGTCGACGCCGACATGCTGGTGATCCTCAACGACAACGACATGTCGATCTCGCACAACGTCGGCGGGCTCTCCAACTACCTGGCGAAGATCCTCTCCAGCCGCACCTATAGCAGCATGCGCGAGGGCAGCAAGAAGGTGCTCTCGCGCCTGCCCGGGGCCTGGGAGATCGCCCGGCGCACCGAGGAATACGCCAAGGGCATGCTGGTCCCCGGCACCCTGTTCGAGGAGCTCGGCTGGAACTACATAGGCCCGATCGACGGCCACGACCTGCCGACCCTGGTGGCTACCCTGCGCAACATGCGCGACATGAAGGGCCCGCAGTTCCTCCATGTGGTGACCAAGAAAGGCAAGGGCTTCGCCCCGGCCGAACTGGATCCGATCGGCTACCACGCGATCACCAAGCTGGAAGCTCCCGGCAGTGCGCCGAAGAAGACCGGCGGACCCAAGTATTCCAGCGTCTTCGGCCAGTGGCTGTGCGACATGGCCGCCCAGGACGCGCGCCTGCTCGGCATCACCCCGGCGATGAAGGAAGGTTCCGACCTGGTGGCCTTCAGCGAACGCTACCCGGAACGCTACTTCGACGTCGCCATCGCCGAACAGCATGCCGTGACCCTGGCCGCCGGCATGGCCTGCGAGGGCATGAAGCCGGTGGTAGCGATCTACTCGACCTTCCTCCAGCGCGCCTACGACCAGTTGATCCATGACGTCGCCGTGCAGCACCTCGACGTGCTGTTCGCCATCGACCGCGCCGGCCTGGTCGGCGAGGACGGCCCGACCCACGCCGGTAGCTTCGACATCTCCTACCTGCGCTGCATCCCCGGCATGCTGGTGATGACCCCCAGCGACGAGGACGAGCTGCGCAAGCTGCTCACCACCGGCTACCTGTTCGATGGCCCGGCCGCGGTGCGCTATCCGCGCGGCAGCGGCCCCAACCATCCGATCGATCCGGACCTGCAACCGGTGGAGATCGGCAAGGGCGTGGTCCGTCGGCGCGGCGGCAGGGTCGCACTGCTGGTCTTCGGCGTGCAGTTGGCGGAGGCGATGAAGGTCGCCGAAAGCCTCGACGCCACGGTCGTCGACATGCGTTTCGTCAAACCCCTCGACGAAACCCTGGTACGCGAATTGGCGGGCAGCCACGAACTGCTGGTGACCATCGAGGAAAACGCCGTGATGGGCGGCGCCGGCTCGGCGGTCGGCGAGTTCCTCGCCAGCGAGGGCCTCGAAGTCCCGCTGCTGCAACTGGGCCTGCCCGACTACTACGTCGAACACGCCAAGCCCAGCGAGATGCTCGCCGAATGCGGCCTGGATGCCGCGGGCATCGAAAAGGCAGTACGCCAGCGTCTCGACCGGCAGTAGCGCCAAACCCAGCGACAACGGCGGATAACCGCGTTGCGGTTATTCGCCCTACCCCCCAATTGCCGTAGGGCGAATAACGCCACCGGCGTTATCCGCCGATACACCACCATACCGACATACCCCGCCGACTGGCAGCGATAACCGCGTTGCGGTTATTCGCCCTCCCCCCCAATTGCCCGTAGGGCGAACAACGCCGCCGGCGTTATCCGCCGATACAGCGCGCGATACCGACAAGCATTCAGCGCGCCCCGGCGAGCGAGCGGCAGAGTTTCTCGGTCGCCGCCAGCATGGCGAAGCTCGGCCGCTCGAGGTTCTTGTCTTCGATCCGGTACAGCTGTCCGCGCCGCGTCGCCGCCAGCGCCGGCCATTGCCGCCAGAGTTCGAGCTGGGCGTGACTGCCGGCGACGATGACCGCCGGATCGCGCGCCAGAACCGCCTCGACGCTGACCTGCGGCGCCGGCTGCGGCAGGTCGCCGAACAGGTTCTCGGCGCCGCAGACGCGCAGCGCATCGCTGATCACCTGGCGTCCGCCAATGGTGTACAGCGGCCGGTCCCAGACCTGGTAGAACACTTTCAGCGGCTTGTCCCGCCGGTAGCGCTCGGCCAGGCGCCGCATGCCTTCGCGGAACCTGGCCGACAACCGCTGGCCGGCCTCGGCCTCGCCCAATGCCTCGCCCAGCGCAGCCAGTTGCAGGGCCAGTTCGTCGAGGCTGTGCGGTTCGGCGATGAAGAGGGCGATGCCGAAGTCCCGCAGGCGCTGCAACTGCGCCTCGGGCACGCTGCCGGGCCAGACCAGGATCAGGTCGGGCTGCAGTTCCAGCAGGCGTTCGAGATTGACCTGGCCGTAGCGGCCGACGGAAGGCAGGTCGCCAATCGCCGCCGGACGCTCGCCGCCATCCAGCACGCCGACCAGGCGGCGCGCTGCGCCGAGTTCGAGGACGCTGTCGGTCAGCGAAGGCGCCAGGCTGACCACCCGCTGCGCCGCCCCGGCGGAAAGGCTGAGGAGCAGGCAGGCGAGCAGCCAGAACGAGCGCATCAACCGAGTTGACGCGGAATACGGTAGAGCCAGAACAGCACCAGGCTGGTGACCCCGAGCAGGATCAGCGCAACGCCGTTGAGCCCGGCGAACACACCCGGCACGCCGATCCAGGCCGGCAGGCTGGCGCCGAACAGGGCCTTGCGGCGCACCTGCGCCAGACGGGTCCAGGCGGCGGCTTCCTCCGCCGTATCCAGCGCTTTCTGGGTGGCGATGAGACCACGCTTGTAGGCACCGAACAGCGGCAGGTTGACGAACATCGACAGCAGCGCGGCGATGAACAGCGGCATCGCCAGGCCATGGGGAAGGGGTTGCAGTTCGCCGAGTAAGAACTCGACCAGGATCAGCGGCAACAGCGCCAACGCCAGTTGCAACCACCAGGCACGTCCCAGCGCGCCGCGGGCTTGCTGGCGACTCACGTGGTTTCCGCCTCGCCCTGGTGCAGGCTGCCGAGCATGTGCCCGAGCTTGCCGGCCTTGGTCGCCAGGTAGCGCCTGTTGTGCTTGTTCAGGCCCTTTTGCAGCGGCACGCGCTCCGCCACGGTGATGGCGTAGCTTTCCAGCGCCTTGACCTTGCGCGGATTGTTGGTCATCAGGCGCAGGGAGGAGACGCCCAGGTGCGCGAGCATCGGCTGGCACATGGCGTAGTCGCGCTGGTCGGCGCCAAAACCCAGTTGCAGGTTCGCCTCGACGGTGTCGGCACCGCCATCCTGCAATTCATAGGCACGGATCTTGTTCAGCAGGCCGATGCCGCGACCTTCCTGGCGCAGGTAGAGGAGCACGCCGCGGCCCTCCTCGGCGATGGCGGCAAGCGCGCCTTCCAGCTGGAAACCGCAATCGCAGCGCAGGCTGAACAGCGCGTCGCCGGTCAGGCATTCGGAATGCAGGCGACCAAGCACCGGCGCGCCATCGGCGATGTCGCCCATGCTCAGGGCTACATGTTCCTTGCCGCTCTCCTCGTCGAGGAAACCATGCATGGTGAATTCGCCGAAGGGAGTCGGCAGTTTGGAGGCGGCGACGAACACGACGGACACCGGGGAACTCCTAGGGAAACGGAAGTCCGCCATTGTACCAGCAGCGTCCGGCGCCCGGTCAGCTCGAAATGCCGCAAATACCTATCGAGATGGACGATGAATAGAACCCCGGGTTATGAGCGAGCGACATTCAATGCTTGGCCTCGATAAGCAGCATTCCCTGTTCCTCGCGCCAACGCACCCGGTTGAGGAAACTCATGCCGAGCAGGGCTTCGGTCGGATAGCCACCCTCGATCACCGCCGCCTCGACACCCAGCAACTCGATACCGCCGATCTTCACCCGGTCCAGGGTCACCCGCCAGCCGCGCGAGGTTCCGCTGGCAGTGGAGGCGACCATCGGCTTGCCGTCCACCCGGTAATCGATACCCAGGCGGCGCGCCTCGTTCTCGTTCATGGCGATGCTGGTGGCGCCGGTATCCACCAGGAACTGCATGTTCTGCCCGTTCACCGAGCCAGCCACCCAATAGTGCCCGCCCGTACCGCGGGCGATGCTGAAGCTTTGCCGCTGCGGCGCCGAATAGCCTGCCTCGTTGTATTCGCGGCTCAGTTCGTAGGTGCGCTCGACGCCGTCGATCCGCAGCACCGCCTTGCGGCTGTCGGCGCTGACCACCTGGACGCCCTGCGGGCCGGTCTGGCCGACCCTGACCAGCTTGCGCTGGCCATCGACGTTGAGTACCGCCGCGCCGGGGAACAGGCCGACCACGAACACCTGGGGCGCGGCCAGCGAGGACAACGCGAGAACGCTGGAAAACAGGGCGACGCACAGCCGCAGCATGATCACTCCTTGGGTGGCAGGATTGCCTTCAACGGCGCATAGGGCCAGTTCCAGCGGGCGAAGATCCGCTCCAGCTCGCCGCTGGCATGCAACTGCCGCATGCGCCGGTCGAACAGCGCCAGCAGCTCACGGCCCCTGGGGGAATCGGAGAAGCCAAGATACAGCGGCAACCGAGTGACGTCGGTGATGCGGTACTCAGCCGCCAGCGCTCCGGCCCCTGCGAGCATTTCCTCGAGTTCCGGACGCGAATCGATGAAATAGTCGACCCGGTGGTTGAGCAGCATCGGCAGCGCCGAGGTGCGGCGCTGCAACTCGCTGTGCGGGGTCAGGGTAGGGAAATAGCGGGCGAAGGCGTAGCCACGCATCCATGACAGGCGGAACCGGCTCAGGCCCTCCAGTGGCGGCGGCGGATTGTCTTTCAGGGAAAGCACGGCGATCGGATCGACGTCATAGGGCCAGCGAGGATAAAGCGCTTCGTCGATTTCCCCGCGGTAGGCGCCGACCCAGGCGTCGGCCTCGCCGCGCAGGACCAGGCCGACCGCCCGGGTATAGGGCTCGTTGGCGATCCGCAGGCGTACCCCGGCCGGCTCGTAGACGGCCCGCAACAGGTCCCAGGCCACCCCGCGACCGTCCTCCTGGGTGTAGCGCGTCCAGGTTTCGCTGACCACGCGGATCTCGCCCACGGAGGGGGCGGCGGAAGCGACGCCGGGCAGCAGCCACAGGCAGCAGAACAGGACGAGCAGACGCATGGGAGGCCTCAGACCAGCCAGTGTACCCATCCCCAGACTAGACCCTGCATGACCAGCCAGGCGAATACCCCGGCCAGGACGTCGTCGAGCATGATCCCGACGCCGCCGTGCACGTTGCGGTCCACCCAACTGATCGGCCAGGGCTTGAGAATATCCACGATACGGAACACGACGAAGCCGATCAGCAGCCACCACCAGCCCTCCGGCACCAGCCAGAGGGTTATCCACATGCCGACCATCTCGTCCCAGACGATGCCTTCGTGGTCGTGCACGCGCAGGTCGTCGGCGACCTTGCCGCACAGCCAGAAGCCGAACAGCATGGTCACTCCCAGCATCAGCCAGTAGCCCCAGTCCGGCAGCATCTGCCACAGCGGGATGAACGGGATGGCCACCAGCGACCCCCAGGTGCCCGGCGCCTTGGGCAGGGTGCCGGAGCCGAAGCCGAAGGCGAGGAAATGCCAGGGATTGCGCCAGACCGACGGCGGCACCGGCTGCGCCGGCGCCTGATCAGGATGCTCAGTCACGTTGGGTTCCGAAATGTTGGTAACCGGCCGCGGCCGGTATGAGTTCCTTTCCGTCGGCGTCGAGCAGGTGCACCCCCTGTCCCGCCTCGACCCGGCCGATGACGGCCGTGGCCGGCCACGCGGCGCGAATCTCGCCAAGGTACTCAGGCGGCAGGGTGAAAACCAGCACGTAGTCGTCGCCAGCGGCCAGTTGCTGGCGCAAGGCTTCCTCGCCGGCGAGCAGGCCGCTCAACGCGGCGCTTGCCTGCAAGCGCTGGCATTCGACCAACAGGGCAACGCCGGAAGCGCGGGCGATATGCCCGCAGTCGGCGAGCAGCCCGTCGGAGATGTCCAGGGTGGCGCTGGCCTTGCCGCGCAGGGCGAGGCCCAGACCGAATTGCGGTGCCGGCGTCCAGTAGCGCGCCAGCAGCGGTTCGGCCACCTCGGCGGGCGCCGATCTTCGCTCCAGCACCAGTTCCAGCGCCGCTCCAGCCTCGCCGAGCGGGCCCCCGACGCAGAGCAGGTCGCCCGGGCGCGCACCGGCGCGGGTCAGCGCCTGGCCGGCCGGCACCCTGCCGAATACGGTCAGGGTCATGCTCAGCGGGCCGCGCGTGGTGTCGCCGCCGACCAGGGCCAGGCCGCACTGCCGGGCCATGGCGTCGAGGCCGCGGGCGAAGCCCTGCAACCACTCGGCGTCGGCCTGCGGCAAGGTCAGGGCCAGGGTGAAGGCCAGGGGCGCGGCGCCCATCGCCGCCAGGTCGCTGGCGGAGACCGCCAGGGCGCGCTGGGCAAGAAGGAAAGGGTCGCAACCGGCGGGAAAATGCACGCCTTCCACCAGGGTATCGGTGGAGACCGCCAGTTGTTCGCCGGCTGGCGGCGCCAGCAGGGCGCAGTCGTCGCCGATGCCGAGGGCCACCTCCGCCGCCGGCGCCGCGCAGGCGGCCGCGGCGAAGAAGCGGCGGATCAGCTCGAACTCACCCATGACGCCGCCGGCGCGGGATCAGCGCTTGCCGCCGCGCAGCTCGGCGGCGCGCAGGCGCGGCGCCAGCTTGTCGAGCACGCCGTTGACGAACTTGTGGCCGTCGGTGGCGCCGAAGGTCTTGGCCAGCTCGATGCCCTCGTTGATCACTACCTTGTAGGGCACGTCGATGCGGTTGCGCAGCTCGTAGGTGGACAGCCGCAGGATGGCCAGCTCGACCGGGTCGATCTCGGCCAGCGGGCGGTCCAGGCAGGGCTCGAAGGTGGAGTCCAGCTCGCTCTTCTGTCGCGGCACGCCGTGCAGGATCTCGTGGAAGTAGGCGCCGTCGACCTCGGAGAAGTCGTTGTCGGTGCGGAACTGCGCCTCGATCTCGTGCAGGGGCTGGCCGGCGATCTGCCAGGAGTACAGGGCCTGGACGGCCAGGCTGCGGGCCTTGCGGCGAGCGGCGGTCTTGCCTTTCGGCGGCTTGGCTGCCGGGTTGCCGCTGTCTTGATTGCTCACTTGGCCTCCAACTGCGCCAGCAGGCTGACCATTTCCAGGGCCGACAGCGCGGCTTCGGCGCCCTTGTTGCCGGCCTTGGTGCCGGAGCGCTCGATGGCCTGCTCGATGGAGTCGACGGTGAGGACGCCGAAGGCGACCGGGATGCCGAACTGCAGGGACACCTGGGCCAGGCCCTTGGTGCACTCGCCAGCCACGTATTCGAAGTGCGGGGTGCCGCCACGGATCACCGCGCCGAGGGCGATGATGGCGTCGAAGCCGCCTTGCTGGGCGACCTTCTGGGTCACCAGCGGGATCTCGAAGGCACCCGGGGCGCGGATGATGGTGATCTCGCTTTCAGCCACGCCGTGGCGGACCAGGGCGTCGACGGCGCCGCTGACCAGGCTTTCCACGACGAAGCTGTTGAAGCGGCCGACCACCAGGGCGTAGCGGCCTTTGGGGGCAATGAAGGTACCTTCGATGGTCTTCAGGGTCATGAGCAGGTCTCATCTGTTAAAGAGCCGGGACGCCGTTGCGCCCCGAGCGAAAAGGGTCGAAAGGTCCGTCCAGCATAGCGCCCACCGCGATCTTGCACGCGGCGGGCGGGACAGGCCTTATTCGGCGGGCAGGTATTCTACAACTTCCAGGTCGAAACCGGATATCGCATTGAAGCGCATCGGCGCACTCAGCAGGCGCATCTTGCGCACGCCGAGGTCGCGCAGGATCTGCGAACCGGCACCGACGGTGCTGTAGGTGGTGGTGGCCTTGGGCGCCGGAGCCGGCGCCGAAGCGATCTCGCGGACATGGGCGAGCAGGTCGTCGCCGCCGATCTGGTGACCGAGCAGCAGCACCACGCCGCTGCCCGCCTCGGCGACCCTGGTCATCGCCGCGCGCAGGCTCCAGCGGCCCGGCTGGTTGACCTGCAGCAGGTCGCGCAGCGGGTCCATGTTATGCACGCGGACCAGGGTCGGCTCTTCCGCGCAGACCTTGCCGAGGGTCAGCGCCAGGTGCACGTCGCCCTCCACCGAGTCGCGGTAGGTGATCAGGTTGAAGTGGCCCAGTTCGCTGTCGAGCGGCTGCTCGGCGATGCGCTCGACGGTGCGCTCGTGGATCAGCCGGTAGTGGATCAGGTCGGCGATGGTGCCGATCTTGATCCCGTGCTCGGCGGCGAACGCCTCCAGTTCGGGCCGGCGAGCCATGCTGCCGTCGTCGTTCATCACCTCGCAGATCACCCCGGACGGCTCGAACCCGGCCATCCGCGCCAGGTCGCAGGCCGCCTCGGTGTGCCCGGCGCGAGCCAGGGTACCGCCCGGCTGGGCCATCAGCGGGAAGATGTGGCCGGGGCTGACGATGTCGGCGGCCACGGCGTTCTTCGCCGCCGCAGCCTGCACGGTGCGGGCGCGGTCCGCGGCGGAGATGCCGGTGGTGACGCCCTCGGCGGCCTCGATGGAGACAGTGAACTTGGTGCCGAAGCCGGAGCCGTTGCGCTGCACCATCAGCGGCAGGCCGAGGCGCTCGCAACGCTCGCGGGTCATCGGCATGCAGACCAGGCCGCGGGCATGCTTGACCATGAAGTTGATGTCTTCGGTGCGGACGCATTCGGCGGCCATGATCAGGTCGCCTTCGTTCTCGCGGTCCTCGTCATCCATCAGGATGACCATCTTGCCTTGGCGGATGTCTTCGATCAGTTCGTCGATCGTGTTGAGTGCCATGGGCACCCCCTTATGCAATTCGTGGGTTACTTGAGAAAACCGTTCTCGGCGAGAAACGCTTCGCTGATGCCGGAGGCGCTGGGCTCGGCGGCCTTGTCGCCAAGCAGCAGGCGCTCCAGGTAACGGGCCAGCAGGTCGACCTCGAGGTTGACCCGGCGTCCGGGCTGGTACTCGGCCATGATGGTTTCGCTGAGCGTATGCGGGACGATGGTCAGCTCGAACTCCGCGCCGTTCACCGCGTTCACCGTGAGGCTGGTGCCGTCGACGGTGATCGAGCCCTTGTGCGCGATGTACCTGGCCAGTTCGCGCGGGGCCCGCACGGTGAACTGGATGGCGCGGGCGTTCTCCTCGCGCTTGAGCACCTCGCCGACGCCGTCGACGTGGCCGCTCACCAGGTGTCCGCCGAGGCGGGTGGTCGGCGTCAGGGCCTTTTCCAGGTTCACCCGGCTGCCCACCTTCAGGTGCTGGAAGGCGGTGCGCGCCAGGCTCTCGCGGCTGACGTCGGCCCAGAAGCCATCGCCGGGCAGTTCCACCGCGGTCAGGCAGACGCCGTTGACCGCGATGCTGTCGCCGAGCTTGACGTCGCCCAGGTCGAGCTTGCCGGTGGCGATGTAGACCCGCAGGTCGCCGCCCTTGGGCGTCATTGCGCGGACGCTGCCGATCGACTCGATTATGCCGGTGAACATGCGACCTCCCGTTTTTCCGCCGCACAGGCGCACAGCATGGCCGGCGCGACGCCGAGCGGCCTGCGTGCCATAGCGCGGGTATTCCAAGATGAAGACATATGACGAACTCCTGTTTCGTGAAAAACAGGGCTTTTTGGATCGAAGGGGATCTTGCGGGCGCACAGGGTACGCCCAGGCAGGCAATCCCGTTCTCTCTTTATCCGGACTATGACCGTCGGCCCCGGAATCGCACCGGGTCTGCTGACCTTGTCGTCCGGCGGTGGCCGGTCCGGCAAGCGCTCGCGGGCTAGGCGCCTTGCGCGCCATTACCGCCGGTGGGGACTTTCACCCCGCCCTGAGAACGTTACGGCCACCGAGATGGCCGTGTGGCGTTTTACCACAGTTGCGCCGCTTGTGCATCGTCCGCCGCGTCGCCGCGCAGCGAAGTTCAGGCGTCCCGCGGATGGGGCCGCGCGGTGACCAGCCAGTCGTCGCCCACCGCGCGGATGTCGTCGATCCGCAACTGCGCCGCATCGGCCATCCGCGCCAGCGGCCAGTCGAGCAAAGGACGGGCGCTGGAGCCGAGGAACTTCGGCGCGACGAACAGCCGGTACTCATCCACCAGCCCCAGCCGGGCGAAGGCGCCGGCCAGACGCGGGCCGGCCTCCACCAGCACTTCGTTGGCGCCGCGCGCCGCCAGTTCCAGGAGCAGCTTGTGCAAATCGACGTGGCCCTCGGCGGAGGGCAGCGCCAGCAGTTCGTGGCCGGCGTCCTGGAAGCGTTCGCGCGCCGAGGCGGCGGCGCAGGTCGCCACCAGCGCCGGACCGGCCTGGTAGAACGCCGACTCCAGCGGCACCCGCAGGCGCCCGTCGACCAGCACCCGCAACGGCTGGCGAGCCGCGGCGAGCGCGGTAAGCTCGGCGTTCAGGCCCAGTTCGTCGGGGCGTACGTTGAGCCGCGCATCGTCCGCCAGCAGCGTATCGGCGCCGGACAACACCACGCTGGAGCGAGCGCGCAAGCGCTGCACCGCCGAACGCGCGGAGGGCCCGGTGATCCACTGGCTTTCCCCGCTGGCCATGGCGGTGCGCCCGTCCAGGCTCATCGCCAGCTTGACCCGGACGAACGGCAGGCCATGTTCCATGCGCTTGATGAAACCGATGTTGAGTTCCCGCGCCTCGGCCTCGAGGACGCCGCTCTGCACCGCGATGCCGGCCTGCATCAGACGCAGCAGGCCGCGACCGGCGACCTCGGGGTTGGGATCCTGCATCGCCGCGACCACCCGCGCCACCCCGGCGCCCACCAGCGCATCGGCGCACGGCGGGGTGCGGCCGAAGTGGCTGCAGGGCTCGAGGGTCACGTAGGCGGTGGCGCCGCGTGCATTCTCGCCGGCCTGGCGCAGGGCATGGACCTCGGCGTGCGGCTCGCCGGCGCGGACGTGCCAGCCCTCGCCGACCACCTGGCCGTCCTTGACCAGCACGCAGCCGACGCGCGGATTCGGATGGGTGGAGTACAGCCCCTGGCGCGCCAGTTCCAGGGCGCGGGCCATGTACAGCGGGTCGGCGGCGTTCATTCCTTGGCCGGCTCGCGGGCGAGGCGTTCGATCTCCTCGCGGAATTCGTTGAGGTCCTGGAAGCGCCGGTAGACCGAGGCGAAACGGATGTAGGCGACTTCGTCGAGCTTCTGCAGCTCGGCCATCACCAGTTCGCCCAGCACCCGCGACTTGATCTCGCGCTCGCCGGTGGCGCGCAACTGGTGCTTGATGTGGCCGATGGCCGCTTCCAGGCGCTCGACGCTGACCGGACGCTTCTCCAGGGCGCGCTGCATGCCGGCGCGCAGCTTGTCCTCGTCGAACGGCTGGCGGCTGCCGTCCTGCTTGATCAGGCGCGGCATGACCAGCTCGGCGGTCTCGAAGGTGGTGAAGCGTTCGCCGCAGGCCAGGCACTCGCGGCGCCGGCGCACCTGATCGCCCTCGGCGACCAGTCGCGAGTCAATCACTTTGGTGTCATGGGCACCGCAGAAGGGACAATGCATGGTGCTGATACAGGCGTAGCTGAAGGAAGCCGCATGGTAGCGCATCCGCGCCCGACCGAGCACCCGCAGAATCGACCGGCGCCGGCACGCTGGGAAAGGCGAGAGGAATCGGACGTTGCGGACTACGCGAAGCGCGACAAGAATCACACTTTGCGCTATACAAGCGCCGCCCGGATTCCACCGCTATGGAGCAGCCCATGACCCTGCGCCCGATCGCCCTGCTGGCCGTCCTTCTCCTCGCCGCTTGTTCCAGCGACAAGCCGAAGCCTGCGCCAACGCCGCAAGCTTCGCGCAGCGTGACCATGGTCGAGCCGGTGCTACCGGCCCACCTGCGCGAGTTGAGCGGAACGCTGAGCAGCATCCAGGGCAGCCTGCCACGCGGCAGCGAGGTGCAGATGGCACTGCTGGTGATCGACGAGCGCGACCGTCCACAGCGGCTGCTGGCCAGCGAGACGGTGCTGGCCACCGGCGAACTCATGCCCTTCCGCCTGCCGTTCAACCCCGAATCCTTCCCGCCGGCCGGTGGCGCGCTGCGCGTCGAACTGCACGCGCGGGTGATCCAGTCCGGCCAGTTGGCCTGGCGCCTGCATCCGTTGCGGATCGCCCAGCCGACCACCCAGTCCCTCGGCGAACTGCGCCTGGTACGCGCGCCGTGACGGCACCGCAAGCCCTGACCCAGGCGCTGGGCGAGCTGCTCGGCGACGCCCGGCTCAGCGCCACCGCGCTGCCCGGCACCGACCTGCGCCTGTGGCTGATCGACGCGCAGAACATGGACCGCCAGTTCAGCCCGGAGGAAACCCGCCGCATCCTCGAAGAGCCGCCGTACTGGTGCTTCTGCTGGGCCAGCGGGCTGGTCCTGGCGCGCTGGCTGGCGGCGCGCCCGCAGTGGGTCCGCGACAAGCGCGTGCTGGACTTCGGCAGCGGCTCCGGGGTGGCGGCGATCGCCGCGGCCCGCGCCGGCGCCGCCGAGGTGGTGGCTTGCGACCTGGATCCCCTGGCGCTGGCAGCGAGCCGGGCGAACGCCGAACTGAACGGAGTGGAGCTGAGCTATTCGGCGGACTTCTTCGCCGAGGACGATCGCTTCGACCTGATTCTGGTGGCCGACGTGCTCTACGACCGCGCCAACCTGCCGCTGCTCGACCAGTTCCTCAGCCGCGGCCGCCAGGCGCTGGTCGCCGACTCGCGGGTCCGTGACTTCCGTCATCCGCTGTACCGACGCCTGGACGTGCTCGAAGCCTGTACCTGGCCGGACCTCGCCGAGCCCGCCGAATTCCGCCTGGTCAGCCTGTATCACGCCGAACGCGGGCAAGCCTGAGGCACGGGCTTGTTTGCGCGCGGCGCGCCCCCACTTATAGTGGTCACCACCTTGCGTTTCCGAGAATCGACATGAGCGATACGCCCTACATCTTCGACGTCACCGGCGCCAACTTCGAGCAGCTGGTCATCGAGAACTCGTTCCACAAGCCGGTCCTGGTGGACTTCTGGGCCGACTGGTGCGCCCCGTGCAAGGCGCTGATGCCGCTGCTGGCGCAGATCGCCGAGTCCTACCAGGGCGAATTGCTGCTGGCCAAGGTCAACTGCGACGTCGAGCAGGACATCGTGATGCGCTTCGGCATCCGCAGCCTGCCGACCGTGGTCCTGTTCAAGGATGGCCAGCCGGTCGACGGTTTCGCCGGCGCCCAGCCCGAATCGCAGATCCGCGCCCTGCTCGAACCCCATGTGAAAGCACCGGCGCTGCCCGACGAAGACCCGCTGGAAGTGGCCCAGGCGCTATTCGCCGAAGGCCGCATCGGCGACGCCGAAGCGACCCTGAAAGCCCTGCTGGCGGAGAACAACGAGAACGCCGCGGCGCTGATCCTCTACGCCCGCTGCCTGGCCGAGCGCGGCGAACTGGAAGAGGCGCAGGCCATCCTCGACGCGGTGAAGAGCGACGAGCACAAGCAGGCCCTGGCCGGCGCCCGCGCGCAGCTGACCTTCCTGCGCCAGGCTGCCGACCTGCCCGACAGCGCAGAGCTGAAGAGCCGCCTGGCGGCCGATGCCGGCGACGACGAGGCAGCCTACCAGTTGGCCGTCCAGCAGCTCGCCCGGCAGCAGTACGAGGCGGCCCTGGACGGACTGCTCAAGCTGTTCCTGCGCAACCGCGGCTACCAGGACGACCTGCCGCGCAAGACCCTGGTGCAGGTCTTCGACCTGCTTGGCAACGACCACCCACTGGTCACCGCCTACCGCCGCAAGCTGTACCAGGCGCTCTACTGAGTCGCCGAGCCCCGTCCGCGGGGCTCAGTCCTCCAGCCAGACGAACACCTGGGTGCCGTCGACCACCTCGACCTTGACCCGGGCGTCGTGCCGCAGGCGCACCAGCAGTTGCTTGGCGGCGCCGGCATTGCCGCTGAACCCCTCCAACTCCGCCAGCAACTGCGGCCCCTCGATCCGCCCGCTGCCGCGCAGCAGGTCCTGGGCGGTCTGCCATAGGCGATCCACCGGCGCTGCCGGCGCCGGCGCCCTGGCCGCCGCGACCTGCGGCTCGCCCAGCGGCGGCGGGGGCACGTGTTGCGCCAGCTGGCGCCAATCCTCGGCGTCCAGTTCCAGGGTCAGGTCCACCGGCCAGTCGCCGATGCTTCCGCGAATCCGCACCATCTCGTTTCTCCACAAGCGAATCGCGCCATGCTCCCACGTCGGCGCGTAGGGGCCAAATCGGCCAGGCTAGGCAGGCGGAAAAATTCGTTATAACGTAACAAACTCTTTTCCTTCCTTGCCGGAGTCCCGTTCATGCGCCCACTGCTGTTAGCCCTCGTCTTGCTGCCGTTCGCCGCCCAGGCCCATGACGACCACGACCATGACCACGCCCATGGCAGCCTGGGCAAGCACGAGCACGGCGTCGCCCAGTTGAACGTGGCGCTGGACGGCAAGACCCTCGAACTGGAGCTGGACAGCCCGGCGATGAACCTGGTCGGTTTCGAACACGCCGCCAGCACCGACGCGGACAAGGCCGCCGTGGCCAAGGCCCGCGCGCAGCTGGAAAAACCGCTGGAGCTGTTCGCCCTGCCGGTCACCGCCGGCTGCTCGGTGGCCAGCCAGGAACTGCGGAGTCCGCTGTTCGGCGACAAGGCGCCGGCCCACGCGCACAAGGAGAAGGCAGGCCACGAACACGAACACGGTCATGCCGATATCCACGCCCATTACCAGCTCAGTTGCGAGAAGCCCGAGCTGCTCAAGCTGCTGACCCTCGCCGAGTTCTTCAAGCGCTTCCCCGCCACCCAGAAAATTCAGGTACAACTGATCGGTCCCGACGGCCAGAAAGGCGCCGACCTGGCTCCGGCCAGCGCCGAGCTGAAGCTGTAGGATCGTTCCGGAGGCGCCGCGAGGGATTCGGCGCGGCGCCCCTCCATCCATTCTCGAGGCTCCGGCGGAGCGTTCCGCCCCTACCCCCATGAGCGCACTGATCACCCTGACCAACCTCGGCTTCGCCTGGCCCGGCCAGGCGGAGTTGCTGGACATTCCCAGCTTCCATCTCGAACGCGGCGAGAGCCTGTTCCTCAAGGGGCCTTCCGGCAGCGGCAAGACCACCCTGCTCGGCCTCCTCGGCGGCGTGCAGAAGCCCGGCCGCGGCAGCATCCGCCTGCTCGGCGAGGACCTGGAAAAGCTGTCCGCCGCGCGCCGCGACCATTTCCGCGTCGACCACACCGGCTACATCTTCCAGCAGTTCAACCTGCTGCCATTCCTCTCGGTACGCGAGAACGTCGAGCTGCCCTGTCACTTTTCCGCGTTGCGCCGTCAGCGCGCCCGCGAACGCCACGGTAGCCCGGCGCAGGCCGCCAGCCATCTGCTCGGCCAGCTCGGCCTCGGCGGCGAACTGCACGAACGCCGCGCCGACAGCCTGTCCATCGGCCAGCAGCAGCGGGTCGCCGCCGCCCGCGCGCTGATCGGCCAGCCGGAGCTGGTGATCGCCGACGAGCCGACCTCGGCGCTCGACGCCGACAGCCGCGAGGCGTTTCTCCAGTTGCTCTTCGCCGAATGCCGCGAGGCCGGCGCCAGCCTGCTGTTCGTCAGCCACGACCAGAGCCTGGCCGGGCTGTTCGACCGCAGCCTGTCCCTTTCCGATCTCAACCGCGCCGCCCGGCCGGCAGGACTCTGAGCATGTATCTCTTCCGACTGGCACTGGCCAGCCTGGCCAACCGCCGCTTCACCGCCCTGCTGACGATCTTCGCCATCGCCCTCTCCGCCTGCCTGCTGCTGGCGGTGGAGCGGGTCCGCACCGAGGCCAAGGCCAGCTTCGCCAGTACCATCTCCGGAACCGACCTGATCGTCGGCGCGCGCTCCGGCTCGGTGAACCTGCTGCTCTACTCGGTATTCCGCATCGGCAACGCGACCAACAACATCCGCTGGGACAGCTACCGGCACTTCGCCGAAAACCCGCGGGTGAAGTGGGCGATCCCGATCTCCCTCGGCGACTCGCACCGCGGCTACCGGGTAATGGGTACCGATGCCGGCTATTTCGAGCACTACCGCTACGGCCGCGGCCAGGAACTGCAACTGGCCGAGGGCCGCGCCTTCGGCCAGGACCTGTTCGACGTGGTGCTCGGCGCCGAGGTGGCCGAAGCCCTGCACTACAGGCTCGGCGAGAAGATCGTGCTGGCCCATGGGGTGAGCACGGTGAGCCTGGTCAAGCACGACGACAAGCCGTTCACCGTGGTCGGCATCCTCCAGCGCACCGGTACCCCGGTGGACCGCACCCTGCACATATCCCTCGCCGGCATGGAGGCGCTGCACGTCGACTGGCGCAACGGGGTGCCGGCGATGGGCGCCGGGCGCGTCAGTGCCGAGCAGGCGCGGCACATGGACCTGCAACCACAGGCGATCACCGCGTTCCTGGTCGGCCTGAAGAGCAAGGTGGCGACCTTCGCCCTGCAACGCGAGGTCAACGACTATCCCGGCGAACCGCTGATGGCGATCCTCCCCGGTGTCGCCCTGCAGGAACTGTGGGGCCTGATGGGCACCGCCGAGAAGGCACTGTTCGTGGTCTCGCTGTTCGTCGTCCTCACCGGCCTGATCGGCATGCTCACGGCGATCCTCACCAGCCTCAACGAGCGCCGCCGGGAGATGGCCATCCTGCGCTCGGTGGGCGCGCGCCCCTGGCACATCTTCGGCCTGCTGCTGGCCGAGGCCTTCAGCCTGGCGCTGGCCGGCGTCGCCCTCGGCCTCGGCCTGCTCTACCTCGGCATCGCCGCCAGCCAGGGCTACGTCCAGGCCAACTACGGCATCTACCTGCCGCTGGCCTGGCCGAGCGACTATGAGTGGAGCCTGCTCGGGGCTATCCTGGCGGCCGCCGTGCTGATCGGCTGCGTGCCGGCCTGGCGCGCCTACCGCCAGTCCCTGGCCGATGGCCTGTCGATCCGCCTATGACCCGGAGATATTCCCCGATGCTGCGCTCCCTGACCGTCCTCCTGCTGGCTTTCGCCCTGCTCCTGGGCAGTGCCGTGGCGCGCGCCGCGCCGCGCGAACTGACCTGGTCGCAACTGATCCCGGCCGGCGCCCCGCCCGCCCCGGCGCCGCTGCCGATCCACGACCTCGCCAACGCCCTCAGCGAAGCCGGTCCGGCGGCCAGCCAGCAGAGCCCCAACGCCCCGGTGGTGAAGGCACTGGACGGCATCGAGGCCAAGCTGCCGGGCTACATCGTGCCGCTGGAAATCAGCGAGGCCGGGCTGGTCACCGAGTTCCTCCTGGTCCCCTACTACGGCGCCTGCATCCACGTACCGCCGCCGCCGTCGAACCAGATCGTCTACGTGAAGACCGCCAAGGGCGTGCAGATGGACGAGTTGTATCAGCCATTCTGGGTCGAGGGCACCTTCAAGGTGGAGAACGCCAGCAGCGAGCTGGCGGCGGCCGGCTACCGCATGCAGGCGAGCAAGGTGACGCCCTACGAATACGAAGGTGGCTGAACGACATGCGACAATCCGCCGCGCCATTTACGTTGCGGCGGTCACATTTGCTCCTAGGATTGATTGAGCTGTGTCAAGGAAGGCAACTGTTAGCTGGCTGACCATTAGCAGCACCAACACTTTCTAATACAAGGAATGGAGCTCATCATGCGTAAGTCCTGGCTTACCGCTTCCCTGCTGGCCCTCACCGTCGCCTCCCCGTTCGCCGCTGCGGATATTCAAGGACACAAGGCCGGTGACTTCATCATCCGTGGCGGCTTCGCCACCGTCGATCCCGACGACAGCAGTTCCGACATCAAGCTGGACGGCGCCAAGCAGCGCGGTACCAAGGCGACTGTCGACAGCGACACCCAGCTCGGCCTGACCTTCACCTACATGTTCGCCGACAAGTGGGGCGTGGAACTGGTCGCCGCCACTCCGTTCAACCACCAGGTCGACGTCAAGGGCCTCGGCCCGGGCCTGGACGGCAAGCTGGCCGACATCAAGCAACTGCCGCCGACCCTGCTGCTCCAGTACTACCCCATGGGCGGTACCAACAGCGCCTTCCAGCCCTACGGCGGCCTGGGCGTGAACTACACCACCTTCTTCGACGAAGACCTGGCCAGCAACCGCAAGGCGCAGGGTTTCAGCAGCATGAAGCTGCAGGACTCCTGGGGCCTGGCCGGCGAACTGGGCTTCGACTACATGCTCAACGAGCACGCGCTGTTCAACATGGCCGTCTGGTACATGGACATCGACACCAAGGCCAGCATCAACGGCCCGAGCGCCCTGGGCGTGAACAAGACCAAGGTCGACGTGGACGTCGATCCGTGGGTCTACATGATCGGTTTCGGCTACAAGTTCTGAGTCGTAGACTGTCGCGGGGCTTGCGCCCCCAACGGGAAAAGGCGCCTTCGGGCGCCTTTTTTCATCCTGCGGAAACGGACCCCATGTACCTCTGGCTGAAGACCCTGCACATCACCTTCGCCCTCAGCAGCGCCGCCCTATTCGTCTGGCGCCTGGCCTGGAACTGGTCGGGGCGCAAGGCCAGCGGCATCCGCCGCTGGGGACCGCACCTGGTGGACACCCTGCTGCTGCTCAGCGCGCTCGGCCTGGTGCACCTGGCGATGCCCTGGCCGCTGCCGCTCTGGCTGCTGGCGAAGCTGGGGCTGTTGCTGGGCTACATCGTCTGCGCGGCGTTCGCCCTGCGGATGGCGCGGGGCCCCGGCAAGGGCCTGCTCAGCGTCCTCAGCCTCACCCTGCTGGGCGGGATCTTCTACCTGGCGCTGAACAAGCCCTGGTGGTGATCAGCGTCCGAGCAGGCGCGCCAGGCCCACGCCCATCGGCGTCGGCTGGTCGAAGCGGAAACGCCGCAGCAGGCGCTCGTTGTTCGCCCGCGAATGCCTGATGTCACCGGCTCGCGCGTCGGCGTGGGTCACCGGCGGCAGGCCACCGAGCACCTGGCCGATCTCTGCCAGCAACTGCTTCAGGCTGATGCTGCGATTCAGGCCGACGTTCACCGCCCCGGGTTCCACCGCCGTCGCCTCCAGCGCCTGGACCAGGAAATCGACCAGGTCGGCGACGTAGATGAAGTCGCGGGTCTGCTCGCCGTCGCCGAACACGGTGATCGGCGTCCCCTTCAGGGCGCGCTCGGTGAATATGCTGATCACCCCGGAATAGGGCGAGGACGGGTCCTGGCGCGGCCCGTAGACGTTGAAGAAGCGGAAGATCGCCGGCTCCAGCCCATGCTGGCGGCGATAGAAATCGAGGTAGTACTCGCTGGCCAGCTTGTCCGACGCGTAGGGCGTCAGCGGCGACTTCGGGGTGTCTTCGTCGATCGCCGTGCCTTCGCCGTTCTGCCCGTAGACCGCTGCGCTGGAAGCGAACACCACGCGCTTCACGCCCTGCTCGCGCATCGCTTCGCAGAGGTTCAGGGTGGCGATGAAATTGCTCTGGTGGGTGGCGACCGGGTCGTCCACCGAGGCCTGTACCGAGGCGACCGCGGCCAGGTGGGCGACCGCCGCGCAGCCCTTCAGGGCGGCCGCCAGGGTCGCCGCGTCGGCGGCGTCGCCTTCGAGCAGTTCGACCCGTTCGTCGTCCAGGGGCAGGTTGTCGCGCTTGCCGGTGGACAGGTTGTCCAGCACACGCACGCGGTAGCCGCGCGCCAGCAGCGCGTCGGTCAGGTGGGAGCCGATGAAACCGGCGCCGCCGGTGATCAAGATGGGGCGTTCAAACATGCCTGTAGTACCTGTCCAATAGAGCCGGCAAACCTGCGCGCCAGGCGCGCGGCTTGATGCCGAAGGTGTGGAGGATCTTCTTGCAGACCATCACCGCGTGCTGCGGCTCGTCGAGCGCGTCCGGGCGCGCGGCATGGGCCTCCGCCGAAGGCTCCTGGATCAGGTTGGAGCGATAGGTACGCGCCTCGTTGAGGATCACCTGCCCCAGCGCCAGGGTGGTGGTCGCTTCCAGTCCGCCGTAGTGGTAGGTGCCCCACAGCGGCGCCTGGCAGTCGAGCTGCTTGAGCACCGAGAGCACCACCCGCGCGGCGTCGTCCACCGGCGTCGGGTTGCCGCGCCGGTCGTCGGCGAGGAACAGCGGCTGCGGTTGCTCGGCGCGGCTGAGGAAACGTCCCAGCAAGCCGTTCGGGCTTTCGTCCAGCAGCCAGCCGAAGCGGATCAGCACATGTCGCGGGCAGGCCGCGCGCACGCTCTGCTCCATGCGCCAGAGCGCCTGGCCACGCAGGCCCAGCGGAAGGGTCTCGTCCTTCTCGCTGTAGGCGGTGGCGCGGGCGCCGTCGAAGACCCGGTAGCTGGACGGCTGGACCAGCAGGATCTCGTAGTGCTGGCAGAGCTCCGCGAGGCGCTCGACGGCGCGCTCCTGGGCGCCCAGGCGCTCCGCCTCGACCTGCTCGGCCTGGAACCAGTCGTGGTAGAAGGCGAGGTTGATCACCGCGTCGGGGCGCGTTTCGTCCAGCAGGGTGGTGAGGCTGGCGGCATCCCAGCCCTGCTCGGGTGGTCTGGGCGCGAGGAAACCGATGTCTTCCTCCGCCCCTAGGCGGATCAGCGCCTGTCCAAGGGCATTACCGCCGCCCAAAAGCATCAGGCGCATTCGCATGGTGTAGGGGGGCACTCGAAATCTGATAGTGAATAGCGACGCGGCGCACGCCCCAAGGCAATGACATCCTGCGCCTCGCTGGCGACATGAAAGGTGCGGGCATCGGGTGCTGCTTGTCGCGGCAGGTACCCCGGACAGCGCCGCCGTTATTTTCATGCAACCTGACACGCCGCATTCTTGCTGTGCCTCCGGTGAAGCGTCAAGCATTCACCGGGCCAGCTCCGCCTGCGGCGCGGATCGGCGGGACGAATGGCAGCGCGCGGCGGCGTCAGGCCGGTAGCGCGCCGGCCCGATAGTCCTTGGGCGAAACCTCGAACTGCTTCTTGAACGCCCGGCTGAAATGCGCCGAGTCGCTGAAACCCCACTTGAAGGCGATGGAGGTGATCGATTCGCCGCGCAGCCGTGGGTTACCGAGGTCGGCGGCGCTGCGGCTGAGGCGCTGGCGGAGAATGTAGCGGCAGACGCTGTCGCCCTGCTCCTCGAACAACCGGTACAACTGGCGCACCGAGATGCGCAGGCGGCCGGCGAGCATGTCCGGACTCAGGCGCGGCTCCTGCAGGGATTGCTCGATCAGACGCTCCGCGTGCCGGCGCAGACTGTAGCCATAGAGCCCGGCCAGCGGCCCCTCCAATTCCTCGCCGGCGTGCTGTAGCGCCGGCCCGAGCAGGGCGATCAGCGCCTCCTGCAACGCCCCGCCCTCGTCCGCCACCGCCCACGGCTGCAGTTCTCCGGCGCACACCTGCTGCACCAGCAGGCTCAGCAGGCGACCGCTGGCGCAGTTCGGCGAGAGTTTGCCGAAGGCCCGCTGGCTGGGTGGCAGGTGCCGGCATACCTCTTCGCGGGAGAGATGGAACGAGGTGTGTTCGATGAGTCCGTGGGGAATGATCTCGCAGCCGCCCGCGGAGTCCATCAGCGCCATTTCCCCTGGCGCCAGCTCTATGCTGTCCCCACCCTGGCGCAGTTGCGCATGGCCGCTGCGCTGGACGACCAGGAAGCAGTGGCGGTCGTCGTCATGATCGGCATGGGTGGCCTGGCGGGCGATGCGCCCTGCGTTGGTGCGGATCTGCGCCAACTCCAGACCGCCAAGGTCCTGCCGCGAGATATCGCCGATGAACAGCGTCCGGTTCAGCGCGGGCTGCGATTCGAAGCGCCCGCAGACCTGGCGCAACGCCTGGTTCCAGGCTTCGAAGCTGTTGTGTGCGGAAGACAGGGTATGCACCGGGCACCTCCTGACGGCAACGGCCATCGTTATTGTTGTATGGCGCGGCAATTACCGAGCCACGCAGCGCTGCCGTTATGATTAACATGTTATCGATATACCCACAAGCTAGCGCAAATGGACCGGCGGATACGCATCCGGGAGAGCCGGCAAGGGCCGTTCAGGCGGGAGAAAGCAGGCGCTGCAATTGGGCGAAGGCGCCCAGCAGGGCCAGGCGCTGCTCGGCGACCAGAGGGATGTAGCGGCGATAGGCGGGGAAGCGGTTGACCACCTCGCACGCCCCCAGGTGTTCCAGGCTCACGGTCCAGCCCCTGTCGTCGCGGCAGAGGCGCAAACTCCGGAAGTCCAGCGGCATGAGCTGCTCCAGCAAGACCCGGTCGCCCCCCTGCAAGGCCTCCCGCAACGGCTCGAGCCCGCTCCCGCTGCGTACCTTGCAAAGGATGCCGCGACGCCGCAAACAACCGGCGTGACGCAGCTCCAGGCTGGCCGGCGGCCCCCCGGGCGCCGCCACGAACAGGCTGAACTCGGTGCTGACGATATGCATGAACAGGTGCGCCTGGACCCGCTCGCGAACCTCGAGGCTCAGCTCTTTCGTACGCAGCAACAGCCTGCCGTCCTGCGCCTCGCCGTCGCACGCAGCCAGGTTGCGCCGCACCAGGGCCAGGGTGGCTCCGGGGCGATAGGCGGCTGGCCGCCAGTCGCGCCAGTGACGCTCATACCAGCGCGCCCAGGCGGACATGCGCCCTCTCCCGCTGCTGCTGGTCCTCTTCGGCGAATTCCTTCTCCAGCACCTCTTCCACCGCCAGCGGACGGAACGGATTCACCCGCTGTACGCACAGGGTCCAGAACAGGGCGTAGGCGGCCGCCAGGCCGAGCATCAGGGCGAACGGCAGGTAGATGTCGGCGGGATTCATCCCCGGCGGCGTGATGTAGAACATCCCCAGCAGGATTCCGACGCTGGAGAATAGCTGCGGCAACGGGAACAGCGGCGAGCGGTAGGCGCGCGGCAGGTCCGGGCGACGGATGCGCAGCAGCACCACGGAGAGGGTCACCAGCAGGTAGGCGGTGCCCCAGGCGCAGACCGCAGCCAGGACCAGGTGGATGATCCCTTCGCTGTCGCCGCCCAGCCACCAGGCGTGCAGGCAGGGAATCGCCGCTGCCACGGCGATGCACAGCAACGGTGTCTTGAAGCGCGGGTGCAGGTAGGTGAAGGCCTTCGGCAAGGCGCCATCCAGCGCCATCCCGTAGAGAATCCGCGGCAGGCCGGCCATCAGGGTGTTGATGGTGGCGGCCCCGGCGAACAGCAGGCCCACGCCCAGCCAGATGCGTCCGAACGGTCCCATCACCTGCTCGGCGAATCGCGGGATCGCCATCGGCGTCTCCAGCAGGTGCAGGCCGCCGCCGAGGTCGAGGTTTTCCACCTGCCGGCGCATCGCCGCGCCATAGAGGAACATGCAGCAGGCCACCCCGATCAACCCCAGGGCCATCGCCCGCGGCAGGGTCCGCGAAGCGTGGCGCACCTCCGGCGTCAGCGGCGTGACGAATTCGCAACCGACGAACATGAACATCGCCATGCCCACCAGCGACAGCAGGGTCGGCAGGTCGTCGCCGACCATCGAGGCCCCGAACCAGCCCTGCAACCCCACCGCGGGCAGGCGCAACAGGCCGGTCACGGCGAAGATCATCAGGGTGCTCCACATGCCGCAGGTGAGGATCACTTCGGCGCGACCGAAGGCGGTGATCCCCAGCGCATTCAGCAGGCCGAAGCAGAGCACCATGCCGACGCCCACCAGCCAGGCGCCGCCGCCCGGCTCGGTGAGGGTATTCAGCGACTCGAAGTTGACCAGCGCCATGGTGCCGCTGAGCATGGTCTCGGCGGTGCCGGCGAACACATGGACGATCAGGTAGGCCGACAGCGTGCCGGTGATCGCGAAGAAGCGCCCGAGGCCGCACGACAGGTAGTCGTAGACCGAGCCACGGGTCGGCAGCAGGCAGGCGGCCTCGGCGAAGGTGGTGGACTGCGCCAGCATCAGCAGCAGCGCCACCAGCATCGCCACGGCGAAGGTTCCGCCGCCCAGGCCGAAGCCGGTGGTGGCGGTGAGGATCACCGGGCTGGCCATGATCAACCCGACCGAACTGGCCAGGGCGGTGGGGAAACCAACCCGCCCGCGGAGCAGGTGCTGGGTGAGTCTGGAGTTGGACATCGACGTATCCTCGACGGCAGCGTTGCTGTTGTTGTTCTTGCGTCAGGCCCTGCGGGACGCGCCGGCGTCCCGTACGCTCCGCCGGCAGGCGAGGCGTGTCGAACAAAAGGCTGCCGCGGAGGGCAGCGAAAGAGCCGAACGAATCGGCTCCCCCCGATTCATCGATATCAGTAGGCGATGCACACCGACTTGTTCTCGGTGTACGCCTCGATCGCCGCATGGCCCATCTCGCGTCCGATGCCGGACTGCTTGAAGCCGCCGAACGGCATCGACGGGTCGAGCAGGTTGTGGGCGTTCACCCATACCGTGCCGGCCTTGATCCTGGGTACCAGGTCCATGACCTGGCGCAGGTCGTTGGACCAGATGCTCGCACCGAGCCCGTAGATGCTGTCGTTGGCCAGGCGCACCGCTTCGTCGAGATCGTCGAAGGGCGTCGCCACCAGCACCGGCCCGAAGATTTCCTCGCGCACCACCTGCATCCCCGGGGTGACGTCGGCAAGGATCGTCGGCTGCACGTAGAACCCCGTCTCGCCCTGGCGCGCCCCACCGCAGACCACGCTGGCGCCCTCGGCCACCCCGCTTTCGATCATCCCCAGCACCCGCTCCTGCTGCCTGGCCGAGACCAGCGGGTTGATCTGCGTGGTCGGATCCAGGCCGGGGCCGATGCTCAGGTCGCCGGCGATGGCCGCCAGGCGCTCCAGCACCTGGTCGAAACGCTTGCGCTGCACATAGAGGCGCGAGCCAGCGGTGCAGACCTGCCCCTGGTTGAAGAAGATCGCGCCGGCGGAACCGGCGGCAGCCATGTCCAGGCTGGTGTCATCGAGGATGATCACCGGGGATTTGCCGCCGAGTTCGAGGGAAAAACGCGTCATGTTCTCCACCGCCGCATGCCCGATCAGCTTGCCCACCGGGGTCGAGCCGGTGAACGCCAGCTTGTCGATGCCCGGGTGCGCCGCCAGTGCCGCGCCGGCCTCGGCGCCCGTGCCGGTGACGATGTTCACCACTCCTGGCGGAATCCCCGCCTCCAGGCACAACTGGCCGAGGCGCAGGGCGGTCAGCGGGGTTTCGTCGGCCGGCTTGAGGACCACGGTGCAGCCGCAGGCCAGGGCCGGGACGATCTTCCAGATCGCCATCAGCAAGGGGAAATTCCACGGCACGATGGCTCCGACCACGCCCACCGGCTCCGGCACCGTGTAGGCCCGGTAGCGCGCGCCTGGGACCGCGGCGATCGACAGGTCGAGGCTGCGGCCCTCGATCTTGGTCGCCCAGCCGGCCATGTAGCGGATGAACTCCACCGAGGCGCCGACCTCCAGGGCCCGCGACAGGTTGATCGACTTGCCGTTGTTCAGGGTTTCCAACTGCGCCAGTTGCTCGCCATGCGCCTCGACCCGTTCCGCCAGTCGCAGCAGCAGGCGCTCGCGATCGGCCGGGCGCTGGCCTGCCCAGCTGCCTTCGAACGCGCGCCGCGCGGCAGCGACTGCCCGGTCGACGTCTTCGGCGCCGGCGCGGGCCACGCGAGCCAGCTCGGCGCCGGTCGCCGGGTCGTACAGCGGCATGTCGGCGCCGGAACGCGCCGGCCCGGACTCACCGTCGATCAGCAGGCCATGGGGACTGCGCAAGAAGGCGCTGACGGACGGGTCGATGGCAATACTCATGTGTGCTCCTCGGCTTGGCGACGGCGCTGCGTCGTGCATGCGCCTACTACCCGGGAATACTCTGGACCCGCCGTTCCCCCGCTCGCTTGCTCCAGCCTGCCGGGTTTCTTGCCGCTGCCTGCCAAGCCAGGCAGAGAAAGACAAGACGGCACGCCGGGGCATGGACATTCTGCCCGGCAGGCGGGACAGTGGACGTCCCGCCGCCTCGTCCCACGGGAGCCCCGCGCCATGTCTTCGACCCTGTCGCCCGACCTCGGCCTGCGCTGCATGCAGGCCTTCACCCAGGTGGTGCCGGCCAGCCTGTGCGTGTTCTATCGCATCGACGAGGACTGCCGCGCACACGACTTCCAGCTCCTGCGGATGCCGGCCGGCATGCACCGCGACTACCTGCGCCACTACCGCGACTACGATCCGCTGCAGCCGCGCCACTGCCTGGCCAGCGCTTCGCCGGTAGTGCCGCTGCGCCAGGGCATCGCCCGCCAGCCCGCGAAGGACAGCGCGCTGTACCAGGGCTTCCTGCGACGCCACGGGATCTGCGACGTGGTCGAGGTACTGGCGCATGCGCAGCAGCGTCCGGTGGCGGCCCTGTCGTTACTGCGCGACGCCCGCCTAGGGGCCTTCTCCGACCAGGAGCTGCGACAGTTGCGCGCCCTGCATGGCCTGATGGAGCTGGCGGCGCAGGCATGCGCCACGCCAACGGCCAGCGCCGAGCGCCTGCAAGGCCTGACACCGAGGGAACGGGAGATCGCCCTGCTGCTGCGCGACGGCGTCAGCAACAAATGCCTGGCGCAGTGCCTCGGACTCGGCCTGCCGACGGTGAAGACCCACCTGCTCAACCTGTTCCGCAAGACCGGCGCGCGCAGCCGCACCGAGCTGGTGAAGCGACTCTTCCTCTAGCCGCGCGCGGCCTGGGGGCTGCGCGCCTCCAGCCAGAAGAGGAACTGCCGCACCGCCAGCGGCTTGCCGCTCTCGTGCAGGCCGCGCAGGCGCTCGCGGTGGCGCCTGAAGGAAAAACCGGGAAATACCCAGGGCAGGTTCAACAGGTACCAGGCCAAGGCGCCGACATCGGCGAAGTGCAACACCTCCCAACCTTCGCCGCCTGCCACCGGCGGCAACTCCGCGGCCTCCAGCTGGGCCCGGGCGAAACCCAGGTTCCAGTGCGGCGCCTCCGGCGTCGGCGCCGGTTCGCCGAGCAACGCATAGAACTCGCGGTTGAAGTCGCCGGCCACCTGCTGGGTGAGGAAACAGCCGCCGGGCGCCAGCACCCGCCGGACCTCCGATGGCAGATAGGACTCGTGGCGGTTGCCGACCAGGTCGAAGGTGCCATCGGCGAACGGCAACGCCCCGCCGCCATCGCCCTCCCGGCCCTGGCGATGGTTGTCCGGCGCGCCCTCCACCTCGACCACGCGGATGCCCAGGGGCTCCAGGCGCCCCCGGGCAATCTCCAGGTTGGGCGCCCAGCCCTCGGTAGCCACGGTGAGCGGCGGACGATACGGCAGCCGGCTCAACCATTCGCCGCCGCCGGTGCCCATGTCCAGCAGGCTGGCGGCGGCCCGGCAGCGCTCCAGCATGCGCCCCGGGAAATCCCATGGCGGCGGCTCCAGGCGGATGCGTCCGCCATAGTCGTATTCCCAGCCGCGCATCGGTGTGCGGCCGGCTTCCACCAGCAGCGCGTCGAATTCGTCGCCCGTCGCCATTTCGCCGTTCTCCCAGAGACCGCCCGCTACCATCCCCGAGTCTCCTCGCCAAGGCAAGCCCATAGAGAATGTAAAGCTTGCTTGACAAAGAAGAGCATCCCGGCCAATGTAAAGCCCCCTTTACATGGACGGTTCAACCATGACCCACAAACGTTTCTTCCTCGAACTGCTTCTCGCGCTGGTCGGCTATGCCGCTGCCGTTCTGATCAGCGGCCAGTTGCTGGCAGGCACGGAACCGGGCGCCGGCCGGGTCTTCCTCGCCCTGCTGCCGGTGCCACCGATGGTCGCCCTGGCGCTGGTGGTGATCCGTTACCTGCGGCGCCTCGACGAAATGGCCCGGCGCATCCATCTCGAAGCCCTCGCCCTGGCCTTCGTCGGCACCGCCCTGCTCACCTTCACCTACGGTTTCCTCGAAACCACCGGCTTTCCGAAACTCTCGATGTTCTTCGTCTGGCCCCTGATGGGCGCGTTCTGGGTCATCGGCTGCGTCCTGGGACTGAGGCGCTACGCATGAGGAACCGCGTTCGCGAGTTGCGCGCGGAGCGCGGCTGGTCACAGGCGGAGCTGGCCGGAAAGCTGGAGGTATCGCGGCAGACGGTGAACGCCATCGAAACCGGCCGCTACGATCCAAGCCTGCCCTTGGCGTTCAAGCTCGCCCGGGTGTTCGGACTGGCCATAGAAGCGATCTTCGACGACCGGGAAGGCCAGCTGGACTGAGTCCGGTCCCGCTTCCGAAAACTTCCGGGGCGCCCCTGGCGACCCCGGCGGCAAGCCCCCCTTACCCTGTACCAAATGGCAGTTGCCGCATTTCCCCTCGGGGCTAGCCTTGGACCAGGCCTATCGCCAGCCTTCCCCCTGGTCCCCGCTCGATACGCTGAAAAACCACGGATAACGTCTTTTCCACCGGCAAGACAGGAGTCTCAGCCATGTCGAAAGATTCTGTTCTTGGCTTATTCAGGCAACACGCAGATACCCATCCCGAACGCCCCGCCCTCGTCGATCGCGAGCGCTCGTTCAGCTATCGCGAACTCGACCGGCTCAGCGACGGGCTGGCCGCCCACCTGGCCAGGCGCGGCGTCGCCCGCGGCGACCTATTGCCCCTGCTGGCCGAACGCTCGGCCGAACTGGTCATCGCCATCCTGGCGGCCGCCAAGTGCGCAGCGGCCTACGTACCGGTGGACCGTCGACAACCCGACAGGCGCAAGCGGGAAATCCTCCGCCAGTGCCAGGCCCCCTTGGCCCTCGCCACCCAGGCCGAGGACCTGCCGGGGCAACCGGTGGAGGTCATCGCACAGGCGCTCGCGACGAGTGCGGCGGGTGCCGCGCCGAGACCGGCGCTCGACGGCAGCGAAGCGCTGTATGTGATCTTCACCTCGGGCACCACCGGCGAACCCAAGGGCGTGGTGATCGAGAGTCGCTCCCTGGCCAACCTCGTGGGCTGGCACAACCGGCGCTTCAATATGGATCAACGGAGCCGCACCACCCTGATGGCCGGCGTCGGCTTCGACGTTTCCCAATGGGAAATCTGGTCCACCCTGTGCGCAGGCGCCTGCCTCCACCTGGTGCCCGACGAGGTGCGCCCAGACCCGGCGGCGCTGCTGGCATTCTTCGCCGAGCAGCGGATCAGCCATGCCTTCGCGCCTACCGTGATGGTCCCTGCGCTGGTGGAGCAACCCGCTCCGCCGTCGCTGGCGCTGCGCTACCTGTTCTGCGCCGGGGAAAAACTGCCGCCGGTCGCAACCGGCGGGCTGCCCTATACCGTGGTGGATTACTACGGCCCGACCGAAGCCACGGTCTTCGCCACCTGCCGCATCGTCGACGCCGAAGCTCATCGGCGGCCCGCCTCGATCGGCACGCCCATCGACGGTTGCGAGGCATTCATCCTCGACGCCGACGACCGGCCTTGCCATGGCGACCGGCCCGGCGAGCTGAACCTGGCGGGCGTCTGCCTGGCGCGCGAATACCTGCGCGACCCGGACATGACCGCCAGGCGCTTCCACTACTCGCAGGCACTGCGGCGCCGGCTCTATCGCACCGGCGACAAGGCCCGCTGGCTGGCCGACGGCAGCCTGCAGTTCCTCGGTCGGCTGGACGACCAGGTGAAGATCCGCGGCCACCGCGTCGAACTCGGCGACGTCGAAGCCGCGCTGCTGCGCCAGCCGGCGATCCATGGCGCGGTGGTGCTGGCGCATGCCGACCCACGCTGCGGTAGCCAGCAATTGAGCGCCTTCGTGGTCCCCCGCCAGCGGGGCGGCGATGCCAGGGCCGTGCTCGCCGCCATCAAGACCGCCCTGCGCCAGGAACTGCCCGACTACATGCTGCCCAGCCGCTATCTGTCGCTGGACAGCCTGCCGACCACGGTCAACGGCAAGATCGACCGCCAGGCCCTGCGTCGACGCCTGGAGGAACAATGCCAGGAACGACTCGACGAGCAACGCTTCGGCACCCCCGGCGAACTGCAAGTGGCCCTGGCCTGGCAGGAAGTGCTGGGGCATACCGACTTCGGCCTGGACGACAGCTTCTTCGAGGTCGGCGGCCATTCCCTGCTGGCCGCCGCCCTGGTGCGCGAACTGAGCCGACGCTTGCGCGAACTGAGCCGACGCTTCGGCAACCGTGCCTACATCCACGACATCTACCGCACCCCGAGCGTACGCCAACTGGCGGCCAGCCTGGCGCGGCGCGCCGGCGAAGCGCCGCCGGCGCTGGACAGCGAACCGGCCCAGGAGCTGCAACGGGACGTGCGCCTGCCCGCCGACGTGGATTTCAGTCGGCCCATGGACGCCGCCCAGGTGCTCGCGCCACGGCACATCCTGCTCACCGGCGCCAGCGGGCTGATGGGCGCCCACCTGCTCGCCGAGCTGCTGGCCAGCCGCGAGGCCGACCTGCATTGTCCGGTCCGTGCGCAAAACGACGCCCACGCCCTCGAACGCCTGCGCCAGGCCGCCCGGCAGCACCGCATCGAACTCGCCGAGTCGGACTGGCGACGGGTCAGGGCCTACGCCGCCGACCTCGCCGAACCAGGCTTCGGACTACCGGCGGAAACCTATCGCGAGCTGGCCGGCAGCGTCGACCAGGTCTTCCATTCCGCCAGCGCGGTGAACTTCATCCAGCCGTACAGCTACATGAAGCGCGACAACGTCGAGGGGCTCGGCCAGGTCCTGCGCTTCTGCGCCAGCGGCCGCTGCAAGCCGCTGATGCTGCTGTCGAGCATCTCGGTGTACAGCTGGGGCCACCTGCATACCGGCAAGCGCCTGATGCGCGAGGACGACGACATCGACCAGAACCTGCCGGCGGTGGTCACCGACATGGGCTACGTGCGCAGCAAATGGGTGATGGAAAAGATCGCCGACCTCGCCGCTGAACGCGGCCTGCCGCTGATGACCTTCCGCCTCGGCTACGCCACCTGCCACAGCCGTACCGGCGCCTACGCCGACTACCAGTGGTGGAGCCGGCTGGCGCGGACCTGCCTGGAGTACCGGGCCGTGCCGCTCCTGCGCGAGCTGCGCGAGGGCCTGACCACGGTGGACTACATGGTAGAGGCGATCAGCGTCATCGCCCGCCAGCCTTCGGCGCTGGGCAAGAAATTCAACCTGGTGCCGAGCATTCCGCGCTGCCTGACCCTGGACGAGTTCTTCGGCCGTCTCGGGCGACGCGCCGGGCGTCCCCTTCGGCAGATGCCGTTCGACGACTGGGTAAGTCTCTGGGAAGACAATCGCGACGCCCCGCTCTATCCCCTGCTGAGCATGTTCCGCGACAACATGTACGCCGGCCGCAGCACCGTCGAGTTGTACCAGGACACCTATCTCTGGGACTGCACCAACGTCGAGGAACACCTGCGCGGGAGCGCCGTGCGCGAGCCGGAGTTCGACGACCGCCTGCTCGACCTGTACCTCGCCGGCCTGGGCGGCAGCGCCATGCGGTAACGAGGTCGCCGCGGCGGTTACGCAGCGGGACGCGCTTGGGTATCCTGTCCGCTTTATCGCCCGGAGAACCTCATGCACAACGTTCTGATCGTCGGCGCCTCGCGCGGCATCGGCCTGGGACTGGCGGATGCCTTCCTGCAACGCGGCGCACAGGTATTCGCCGTCGCCCGGCGACCGCAAGGCTCTCCCGGGCTACAGGCACTGGCGGAGCGGGCCGGGGAGCGCTTGCAAGCGGTGACCGGCGACCTCAACCAACACGATTGCGCCGAACGCATTGGCGAGATGCTGGGCGAGCGGCGGATCGATCGCCTGATCGTCAACGCCGGCATCTACGGCCCGCAGCAACAGGATGTGGCGGAAATCGACGCCGAGCAGACCGCCCAGCTATTCCTGACCAACGCCATCGCGCCGCTGCGCCTGGCCAGGGCACTGTCCGGCCGGGTTAGCCGGGGTGGCGTGGTGGCGTTCATGAGTTCGCAGATGGCCAGCCTGGCGCTGGGCCTGTCGGCCACGATGCCGCTCTACGGCGCCAGCAAGGCGGCGCTGAACAGCCTGGTACGCAGCTGGGAGGGCGAGTTCGAGGAGTTGCCGTTCAGCCTGTTGCTCCTGCATCCCGGCTGGGTGCGTACCGAAATGGGCGGCGACAGCGCGCCGCTGAGCGTCGAGGAAAGCGCCGCCGGACTGGTCGCGGCGGTGGAGGATGCCGCGGGCGTGAATGCCTGTCGCTTCGTCGATTATCGGAACCAGCCGCTGCCCTGGTGAAGCGGGCCGATCCGTCAGGGCATCCGGCAATAGCCCTCGGCCGCATACCTGATGAGGTCGGCATCGCGCTTGATGCCGAGCTTCTTCATGGCACTGACCTTCTGCGTACTGATGGTCTGCACGCTGCGATGCGAGCGCTCGGCGATTTCGGTGATGGTCAGTCCGGAGCCGAACAGACGGACGATTTCCGCCTCCCGGGGCGTCAGCCGTTCGTTGTGCGAGGAAAGCACCTGGTTGACGAAGATGTCCCTGATCGACGGCGAGAAATACTGGTTTCGCGAATAGGCCGCGCTCACCGCCGCCAGCAGGTGACTGGTCGAGTCGGACTTGCTGAGGATGCAATTGATACCCTGCTTGAGAATGGCCCGGATAAGGCCCGGATTGTTCAGCATGGTAAAGACAACCAATTGCAGATGCGGATAACGTCGCCGCAGCAATGACAACAATGCCAGTCCATCGCCATATTTCCCGCCCGGCATCGTATAGTCGACGATAACGACATCACAGTCGCCTTCGTTGAGCCGACCGATCAACTCGGTAGAATTGGAAACTTGACCGAGCATCTCCAAAGAACCGCATTGACTCAGTTCGTAGGAAATACCCAGCGAAATGGCGGGATGATCATCCGCAACCATTACGCGAATGCGATGTAGGGACATCCTTGCGTCTCCTTAAGCGGTACACGGCAGGCGAAAGCGTTACCAGGAAACCTGTGGTCTCGGTCATGCCTGCCGCAGGCAGGCGGCCGCCGCTCGGCCGGCAAGGAGGAAAGCGCGGTCCGGAATCCGCCGACGCCACTGCCCCGGTTCAAAGTGAACATGTGTATTTTCTAGTGAAACCGACGATATTTAATATAGTAAAACTACTATTTTTTCGCCTCGTAAACTAACAACAAAGACACTTGAAACAGCCCCCGAAAAACGCCTACGCAGACACTTATGAAAAATTATGAAATACGAAACGGACAAGCCAGAGCAGCAAAAAGTTTGAAAAAAGAGTTCCGCCACAACCTGAAACTATCGCCTGGAAAATAGCGTTCGTTTATTTGCGCGAAATCCTACCGAGGAAACTTGCATATCCCTCAGAAAGCCTTCGCCCATACGCAATATCGGTATTCCGCGTGCGGGAATGGCATGTGCGCACGAGACCCAGGACGAGCAGCGGAGCGATATGCAGAGCGCCTTCGGCGATCTGCAACCACTGGAGGTGAGGGGCCGAGCCTTCGCCAGGGCTGGCGCGAAAGCGGCCGACGGCGCTTCCCGAGGCGGGGCGGGAAACGCCGGGGAAAGAACGGCGGCGCCGCTCAGGGGAAGGTAAACGTGAACTCGGCGGCGCCGTCGGCGACCCCGGCCTTCAATTCGCCCTCCGCGCCGATACGGATGTAGGCGGCACTCAGCGGGAGGTCGGCGCTGTCGCCGACACGCCGCATCGGGTAGGGCGTGCCGTCGAAACGTATCCGCTGCTGGTCCAGGCCGTTCTTCACGACGATGCCGAACCCCGCCGCGCCGCCGCTCTTCAAGCTGAGGATCGTCGGGTCCGCTTGCTGCGCCGAGACATACTTGTCGCGGAAAGCGATTTCCGGCTTGGCCAGCGCCGCACACTCGCTGAGAGAGATATCGAAGGAGCGCTCCGTGGAGGTGTCGTTGACCCGCGGGAAGTTCTTCAACGCGACGCTACCCAGTTTGACGTTGATTTCCCGTCCCACCTCGACCTTGCATTTCTTCGGGATCGGCGGCGGCGGGGGACCGCCGCCGATAGCGATGGAGGCCGGGCCGATCAGCGAATAGGGCTTTCGGCAAACCCCGGTGGGGTAGTTGTCCGCAGGCACCGCCAGGACGCTGCCGATGGACGCTTCGCCCTTCAGCCTGTCCACCGCCCAGAGACTCAGGGTGGCGCTGCCGGATACGCTGGTTACCTTCAGGTCGCCGGCAGGCAACTCGCCGGGGTCGACCGTCAGGACCAGTTCCTGTAGGTAGTCGCTGGTCGTGCTTCCGGAAAAGCTCGTGACTCGCTTGTCCAGCGCATGGGGCTGGTTGTCGACCGGAATCACCCGCTTGACGCCGTCCTGGGCATCCACCGAGATCCGATAGCCGATGCCTTTGACGTCGGACGCCACCGTGCCGTAGGGCCCCGGATAGCCCACCCCGGACCAGTTCCCCCCGAGGACCAGCTCATGCGCCTCCTGGGAAGCCTGGGGCTTGTAGCTCAGGAACAGGCTCACCGGCCTGGCGAACAGCACCGTGCCTTTCGCCGTGCCGCTGGTCAGCTCGTTCACCACACGCCAGGGCATGCCCTGGCCATTGCCGAACGAGCAGTTCAGGGCGATGTCGTTCAGGGCCCAGGCCTGGCCGCCGGTCAGGCAGCAGAGACCGAGAACGAGCGCCTGCCGAGCCTGCGCGCCAGGCCGGCGGCGCAGGGAAACGCGGCCAGGAAATAACCTCATGCTCATGGAACTCTCCAAGATTGCGCCTGCGGAAGAGGGCCGCACTCCAGGCGAAAGCGGCCCCGGCCGGCAGGGGAGGTCCGCCTGGGACCTCCCCTGCCGGCCTTACCAGATGTTGCCGTAGTCGATACCGGCAGGCGGCAGGAGCGCCGCCTCGCCGATCACGTAGTTGCCGCCCAGGACCCCACGGTTCTCGCCGACCTGCGCACCGTAGATCTGGCCGTAATGGGACTGAGGCTTGAAGTCGATCTTGCCGCTAACGCCGGAGTACTTGATCGATCCCAGGTTGACGCCGGCCAGCCCGCCCATGGAGACGTAGTAGTCGCCACTGACGGTGCCTTCCGACATGGACGAAACGATGCGTCCCTGGATCTGGTTCTCGCCGACCAGGCCGCCGATGCGGCTGCGCCCGCCGCCGCTGACGGTACTGCTGCTGCGCGCCGACAGGATCGAACCGGCGTTGCTGCCGACCAGGCCGCCAACCGACGCACTCGCAGCGGCGCTGACCCTGCCGCTGGCATCCACGTTGAACAGTTCGCCGCCGTTGTGGCCGACGAGCCCGCCCACCAGGCTGTTGAAGCCGCCGCTCACGTCGCCGCGCGAGATCGCATGGGCGACGGAACCGCCGAGGTTGTGTCCAATCAGCCCGCCGACGCGACTGTTGCTGCCGCCGCTGACCTTGCCCGTCGCCTCGGCGGTCTCGATGGCACCCTGGCTGTTGTTGCCGACCAGCCCGCCCAGATCCGCGCCCCCCTGGTCCATGACGCTGCCGCTGGCTTTCAGGTTTCCGAGCATGCCGTTGCCTTCTGCCTTGCCGATCAACCCTCCGGTCGCCAGGCCGCCCTTGCTGTACACCGACCCGCTCGCCTGCGAGCGGAATATCTCGCCGCCGGAACTCAGGCCGACCAGCCCGCCGGTATACCCCGCGCCGCCGGCCTCCACCTGGCCGCTGGCGCTACTATCGGAGACGTGGCCGAACATGTTGTAGCCGACCAGGCCGCCGACGTTCAGGCCGGGCCGGTAGGTCTCGACCTTCCCCTGGCTGCCGGACGCCCTGATCGTGGCCTTCGCATTCAGTCCGACCAGGCCGCCGACGCCGCCCAGGCTGTTGCGCTCGGTGGACTGTGCAGCCACATGGACGTTGCTGTGGGCGTTCTCGATGACCGCCTCCGGCCCCCAGGCGGTGGTGAAGTTCTCCCCCACCAGACCGCCGACCGCCGTGCTCGCCGCATAACCGGTGACGCCGCCGCTGACGGATGCGTTCGTGATCTGCCCGTTGATATTGCGCCCGACCAGGCCGCCCAGTGCGTTGGAGCGCAGTCGGCTGCCGACGACCGAGACCCCGCTGGCGCTGACGTTGGCGATACGCCCGCTGTTGATCCCGACCAGGGCGCCGAGCGAAGACGGACCGGAGCCGTAGGTGTTATCGGATACCCGCAGGTTGTTCAGTTTCAGGTTGCTCAGGGTGCCCGAGGAGCGGGCGAACAGCCCGACATTCGGCCCGGTGTTGCTGATCGAGAGATTGCCTATGCTGTTGCCGAGACCGTCCAGGGTGCCGCTGAAGACGCCGGCGGGCCCGCCGATGGACTGCAGTGCCGTGCAGTAATAGCTACCGCCCAGGATATTGCCGCCGAGCACGTACAGGCCGTCCAGGTTCTTGTTGATCGCCTGCAACTGCGCCAGGTTCTGCACCACCGTGTAGTAATAGCCACCGGAGACGTAGGTCGCGTTGGCCCCGGCCAGGGAGACCGACGCCGTGCCGTTCACCCGGTGGCCTTCGCCGGCATCCATGGCCAGCGCGCTGCCAGCCCCGCCGAGAACGATCTTGTCATTGATATCGATAGCGCCTTCGGCCTTCAGCTCCAGCCCAGCCTTGGCGCCACTGGCATTCAGCCTGCCATTCAGCGTCAGGTCGGCCGCGGAGCCCAGCCCCAGCCGGTTGCCCGATGCCCAGCTCACCGAGCCGTCGAGGTCCAGGTCGCCCTTGGTCGAAACCAGTTCGATATTGGTGCTCGCCAGGTTCCGCGACAGGGTGTCGGCATGAACGGTGACGCCATCCGACACCGCCGACGGGCGCACGTCGATCTTGTCGGCAGCAATCTTCCAGGTACCGTTGAGGCCATTGCTGGCGAGCGTGTTCACCTGGGTGCCCAGGGCCACCTCCACCGCCTGCCCCCGGACCTCGACCGTCCCGCCGTGCCCCGGTCCGTTCAGCGCATTGGCGGACAAGGCGCCTCCCACCATGACCTTGCCGTCCGGGCCGCCATCGAGCACGATCCGCCCGTTCTTGCCGCGCAGCGAGCGGGCCTCGATGGCACCCTGGGTGTTCACCACCGTGTAGAGCAGCGCATTGGCGGTCCTGGCCGCCATCAGGACTCGCCCCCCGTCGGCCTTGAGCAGACCGCCGTTGCTTGCCAGCGCATTGGCGACCCCGGCGTCGACGCGGATGTCGAGCAGCTTGTTGCCGTCGAAATTCAGCGTCAGGTCGCTGCCCGCACCGAGCCCGACACCGCCCATCTGCGCCAGGACCGTCCCGCGGTTGTCGACCTGCGCGCCGAGCAGGGCGATGCTGCCGCCTTCCGCCGCGGTGATGGCGCCTCCCTGGTTGAGGACACCGTTGGTAGAGGGACCCGTGAAACGGTATCTGGAGGAGTTGCCGTTGAACTCGGCATCCGTGATGTCCAGCGTGGAAGCCACCAGGCCGCCGACATTGACCTGGGCGCCGCGACCGAAGAGCACGCCGTTGGGGTTGACCAGGAAGACCTGGCCGTTGGCATCGATCCGGCCCTGGATATCGCTGGCCTTGGTGCCGATCACCCGATTCAGGGCAATCGAGCTACTGCTCGGCTGGTTGAAGATCACCCGCTCGCCGGCGGCAACGCTGAAGGAGTCCCAGTTGGCGATGAGCTTGTCGACCTTCTGGTTGACCGACAGGCTGTTGCCGCCCGACAGGTGTATCTCCCCGTTCGCGCTCCCGCCGACCACCGTTCCCCCGCTTGGCAGCGCATAGGCCGGAGCCAGGGCCGTGGCGCCCAGCAGGGCCAGGACGGAGGCGATCGCCGCCTTGGCGCCGGCGGGCTTGCCGCGCCTGCGACTGCCTTCGCTGACGACGTTCCAGCAGCCCTGGGATACGTTCCAGACCAGTGCATAGCATTTGTTCATGTGCTTCCTTCCTCCAGTGAAACCCCGCGACCTATTCGCAGGGCCGTGCTACGGCAGGAGCCCAACTCCCCGGGCCCTGCCGAACTCCTACGGGTATCTCTCTGCCGGCGCGTCGCCGCGCTCGATCTGGCCGTCATCCCCCACCGCATCGAAATGGACCCGCGCCGCCTCGCCGGGCACGGCCGGCAGACTCAACGGGGTAACGGCGAAAGGCGGCAAGGTGACGCTGCCGAGGGACATGGCGAGGTCGCCCTCGCCCAGCTCCAGGCGCACCAGGGAAACGTGATAGGGACTGCGGTTGTCCGCCTCCAGCAGCACCCGCTGCCCCGGCCGTACCGCCGGACGCAGGCGCCAGACGACCTGGCGCGCGGCGGCTCGCGGATCGCCGGCCAGACCCTGCGGACGGAACAGGAGCTTCATCCGCAGGCGGTAGCTCACCAGCAGCAGGTTGCCGCTGCCGTCCTCCCGCCCCGGCACCTCCAGCAGGTTGACCCAGAACAGCGATTCCCGGTCGTCCGGCAGCGGCTCGCCGGTATGGCGAAGCTGGAGCGCCTGGGTCTCCTGCGGGTCCATACGCAACAGCGGCGGCGACAGGATGAACGGCACCGTGACAGCGCTCGGGTCCGCCGTCTCGTCGCCGCGATCGAGCCAGGCCTGGACCAGGGCCGGGCGCGTCCCGACGTTACCGACGCGGATCGTCAGCGCGGAAACGCCCGCCGGATAGATGAAACGGGTCCCGATCACGGACAGCGAGGCGGAGGCATCGGCCACCAGCGCCACCAGCAGGACCCAGGCCGTGCCGCATCGTCCCAGGCCGACGCCGGTCACAGCGTGCGCTCCCGGTCGGCGGCCGACGCCGGGCGACATGCCAGTTGCAGGACGGGAGGCGTCGTCTCGCGCGGGCCCAGCGCATAGTCGACCAGGCACTGCTGCTGCGGCTCGTTGCCCCAGCGCACCCGAACCGAGCCGCGATCCTGCTCGACCCGCAGCACCAGGCGGCTGCCCTGGCCGACGGCGCCCACCGACTGCCCGCTGTGGGCATCGAGCACTTCCGCGGCGAACGGCAGGGGCTCGCCGCTGGGCATCCGGCTATCCACCAGCAAGGGCCTTGCCACCCGCGTCGGATAGTCGAGGCGCACCACCGCTCCGGCGGTGGGCGCCACGTTGCGCGAACTGGACCTCAGTTCGATCTCGTCGGCCATGCCGTTGGGGTCGAGGTCGACGCTGTTCAACTGGTAGGGCAGCAGGTTGGGAATCACCGCATAGCCGTGGCGGTCGATCCGGCTTCCCGAGTAGCCGGCAGCCGCGCCCCTGGCATTTGGCGCGTGGACCAGGCCGATCGTCTCGCCCAGGGTTTGTGCCGCGGTGATCCCGCCGCTGTGCGCGACCAGGCCCCCCGCGGCCTTGACCGACAACTGCCGATAGCCCGGTCCCTGCGAGAGGCTGGAGCCGAGTTCGACCTGCGGCAGTCGATAGTCGAGGCTGGCGCTCTTCGAGGTCTGCCGGCTGTCGCGGTCATGGGAGGCCGACAGCGAGTAGGAGGCCTCGCCACGCTTGCCCAGCATGCCGGAAACCCCGCTGGTGAGCTGGGTTCCGCTGTTGCTGTCGCGGGTCAGGTAGCTGCTCAGGGTCGGCGACCCGCGTCCAGCGCCGCCGAGCGGAATGGACAGGTTCAGGCTGAACAGCGTGCTGGTCTCGCCGCGCCTGTCACCGCTGGAAAAGCCTTCGTACTGGCTGCGCAGGCGTTGCGCGGAAATGGAGTAACTGACGTCGCGCCACTGGTTGCTGTAGCCGACGGAGAAGTTGACCGCCCGCCCGCCGCCGCTCCAGTAGCGCTGCGAGGAGCCGTTCAGGTAAAGGTTGCCGCCGTTGCCCAGTTGCTGGCTGATGTTGGCGTCGAGACGATTGCGCAAGCGCGAGAACGACTCCAGCGGCTCGCCTCGCTCTACCCGGTCCTGCATGAAGGCCGCGTCGCGCAGGCCGAGATAGCCGCCGGTGGAGTAGCGATAGGCGAGCAGCGAAAAGTTGGTGCCGGTGTTCGGCAGGTTCTTGCTGTAGGCGAGGCGGTAACTGGAGCCGCTAAGGCGGTCGCCGCCGGGAACCTCGGTACGCGCCAGCGTCACGTCACCGGAGAATCCGCCCACCGGCGTGTTCAGCGCCGCGCCCATCAATCCGGACATGTAGCTGCCGGTGAAGGCCCCGCCCGCGTATGCGGTGACGTCGTTGCCCAGGCCGCGCTGGTAGACGCCCTGCAGCATGTTCGGCCGACGCTCCAGGCTGGGATCGTTGAGCCGCCCGGCCGTCAGGCTGTAGCGCGTGGTTCCGGGGCGCAGCAGTTGCACGGTGGTGGCGAACGGCACGATGAAACTGCGGACTTCCCCGCTGGCTTCGGTCACCCGCACTTCCAGGTCCCCGCCATAGCTGGCGGTCTGCAGTTCGTCGAGAGCGAACGCCCCGGGTGCCACCGTGGTTTCGTAGATGAGGTAGCCGCGCTGGTAGACCGATACCCGCGCATTGGTACTGGCGGTCCCACGGACCACCGGAGCGTAGTAGCGCAGCGAATCCGGCAGCATCCGGTCATCGCTGGAAAGCTGCACTCCACGGAAGGACACCGCATCGAAGAACTCGCTGCTGGTGGAGTTTTCTCCCAGCAATAACTGCGCACGCCAGGCCGGCAGGTCGGTCTGCACATAGGTTGCGCTACGCTGGTAATGGCTGCCCATGCGGCGCGACCAGGTGGCCGTGCCGTTGTGGCGCAGGCGCGCCCGCCCGAAATTGAAGCCGGCGTTCATCCCGGCATAGCCGCTGGTGGCGCTCCTGCCGTGGTTTTCCCTGACGTGGAGATTGCTGTTGTAGTTGAGCAAGGCGGCGGAAATGCCGCTGTCCCAGCTCGCCGGATCGACATAGGTCTTCGAAGAATCCAGGCTCAGGTAATAGCTGGGCACCGAGACATAGATCGACTGCTCGGCGATATCGAGCTTGACCCGGGCCCCCGGCACATAGCGCTCGAGAGGGTCGCAGTGCAAACCTTCGGGCAGAGGATCGCGAGCCGAGGAACGGTCCTGGCCACGCGCGCTCTTCTCCAGGTCGATGCCCGCCCGCTCCAGCAGGCCCCGGTCGTAGCAGAAGACCGCGCTTTCCCGCCCCGGCTGGCGGCGCAGCTCGACTTCCTCGACGCCACGCCATCGGCTGTTGAGCAGCAGGTCGAGGCGATAGCGGCCTGGCTCGATGACGTCGCCGCGCTCGAAACGCGACGTATCGATCGAGCGTCCGCCCGGCCCCAGGGCCAGCATCTGCGCGTCGAAGACGATCCGCCGCGACGGTGCGTCCAACCCGCCGGCCGGTGACGCAACGGCCACCGCGGGCGCCTGCGGCTGTTTCGCCGGTGCTCCCGCCCTGGCCTCCTTCGCTTTCGCCCCGGCTACGCCGGCGGCGCCGACGGAGGACCAGGACTGGCAGGAGGACAGCGAAGGAAACAGTGCCAGCAGACAGGCGAATCGCAGGGAACGAACGGCGATCCCTCCCTGCATCGCCATTCGCAACAGGGCGACCTGCCCACCGTAAGCGGGAGCGGACAGGCACCTATGAAGAGAAACTTTGGGCATATGTAATCCCTGCAGCGATTTTAAAATCGCCACTCATATGTCGGGCCGTAAGTAGAAAGCGGGGAAACGGAGGGGTTATTTGCCGAGTGCCCTATCGAGGGTATTGCGGCCACCGTAATCGTTGATGACTTCGTATCTGACGGAAGCGGCTTCCAGGTTCTTCGGATTTCCCTGCCAGTCGAACTCCTTCGTCGAGAATGGCGCGACCATTCCCTTTCCCACGGACATGACACGGCCATCGACAATCAATTCGACGCTGGCGAACGAAACGTAGTAAGGCGTCGGATTATTTACCTGTACTACGGTCTTTTTTCCTGCTCCCCCTGACTCCAGAAACTTCCATTGAAGTTTCCCGGCAGCCGAATCGACACTCTTCAACTGGCTGGGTCGAAAGAAGAGTTTGAAGCGCGAACGAAAGGAAAACTGCAATGCATTGTTTTCGTCTTCGTCCCTGGGCGGAACTTCCAGGATATTCAGCCAGAACAGCGATTCGCGATCCGTCGGCAACGGGGCCTTCAGGTAGGCGATGCGCAATACAGCGCCGCCATTGGGGTCCACTCGCGTCACGGCCGGCGTGACACTGAAGGGAACCTGCAGTTCCTCGGGGGGAACGTCCTGCCGGCCATCGTCGATCCAGGCTTGCGCCAGCACGGGAGTGCCGGAGGTATTGCTGACCCGCAAGGTGACCTCGCGCTCGCTGGCCGGAAAGACGACGCGAGTGCCCTGTGCGATCAGCCCGGCGTGAGCCGTTCCGACGCACAGGGCGATGGCCACGGCGCTTGCCGCCACGAAAGAATGAAAACGATGCATTAGCGGCGCCATGGCCTCACCTCTTCGTCCGTCGACCGCCGCTTACTCGTACGCCAGGAGGTAGCGGATATGGGACAGGCCGGTACCCGCGATCACGGTCTTCTCGGTGGACACATAGGAGGCCTTGTACTTCAGGGTCGCCGTGTTCTTGTCGATGGTTGCCTTCTGCGGGGCGGCCTCGACCAAGCCCAGCGGGATCTTCGTGGTGTTGGCCGCCGAATTGTTGAAGATCTGGATCTGCACGCCCTTGGCTTTCGACGGCCCCATCAGCATCAGGTTGCCGCTGATACGGTCGACGTTGGTGACCGTATCGAAGGCGATGGAAACCTTCTTGTCATTGGTGCAGCCGGCACCGGAGAGGACCAGGTCGAACTCCTGGAAAGTGGAGTTGGTTCCGACGGCGGTGAAATGGGTCGGCGCCACGATACCCAGGTCGACGTTGGTGACGTTGCCCGCACCCGGCGCCTGACCGTTGATATCGCACGCGACGTCGGTGATGTTGCCCGAGAAGTTGACGATCCCATCGACCGCATGGGCCACGGGGGACATCAGCGCGAGAAGGGTGCCCGACGCAACGAGGGGCGCAAGAATTGCACGTTTGAACTTGTTCATCTGATTTCCTTTGGAGTTGTGGAACATCCTGGCTGCTCCCTGAAGAGCCGATGCAGTACGAACCGGCCAAGGTAGCCAAGCCTTTGCGCGCAACCGGGACGGCCGCCTAGAACGCCTCCGACCATTACGCGACAGCCGAAGATTGCGCCCTGATAAACGCAGACCCAAATACTAGAAAGAAAGACAGGATTTAAAAATAATAATCATACGAAAACATATGTAGTCCATTTCCGATAACAGCCAATAGGTACATAAGAATAAATTCAGAAAATACTTATAGAAGAACAGGAACCCATTAACTAAAAAACCAAAAAAGAAGAAACGAAAACTCATCTAATACTTCACCTTCGATAACTTTCCCTTCGCCGCTCCGTGCTATTTCCGTGGCATATCGACCTATCAACCATCCGGTCGATATCGGGATACTCGAAGACAGGCCAGCATGGGTTTCCCACGACGAGGAGAACCCTATGTCCGCCCACTCGCATTCCGGATGGATCACCGTCGGCGCCCTGGCCGACGGCTTCGCCCCGGACAACCACGTCCTTCCCGCCTGCGGCGATCTCGCCGGGCTCGAACGGGTCCTGCACTTCGCCAACGGCTGGGTCATCGAACATGCCTTCGACTCGCAGCGCCTGCGCTGGCGCCTGGCCGACGGCAGTGCCAGCGGCGAGTCGGACTACCGCGCCAGTTCACTGCGGGAAAACCTTTACCTGGTGGATTTCCTCAAGCAGGAAAACGGCCGGCCGGTCTCGGTCAGCCTGGTGCTGGACTTCGACAACCAGGCGTTCACCGCGGTGCTCGGCCATCTGCCCGACCGCGCGGCCTGCGAACAGGGCCTGTTCGCCCGGGCCCTGGCCGGCCGGGAACTGACCGGCGTGGAGGCCGAGTTCCTGCATGGCAGCCTCGACCGCCCGTGGCAGCCCGGCGCCTGCCCGCACGTCCCCAGCGACGAGTTGGTCGGCCTGCGCAACCGCTACGTCTACAGCGCCAGCGAGGCCTACGAACACATCTACCTCAATCCCGCCTTCTACACCTGGCAATGCCTGCGCGGCGCCGAGCGAGGGCTGGCCGATACCGACCGCTGCCACTGCTACCGACTGGCCGAACGCCTGTACCTGTTCGTCTGGCGCGAGAAGATCGTGCCGACCCTCGGCGTGCTGCTGATCGACCTGGAAGCCGGGCGCACCGACGGCAAGATCTTCGGCTACCAGGACGACGACTTCGCCACCCCGGTGAACTTCCCGGTCGGCGCCCTGGCCCAGGTGCTCAACCAGACCCGCCACGACCTGTGAGGACGCCCATGGACACCACCTTCGGCCTCGACCTGGCCCGCGTCGAAGCGCTGTTCAAGCGCGAGCTGCGACGCTTCGACGAACTGCATCCGCGCTCCGCCCAGGCCTACCGGGAAAACCGCCGCCACTGGCTGTACGGCGCACCGCTGCACTGGATGCAACAGTGGCCGGGCAACTGCCCGCTGCTGGTGAAGGAGGCCCAGGGCGCGCGCGTCACCGACATCGACGGCCAGCAGTACGTCGACTTCGCCCTCGGCGATAGCGGCGCCATGTTCGGCCACGCCCAACCGGCGGTGGCCGACGCCATCGCCCGCCAGGCGCGGCGCGGCTCGACCCTGATGCTGCCGACCGAGGACAGCCTGTGGGTCGGCGCCGAACTGGCGCGGCGCTTCGGCCTGCCCTATTGGCAGGTGACCACCTCGGCCACCGACGCCAACCGTTTCGTCCTGCGCCTGTGCCGGATGCTCAGCGGACGCGACAAGGTGGTGGTGTTCAACTGCAACTACCACGGCAGCGTCGACGAATCGCAGGTGGAATTCGACGCCGCCGGGCGCATGGTTCCGCGCGCGGGCGTTCACCCCAATGGCGTACGCCACGCCACCACCACCCGCCTGGTGGAATTCAACGACCTCGACGCGCTGGAGGCCGCCCTCGCCCATGGCGACGTCGCCGCGGTGCTCACCGAACCCTTCATGACCAACGTCGGCATGGTCCCGCCGGCCGAAGGCTTCCACGCCGGCCTGCGCGAACTGACCCGCCGCCACGACGTGGCGCTGATCATCGACGAGACCCACACCATCTCCTGCGGTCCCGCCGGCTATAGCGGCGCGCATGGCCTCGAGCCGGACTTCTTCGTCCTCGGCAAATGCATCGCCGGCGGCATTCCCAGCGCCGTCTGGGGATGCAGCCAGGCGCAGGCGGAGCGGATCTGGGCGGTACTGCCGCACTTCCGACCGGGGCAGGCGATCAACCATTTCGGCTTTGGCGGCACCCTGGCCGGCAACGCGCTGCAACTGGCGGCGATGCGCGCGACCTTCGCCGAAGTGATGACGGAGGACGCCTATCGGCACATGTTCCAGCTCGCCGCGCAGCTCGAGGCGGGCGTCCGCGCGACGCTCGAGGAACTGCGCCTGCCCTGGCACGTGACGCGCATCGGCGCGCGCGTCGAGTACCTGTTCATGACCCACGCCCCGCGCAACGGCGGCGAGGCCCACCACGCACGCAACGGCCTGATCGAGGCCTGCCTGCACCTCTACCTGCTCAACCGCGGCGTGCTCTTGACGCCATTCCACAACATGGCGCTGACCTGCCCGGCGACCCGCGCAGAGGACGTCGAACTGCACGACCGCCTGCTCCGCGATTGCCTGGGCGAACTGCTGGAGCGCCCATCGTGAGGCGCTTGGAGAACCGCGTCGCACTGGTCACCGGCGCCGGCCAGGGCATCGGCCGGGCCATCGCCGAATGCTTCGCCGCCGAAGGCGCCAGGGTTCTGCTGGCGACGCGTACCGCCAGCCGCGGCCAGGCCGTCCTGGAGGCGATCCGCCTGGGCGGAGGCACGGCCGAACTGCTGGCCGTCGACCTGAGCGAGCACGACGCCGCGAGACGAGCGGTGAGCGCGACCCTGGAGCGCTTCGGCCAGTTGGACATCCTCCTGCACAACGCCGCTGCCTTTCCCCAGTGCGCCCTCGCGGAACTGGACGAAGGCACCCTGGAACGGACCCTGGCGGTGAACCTGAAAAGCTGCTTCCGGCTGACCCAGGCCGCCCTTCCCGCCCTGCGCCGCAGCGTGGCCGGGCGCGTCCTGGTGACCTCCTCGGTGACCGGCCCGCGCACGGCGATCCCTGGGCTCTCGCACTATGCGGCGAGCAAGGCCGGGGTCAACGGTTTCATCCGCGCCGCCGCGCTGGAGCTGGCCGGCGACGGCATCACCGTCAACGGCGTCGAGCCCGGCCTGGTCGCGACTCCGGCGCTGGGCAGCCTCGGCGACGCCGCCGCGCTGGCCGCGCACATCCCCCTCGGGCGTGTCGGCCAGCCGCTGGACATCGCCCACGCCATGCTCTTCCTCGCCTCCGACGAGGCGAGCTACATCACCGGGCAGACCCTGGTTGTGGATGGCGGCGCGTTGCTGCCGGAAAACGGCGGGCTGGCCTGAAGCCGCTGGCGTTCGCCCTCTCCCTCCAGAGAGAGCGCCTTCCGACGTATCCGGCAAACACTTCCGCCGGCTCCGGTAGGGCGCTCGCCCTGTCCCACGGACAAGGGCCGACCATTTGCCGGGCGATTATCGAAAGCCCCTGCAAAATGGATGAATAAGAATGACTCTCAGCAGGTTAGTATCGGAAATCCCCAACCGAGAGGATTCGCTTCATGTTCCGCTCCACCTCCCATGTCCGTACCGAATCGGCGGCACGCTACGTCAATCGCCTGTGCAAGCACTGGGGCCACAAGTTCGAAGTCGAACTCACACCCGAGCGCGGCTTCATCGACTTCGGCGACTCCAACTGCGAGCTGCTCGCCCACCCCGACCATGTCCTGATGATTCTCAACAGCCCCGACGAGGACAGCCTCGCCCACATGCAGAACGTGGTCGCCGATCACCTGCAACGCATGGCCAACAGCGAAAGCCTGGAGATTGCCTGGCAGCCCGCCGAAAGCTGAACGCGCCGCCACCCGGCCGCCCTTCGCGGCCGGGCGCCGGGCGCCGGGCGTCACGCGGGGCCATGGAAAGTGCAATTCATTCCCCGGAAAAGCCATTCAGCTCGCTCCGCCCCCGTCCCATCATCCCCTCCAGGCGCTCTCGCGCAGATAACAACAATGACTGGAGACGATGATGAAACCCGAAGATTTCCGTGCCTCTGCCACCCGTCCGTTCACCGGCGAGGAGTACCTCGCCAGCCTGCGCGACGACCGTGAGATCTACATCTACGGCGACCGCGTCAAGGACGTCACCAGCCACCCCGCCTTCCGCAACGCGGCCGCCTCCATGGCCCGGCTCTACGACGCCCTGCACGATCCGCAGAGCAAGGAAAAGCTCTGCTGGGAGACCGATACCGGCAACGGCGGCTATACCCACAAGTTCTTCCGCTACGCGCGCAGCGCCGACGAACTGCGCCAGCAGCGCGACGCCATCGCCGAGTGGTCGCGGCTGACCTACGGCTGGATGGGCCGCACCCCGGACTACAAGGCCGCCTTCGGCAGCGCCCTCGGCGCCAACCCGGGCTTCTACGGGCGTTTCGAGGACAACGCGAAAACCTGGTACAAGCGCATCCAGGAAGCCTGCCTGTACCTCAACCATGCCATCGTCAACCCGCCGATCGACCGCGACAAGCCGGTGGACCAGGTCAAGGACGTGTTCATCTCGGTGGACGAGGAAGTCGACGGCGGCATCGTCGTCAGCGGCGCCAAGGTGGTCGCCACGAATTCCGCGCTGACCCACTACAACTTCGTCGGCCAGGGTTCGGCGCAACTGCTCGGCGACAACACCGACTTCGCCCTGATGTTCATCGCGCCGATGAACACCCCCGGCATGAAGCTGATCTGCCGCCCCTCCTACGAACTGGTGGCGGGTATCGCCGGATCGCCGTTCGACTACCCGCTGTCCAGCCGTTTCGACGAGAACGACGCGATCCTGGTGATGGACAAGGTGTTCATCCCCTGGGAGAACGTACTGATCTACCGCGACTTCGAGCGCTGCAAGCAGTGGTTCCCCCAGGGTGGCTTCGGCCGGCTGTTCCCGATGCAGGGCTGCACCCGCCTGGCGGTCAAGCTCGACTTCATCACCGGCGCCCTCTACAAGGCCCTGCAATGCACCGGCTCCCTGGAGTTCCGCGGCGTGCAGGCGCAGGTCGGCGAAGTGGTGGCCTGGCGCAACCTGTTCTGGTCGCTGACCGACGCCATGTACGGCAACGCCAGCGAATGGCACGGCGGCGCCTTCCTGCCCAGCGCCGAGGCCCTGCAGGCCTACCGCGTGCTGGCGCCGCAGGCCTACCCGGAGATCAAGAAGACCATCGAGCAGGTGGTCGCCAGCGGCCTGATCTACCTGCCCTCCGGCGTTCGCGACCTGCACAATCCGCAACTCGACAAGTACCTCTCCACCTATTGCCGCGGCTCCGGCGGCATGGGCCACCGGGAGCGGATCAAGATCCTCAAGCTGCTCTGGGACGCCATCGGCAGCGAGTTCGGCGGCCGCCACGAGCTGTACGAGATCAACTACGCCGGCAGCCAGGACGAGATCCGCATGCAGGCCCTGCGCCAGGCGATCGGCAGCGGGGCGATGAAGGGCATGCTCGGCATGGTCGAGCAGTGCATGGGCGACTACGACGAGAACGGCTGGACCGTGCCGCACCTGCACAACCCGGACGACATCAACGTGCTCGATCGCATCCGCCAATGACGCCCGCGTCGCCTCCGGAGGTTATCCCCATGTCCCAGCTCGAACCCAGGCAGCAAGCCTTCCGCAACGCCATGGCGCATCTTTCGGCGGCGGTCAACGTGATCACCAGCAACGGCCCGGCCGGACGCTGCGGGATCACCGCCACCGCGGTCTGCTCGGTCACCGACAGCCCGCCGACGCTGATGCTCTGCATCAACCGCAACAGCGAGATGAACACGGTGTTCAAGGCCAACGGTCGACTCTGCGTGAACGTCCTCAGCGGCGAACACGAAGAGGTGGCCCGCCACTTCGCCGGCATGACCGAGGTCCCGATGGAACGCCGCTTCGCCCTCCACGACTGGCGCGAGGGCCTCGCCGGGTTGCCGGTGCTGCACGGCGCCCTGGCCAACCTGCAGGGACGCATCGCCGAGGTCCAGGAGATCGGCACCCACTCGGTGCTGTTGCTGGAACTGGAGGACATCCAGGTCCTCGAACAGGGCGACGGCCTGGTCTACTTCAGCCGCAGCTTCCATCGCCTGCAATGCCCCCGGCGGGCGGCCTGAACGGCGCCTCCAGGAATCCTCCGCCAGCGTTTCGAAGCCGCCGCCGAGAACCCGGCCAGGCCCTCAGCGGCGGTGCGCCGGCGGGATCGAGTAGGTGCCGACCACATGGGCGACCGGTTCCGCGTCGCCTTCGGAGAACAGCGAGACCTCGCCCATCGCCAGGGTCTTGCCGACCTTCATCAGGCGGCACTCGGCGACCACCCGGCGGTCCGCCGCGGGACGCCGCAGGAAGTTGATGGTCAGGCTGGTGGTCACCGCCAGCGGGACGATGCCGATCTCGCCCAGTACCGCCACGTACAGCGCGACATCGGCGATGGCCATCAGGGTCGGCCCGGAGACCGTGCCGCCGGGGCGCAGGTCGCTGGCGTCGACCGCCTGCCAGACCGTGGCGCTACGCTCGCCGACGGCTTCGACCACGACCCGGGTCTGGGGAAATTCGCGCTGGATGAAACGGGCGATCTGCTCTTTCTTGTCGGTCACGGAACGGGTCCTTGGCAGTAGGAGGAGGAAAGGTACGGTAGTCGGGTCTAGCGGCCACGCGCCTCGCTCGGCGTCATCCCGTAGCGCGCCTTGAAGGCCCGGGCGAAATGCGCCTGGCTGGAGAAGCCGTGGCGATAGGCGACCTCGGCGACATCCAGGCGCCGGCCCTGGGGCGAAGCGAGCAACTGGCGGGCCCGCTCCAGGCGCCGCTCCTGCAGGTAGCGCCCGGGCGAGCTGCCTTCCTGGGCGAACAGCCGCGCCAGGTGCCGGCTGGAGACGCCAGTGGCGGCGGCCACCCGCTCGCAGCTCAGGGCGGGTTCGTCGAGGTGCTGCTGGATGTACTGCTTGGCCGCCAGCAGGTAGGACGCGCCCAGGGCGCTGGCACGGTGCTCGCCGGCATGGTCGCTGATGATGCTCGCCAGCAGGTCGTAGGCTTCCTCCTGGTAGCGCTCGGCATCCTCGCCATGGGGGCTGTCGAGGAAATCCCGGGTACGCTCGCCGAGGGTCCGCACCAGCAGGCGCTGCACCGGGCTTTCCGCGCCGATCTTCAGCGGTCCCTTGAAGTCGCGCAGGCAGCGCTCGGCGAAATCGTCCTGGGGAATGTCGAAGATGAACTGCCGCATCGGTCCGGAAAAACCGAACAGGTAGGGCTTGTCGGTCCGGTAGATAACCAGCTCGCCCGGTTGCAGGAGGTTGCAGCCGTTGTCCTGGTAGAAGAACGACTGGCTGCCCTGCACCAGGGAGACGAAGATCGACTCCTTGGGCACTGCGCGGATCATCGAGCGGTCGCGCTCCACCACGTGCTCGTTGCCGCCGATGCGGGCCAGCCGCAGGCGTTCGAGGCAGAGGTTGTCCTGGGTCGCGGCGAAGCCGGCCTGGGAATACGACGAACATTTCAGGCCAACCAGGATGGAAGCGTTGTAGTCCTCCCAGAACGCCAGCCGCTGCTCCAGGGGAATGTCCTGGGTGCTGGCCCGCCGGGTTTCGAGCAAGGCATGTGCGGGCATTTTTATTCTTCTCGTCGAACGCTGCGTGGACCTCCCGGACCTCAGGCAAGGCCTCCGGGGCCAGGCGCCGGGCCGCTCCGCCGACCTGTCGCGGTCGGTCGGCGAGGCGCCTGGCACCCCGTCATTAACATCTGAATCCTTTCCTCCGTCAATCGCCCTCCAGCCGGCTCCGACGCTGGGCAGGCCAGCTTGGCGGCGCGTCGCGGGTCGCGCCAGGCCATGTCCGAAAAGCGCAAGCTTCCTGGCCGCCAGGGTCAAACCCGGAGGCCCGCCCATGGCTAGAGTCGGCCCGACGATAACAACGACAGAGGCCGCCCCATGCCCGAACTCGCCACCCGTGAATTCTGGAAAGACCTGCAACCGATTCCCGACTGCTTCAAGCCGGACGCCAAGCCCGAGGTCTACCTGCGCAACGCGCCGACCGAGGACGAGCGCCTCTACGTGCCCTTCACCGAGACCGTGAAGTCGCGTCCGCTGTGGATCTCGCCAAGCGAAAACCGCTGGTGCGACATCCTGATGGCGACGAGCGCCGGCCTGGTCAACCGCCACTACCACCCGCACGAGGTGTTCGCCTACACCATCAGCGGCAAGTGGGGCTACCTGGAACACGACTGGACCGCCACCGCCGGCGACTTCGTCTACGAGACGCCCGGCGAGGGCCACACCCTGGTGGCCTACGAGCACGAGCAGCCGATGCGTGCATTCTTCATCGTCAAGGGACCGCTGGTCTGGCTCGACGAGAAGGGCAACGCGGACGGCATCTTCGACGTCCACGACTACATCGCGATGTGCCGTGAGCACTACGACAAGATCGGCGTCGGCGCCGCCTACATCGACTCCCTGTTCCGCTGACCCCGGGCGCGCGCCGCCCTGGCGGACGCGCGCCTCCCCGCCGGCCGGCCCGCCCGGCCTGGAGACCGACATGGCGCATAACAACAATTCCGCCAGTTACGAAAACGTCCTGCTCTGCGTGCTGTTCCTGACCTTCGGCTTCGTCTTCTTCGACCGCCTGGCGCTGTCCTTCCTGTTTCCCTTCATGGAACAGGAGCTGCAACTGAGCAACAGCCACCTGGGCATGCTCTCCTCGGTGCTGGCCCTGGCCTGGGCGGTATCCGGCGCGCTGGTCGGCGCCTGGTCCGACCGCCGCGGGCAGCGCAAGCCGCTGCTGATCGTGGCGGTGATCCTGTTCTCGCTGTGCTCGGCGCTGTCCGGGCTGGTCGGCGGCTTCCTCAGCCTGCTGCTGTTCCGCGGCATCATGGGCCTGGCCGAGGGGCCGATCCTGCCGCTCTCGCAATCGCTGATGGTCGAGGCCTCCTCGCCGCATCGCCGCGGCCTCAACATGGGCCTGCTACAGGGCTCGGCGGCCGGCCTGCTCGGCGCGGTGATCGGCCCGCCGCTGCTGGTGGCCCTGGCCGAAGCCCTCGGCTGGCGTCACGCCTTCATCGTCTCGTTGCTGCCGGGCCTGCTGATCGCCTGGTTGATCTGGCGCCATGTGCGTCCCGACCCGCCCCGCGCGCAGCGCCCGGCGCCGCGCGCAGAAGAAGCGAAAGGCAAGCGCCTGGCACTGCTGAAGAGCCGCAACATCCTGCTCTGCACCCTGATCAGTTGCGTATTCGTCACCTGGTTCATCGTGCTGATTTCCTTTACCCCGACCTTCCTGGTCAACGCCCGCGGCTTCAGCCCGGCGACCATGGGCAGGCTGATGAGCTGCCTGGGCGTCGCCTGGGTGGTCTGGGGCTTCGCCGTACCGGCGATATCCGATCGCATCGGCCGTCGACCGACCCTGGTGGCGTTCTCCCTGCTCGCCGCGTGTTGCCCGCTGGCGCTGCTCTATGCGCCGAACGCGACCAGCCTCGGCCTGCTGTTGCTGCTGACCTACACCGGGCTCGGCTGCTTCACCCTGTTCATGGCGACCATCCCGGCGGAGACCGTCTCGCGCGGCGTCATCGCCACCGCCCTCGGCCTGATCATGGGCCTCGGCGAACTGGTCGGCGGTTTCCTCGCGCCGACCGTGGCCGGCTTCGCCGCCGACCGCTTCGGCCTGTCCATCGTCATGTGGATGTCCTGCGGCGGCGCCCTGCTCGCCGCGTTCCTCTCGCTGTTCCTGCGCGAAACCGCGCCCGCCGTGCTGGCGCGCCAGCGCAGCGCGCCTACCTCCGTCCTGCAAGGAAACCAACCATGAAAGCACTGCGCTGGCACGCCGCCCGCGACCTCCGCCTGAGCGAACTGGAACGCCAGGCGCCGCGGCCCGGCGAAGTCGAACTGGAAGTCGCCTACTGCGGCATCTGCGGCAGCGACCTGCACGAATACCAGAGCGGCCCGCACTCGATTCCCCAGGCCGAGGCGCACCCGCTGTCCGGTTGCCGCGCGCCGCTGACCCTCGGCCATGAGTTCTGCGGCGTGGTCGCCGCGCTCGGCCCTGGCGTGGAGGGACTGCGCATCGGCGACCGCGTCGCGGTGGAGCCGGAATACCGCTGCGGCGAATGCCGCTACTGCCGGGAAGGCCGCTACAACCTCTGCGAGTCGATGGGCTTCATCGGCCTGATGGGCGACGGCGGCTTCGCCGAGCGCGCGCGGGTGCCGGCCTACATGCTGCACCGCCTGCCGGACGCGGTGGGCTTCCGCCAGGCCGCCGTGCTCGAACCGGCCGCCGTGGCCCTGCACGCGCTGCGCCGCAGCAGCCTGGCGCCGGGCCAGCGCTGCGCGGTGTTCGGGCTCGGCCCGATCGGCCTGCTGCTGGTGATGCTCGCCCGCCTGCGCGGAATCGAGGACATCGTCGCGATCGACGTCAGTCCCGAGCGCCTCGCCCTGGCCGGGGAGTTCGGCGCCAGCCGGGCGCTCGACGCCCGCGACGGCGACACGGCGGCGCGCCTGCGCGAGGGCGGCGCGCTCGACTGCGCCTTCGAGGCCGCCGGCAGCCAGGCCAGCCTCGACGCCGCCCTGGCCAGCCTGCGCAAGGGTGGCGAGCTGGTGCTGGTGAGCCTGATGGGCGAGGTCCGGCTGGACGCCTTCGACCTGGTCAACCGCGAACTGCGCCTGCTCGGCAGCGTCGGCTACCGCGACGCCTACCCGGAGCTGATCGCCCTGCTCGCCGACGGCCGCATCGACCTGGCCCGCGCAGTGACCCGCAGCGTGCCCCTGGAGCAGGCCGTCGAGCACGGTTTCGAGGCCCTGCTGCGCGACAAGTCGCAGGTCAAGGTGCTGGTCAATCCCAACCCGGCCCTGGCCGACGCCTGAAGGAACGATCGCCGATGGTTTTCCAACACGATATCTATGCCGGCCAGCAGGTGCTGGTCACTGGCGGCAGCTCCGGCATCGGCGCGGCCATCGCCATGCAGTTCGCCGAACTCGGCGCCGAAGTCGTCGCCCTCGGCCTGGACGCCGACGGCGTGCACGCACCGCGTCATCCGCGGATTCGCCGGGAAGAACTGGACATCACCGACAGCCAGCGCCTGCAACGGCTGTTCGAAGCGCTGCCGCGCCTGGATGTGCTGGTGAACAACGCCGGCATCAGCCGCGACCGCGAGGAATACGACCTGGCTACCTTCGAACGGGTGCTGCGCCTCAACCTGAGCGCCGCCATGCTCGCCAGCCAACTGGCCCGGCCGCTGCTGGCGCAGCGCGGCGGCAGCATCCTCAACATCGCCTCGATGTACAGCACCTTCGGTTCCGCCGACCGCCCGGCCTACAGCGCCAGCAAGGGCGCCATCGTCCAGCTCACCCGTTCCCTGGCCTGCGAGTACGCCGCCGAGCGCATCCGGGTCAACGCCATCGCCCCCGGCTGGATCGACACGCCGCTGGGCGCCGGGCTCAAGGCCGACGTCGAGGCCACCCGCCGGATCATGCAGCGCACGCCGCTGGCGCGCTGGGGCGAGGCGCCCGAGGTGGCCAGCGCCGCGGCCTTCCTCTGCGGTCCCGGCGCCAGCTTCGTCACCGGCGCCGTGCTGGCGGTGGACGGCGGCTATCTCTGCGCCTGAGCCGCCTTCGCTCCGGATGCACCTGTCCGCTTGGGGCGGACAGCGATTCGCACGACAGAACAACAACAAGACGAGTGCCTTGCCATGAAAACCCTCCGCACCTTGCCGGCGCTGCTCTGCGCCGGTTTCCTCGGTCTCTCCGCGCAGGCCGCCGAAGACAGCCGCAGCGGCCCGCTGGCCGGGTTCGGCGAACGACTCCAGCGCCACGGCGTGAAGACCCACGCGCAGTTCTGGAGCCTGTCGCTGAAGAACCTCGACACCGGCCCGCGCCAGCACAGCTTCGGCAACAGCGGCGACCTGTTCCTCGGCGCCGACCTCGACCTCGCCACCCTCGCCGGCCTGGACGGCGCCTCGCTGCACATCGAGGAAACCCTGTTCATCCTCGACCGCGGCACCGGTCAGCCCACCGGGCCGAGCTGGCAGGGCGCGGTGGGCAGCTACTTCGGCGGCGCGCCGCTGCACAACGACATCGGCGCCAACCAGCTGAGCCTGCTCACCTGGCAGCAGCAGTGGCTGGGCGGACGCCTCGACAGCCATCTCGGACGGACCAATGCGCGGCGCTATTTCCTGATCTACAACTGCGAGACCGTGGTCACCTGCAACGACCCGATCATCGACGCCTCCACCGGCATCCTGCCGCCGCCCTACGGCGCCTGGGGCGGCTACTTGAAGTACCGGGCGACCCCGACCCTGTACCTGCACGCTGGGGCCTTCGAGTCCAACCCGGTGGATTACCTGAAGAAGCGCCATGGCCTCGATTTCGGCACCGACGACGCCAGCGGCACCAGCCTGCTGCTGGGGATCGGCGACAAGCGCGAGGAAAGCCTCGATCCCTACCGCTCGCACTATGAACTCAACGCCTACCTGAACACCGCCAACCAGGTCGACCCGCTCACCGGCGCCAGCGACCACGGCAGCGCCGGCGGCTTCTTCAAGTTCCAGCAGCTGTTCTGGCGCGCCGACGGCGGCCGCCTCGATTCGCCGAGGGCGCTGGGGCTGTTCGGCTCGCTGTCGGTATCGGCCGACGACAAGCAGCCGTTCCGTCATTTCGCCGAGCTGGGCCTGACCTACCATGCGCCCTTCGACCGCACGCGGGACAAGCTCAACCTCAAGGCCAGCTACCTGCGCCTGAACGATCACCAGCTGGAGTTCCAGCGCCAGGCGCGGATCGCCGCTGGCGGCGATGCGAAACTCGGCCAGCGCGACGTGTACGCCCTGGAAACCAATGCGCACATCGCACTGACCCCGCACATCGCGCTGGAGCCGTCGGTGCAGTACATCTTCAACCCGGACAACTACTACAACCCCGGCGCTCGCGAACTGAGCGGAGACGGTTTCGTCGTCGGCCTGCAACTGATGGTCGACATGGGCTCGCTGCTGGGGCTTTAGCGCGCCGCCTGGCAGCCTCGGTCAACCCCGCCGGCAGGCTGGGACAAGCGGCCGGGCGCGCTTCCCCGTCCAATGGAGTAGCGTCGCGCCCATGGGCGCGGGGCGAAAAAGAACGCCGGGCGAGGCCCGGCAGCACACCCAGAAAGGTGCCGACATGACTTCCACTGCCCGCCGTTCGTTCGACTACATCGTGGTCGGCGCCGGCTCCGCCGGTTGCGTCCTGGCCAACCGTCTTTCCGCCGATCCCGCCGTCTCGGTCTGCCTGGTCGAGGCCGGCCCCAGCGACCGCACGCCGCTCCCCGCCGCCTACATCCGCACGCCGGCCGGGATCATCCGCCTGATCGCCAACCCGAAGTGGAACTGGATGCATCGCTTCGCCGCCCAGCCCGGCACCGCCAACCAGCCGATCGCCTGCCCGCGCGGCAAGGTCTGGGGCGGCTCCAGCGCGATCAACGGGATGATCTACATCCGCGGCGACCGCCACGACTACGACCGCTGGGCATCCCTCGGCAACCGTGGCTGGAGCTACGACGAGCTGCTGCCCTACTTTCGCCGCTCGGAACATTTCGAGCCGGGCGAATCGCCCTGGCACGGGCGCGGCGGCGAATTGAACGTCGCCGCGCAGCGCAGCCCGGGCCCGATCAACCAGGTGTTCTTCCAGGCCGCCGAGGAAATGGGCTGGCCGTACAACGCCGACTTCAACGGCGAGCGCCAGGAAGGCATCGGCCCGTTCCACGTCACCCAGGTCAACGGCGAACGCTGTAGCGCGGCGCGCGCCTTCCTGCACCCGGCCCTGGCGCGGCCCAACCTCACCGTGCTCAGCTCGGCGCTGACCCTGCGCGTGCTGCTGGAAGGTACCCGCGCCACCGGCGTGGAGATCAGCCAGGCTGGCGAGGTCGTGCAATTGCAGGCACGCCGCGAAGTGATCCTCAGCGCCGGCTCGATCAACTCGCCGCAGCTCCTGTTGCTCTCCGGCATCGGCCCGGCGGCGGAACTGGCGCGCCACGGCATCGTCCAGCGCCATGAGTTGCCTGGGGTCGGCGAGAACCTGCAGGACCACCAGGACATCGTGCTGATGTACCGCACCGAGGCCAAGCTCGGCTACGGCCTGGGCTTCTCGCCGAAGGGCTGGCTGCCGCTGCTGCGCTCGCCCTGGCAGTACCTGTTCGGCCGGCGCGGGGCGCTGACCTCGAACACCGTCGAGTCCGGTGGCTTCCTCCGCCTCGACCCGCAGGCAGAGACCCCGGAGCTGGGTCTGATCGTCGCCCCCGCGCTGAAGAACCAGCCGCAGCGCCTGGTCCCCTTCGGCCACGGGGTCAGCCTGCACGTCGCGGTGATGCACCCGCAGAGCCGCGGGCGGGTCCGCCTGAACTCGCCGGACCCGCACGACCGGCCGCTGATCGAAGCCAACTTCCTCAGCCACCCTGCCGACCTCGATACCCTGGTCCGGGGTTTCCAACTGGTCCGCAAACTGGCCGCCAGCCGCAGTTTCGCCCGTCACCTCAAGGGCGAGCTGGTACCGGGCCCGCAGGTTTCCAGCCGCGGCCAGATCGAGGCCTGGATCCGCGCCAACCTGGGCACCGTGTTCCATCCGGTGGGCACCTGCAAGATGGGCCACGACCAGCTCGCGGTGGTCGACGACCAGTTGCGCGTGCACGGCCTGCAAGGCCTGCGGGTGGCCGATGCGTCGATCATGCCGACGCTGATCACCGGCAATACCAACGCCCCGGCGATCATGATCGGCGAGAAGGCCGCCGACCTGATCCTCGGCAAGCCGGCGCCCCATGCACCGCCCGCGCGACAACCGGCCGTGCAGGCTCTGGCCGGCGCCTGACTAGCCGCCCTGGCTGCAGGCGCTGGCGTACTTGCGGTAGGCCAGCGAATGCAGCTTGCCGGCGGAGTCTAGGTAGTCCATCCGTGCATCGACGATCTCGCAGGTGGTCGACGCCTGTTCCTGGGTCGCCACCACCTTGTGCACATCCAGCGGCATGCCGTAGCGGTAGCTTTCGGTCGGTACCGGTGCGGCGGCCTGGGCGGCGAACGCGGGAAGCGCAAGCGCGGCGAGCAGGGTGGTGGCGAGCAGGGTGCGAGTCATGGGGGATCTCCTGGCGGCAGGACCGCGTCGGTGGAAGGCGACATGCCTTCGTCGAGGCCTATTCCAGGCCGCGGAGTTGTCCCGGATGTGTCGCTGGAATGCCCGATTCGTCAGCCGCTGTATCGCCGCTGCCGGCCGATACATGGCCGTACATTCGCCGCCCCGCTCCCGCCGGACGAATCGCGCCCGGCGCCATCCGTCGTCTCCCCCGTTCGCGACAGCGACAACCGGGCTTTTTTGCACGCCCCGGTATTCGCCCCGGCTCCGGATACAGTGCAATACAAACCCCGGCAGGCAAGCGCCGCGGGCGCGGATACACTGCTTGCAAGCACACCAACCGCCACGGGAGCCAGGCAATGGAGCATGTCGATCACATCCTGATCGTCGACGATGACCGCGAGATTCGCGAGCTGGTAGGCAACTACCTGAAGAAGAACGGCCTGCGCACCACCATCGTCGCCGATGGCCGGCAGATGCGCGCGTTCCTCGAAGCCAACACGGTGGACCTGATCGTCCTCGACATCATGATGCCCGGCGACGACGGCCTGCTGCTCTGCCGCGAGCTGCGCGTCGGCAAGCACAAGGCCACGCCGGTGCTGATGCTCACCGCGCGCAACGACGAGACCGACCGCATCATCGGCCTGGAGATGGGCGCCGACGACTACCTGACCAAGCCCTTCTCCGCCCGCGAACTGCTTGCCCGGATCAACGCCGTGCTGCGGCGTACGCGGATGCTGCCGCCGAACCTCACCGTGAGCGAGAGCAGCCGGCTGATCGGCTTCGGCCAGTGGCAACTGGACACCAGCGCCCGCCACCTGCTCGACGACGCCGGCACCGTGGTCGCCCTCAGCGGCGCCGAGTACCGCCTGCTGCGGGTGTTCCTCGATCATCCGCAACGGGTACTCAGCCGCGACCAGTTGCTCAACCTGACCCAGGGCCGCGAGGCGGACATCTTCGACCGTTCCATCGACCTGCTGGTCAGCCGCCTGCGCCAACGCCTCGGCGACGACGCCCGCGAACCGGAGTACATCAAGACCGTGCGCAGCGAGGGCTATGTGTTCTCGCTGCCGGTGCGACTGGTCGAGGCCCATCCATGAAGCTCGCCGTGCCGCGCCCGCGCAGCCTCGCCGCGCGCCTGGCGCTGATCCTCTTCGCCGGGCTGGTGCTGGCCTACGGGCTGTCCTTCGCCTCGCAGTTCTACGAGCGCTACCAGACCGCGAAGCACATGATGCTCGACAGCCTCGAACAGGACGTGGCGATCTCGGTAGCCATGCTCGACCGCCTGACGCCCGCCGAGCGCGAGGCCTGGCTGCCGCGCCTGGAACGACGCACCTACCGCTATCGCCTCGACGCCGGCGAGCCCGGCCAGCCGCTGGCGCTGGCCGACGCGCCGGTTGCCGCGCACTCCATCGAACGCGCCCTCGACGGTCAATACCCGCTGACCCTGCGCACGGTGGCCGACAGCCGTCCGCACTTCCAGGTCCTCCTGCGCCTGCGCGACGGCAGCCCGCTGACCATCGACGTCACGCCGGCCCCGGTGCCGCTGTCCGGCTGGCTGCCGCTGGTGCTGCTGGTGCAGTTGTTCCTGCTGCTGCTCTGCACCGGCCTCGCGGTGCGCACCGCCATCGGCCCGCTGACCCGGCTGGTGAAGGCCGTGGAACATCTCGATCCGAATCGTCCGGCACAGCCTCTCGCGGAAACCGGCCCACGCGAAGTGGCGCATGCAGCGGCGGCCTTCAACGCCATGCAGGCGCGCATCGCCGACTACCTCAAGGAGCGCATGCAATTGCTCGCGGCGATTTCCCACGACCTGCAGACGCCGATCACGCGGATGAAGCTGCGCGTCGAGTTCATGGACGCCTCCAGCGACAGGGACAAGCTGTGGAATGATCTCGAAGAGATGCAGCACCTGGTCCGCGAAGGCGTGGCCTATGCCCGCAGCATGCACGGCAGCACCGAGACCAGTTGCCGGGTGGACCTCGACGCCTTCCTCGACAGCCTGGTCTTCGACTATCAGGACAGCGGCAAGCAGGTACAACTCGACGGCCGTACCGGCGCGGTGATCGACACCCGTCCGCACGCCCTGCGCCGAGTGCTGGTGAACCTGGTCGACAATGCGCTGAAGTTCGCCGGCGCCGCGCGCCTGGAAGTGGAACGCCGTACCGATGGCGGCACGCGAATCCAGGTGCTGGACAATGGCCCGGGGATTCCCGCCGAGGAACTCGACGAGGTGCTCAAGCCCTTCTACCGGGTGGAAAACTCGCGCAATCGCGACACCGGTGGCACCGGCCTCGGCCTGGCCATCGCGCAGCAGCTGAGCCTGGCCCTCGGCGGCCGCCTGACCCTGGCCAACCGCGCCGGCGGCGGGCTTTGCGCGCGCATCGAGCTGGACCCCTGAGGCGCCCGTACAGAGCGATACATAACCGCCCTCGGCGGACACACTGCGGATAAACCCGCTTGCAACACTCCTGGCCACGGGAAGCGGCGGCACATCGCCGAGCCGCTCCCGGCAACCAGGAGCCCCACCATGACCGTCCCAACCTCTCAATCCGCCTGGCACGGCTGGCGACTGTTCGCCGTCCTCGCCGTCGCCGTGCTGTGCATGACCGCCCTCGTCCTGGCTCTCCAGGCGCAACCGGTGGAGGGCCTGCGCAGCGCCATCCGCGCCACCGCGCGCAGTTCCTTCGCGCTGTTCCTCGCCGCTTTCCTCGCGTCCTCGCTGGCGACCCTGGTGCCCGGCCCGGGGACCCGCGCGCTGCTCCGTGAAAGGCGCTACCTGGGCCTGGCCTTCGCCTTCTCCCACGCAGTACACGCCTTGCTGATCCTGGCCTACTGGAAGCTGTTCCCCGAGACATTCTGGAGCGGCCGCTCGGTCGCGGCGAACATCCCCGGCTCGATCGGCTACCTGTTCATCCTGCTGCTCACCCTCACCTCCTTCCGCACCCCGGCCCGACTGCTCGGCCCACGCGCCTGGAAAGCCCTGCACTCGACCGGCACCTGGGTGCTGGCGGGCATCTTCTGCCTGTCGTTCTTCAAACGCATCCCCATGGGCGGCTGGTACGTACTGGCGTTCGCCACGATCTTCTCCGCCATCGTCCTCAAGCTCACCGCCAAGCTCGCCGTGCGCTTGCGTCGTCGCGACGTACAGCCGGCCTGACCCATCCACCGCCCTCAACGAGACATCGATCATGCAAGCATCCGACCTGCGCGCCTGGCGCCGACCCTTCGCCCTGCTCGACCGCTGCGGCGGCTGGAGCGCCGACCTGTCCCTGCGACTGTTCCTGGCCTGGGAGTTCTTCGAGTCCGGTTGGGAAAAGTGGAACGGCGAGAACTGGTTCGGCGATATCCAGTCGGCTTTCCCCTTTCCCTTCGACCGCCTGCCCGCCGCCTTCAACTGGGAACTGTCGCTGTGGGCCGAACTGCTCGGCGCGCTGTTCCTCCTGCTCGGCCTCGGTACCCGCCTGACCGCCCTGGTGCTGATCGTCGTCACCCTGGTGGCGACCGCCGCCGTACACTGGCCGGCGGAGTGGTCGAGCCTGGCGGAACTGGCCCGCGGCTACTCGATCACCGACCACGGCTTCGGCAATTTCAAGCTCCCGGCGATCTACCTGGCGGCGCTGCTGCCGCTGCTGTTGGCGGGGGCGGGGAAGCTGAGCCTGGACCACTGGCTCAGGCGGCGCCTGGGCCTGTCCCGCTAGGATTCGGCCAGCCACGGAAAAACCCCGGAACGCGATCGCCTCCGGGGTTTTTCACAGCAAGCCAGAACCATCCCACCCACCGCGTAGGGCGAATAGCGCCAACGGCGCTATTCGCCGATACACCGGACCCACCCCGGCGGATAACCGCAAGCGGTTATCCGCCCTACACCAAGACCGTCCCACCCACCACGTAGGGCGGATAGCGCCAAAGGCGCTATCCGCCGATGCATCGACTCCACAAGGGCTGCGTCGTCATCCGCCCGCCCAATCGCGTTCCAGGGTTCCGAGCACGACACCCTGGGTCCGCAACGCTGCCAGCAACTCCAGCCCCGCCGCGTCGAGCGCTCCGGGCGCACTCCGCGCCTCGAGCGCCAGCGCCGCCAGGTGCTCGCGCCCGCTCAGGCGCCGTCTCGCCAGCGACTCCAGCAGGCGGTAGGCCAGCGGAGTCAGGCGCGCGGTATGCACGCGATGCGAGGAATCGCGGTGCATCAACAGCAGGGTCGGTTCCGCAGGCGCTTCGGCGAGCGCGACGTCCTCTTCGAGCCGATGCACCGGCCAGCGATAGCCCAGCGGCAGCGCCAGGCTCGACAGCAGCGGCACCCCGTCGAGCAGGTCGCCTTCACGCCGATACGGCGGATCGTCGGGCTCGGCCAGGTAGAGGCGCGTTTCGCTCCATTCGAAGTGGGCCAACTCGGCTTGCCACGCCGGCCGATACTCGCCCCGCTGCCGCAGGTAGTCGACGAAGACCCCGGCGATACGGGTGAACAGGGGGGTATGGCTTCTCTCCTCGCGATAGAACTCGCGCACCAGGCCATGCCACTGCTGCTCGCCAAGCAGCCCGCGCAAGCGCGGGAAGCCGCTGGCAAGGAGGCCTTCGATGGCGTTGTAGAACAGCTCGCGGTAGACCCGCAGGCGACGTTCTTCGATGTCCGGCGGCGGCGCATTGCCAAGCGGGTCGCGCAGGTGCCGGGCGAGGCTGAACTGCTGTTGGCGCAGGCGCTCATCCATGACGGCGTCCCTCGTCGCGTTGCCATTGGCGGATCTGCTCCACTTCCAGCAGCAGTTCGCCCAGCGGCGGATAGTTGAAGTCCCGCTCGAGCAGGGTCGGGCGCACGCCGAAGCGACGATAGGCGGCTCCGAGCAAGGCCCAGACGCCGGGCTTCACGGCGGCACCATGGGTGTCGATCTTCAGGTCCGGCGCCTCGTCGTAGTGCCCCGCCACATGGTAGGCGGCGACCCGCCCGGGCGGCAGCCGGGCGAGGAAGTCGAGGGCGTCGTAGCCGTGGTTGCAGGCGTTGACGAACAGGTTGTTGACGTCCAGCAACAGGTCGCAGTCGGCCTCGTCGAGTACCGCGTTGACGAACTCGATCTCGCTCATCTCCCGGTACGGCGCTGCATAGTAGGAAATGTTCTCCACCGCGATGCGCCGCTCCAGGCGTTCCTGCGCCTCGCGGATGCGCGCCGCGACGTGACGCACCGCGGCCTCGGTGAACGGCAGCGGCAACAGATCATAGAGATGGCCATCGTCGGAACAGTAACTGAGGTGCTCGCTGTACAACGCGACCCGGTGGCGGACGAGGAAGCGTCGGGTCTGCTCGATGAAGGCGGCATCCAGCGGTGTGGAGCCGCCGAGGGACAGCGAGAGACCGTGGCAGGTCAGTGGAAAGCGCTCCACCAGGCGCTCCAGGTCGGCACCGAAGGCACCGCCGACGCCGATCCAGTTGTCCGGCGCGCATTCGAGGAAGTCCACCGCGCCGGGCGCCATCGCCAGCAGTTGCGGAAGCAGGCCGCGCCTCAGGCCGAGGCCGGCGGCGTTGTCGATCAGGGTCATGGGATAGCTCCGGAAACGGCGACGCCCCCGCTTTCCCAGGGGAAAGAGAGGGCGCCGCCAGGGTGTGGAAAGGCTCAGTGCCGGCCTTGCTCCAGCTTGCTGAACAGCCCGGCGGGCATCGGCTTGCCGTTGGCCTCGTAGGTCTTGCGCAGGTGTTCGTAGGCCTCGGCTTCGGAAATGAAGCCGTCATGGTCGCTATCGATGCTGTCGAACTCACCGGCACGGTCCTTGGCCACCGCGAGGAACTCGGCGCGCGAGACCTTGCCATCGTGATCGGTGTCGGTTCGGGCAAAGGAGGCGTCGCCGCACTTGCCCTCCCCGCACTTGCCCTCGGCGCCGGCCTTGGCCGGGGTCTTCGCGGAGCCGCCGCTACCACACTTGCCTTCTCCGCACTTGCCTTCGCCGGCGCTCGCCGCCGCCAGTTGCAGCCCCTGGCCCAGCGGCTCGACGGCGAACGCCGAACCGCCGAGCAGCATTCCCCCCACCAGTACGGCACCGAGCAGGCTGGCGGAAGTCTTTTGACGCGAATCGAAAACGGACATGCTTCTTCTCCACAGTAAACGCGGCCGGGCCGCAGGCGCGGCGCTGGTGGGCGCCGGTACGAACCGGGCGGCGGGACCTTCTGGGGTCGTCCCGGGCGCCGCGGTTCGGATGTGGCCATTTCGCCTGGGAGATGTATCGGGGGTGTATCGCCCGACACGTGGATTTGTACGCCGGAGGTATCGAAACCGCGCATGGATACAAAGCGATACGCAATCGAGCGCGGGCATGCCGACGAAGTGCCGGGCATCTCTCACTCCCGCCGGCCCATCTCGGCTACCGTTAGGAGACAGCCACCTGGCCCAGTCTCGAGGTCGAGCCCATCGTGCTGAAACGCATTCCGGTAACCCAGCTTCGCCTCGGTATGTTCGTCCAGAGCCTTTGCGGCTCGTGGCTGGACCACCCGTTCTGGAAAAGAGGTGGCTTCCTGCTCGACAGCCAGGCCGACCTGCAGCGCCTGCGCGAAAGCGCCGTGAAGGAAGTCTGGATCGATGCCAGCAAGGGCCTCGACCTCCCGGAGGAAGCGGCGGTCTCGGCCGCTGCGGTCCTGCCGGTCACCATGCCGGCCGGCCCTTCGCCGGCGCGGGTCGCCCTGGAGGAGGAAATCCGCCACGCCGCCCTGCTCTGCAGCCGCGCCAAGGCCGCCGTGGTCAGCATGTTCCGCGACGCGCGCATGGGCCAGGCCATCGATACCGCGCATGCATCGGACCTGGTGGACGAAATCTCCGCCTCGGTGCTGCGCCATCCCAACGCGCTGCTCAGCCTGGTACGGCTGAAGACCTCGGATGAATACACCTACATGCATTCGGTGGCGGTCTGTGCGCTGATGATCGCCCTCGCCCGCCAGCTCGAACTGCCCGACCCGCTGGTACGCGAGGCGGGGCTGGCCGGACTGCTGCACGACATCGGCAAGATGGCGGTGCCCGATCCGATCCTGAACAAGCCCGGCAAGCTCACCGACCAGGAGTTCGGCCTGGTTCGCCGGCATCCGCAGAACGGCGCGCGGATGCTGCTCGATTGCCGCCAGGTCAGCGCCCTGGTGGTGGATGTCTGCCTGCACCACCACGAGCGCATCGACGGCACCGGCTACCCCTTCGGCCTGGCGCAGGAGCAGATCAGCCTGCTGGCGCGAATGGGCGCGGTGTGCGACGTCTACGACGCGATCACCTCCGACCGTCCCTACAATAAGGGCTGGAACGCCGCCGAGGCGATCCGACGCATGGCCGAATGGAACGGGCACTTCGACCCGCAGGTGTTCCGCGCCTTCGTCAAGGCGGTGGGCATCTACCCGGTCGGCGCGCTGGTCAGGCTGGAAAGCGGGCGCCTCGGCGTGGTCCTCGAACAACACGGCCGCTCGCTGCTGACGCCACGGGTCAAGGTATTCTTCTCGGCCCGCTCGAAGGTGCCGATCCCGCAGCAGGTGGTAGACCTGGGTAGGGCCGGACAGACCGACCGAATCGTCGGCTTCGAGCCGGCGGAAGCCTGGAACTTCCGCAATCTCGACGAGATGTGGACGGGACTGGCCAAGTCCACGGGCTCTTATTTCGACGCGGGAACCGGAAATCCGTAGACGCCTTCCGCCGGCAAGCCGAGCACCGCTCCCGTAGGGCGCATAACGCGAAGCGTTATCCGCCGCTTCGCCGCAATCTCCGCCTGCTCCGCGTTGCTTTAAGCGCACCATCGTCGATACTGCTGGCAATCCGCCGACAGTTTTCAAGAGGCCATATGAGTCCGCTCCTGGAGACAATCGAAGAGCACAGCAGAAATGGCTGTGCTCCATCCAAAGCGCTGCTTGCCCTGTGGTCCGCAGGCGCCGACCTGAGGGTTTCCCCGAGGAAGGCTGGCCGCCTATGCGAACTTGCCGTCGTTGCCGCAGCAGGGAAAGCAGGCATGCTCGAGAGCGAGATCGTTGCGGCACGCCGGGCCTATGCCGCCAGCCTGGGAGTGACGCTTAGCGGAGCGATCAGCAACGCCGACGAGCCGGTCCATATCCGCCACGCCGTCAGCAATTCCAATCACAACCCCAACGCCTCAAACCGTATCAACCTTGGGAGGGCCCGAGCGTATAAAAAAAGGCGCGAGGAAGGTGATTATTTTTTCATCGACACTTGAATCGCCTGCATAACCGTTATCTCCCCCGCGCCTCAACGGCAGCCATCTCCAGCAACCACCCCCGGAACGCCAGCATCGCGCTGGTCTCCCCCCGCGACTGCAAGCGCGTCAGCCAGTAGCTGCCGGTACTCACTTCGGTGGCGAACGGACGCCGGATGCTCTCGCTGGCCAGTTGCCGGGCAAACATCGCCGCCGGCGCCAGGGCCACGCCGACACCCTGGCGGGCCGCCTCGAGCATGGCCAGCGAGGTGTCGAAGACGATGCTCCGGGTCAGTGGCGCGTGCGCCGGCAGTCCGGCCGCCTGGAACCACAGCGGCCACTCGTCGGCGCGGTAGGAGCGCAGCAGGGTGTGCTGCAGCAGGTCGGCGGGACTGTGCAACTGGGCGGCGACCTCCGGGCAGCAGAGCACCGTCAGCGGCGCCTCGAACAACGCCAGCGCCTCGGTGCCGTGCCAGGCGCCGCCGCCGAAGCGGATCGCGTAGTCGAGCCCCTCGGCGGCGATGTCGACGCGGTTGTTGTGGGTGGACAGGCGCAGATCGATGAAGGGATGGCGCGCCTGGAAGTCCTCCAGCCGCGGCAGCAGCCAACCGACCGTGAAGGTTCCGACCGCGCCGACGGTGAGCACGTCCCGGTAGTGGCCACCCTCGAAACGTTCCAGCAGGCCGGCGATGCGGTCGAAGGAGTCACACAGCACCGGCAGCAGGCTCTCGCCCTCGTGGGTCAGCATGAGGCCGCGCGGCAGACGCTTGAACAGGGCCACGCCGAGACGCTCCTCGAGGCTCTTCACCTGGTGGCTGACCGCCGCCTGGGTCACGCACAGCTCGATGGCCGCGCGGGTGAAGCTCAGGTGCCGGGCCGAAGCTTCGAAGGCGCGCAGGGCGTTCAGCGGCAAATGGGGTCGAACCAATCTCTGCTCCAAATTTTTCTAATGGCTGCCGCGAGTATTCGTCGTTTGCCGCAAATCCTGCGCAAGCCTAGATTTTCCCCGCCCGCCGATCAAGGAGCGCTCCCGGGGCGGTTTCTCATGCAGCCAACGACAAAGGACGCCAATCCTCATGCGCGATACCAGATTCCCCTGCCTGTGCGGCATCGCCGCTTCCACACTGCTGTTCGCCACCACCCCGGCCATTGCCGGCGAGGCCCCGGCGGATCGCCTGAAGGCACTGGTCGACGCCGCCGTACAACCGGTGATGAAGGCCAATGACATTCCGGGCCTGGCCGTAGCCATCAGCCTGAAAGGAGAACCGCATTACTTCAGCTATGGGCTGGCCTCGAAAGAGGACGGCCGCCGGGTGACGCCGGAGACCCTGTTCGAGATCGGCTCGGTGAGCAAGACCTTCACCGCCACCCTCGCCGGCTATGCCCTGGCCCAGGACAAGATGCGTCTCGACGACCGCGCCAGCCAGCACTGGCCGGCACTGCAGGGCAGCCGCTTCGACGGCATCAGCCTGCTCGACCTCGCGACCTATACCGCCGGCGGCTTGCCGCTGCAGTTCCCCGACTCGGTGCAGAAGGACCAGGCACAGATCCGCGACTACTACCGCCAGTGGCAGCCGACCTACGCGCCGGGCAGCCAGCGCCGCTATTCCAACCCGAGCATCGGCCTGTTCGGCTATCTCGCCGCGCGCAGCCTGGGCCAGCCGTTCGAACGGCTCATGGAGCAGCAAGTGTTCCCGGCACTGGGCCTCGAACAGACCCACCTCGACGTGCCCGAGGCGGCGCTGGCGCAGTACGCCCAGGGCTACGGCAAGGACGACCGCCCGCTACGGGTCGGTCCCGGCCCGCTGGATGCCGAAGGCTACGGGGTGAAGACCAGCGCGGCCGACCTGCTGCGCTTCGTCGATGCCAACCTGCATCCGGAGCGCCTGGACAGGCCCTGGGCGCAGGCGCTCGATGCCACCCATCGCGGTTACTACAAGGTCGGCGACATGACCCAGGGCCTGGGCTGGGAAGCCTACGACTGGCCGATCTCCCTGAAGCGCCTGCAGGCCGGCAACTCGACGCCGATGGCGCTGCAACCGCACAGGATCGCCAGGCTGCCCGCGCCACAGGCGCTGGAGGGCCAGCGCCTGCTGAACAAGACCGGCTCCACCAACGGCTTCGGCGCCTACGTGGCGTTCGTCCCGGGCCGCGACCTGGGCCTGGTGATCCTGGCCAACCGCAACTATCCCAATGCCGAGCGGGTGAAGATCGCCTACGCCATCCTCAGCGGCCTGGAGCAGCAGGGCAAGGTGCCGCTGAAGCGCTGAAGCGCGCTCGCGAGGGCGACGGAGCGTAGCGGCGCGGGACGCCGGTCCTGGCTATGATGGTGCCATGAGCGCTTCCCCGCCCCTCCGCCAGCCCTGCCCGCCCGGCGCCTGCGTCTGCGAACGCGAGCGCCTGGAGGCGCCCGGCGCGGACCGTCGCATCCTCCTCCTGACCCGCCAGGAAGAGCAGCGCCTGGCCGCTCGCCTGGAAGCCCTGCGCAGCCTGGAAGACCTGGAACACCTGCTGCGGCGCATGGAGGAACAACTGGGCATCCGCCTGCGGATCGCCCTGGCCTTCGGCGAGGTGCGCAGCATGCGCGGCATTCGCATGCGCTTCGAGGAGCAGCCGGGGCTCTGCCGCAAGACCCGCCAGGCGATTCCCGCCGCCATCCGCCGCGGCCTGGAGAAGCGCCCGGAAGTCGCCTACGCCCTGCTCAACGCCCACGACCTGCTGCGCGACGCCTGAAGGCACTGAACGACAGGAAGAGGATGTCGCTCAACACCTGGGCGGGCTTCAGGAGTATCGGCGGATAACGCCCATGGCGTTATTCGCCCTACAGGCCGCAGCGGATGCAGGCGAGCCCCGGGTCCGCCTGAATCCTTGGCGGGACTGGCCACCGCGCCGGGGTTCAGCTCGCCGACTCCGCCTGCACGTCGCCGAACATCGCCTGCAGGCGGAGCAGGCAGGCATCGCACAGGGTGCGCAGTTCGTCGAGGCGGATGCCGGCGAGGATTTCCATGCCGCGCAGCGGATCGGCGCGGCGCAGGGCCTGCTCCAGCTCGCTGGCACGGCCGGCCAGGGCGCTGGCGCCAACGGTGGAAGCGCTGCCCTTGATGGTATGCAGGGTCGCGGCGCTGCCCTGGACATCGCCCTCGCCGAGCTGGCGTTCGAGCTGGGCGAAGAGGTCCTGCATGTCCGGAACGAAGCGCCGCAACACCTGGACGATCAGCTCCAGGCTACCGCCGAAACGCCCGACGATATCGCCCCGCGCCTCGACCAGTTCGCCCGCGTCCGCTGCCGTTGCCGGCGCGCCCCTGGCGCCGCTCCTGCCGAGATGACCGAGCAGGCAAAGCACCAGGCGCTCCTTGTCGATCGGCTTCGCCACATGGTCGTTCATGCCCGCCGCCAGGCAGGCTTCGCGGTCGGCCAGCGAGGCGTTGGCGGTCATGGCCAGGATCGGCAGCCCGGCGAAGCGCCCGTCGGCGCGGATTCTCCGGGTCGCCTCGAGACCATCGATATCCGGCATCTGCATGTCCATCAGCACCGCGTCGAACGGCACGCTCGCCTCCAGCACCTGCTGAACGCCCGCCAGCCCGCCGTCGGCGAGGGCCACCCGGGCGCCCTCGCTGCTCAACAGCTCGGCGGCGACCTGGCGGTTCAGCGCGTTGTCCTCCACTACCAGCAGACGCACGCCCCGCAACCGCTGGGTGCGCTCCACCGGGCGCGGCGGCGGGTTGGCCGGGGCGCCCTGTTCGCCGTGCAACGCATGCAGCACCGAGTCGGCCAGTTGCTTGGGCGTGACCGGCTTGGTGAGAAAATCGACGAAGGGCGGCGCGCTGTGGTCGCGCGCATCGGCCAGCACCTCGCGGCCATAGGCAGTGATCATGATCACCATGGGCGGCGGCAGGTCGCCCTGCAACTGGCGGATCAGTTGCGCCGCGCTGAGGCCGTCGAGATCGGGCATGCGCCAATCCATCAGCACCACGTCGTAGCGACGGCCCTCGGCCATCGCCGCCTGGACCCGCGCCACCGCCTCGCTGCCGCTGCCGACGCAGTCGGCGCGCCAGCCGAGGGCGCCGACCGTGCGTTCGAGCAGCTCGCCGGCCACCAGGTTGTCGTCCGCCACCAGCAGCCGCAGCGGTTCGCCGGCCCCGGGGCAGGCCGCACGCAGCGGTTGGTCGTGGGCGACGTCGAGGTCCAGGTCGAACCAGAACCGGCTACCGCTGCCCGGCGCGCTCTCGACCCGCAATTCACCGCCCATCAGGTCGACCAGGCGTTTGCATATGAACAGGCCGAGGCCGGTGCCGCCGAAGCGTCGCGAGGTGGACGCCTCGGCCTGGGTGAAACCTTCGAAGATGCGCTGCTGCTGTTCCGCGCTGATGCCGATGCCGGTGTCCGCCACCAGCACCCGCAGGCGCACCAGGTGGGCGTCGTGCGCCAGACGCCGCAAGCTCACCAGGACGTGCCCGCGGGCGGTGAACTTCAGTGCGTTGCCGGCCAGGTTGATGAGGATCTGCTGCAGGCGCAGGCGGTCGCCGACCACCGCGCTGGGCAGCTCGGGATCGATGTCGAAGATCACCTCGACGTCCTTGTCGCCCTGGTTGCCGGAGAGCACCACGGCCAGGTCCTGCATCAGCGGCTCCAGCTCGAAGGGGAGCATTTCCAGGACCAGTTTGCCGGCCTCGATCTTCGAGTAGTCGAGGATGTCGTTGAGCAGGCCGAGCAACGAGGTTGCCGCCGAGCTGGCCTTGTCCAGGTAGTCGCGCTGGCGTTCGTTGAGATCGGTCTGCCGGGCCAGTTGCAGCATGCCCAGCACGGCATTCATCGGCGTGCGGATCTCGTGGCTCATGTTCGCCAGGAACGACGACTTCGCCGCGCTGGCGGCGTCCGCCTGCTCCTTGGCCTCGCGCAGGCGCGCCTGCAGTTGCTGGTCGCTGGTGATATCGATATTGATCCCGGTGACCTGCAGCGGGTTGCCGTCGGCGTCGCGCTCGACCTGCGCGCCGGCCTGGATGAAGCGGATGCCGCCGTCGGGCAGCACCACGCGGAAGATCACATCGTAGTTGCCGCGCCCCTCCACCGCCGCGCGCAGGCTGGCCTCGGTGCGCTCGAGGTCTTCCGGATGCAGGCGGCTGCGCCAATGCTCGTAGACCAGGCCGCCGTCGCGCAACGCCAGCGGCTGGCCATACAGCTCGCACATGCGCTCGTTCCACTGCAGGCTGTCGTCGGCCAGGTTCCAGCGCCAGATGCCCAGGCGCGCCACGTCGGCGGCCATTTGCAACTGGTCGCGCGCCGCGGCCATCTCGCGCTCGGCGTTGCGCCATTCGGTGACATCGACGGCGATGCCCAGGTAGCCGTTGATCGCCCCAGCCTCGTCGCGCAGGACGGTAACCGAAAGCGTCACGCTGAGCGGCGAGCCGTCCTTGCGCAGATAGGTCCATTCGCGGGTCTCGGCGCCCTCCTGTTCGGCCCGCGCCACCAGCACGCGGAAACCCTCCTCGCCCAGCTCCTGGCCGCGGGCGAGCAACTCCCGCTCGCTGTGCAGCAGGGTCGGCGAGGCCTTGCCGACCACCTCGTCGGCGCGGTAGCCGAGCATCCGCTCGGCACCGAGATTGAAGCCGCTGATGATGCCGTCGCGGTCGAGGGTGATGATCGACACCTCGGACGCCGCCTGCAGCACGCTGCCGAGCAGTACGTTCAACCGACGCAGTTCGGCGGTACGCTCGGCGATCTGGTGCTCCAGGCCGGTATTGAGCTCGCGGATGCGGGCCTCGGCGGCCTTCTTCGCGGAGATGTCGCGTACGGTCTTCGAGGCGCCGACCACGCCGCCGTCCGGACCGAGGATCGGCGAGACGGTCACCGCCACATCGAGCAGGTGGCCGTCCTGGTGCCGGCGCACGGTATCGAAGCTGACCACCTGTTCTTTACGGGCGATGCGGGCGAGGATGTCGAGTTCCTCGTTCTCCTTGGATGGCGGCACCAGCAGGTCCACCACCCGCCGCCCGACCGCCTGCTCCTCGCGGTAGCCGAACAACGCCTCGGCCCCGCGATTCCAGTCGCTGATGACGCCGTCGAGGCCGACGCCGATGATGCCGTCCGCCGAATTGCCGACGATCGCCGCCAGCCGCGCCTGGGTCGCCGCCTCCCGATGCCGGCGCTGGCGGCCGAGGGCGCTGGCGTTGACCAGCGCCGCCAGCAACAGGCTGACCAGGCTGCCGGCCAGGAACAGGATGCGCGGCGAAGGCTGGTGCAGGCGCTGGACGAACAGCGGCAGTGCGCTGAACGCCATCTGCCAGTGCCGACCGTAGATCTCCCGCCGCAGCATGTGGCCGAACAGGCGTTGAGCCGGCGCCGCGGCGCCGTTGACGAAGAAGGGCACGGCAGCGCCGTCGCCGGTGACGTCGCTGAGTTCGAGGTGGATCGCCGCGTTGTCGATGGGCAACCCGGCCAGCACCTCGCCGGTCAGCAGCGGCGCATAGCTCCAGCCGAAGCCTTCGAGTTCGCGCTGGGGCCCCGGCGGTGGAGTGATGCCGCTGCGGTAGATCGGCATCAGGATGAGGAACGATTGCTGGCGCAAGCCGCTGGCCTGGACCAGGGTGATCGGCCCCGTCAGGCGCACCTGCCCGGTCTCCAGGGCGGCGCGGGCGGCCTCCCGGCGATTGGCTTCCGAGGCGATGTCCAGGCCCAACGCCTGGCCGTTGCGCGCCACCGGCTCGATGTACTGGATGACGTAGCGCTCGCCATCGTGCGGAGTCAGTTGCTGGATGCGGAACTCCGGCTGGCCGTCGGCCCGCGCCTGGCGCAGGAACCCGGCCTCGTCGGCGGCCGCCACCCGGCGTATGAAGCCGAAGCCGCGGGCGCCGGGAAACTCGCGGTCGATGTCGCGGGTCAGGCTGTAGCGGCGGAACAGTTCGCGGTCGATGTGCGCCTCGCCCGCCGTCAGCAAGGCACCGCGCACCCCGCGCAAGCCATACTGGTAGAGTTCCACGCGGCGGGTCACCGCCTCGGCCAGCAGTTCCGCCTCGCGTTCCAGCGCCATCCGCGCCTGTTGCTCGTTGACCAGCGCCAACCCCCAGGCGCCCAGCCCGGACAGCAGCAGTCCGAGCGCCAGTGTCGCGCCCGCCCAGCGGCTCAGCCTGAACTTGCTCTGTTGTACGTTCACCCGATATTCCGTCCCTGCGCCGGCCCGGCGCGGGGCAATCCCGCACTCCCTGCGCCTTTTCGTCCCAGAAGACTAGATCAAGCGGGCGGATTCCTCCGCCGAATCATCCGACCCCAGGTATGACCGCTCACAACGACGTGCTTTTCAGCGCCTCCGCGTAGCGCAGTGCGGCGAACAGGGCGAGCAGCAGGCCGGCCAGCGCCAGCACGGCGCCGACGTTGCCGATCGAGGCCAGGCCCATGCGTTCGCTGACCACGCTGCCGAGCAGCGCGCCGGCGCCGATGCCGACGTTGTACAGGCCGGAGAACAGCGCCATGGCCACGTCGGTGGCGTCCGAGGCGAGGCGCAGGACGCGGGACTGCTGGGCCAGGCCGAAGCACATGATCGACATGCCCCAGAGCAGGCTGAGCGCCATCAGCCAGGTCGGCTGCGCGGACAGCGGCAACAGCAGCGCCAGGCTGCTGCCCAAGACGAGGATCGCGGCCAGCAGGAAGCCTCGCGGGAAAGCCTCGCTGTAGCGGCTGAAGAGGATCGAACCGAAGATCCCGGCGCCGCCGAACAACAGCAGCAGCAGGGTGGTCGCCTCGCCGCTCATCCGCGCCACCTGCTTGGCGAAGGGCTCGATGTAGCTGTAGGCGGTGAACTGGGCGCTGATCACCACCACGGTCAGCACGTACAGGCAGACCAGCGCCGGGCGTCGGAACAGCATCGGCAGGCTGCGCAGGGAACCGGAGTTCTGGCTTGGCAGCAGCGGCAGGGAGCGCGCCAGGTAGAGCAGGGTCAGCACCGAGAGTCCGGCGATGGCCATGAAGGTGGTACGCCAGCCCAGGGCCTCGCCGACCACCCGCCCCAGCGGGATGCCCAGGACCATCGCCAGGGTGGTGCCGGTGGCCAGCAGCCCTAGCGCCTTGGCCTGCTGTCCCGGCGGCGCCACGCGCACCGCCAGCGAAGCGGTGATGGCCCAGAACACCGCGTGGGCGAAGGCAATGCCGATCCGGCTGAGCATCAGCACCTGGAAGCTCCAGGCCAGCCCGGACAGCACGTGGCTGGCGATGAACAGCAGGAATACCCCGACCAGCAGCTTGCGCCGCTCGATATTGCGGGTCAGCAGCATCATCGGCAACGAGGCCAGCGACACCACCCAGGCATAGATGGTCAACATCAGGCCGACCTGCGAGGTGGGCATCTCGAAGCTGTGGCCGATGTCGCTGAGCAGGCCGACCGGGACGAACTCCGTGGTGTTGAAGATGAAGGCGGCCAGGGCCAGGGCGATCACGCTCAGCCAGCTGCCGCTGCGGGTTTCGGAGGTGCTGTCCATGGGGCGTTCGGTTCCGGAGCAGGGGGCGGACGGGCAGGTCCCGCGACCCTCGCCACGCACGACGGAAAACGCCCCGGACGCAAGGGTCCGGGGCGGCGATGTGCGTTGGATGGTCGTTATAGGTATTGGAGGGAACTGCCGAATCCCGCGATTCTACGCCGGGACGCCGTGCGCTGCACGCCCGCCCGGCGCTCCGGCGACCTTCCCGGAGCGATGGGACGGCTCCGGCAGCATCAGGCAGGCCATCGTCTCGCCCCAGGGCGCGAGGCCCTGTTCGACGAAGCCGGCATCCCGATAAAGCTGGCGGGCCACATCGTTGTCGACGGCGTAGGCGACCATCAGGCGATCGCTGCGCCGCCTCGTCCGGCGCACGCTGGCGATGATCCGTTGCAGGGCGGCGCGGCCATGCCCCTTGCCCTGGTAGCGGCGGTCGATCATCAGGCGGTAGAGCCAGTAGTGGCCGTCGTCGGCGTCGGGGCCGTAGAGGGCGAAGCCGACCATGCGCCCGCCGTGGTGGATGCCGACCGCGCGGAACCCCGGCAGGAAGCGGCTCTGGGCCAGCGAATAGAGGTTGGAAGCGACGAAGTGCGCCTGGTGGCGGGCGACCTTCAGGTCAATGCAGGTTTCCCAATCGTCGCGGGTGATGGTTCTGAGTTCGATCATGGATGACAGGCTCTTGGAAAAAGGAGGAAAGAAAGTCGCTAGGTACGCTGCTGGACTGTTCATACGACATGCTTCGTTCCTCCCTTCGACTGGCCGAGCATCCGGCGGAAACGCAACGATATCAGGAGAAGAGTCGATTATCCCAGCCGATGCCGGATCTTTTCGTCCACGGCTAGTGGCAGGATTTCCCCGGTGCCAGGCCGGCGACAGATAAATTCGAGATTTTCCTTGTCAGATCAGTCAGGTTCTCGCTATTACATTTAACCAAGACCCTGGAGCCAAGCCCCAGCGCACGGTTGCCTCGTCGCCCCACTCCGACGGCTGATCGCCCTCTCCCCCGGCACGCAACCTGCCCGGCGCTCCCTTATCCGGATGCCGCGGCTCTTCTACGCCGCCGCATCCCCTGCATGGAATCGCACATGTCTCATCGCCCTGTGATCAACGCCTCGGTCAGTCCGAAAGGCACGCTGGAAACCCTCTCCCAACGCGAAGTGCAACAACTGAGCGAAACCGCCAACGGCAAGACCTACCAACTGTTCCGCCAGTGCGCCCTGGCGATCCTCAATACCGGCGCCCACAGCGACAACGCCAAGACCATCCTCGACGCCTACAAGGACTTCGAGGTGCGTATCCACCAGCAGGACCGCGGCGTGCGCCTGGAGCTGATCAACGCGCCGGCCGACGCCTTCGTCGATGGCGAGATGATCGCCAGTACTCGCGAGATGCTGTTCAGCGCCCTGCGCGACATCGTCTATACCCAGAGCGGGCTGGACAGCCAGCACGTCGACCTGGACAGTTCCCAGGGCCTCACCGACTACGTCTTCCAGCTGCTGCGCAACGCCCGTACGCTGCGCCCCGGCGTCGAGCCGAAGATCGTCGTGTGCTGGGGCGGCCACTCGATCAGCAGCGAGGAATACAAGTACACCAAGAGGGTCGGCCACGAACTCGGCCTGCGCAGCCTGGATGTCTGCACCGGCTGCGGACCGGGGGTGATGAAGGGGCCGATGAAGGGCGCCACCATCAGCCACGCCAAGCAGCGCATCGTCGGCGGCCGCTACCTGGGCCTGACCGAGCCGGGGATCATCGCCGCCGAGGCGCCGAACCCGATCGTCAACGAACTGGTGATCCTGCCGGACATCGAGAAGCGCCTGGAAGCCTTCGTCCGCGTCGGCCACGGGGTCATCATCTTCCCCGGCGGCGCCGGGACCGCGGAGGAGTTCCTCTACCTGCTGGGCATCCTCATGCACCCGGACAACCAGGACCTGCCCTTCCCGGTCATCCTCACCGGTCCCCGCAGCGCCGAAGCCTACCTGCAGCAGCTCCATGAATTCGTCGGGGCGACCCTCGGCCATGCGGCGCAGCGCCACTACCGGATCGTCATCGACGACCCGGCCGAGGTGGCCAAGCAGATGGCCCAGGGCCTGAAGGAAGTGAAGCAGTTCCGCCGCGAGCGCAACGACGCCTTCCACTTCAACTGGATGCTGAAGATCGATGAAAGCTTCCAGCGCCCGTTCGAGCCGACCCACGAGAACATGGCCAGCCTCCAGCTCAGCCGCAGCCTGCCGCCCCACGAACTGGCGGCCAACCTGCGCCGCGCGTTTTCCGGAATCGTCGCCGGCAACGTCAAAGACAACGGCATCCGCATGATCGAGCAATACGGGCCCTACGAGATCCACGGCGACCCGGCGGTGATGCTGCCGCTGGACCGCCTGCTGCAGGCCTTCGTCAAGCAGCACCGGATGAAGCTGCCCGGCGGCGCGGCCTACGTCCCCTGCTACCGGGTGGTGCAGACCGAGGCGGCCTGAGCGCGCCCGCTCCGGCATCCCTGCGCCGCGCGCGGGGATGCCCATTTATTCCGAGCCGGGCGTACGGCTTCCTGCTACTCTTTTCCGTTCATGCCTCGAATCGCTGGCCCTGACCTCATGTCCCCATCTCCATCGCCAGCCCTCGCCGCACTCCGCGACGCCACCCGTGACCTGCACGCAGAACTGGACCGCCGTTCGCCGTTGGGCGACGACGATCTCGACGACCGCGCCTACCTCGACCATGCCGGACGCATCCTTGGCTGGCTGGAGCCTCTGGAGCGCGCGCTGCGCGACAACCGCAGCGGCTGGCCGGCGGCGCTGCGGGCCGACGCGCGGCTGGTCAAGAGCGCCTGGCTGGAAAGCGACCTGCTGGCCGGCGGCATGAGCCGCGCGCAGGTGGAGGCGCTACCGCGCTGCGCCGACCTGCCGAATGCGACACGGGCCGCGGAGGTCTTCGGGGTGGCCTACGTGATGGAAGGCGCGACGCTGGGCGGCGCGTATCTCTACAAACGACTAGCTCCACGCCTGCCCGGTCTGCCGCTACAGTGGTTGCAGGGCTACGGCCAGGCAACCGGGGTGCGCTGGCAGGAGTTTCTCGAACAGCTCGCCCGGCAGATCGACAGCCCCGAAGCCATCGGCCTTGCGCAGGATGCGGCACAGGCTACATTCCTTTCGTTTCGTCGATGGGTTCTCGACGAAGCCTGACTGCCTGGAGACCAGGCTGGACGATAGATGACGAGCATCACCCCGGTTACCCTGGCGAACTGCGAGGACGAACCCATCCACGTGCCTGGCGCGATCCAGCCGCACGGGGCGCTGGTCACCCTGCGCGCGGACGGCATGGTCCTCGCGGCAAGCGAGAACATCCAGGCGCTACTGGGTTTCGTCGCCTCGCCGGGTTCCTACCTGACGCAGGAGCAGGTGGGGCCGGAGGTCCTGCGCATGCTCGAAGAGGGACTGACCGGCAACGGCCCATGGTCGAACAGCGTCGAGACGCGGATCGGCGAACACCTGTTCGACGTGATCGGCCACAGCTACAAGGAAGTGTTCTACCTGGAGTTCGAGATCCGCACCGCGGACACGCTGTCGATCACCTCCTTCACCCTCAACGCCCAGCGCATCATCGCCCAGGTCCAGTTGCACAACGACACCGCCAGCCTGCTCAGCAACGTCACCGACGAACTGCGCCGGATGACCGGCTACGACCGGGTGATGGCCTACCGTTTCCGTCATGACGACTCCGGCGAGGTGGTCGCCGAGAGCCGTCGCGAAGACCTCGAAAGCTACCTGGGGCAACGCTACCCGGCCTCGGACATCCCGGCCCAGGCGCGTCGCCTGTACATCCAGAACCCGATCAGGCTGATCGCCGACGTGGCCTATACGCCGATGCGCGTGTTTCCCGCGCTGAACCCGGAGACCAACGAATCGTTCGATCTCAGCTACAGCGTGCTGCGCAGCGTTTCGCCGATCCACTGCGAATACCTGACCAACATGGGCGTGCGCGCCTCGATGAGCATCTCCATCGTGGTCGGCGGCAAGCTCTGGGGACTGTTCTCCTGCCATCACATGTCGCCCAAGCTGATTCCCTACCCGGTGCGCATGTCGTTCCAGATCTTCTCCCAGGTCTGCAGCGCCATCGTCGAGCGCCTGGAGCAGGGGCGTATCGCCGAACTGCTGCGCGTGTCCACCGAGCGCAGGCTGGCCCTGGCTCGCCGCGCGCGGGACGCCGACGACCTGTTCGGCGCACTGGCCCACCCGGACGATGGCATCGCCGCACTGATTCCCTGCGACGGCGCCCTGGTCATGCTCGGCGGCCGCACCCTGAGCATCCGCGGCGACTTCGAGCGCCAGGCCGGGAATGTCCTGCAACGCCTGCAGCGCGATCCGGAACGGGACATCTACCACACCGACAACTGGCCGCAGCCCAGCGTGGACTCTCCGGACGGCGGCGACTGCTGCGGTGTGCTGGCGATCCGTTTCCACCGCCAGGAATCGGGCTGGATCTTCTGGTTCCGCCACGAGGAAGTGCACCGCATCCGCTGGGGCGGCAAGCCGGAAAAGCTGTTGACCATCGGCCCGTCCGGTCCGCGGCTGACCCCGCGCGGCTCGTTCGAGGCCTGGGAGGAGGTGGTCCGCGGCCACTCCACGCCCTGGAGCGAAACCGACCTGGCGATCGCCGAAAAGCTGCGCCTGGACCTGATGGAACTGTGTCTCAACCATGCGGCCGAGGTCGACCGCATGCGCCAGCGCCTGATCGCGGTGCTCGGCCACGACCTGCGCAACCCGTTGCAGTCGATCTCCATGGCGGCGGCCCTGCTGTCCTCCAGCGACACCCGCACCACCGAACTGCGCCAACACATTTCCGCGTCCAGCAGCCGCATGGAACGGCTGGTCAGCCAGATCCTCGACATGAGCCGCCTGCAATCGGGCATCGGCCTCACCGTGAACCCGGTCGACACCGACGTCTCGCAACTGGTGCGGCAGATCGTCTGCGAAACCGACGTCGCCTATCCCGGCCTGGTGATCGAGATCGCCATCGACCCGCAGGTTCGTGCCGTGGTCGACCCGGACCGCTACGCCCAGGTCGCCGCCAACCTGCTGAGCAACGCCCGTCATCACGGCCTGCCCGGCCGGCCGGTGCTGGTCACCCTGACCCGCCAGGGCGACGAGGTGTGCCTGAGCGTGCTCAACGAAACCAGCGGCCTCTCCGAAGCGCAACTGGCCAACCTGTTCGAACCGTTCAAGCGCGAGTCGGCGGACAACCAGCGCAACCGCAACGGCCTCGGTATCGGCCTGTACATCTCCCAGGCCATCGCCCAGGCCCACCAGGGGCGTATCGACGTGGACTGCCGCGACGACGTCATCACCTTCTGCCTGCGCCTGCCGGTGCGCCAGGCGGAGACCGGCTCCTCGTCCTGACGACGAGGACCGTGCACAATGCAACGCTTGCAGGTATCTTCGGCAGCCATCGCCGTCTGACAGGATCGCCCCGTTCCATGCCCCGCCTCCGCCTCCGGACCGTCCTCGCCTGCCTCGCCGTGTTCTGCGCGGCTCCCGCACTGGCCAGGGTCGAAGTGCATTCGCTGCAACACAAGAGCATGGGGCGGGTGCTGACGGTCCGCGTCTCGGAGGAGATCGCGCCGGGCGACTACGAGACGCTGCTCAAGGGTTTGCGCAACAATCCGGGAACCTACTCGCGCAAGCTGCTCCTGCTGAACAGCATCGGCGGCAGCGTGCCGGAGGCGATCCGCATGGGCCGCCTGCTGCGCGAATCCGGCTTCGACGCGCTGGTGCCGTCGAGCAGCGTCTGCCAGGGCACCTGCGTCTACCTGCTGGCGGCCGGCAAGCGCAAGACCGTACGCGGCTACGTCGGCCTGCACCGTCCCTACTACGCCCACGGCGACTCGCTGCACTCGCGCTCGGCCAACGGCATGCGCTACGACTCCGCCGCCTACTTCCGCGAAATGGATATCCCCAGCACCTTGGTACAGGCCATGCAAAGCACCGATCCCAAACGGATGCGCGTGCTTTCGGCGAAGGAACTGGCGCAGTACCGGCTGAACTGAACCGGCGACTCTACGGAGCCGTCAAGAAAAGACGCGATGGCGGGTGCCGTCGTACCCCGTTTCCGTGCAAAGACAGGCCGAATCCGCACCGGATCCGAACCGGCCCTACTCTAGAAGAACTCGTCCAATAGCCTGAAGTACGCCAGCCGTTCGCCGTCGATATCGCCGCCGTATTCGACGAGGAAGGCCTCGGCCCAGGCCGCGCCGAGTTCGGCCTCGATGTCCCGCGCGGCCAAGGCCAGGTCCTGGTGCCGGTCGGCGACGCCGAGCCGGCCGCAATCGATGAAGCCGCTGAAGCGCCGCCCCTCCGCCAGCAGATTTGGCAGGCAGGCGTCGCCATGGGCGACCACCAGGTCTTCGACCGCCGGACGCCGGTCGAGCAGCAGGCGGTACAGCTCCGTGGCGCTGCGACCGCGATGGTCGTCGTCGAAGTCCGCCTCGTCCACCAGCCCGGCCTCGACCCGCTGGCGCACGGTGTCCAGGCGCCGTTCCAGGCGATGGTCGAAGGGACAGGCAGCCGGATCGAGATCGTGCAGCCGGCGCAGGGCGGCGGCCACCAGGCGCACCAGGCGCTCGGGCTCCAGCTCGCCGCGCTGCGCCAGCGCGGACAGCGTGTCCCCCGGCACGGCGCTCATCAGCAGCCATTGCCGGCCGTCGCTCTGGGTTTCGTTCAGCACCTGCGGGCAATCGATGCCGGCCCCGTGCAGCCAGCGCAGGCGGGCGATTTCGGCGGGCAGCTCGGCATGTGCGGACAGCACTTCCTGCTTGACGAACAGGGTCGGCCGCCGCGCAACCTCCAGGCGGTGGACAGTGGCCGCGGAACATCCTTCGCCCTGCCCTCGCCAGCGGTAGCCGGCAAGGTAGTCGGCCCAGGTGGAGGGAGCCTGCGGCGGCATGGAGGTGGCTGCATCATGCATGGAGAAACGCTTCCTGTTCGAGTGGGAGCGCGAGTATACCCGCCCACCCGCTCAGCGACGGGACTCCCCGTCGGCCTGTCGCTGGCGGTAAGCGCTGGGGGTGAGCCCCGCGTAACGCACGAAGAAACGACTGAAGTAGGCCGGGTCCTTGAAGCCGAGCTGGTAGCAGATCTCGTTCACCGAGCCGCCGGTGAACAGCAGCAGGCGCTTGGACTCCTGCATAAGCCGTTCGTACACCAGGCGCTTCGACGGCAGGTCGGCGATGCGCCGGCAGACGTCGTTGAGGCGCGCCTCGGTGACGCCGATGCGGCTGGCGTAGAGCGACAGCGGCCAGTGCTCGGCATAGCGCTCCTCGATCAGCGCGTTGAAGCGCTGGAAGATCTGCAGGTCTTCGTGGCGCATCGGCCGCGCAGCCACCGAATTGGCCGAGAGACGCAGCAGGCTGATCATGACCAGGCGGGTCAGCGCCAGCAGCGTCTGCTGGCGGCCGGGACGGCTGGCCATCGACTCGCTGCGCAACTGCTCGAAGAGCAGCGCCAGGCGCGCCGCCTCCTCGGCCGCGCCGCCCTCCAGGTTGCCCAGCGCCACACAGGCCGGCGCCACCTGCGGGCCGGGCGCCAGGCCCGGCTCGGCCTCGGTGAGGCTCCACACCAGTTGCTGGCGCACGGTCAGCACATGGCCATCGGCGTCCGCCTCGGTGACGAAGGCGTGCGGCACGGTCGGCGGGGTGAGGAAGAACATCGGCCCCGACTCCAGGTACTGGCGCTCGTCGAGATAGACCCGCACCGCGCCGTTCTTCACGTAGTGCACCTGGAAGAAACGGTCGTGCCGGTGCGCCGGCATGTTACGGCCGAAGAATCCGGCCAGGTTGCCCAGCGCATCGTAGTGCACCTCGGCGTCGGCATAGCGCTGGTCGTAGACCTGCCCAATGTTGATGTTGGGGATCGGCTGGCGCTCTGGCATGGCGATCTTCTCTTTGTTGTTCTTCCCGGCTGCGCACGCAAGCCGTCGCGGGCATCCGTATACCGCAGACGGCGCCTCTTGCCACCTCCCCGGGACGAATGGCGCAGCAGCCGGGGTTGACGATCATTAACATGTTAAATATAACGTTAACACATTAACGAGTTTTCGCCAGGACGGCCCCCTCGCCGTTCGCTTATCGCGCCAGGAGACACCACCACAATGAGCCGCGCACTGAATGACGTCGCCGCCGGCACCCTGTTCGGCGTCGCGCTGAACTACAAGGGCCTGCTCGACAGCCGCCTGCCGGAGTTCCAGCAGCCGCCCTACCAGAAGCCGCCGGTGAAGCCGGTGTTGTTCATCAAGACACCGAATACCCGCAACGAGCACGACGCCCCGGTGCTCTTCCCGCGCGGCGTCGAGCGCCTGCAACCGGGCCCGGCGCTGGGCGTGGTGATCGCTCGCGACGCCAGCCGGGTGAAGGAGGAAGAGGCCATGGCGCATGTCGCCGGCTACGTGATCGTCAACGAGTTCAGCCTGCCGGAAGACAGCTACTACCGTCCGGCGGTGAAAGCCAAGTGCCGCGACGGCTTCTGCCCGTTCGGTCCGCAACTGGTGCCGACGCAGGAGATCGCCGATCCCCATGCGCTGGAGCTGAAGCTGTACGTCAACGGCGAACTGCGCCAACGCAACAACACCGCCAACCTGGTGCGCGACATCCCGCGGCTGATCGCCGAGATCAGCGAGTTCATGACCCTGCACGCCGGCGACGTGCTGATCACCGGCACCCCCGAAGGGCGCGTCGACGTGCATCCCGGCGACCGCGTCGAGGTCGAGATCGACGGCCTCGGCCGCCTCGCCAACAGCATCGTCGCGGAATGAGGAACCGACCATGAAACACGCACGCATCCGCTACCAGGGCCGGGTTCACCAGGTCACCGTGGAAGACGCCAACGCCGTCCGCCTGGCCGACGGCACCCTGCTCGCCGAGGACCGGGTGGAGTGGCTGCCGCCGGCCACCGGGAGCATGTTCGCCCTCGGCCTGAACTACGCCGACCATGCCGCCGAACTGTCGTTCAAGGCGCCCAGCGAACCGCTGGCGTTCATCAAGTCGCCGGGCACCTACACCGGCCACTGCCAGGTCAGCTGGCGTCCGGACAACGTCGACTACATGCACTACGAGTGCGAACTGGTAGCGGTGATCGGCAAGCCGGCGCGCAACGTCCGCCGCGAGGACGCCCTCGGCTACCTGGCCGGCTACACGGTGTGCAACGACTACGCGATCCGCGACTACCTGGAGAACTACTACCGGCCCAACCTGCGGGTGAAGAACCGCGACGCCACCACCCCGGTGGGGCCGTGGATCGTCGACGCGGCCGAGGTTCCCGAGCCGAACCGGCTGACCCTGCGCACCTGGGTCAACGGCGAGCTGCGCCAGGAAGGCAGCACCGCGGACATGATCTTCGACATCCCCTACCTGATCGAATACTTCTCCAGCTTCATGACCCTGCAGCCGGGCGACATGATCGCCACCGGCACCCCGGAAGGCCTGTCCGACGTGGTCCCCGGCGACGAAGTGGTGGTGGAGGTGGAAGGCGTCGGTCGCCTGGTCAACCGAATCGTCAGCGAGGCCGAATTCTTCCGCGCCCGCGCACAGGAGCACGCAGAATGATCAAACACTGGATCAATGGCCGCGAGGTCGAAAGCAAGGACGTCTTCGAGAACTACAACCCGGCCACCGGCGAGCTGATCGGCGAGGTCGCCAGCGGCGGCGCGGCGGAAATCGACGCGGCGGTGGCGGCGGCCCGGGAAGCCTTCCCGAAATGGGCCAATACCCCGGCCAAGGAGCGCGCGCGCCTGATGCGCCGGCTCGGCGAGCTGATCGACCGGAACGTGCCGCACCTGGCGGAACTTGAGACCCTCGACACCGGCCTGCCGATCCACCAGACGAAGAACGTACTGATCCCGCGCGCCTCGCACAACTTCGAGTTCTTCGCCGAAGTCTGCACGCGGATGAACGGGCACAGCTATCCGGTCGACGACCAGATGCTCAACTACACCCTGTACCAGCCGGTGGGCGTCTGCGGCCTGGTCTCGCCGTGGAACGTACCGTTCATGACCGCCACCTGGAAGACCGCGCCGTGCCTGGCGCTGGGCAACACGGCGGTGCTGAAGATGTCCGAGCTGTCGCCGCTGACCGCCAACGAGCTGGGCCGCCTGGTGCACGAGGCGGGCATTCCGCCGGGGGTGTTCAACGTGGTCCAGGGCTACGGCGCCAGCGCCGGCGACGCGCTGGTTCGCCACCGCGACGTGCGCGCGGTGTCCTTCACCGGCGGCACCGCCACCGGGCGACGGATCATGGAGGCGGCCGGGATCAAGAAATACTCGATGGAACTGGGCGGCAAGTCGCCGGTGCTGGTCTTCGAAGACGCCGACCTCGAGCGGGCGCTGGACGCCGCTCTGTTCACCATCTTCTCGCTGAACGGCGAGCGCTGCACCGCCGGCAGTCGCATCTTCGTCCAGGAAAGCGTCTACCCGCAGTTCGTCGCCGAGTTCGCCGCGCGCGCCAGGCGCCTGATCGTCGGCGATCCGCAGGACCCGAAGACCCAGGTCGGCTCGATGATCACCCAGGCCCACTACGACAAGGTCACCGGCTACATCCGCATCGGCCTCGAGGAAGGCGCCACCCTGGTGGCCGGCGGCCTGGAGCGTCCGGCCGGCCTGCCGGCGCACCTGAGCAAGGGGCAGTTCATCCAGCCCACGGTGTTCGCCGACGTGGACAACCGCATGCGCATCGCCCAGGAGGAGATCTTCGGCCCGGTGGTCTGCCTGATCCCGTTCAAGGACGAAGCCGAGGCGCTGCGCCTGGCCAACGACGTGGAATACGGCCTGGCCTCCTACATCTGGACCCAGGACATCGGCAAGGCCCATCGCCTGGCACGCGGCATCGAGGCCGGGATGGTCTTCATCAACAGCCAGAACGTGCGCGACCTGCGCCAGCCGTTCGGCGGGGTGAAGGCCTCGGGCACCGGACGCGAAGGCGGGGAATACAGCTTCGAGGTATTCGCCGAGATCAAGAACGTGTGTATATCCATGGGCAGCCATCATATCCCCCGCTGGGGCGTGTAGGGCGCGCTCGTGCAGAGCGGCCGCCCGAGGCCGCCAGCAGCGCCGGCGTGCAGACACAATCAGAAGAATCCGGGCCAGCCGCCAACGGCCGCGCCCGCCAGGCCCAACGGGCCACCAGGAGAATCGTCATGGGCAAAGTCGCTCTGGCTGCCAAGATCACCCACGTACCCTCGCTGTACCTGTCCGAGCTGCCCGGCCCGCGCCACGGCTGCCGCCAGCCGGCGATCGACGGGCACCGCGAGATCGGCCGGCGCTGCCGCGAACTGGGGGTCGACACCATCGTGGTGTTCGACACCCACTGGCTGGTCAACGCCGGCTACCACATCAACTGCGCGCCGCACTTCGAGGGGCTCTACACCAGCAACGAGTTGCCGCACTTCATCGCCAACATGGAGTACGGCTTCCCCGGCAACCCGGAGCTGGGCCGCATCCTCGCCGAGGGCTGCAACGCGCTCGGCGTGGAGACCCTGGCCCACGACGCCACCACCCTCGGCCCGGAGTACGGCACCCTGGTACCGATGCGCTACATGAACCAGGACCGCCACTTCAAGGTGGTCTCGGTCTCCGCCCTGTGCACCGTGCATTACCTGAACGACAGCGCGCGCCTGGGCTGGGCCATGCGCAAGGCGGTGGAAGAGCACTACGACGGCACGGTGGCGTTCCTCGCCAGCGGCTCGCTGTCCCACCGCTTCGCCCAGAACGGCCAGGCGCCGGACTTCTCCGACCGCATCTGGAGCCCGTTCCTCGAGGTTCTCGATCATGAAGTCGTGCAGATGTGGCAGGAGGGCCGCTGGGCCGAGTTCTGCGGGATGCTCCCCGAGTACGCCTCCAAGGGCCATGGCGAAGGCTTCATGCACGACACCGCGATGCTCCTCGGCGCCCTCGGCTGGTCGGCCTACGACGGCAAGGCGGAGGTCGTGACGCCCTACTTCGGCTCCTCCGGCACCGGGCAGATCAACGCGGTATTCCCGGTCACCGCCCAGGACGGCTCGGCGATCCCCGCCGCCCAGGCCGGCAACCCGGCCGGCGCCAGTTGCGCCAGCCGCCTCTGAGGACGCCACCATGCCGCACTTCATCGCCGAATACACCGACAACATCGAAGCCGAAGCCGACCTGCCCGGCCTGTTCGAGAAGGTCCACGCCTGCCTCGGCGCCAGCGGCGTTTTCCCGCTCGGCGGCATCCGCAGCCGCGGCGTGCGCCTGGACACCTGGCGCATGGCCGACGGCAGGCACGACTACGCCTTCGTCCACATGACCCTGAAAGTCGGCGCCGGTCGCGACCTGGAGACTCGCCGGCAAGTCGCCGAGGCACTTTTCGAGGTGATCACCGCGCACTTCGCCGAGCTCCAGGCGCGACGCCTGCTGGCGCTGTCCTTCGAACTCACCGAACTGGACGCGGAGCTGAACTACAAGCGCAACAACGTGCATGAATTCCTGAACAACCCGGCGGACTGACCAGCCCGCCATAACGCTGCACTCACCCAGCTCGCCTCCCGGCCACCGACAGGTCGCCGGGACGTCCGGGCGCTCACAAAAAGTACAAGATCATGAGCACAGCCAGCACCCTGAACAGCACCACCCTGCCTCTCAGCGACAGCACCCACGACCGCGTCACCTGGCGGCTGATGCCGCTGCTGCTGGTGTGCTACGTCTTCGCCCATCTGGACCGCATCAACATCGGTTTCGCCAAATTGCAGATGAGCGCCGACCTGCACTTCAGCGACACCGTCTACGGTCTCGGCGCCGGGCTGTTCTTCATCGCCTATGCGCTGTTCGGCCTGCCCAGCAACCTGATGCTGGAACGGATCGGCCCGCGCCGCTGGATCGCCTGCCTGATGCTGGTCTGGGGCTGTCTCTCCACCGCCATGCTGCTGGTGGAGACCGCGCGCGGCTTCTACCTGCTGCGCTTTCTCCTGGGGGTCGCCGAGGCCGGCTTCTTCCCCGGTATCCTGGTCTACCTGAACCGTTGGTTCCCGGCGCGCCGACGCGGGCAGATCACCGCCCTGTTCGCCATCGCCGTGCCCATGGCCGGGGTGATCGGCGGACCGCTTTCGGGCTGGATCCTAGAAGGCTTCCATGACGCCCTCGGACTGCGCGGCTGGCAGTGGATGTTCCTGATCGAAGGCCTGCCGGTTGTGTTGCTCGGCGTGGTGGTCTGGTGCTCGCTGCCGGAAAGCTTCGAACGGGTGACGTGGCTCAGCGACGAACAGAAGCACCTGCTGCGCGAGGAACTGGCCGGCGAGGAGCAACGCAAGACCATCACCTCCTTCTCCGGCATCTTCAGCAATCCGCAGGTGTGGCTGCTGGTGGCGATCTATTTCGCGGTGATGCTGGCGGTGAACACCATCGCGTTCTGGATGCCGAGCCTGATCCACGGCGCCGGCATCGCCCAGGACAGCCGCATCGGCATGCTCAGCGCGGTGCCCTATCTCGCCGGCTGCGCCTTCATGATCTTCATCGGCCGTTCCTCCGACCGCCTGCGCGAGCGCCGCTGGCACCTGGGCATTCCGTTGCTGATGGCCGCCGCCGGGCTCAGCCTGGCGGCCCTGGCACCGACCAGCGCCTGGCTGGTGATGGGCGGCCTGGTGATCGCCGGGATGGGCGCCAGCGCCGCCCTGCCGATGTTCTGGCAACTGCCGCCGGCCTTCCTTTCCAGCGCCACCCTGGCCGCCGGAATCGCCCTGATCAGTTCCTTCGGCAGCATCGCCGCCTTCCTCGCGCCCTACCTGATCGGCTGGATGCGCGACACCACCCAGAGCGCCAGCCTGGCCCTGTACCTGCTGGCCATCCTCATCGCCCTCGGCGCCGGCCTGGTCCTGCGGACCCCCGCCGCCGTGGTCAACCCACGCTGAACCGAGAGACCCCGACCATGCTCGATCCCCGTCTGATCCAGGAAGCCGCCAACCGCCTCGACGCCGCCGAACGCTCGCGCCAGCAGGTAAGGCAGTTCTCCCTCGACTACCCGGACATCGCCATCGAGGACGCCTACGCCATCCAGCGCGCCTGGGTCGAGCGCAAGATCGCCGACGGGCGCGTGCTCAAGGGCCACAAGATCGGCCTGACCTCGCGCGCCATGCAGGTCTCGTCGAATATCAGCGAGCCGGACTACGGCGCCTTGCTCGACGACATGTTCTTCGAGGAGGGCAGCGACATCCCCTTCCAGCGCTTCATCGTGCCGCGGGTCGAGGTGGAGCTGGCGTTCATCCTCGGCAAGCCGCTGAAGGGACCGGGCTGCACCCTGTTCGACGTGCTCGAGGCCACCGAGTGGGTGATCCCGGCGCTGGAAATCATCGATGCGCGCATCCAGCAGGTCGACCCGCAAACGAAAGTCACGCGCAAGGTCTTCGACACCATCTCCGACAACGCCGCCAACGCCGGCGTGGTGATGGGCGGCCGGGCCGTACGGCCAGGCGATATCGACCTGCGGCGGGTACCGGCGATCCTCTACCGCAATGGCGTGATCGAGGAGTCTGGCGTCTCCGCCGCGGTGCTCAACCACCCGGCCAAGGGCGTCGCCTGGCTGGCCAACAAGCTGGCGCCCTACGGCGTCTGCCTGGAGGCCGGCCAGGTGATCCTCGGCGGCTCCTTCACCCGCCCGGTGGCGGCCGCGCCGGGGGACACCTTCCACGTCGACTACGACCTGCTCGGCAGCATCTCCTGCCGTTTCGTCTGAGGAGGCATTTCCATGGACCTGCCCGTCAATCGCTTCAAGCAACGCCTGCGCAGCGGCGAGGCGCAGATCGGCCTGTGGCTCGGCCTGGCCGATCCCTACTGCGCGGAGCTGGCCGCCAACGCCGGCTTCGACTGGCTGCTGCTGGACGGCGAGCACGCGCCCAACGACCTGCGCAGCCTGCTCGGCCAGTTGCAGGCGCTGGCGCCCTACCCCGGCCAGCCGGTGATCCGCCCGGTGCAGGGCGACACTGCGCTGATCAAGCAATTGCTCGACATCGGCGCGCAGACCCTGCTGGTACCGATGGTCGACAGCGCCGCCCAGGCCGAAGGGCTGGTGCGCGCCGTGCGCTATCCGCCGGCGGGCGTACGCGGGGTCGGCAGTGCGCTGGCCCGGGCCTCGCGCTGGAACAGCGTGGCGGAGTACCTGAACCACGCCGACGAGCAGATGTGCCTGCTGGTCCAGGTGGAAAACCTGGAGGGCCTGGCCAACCTCGACGCGATCGCCGCCGTCGAGGGCGTCGACGGCGTGTTCATCGGTCCGGCCGACCTCAGCGCAGCCATGGGCCATCGCGGCAATCCAGGCCATCCCGAGGTGCAGGCGGCCATAGAGGACGCCATCCGCCGCATCCGCACGGCCGGCAAGGCCGCCGGCATCCTCTCCGCCGACGAGACACTGGCGCGGCGCTACCTGGAGCTGGGCTGCGCGTTCGTCGCGGTGGGCGTGGACACCAGCCTGCTGATGCGTTCGCTGCGCGAGCTGGCGGGGCGCTTCAAGGGCGGCGCGCCGGCGCCGTCCGCCAGTTCCTCGGTCTACGGCTGAGGGGTGCGCCCCGCTCCCGCTGCGGGAGAGGGGCCAGGTCGGCGTTGCGGCAGGTATCGGCGTCGGTCCGGGGGCGTATGCCTAGCGTCGGCGGAACAACGGTCGCGGCTCGATCGCCGAGCGGCCGTAGAGCACGCTCAAGCCCGCCAGCCCCTTGAGCGCATCCTCGACGTTCTTGTCCTCGCGCACCGCGAAGGCATCGAAGCCGCACTGGCGCATATGGCTGAGCTGGTCGCGCAACACGTCGCCCACTGCGCGCAACTCGCCGCTCCACCCCAGGCGCACGCGCAGCAGGTAGGCCAGGCTGTAGCCACGACCGTCGCGGAAGCTGGGGAAGTCGACGGCGATCAGCGGCAGCTCGGCGAAGTGCGGCAGCAAGGCCTCCACCTCATCGTCCGGCGCCAGCCAGGGCGCGGCGGCTCCGGCCTCGCCGCGGCGCTCCAGCCAGGCCGCCAGAGGCAGCAGCAACGGCCCCGGCGGCAGCGCGTCGGGCAACTCGCGCAGGAGTTGCCAGGGATCGTCGCGGCAGACCTCGGCGACGCCATCGCGCAAACGGATCAGGTTGTTCATGCCGGTTCCTCCATCCTGGCGTAGACCCGGGCCTTGAACGGCTCCAGGCCGACCCGGTTGAAGGTGTCGATGAAACGTTCCGGGCCGACCCGCAGGTCGGTGAAGGTTTCGACGATCCGTTCGATCACCGCCGGCACCTCGGCAGCGCTGAACGATGGCCCGATCACCTTGCCCAGCGCGCTGTCCTTGCCCTGGGCGCCGCCGAGGGTGACCTGGTACCACTCGCTGCCGTTCTTGTCGACGCCGAGGATGCCGATGTTGCCGATGTGGTGGTGGCCGCAGGCGTTCATGCAGCCGGAGATGTTCAGGCTAAGCTCGCCGATGTCGTGCAGGTGGTCGAGGTCCTCGAAGCGCTGCTGGATACCCTGGGCGATGGGGATCGACTTGGCGTTGGCCAGCGCGCAGTAGTCGCCGCCGGGACAGGCGATGATGTCGCTGAGCAGGCCTTGGTTAGGCGTGCCGAGGCCGGCTGCGCAGGCCTCGCGCCACAGCGCGTGGAGGTTCTCCAGGCGCACGTCGGGGAGCACCAGGTTCTGTTCGTGGGCCACACGGATCTCGCCGAAACCGTAGCGCTCGGCCCAGTCGGCGACGCGTTCCATCTGCTCCGCGGTGACGTCGCCCGGCGGCGCGCTGGCGCCGGGCTTGGTCGACAGCACCACCGAGGCGTAGCCCGGCACCTTGTGCGCCTGGACGTTGCGCGAGGCCCAGCGGGCGAAGGCCGGATCGGCCGCACGGGCGCTGCCGTAGGCCAGCTCGCCGTCGGCCGGCGGCAGGTAGCGCGGCAATACGAAGCGCTCGGCGACCCGCTGGCACTCCTCGGCAGTCAGTTGCGCCGGGCCGTCGCGCAGGTGCTGCCACTCTTCCTCCACCTCGCGGGCGAAAGCCTCGATGCCCAGCGCCTTGACCAGGATCTTGATCCGCGCCTTGTACTTGTTGTCGCGCCGGCCGTAGCGGTTGTAGACCCGCAGGATCGCCTCGACGTAGGACAACAGGTGCTGCCAGGGCAGGTCGTCGCGGATCACCTGGCCGAGCATCGGCGTGCGTCCCAGGCCGCCGCCGACCAGGACCCGCAGGCGCAACTCGCCGGCGTCGGGGTGGCGGTAAAGGTACAGGCCGATGTCGTGCATCTGCACCGCGGCGCGGTCTTCCACCGCCGAACTGAGGGCGATCTTGAACTTGCGCGGGAGGAACAGGAACTCCGGGTTCACCGTCGACCACTGGCGCAGGATCTCGGCCAGCGGCCGGGGGTCGGTCCATTCGTCCGCGGCGACCCCGGCGAAGGCTTCGGTGGTGATGTTGCGCACGCAGTTGCCGGAGGTCTGGATCGCATGCATCTGCGCGCCGGCGAGGTGTTCGAGGATATCGCCGACCTGCTCCAGTTCGATCCAGTTGAACTGGATGTTCTGCCGCGTGGTGAAGTGCCCGTAGCCGCGGTCGTAGTGCCGGGCGACGTGCGCCAAGGCGCGCAGTTGCGGCGACGAGAGGGTGCCGTAGGGAATCGCCACGCGCAGCATGTAGGCGTGCTTCTGCAGGTACAGGCCGTTCTGCAGGCGCAGCGGGAGGAACTCCTCCTCGCTCAGTTCGCCGTCGAGGCGGCGGGCGATCTGGTCGCGGAACTGCGCCACCCGCTCGCTCACCAGCGCCTGGTCGTATTCGTCGTACTGGTACATCGCAAAGCCCTCATCGACAGGGTTTCTCCACCGATGACGGGCAGGGTGCGTGGCGAAGAAACCGGGGACCGGCTGCGCCCCTGTTTCTGGCGACAGGATGGGCCGGTGTTCACTGGCACCCACTATCGCCCGCGTACAGACAGCGAAACAGCGGCAGATTCCGCCGAAAAAAACACATCAGATGGCCGACGGCGGCGAATTCGTGCCGCCTGCGACCGGTTGCCACGGGGCGCATATCTGTACTGCCCGAGGTCGCCCGGCAACCCGCGGCAATGCTGGGCCGCTGCTTTCCGGAGGCATCTGATACGGTTTTTCCCGCTCGATCTGCCGCTGTTTCGCCCATCAGCCGGTTCCTATAGTCGCAACCGCCTCTCCAGCCTGATGGGCCTACGAAAAATGAGCGAAAGAATTCCCGCGATCCAGGTCGAGCCCGCCGCACCGGCCGCTCCGTCGAAACAGCCGCCCGCGCCCGGCAAGCTGCCGTCGGCGGTGAACGGCCCGATCTACACCCGCAGCTTCACCGGTCTGTTCCGCAACTTCCGCCGCCTCGGCGGCGGCCTGCTGTTCCTGCTGTTCTTCGGCACCCTGTGGCTGAACTGGAACGGCCGCCAGGCGGTGCTCTGGGACCTGCCCGAACGCAAGTTCTACATTTTCGGCGCGACCTTCTGGCCGCAGGACTTCATCCTGCTCTCGGCGCTGCTGATCATCGCCGCCTTCGGCCTGTTCTTCATCACCGTGTTCGCCGGCCGCGTCTGGTGCGGCTATACCTGCCCGCAGAGCGTGTGGACCTGGGTGTTCATGTGGTGCGAGAAGGTCACCGAGGGCGACCGCAATGCGCGGATCAAGCTCGACCAGGGTCCGGCGAGCGCCGCCAAGCTCTTGCGCAAAACGGCCAAGCACGCGCTGTGGCTGGGTGTGAGCCTGGTCACGGCGATCACCTTCATCGGCTACTTCACTCCGGTGCGGCCGCTGGTGGCCGACCTGTTCAGCTTCCAGCTGGACCTGGAAAGCCTGTTCTGGGTGCTGTTCTTCACCGCCGCCACCTATGTCAACGCCGGCTGGCTGCGCGAGCAGGTGTGCATCCACATGTGCCCCTACTCGCGCTTCCAGAGCGTGATGTTCGACAAGGACACCCTGATCGTGTCCTACGACGCCGCCCGCGGCGAGTCCCGCGGCGCCCGCAAGAAAGGCAGCGATCCGCGCGCCCAAGGGCTCGGCGACTGCATCGACTGCCAGCAGTGCGTGCAGGTCTGTCCCACCGGCATCGACATCCGCGACGGCCTGCAGATCGCCTGCATCGGCTGCGCCGCCTGCGTCGACGCCTGCGACTCGATCATGGACAAGATGGGCTATGAACGCGGCCTGGTGCGCTACACCTCGGAACGCGCCCTGGAAGGTGGCCAGACCCGCTTCCTGCGTCCACGCCTGGTCGGCTACGCGGCGGTGATGCTGGCGATGATCGGCGCCTTCGTCGTCGCCCTGGATGCCCGCCCGCTGGCCTCGCTGGACGTGACCCGCGACCGTGGGCTGTTCCGCGAGAACGCCGCCGGGCAGATCGAGAACATCTACACCCTCAAGGTCATCAACAAGACCCAGCAGCCGCAGCGCTATCGCCTGCAACTCGACGACGCGCCGGAGTTCCGCCTGCAGGGCGAGCACACCCTGAGCCTGAAGCCCGGCGAGATCCTCGACTTCCCGGTGTCGGTGGCCTCTACCGCCGAACGCGCCAGGGCCGGCTCGCAACCGCTGGCGTTCAGCCTGCGCGGCATCGACGACCCGAGCCTGGCGGTCGGCAGCACCAGCACCTTCGTTTCGCCGGCGCGCTGAGGAGGCCGCGATGAGGCATGACAACACGGTCCCGGCGCGCATAGAGTGGGCGCCAGCGGCCGTGCCCACGGCCAGCCAGGACAGCGGCCAGGACAAGATGAAGCGCTACGAGAAATTCGCCGACGAGATTGCCGAGCTGATCCGCACCGGCGTCCTCGCCCCCGGGCAGAAGGTGCCCTCGGTACGGCACGCCAGTCGTACCTACGGGGTCAGCGCTTCCACCGTGTTCCAGGCCTACTACCTGCTGGAAAGCCGTGGGCTGATCATGGCCCGCGCACGCTCCGGCTACTTCGTCTGCCAGCACGTGCAGCGGCCGCTGCCGGAACCGGAGATCAGCCCGCGCCAGGCCGACGCCACCGAGGTCGACGTCAGCGAGCTGGTGTTCTCCGTACTCAGTTCGATCAAGGACCCGGACACCGTGCCCTTCGGCTCGGCGTTTCCCAGTCCGCAACTGTTTCCCCTGCCGCGCCTGGCGCGCTCGATGGCCCACGCGGTGCGCGACATGGACCCGCAGTCGGTGGTCGCCGACATGACGCCGGGCAACCATGGCCTGCGCCGGCAGATCGCCCTGCGCTACATGGTCGGCGGCCTGCTGCTGCCGGTGGAAGAACTGGTCATCAGCAACGGCGCGCTGGAGGCACTCAACCTCTGCCTGCAGGTGGTCACCCGTCCCGGCGACCTGGTGGCCATCGAGGCGCCGGCGTTCTACGCCACCCTGCAGGTGCTGGAACGGTTGAAGCTGAAGGCGGTGGAAATCCCCGTGCATCCGCGCGAAGGCATCGACCTGGAAGTGCTCGCCGACAGCCTGGAGCGCCTGCCGATCAAGGCCTGCTGGTTCATGAGCAACTTCCAGAACCCGATGGGCGCGAGCATGGACGACGAGAAGAAACGCGCCCTCGCCGAGCTGCTGGCGCGCCACCAGGTGCCGATGATCGAGGATGACGTCTACGCCGAGCTGTACTTTGGCCAGCAGGCGCCGAAACCGGTCAAGGCCTACGACCAGGAAGGCCTGGTGATGCACTGCAGTTCCTTCTCCAAGAGCCTGGCGCCGGGCTACCGGGTCGGCTGGGTGGCCGGCGGACGCTACGCCGAGCAGATCGAGCGACTGAAGCTGATGACCAGCCTGTCGGCGTCGATCCCGGCCCAGGCGGCCATCGCCGACTATCTCCAGCACGGCGGCTACGACCGCCACCTGCGCAAGCTGCGCTACGCCCTGGAGACCCAGCAGAACGCCATGCTCGCGGCGGTGGCGCGTTACTTCCCCGAGCAGACCCGGGTCAGCCGTCCCAGCGGCGGCTACTTCCTCTGGCTGGAGTTGCCCGAGGCGGTCGACTCGCTGCGCCTGTTCCAACTGGCCCTGGCCCAGGGCATCAGCCTCGCCCCGGGGCCGATCTTCTCCGCCACCCGCCGCTTCGCCCATTGCGCCCGGCTCAACTACGGGCACCCGTGGAGCGCGCGGCAGGAGAAGGCGATGGAGACACTCGGGCGGATCGCCCAGTCGCTGGCGGGATGACGCCCCGCAGACGGAAAGCCACCCCGGCGTAGGGCGGATAACCGCGCGCGGTCATCCGCCATGATCGGCTCGCGTCCCCCATCCCGGTATGCGCCGCCGCCCTGCACGAACGCCTTCCCCCGCCCCATCTGATACCCAAATTCCATATCGACCTGAAGCTGTTTTACCCCCGCCCCAGCCCTTAGATTGCAGGCTCCGGCCGGCGCCCCGTCTCCCCCCTCGACGGCGGTCGCCGGCTGTTCATTTCTTTCGGGACTGTACAGATGAACAAAGCAACGACGGAACCTGCCTACAACTACAAGGTGGTTCGCCAGTTCGCCATCATGACCGTGGTATGGGGCGTGATCGGCATGGGGTTGGGCTTACTGATCGCCTCGCAACTGGTCTGGCCCCAGATGAACTTCGACCTGCCCTGGACCAGCTTCGGCCGCCTGCGGCCGCTGCATACCAACCTGGTGATCTTCGCCTTCGGCGGCTGCGCGCTGTTCGCCACCAGCTACTACACGGTGCAGCGTACCTGCCAGGTGCGACTGTTCTCCGACACCCTGGCCGCCTTCACCTTCTGGGGCTGGCAGGCGGTGGCGGTGATCCTGCTGGTCAGCCTGCCGCTGGGCAACACCACCACCAAGGAATACGCCGAGATCGAGTTCACCGGCGCGATCTGGCTGGCGATCGTCTGGGTCGCCTACGCGGTGGTGTTCTTCGGCACCCTGATCAAGCGCAAGGTCAAGCACATCTATGTCGGCAACTGGTTCTTCGGCTCGTTCATCCTGACCACCGCGATGCTGCACATCGTCAACCACATGTCGCTGCCGGTGAGCTGGTTCAAGTCCTACTCCGCCTACTCCGGCGCCACCGATGCGATGGTCCAGTGGTGGTACGGGCACAACGCCGTGGGCTTCTTCCTGACCACCGGCTTCCTCGGCATGATGTACTACTTCGTGCCCAAGCAGGCCGAGCGTCCGGTCTATTCCTACCGCCTGTCCATCGTCCACTTCTGGGCGCTGATCTCCCTGTACATCTGGGCCGGCCCGCACCACCTGCACTACACCGCGCTGCCGGACTGGGCGCAGTCGCTGGGCATGGTGATGTCGCTGATCCTCCTGGCGCCGAGCTGGGGCGGCATGATCAACGGCATGATGACCCTCTCCGGGGCCTGGCATAAGCTGCGCGACGACCCGATCCTGCGCTTCCTGGTGGTGTCCCTGGCGTTCTACGGCATGTCCACCTTCGAAGGCCCGATGATGGCGATCAAGACCGTCAACGCCCTCTCCCACTACACCGACTGGACCATCGGCCACGTCCACGCCGGCGCCCTCGGCTGGGTCGCGATGATCACCATCGGCTCGCTCTACCACCTGATTCCCAAGGTCTACGGGGTCGAGAAGATGCACAGCGTCGGCCTGATCAATGCGCACTTCTGGCTGGCCACCATCGGCACCGTGCTGTACATCGCCTCGCTGTGGGTCAACGGCATTACCCAGGGCCTGATGTGGCGCGCGGTCAACGAGGACGGCACGCTGACCTACTCCTTCGTCGAGTCGCTGGTGGCCAGCCATCCGGGCTTCATCGTGCGCCTGGTCGGTGGCGGGTTCTTCCTCACCGGCATGCTGCTGATGAGCTACAACACCTGGCGCACGGTACGCCAGGCGCGCCCGGAAGGAATCCTCGCGGCGGCCCGCATGGCCTGAGCCGCGACAGCGCGTCCCTTCCCTTCCCGAGCCTCGCCCGCCACGCTGCGGGCAAGGCTCGACAGCCGACGAGGAGAATCATCATGGAATTCAGCTGGAGCGAGATCCTGCTGGAGCTGCTGGCGGTCGCCGTGCTGTTCTTCGGCGTGCATTGGAGCCTGCGCCACGCCAAGACCCTGGACCAGGCGAGCATGCTGCCGTTCGCCGACGACGAGGAGGTGGCCCGCCGGGTCGAGCGGGAAACCGGCAGGAGCCGCACCGGCTGCGGCTGTCCCGGTCGCTGCCAGGGCGACTGCCGGCACTGGGACAAGAATTGGCCGGCATGACGCCGGCCAGTCGCTTCAGGGCTTTATCTTCTTCAGCTCGTTGAGCAGTTCCAGCAACTGCGCGAGCTTTTCCTCGCCGAACCGCTCCTGGATGCGCTGGTAGTTCTTCTCCATGTCGCCGCTCATGGAGACGAAGCACTGCTGGCCCTTTTCCGTCAGGTTCACGTAGACCCGCCGCTGGTCCTTGGGCGCCTTCCAGCGCCGGACGATGCCGTCGCGCTCCAGGCGCGCCAGCACGCCGGTCATGCTCGGGCGCAGGATGCAGGCCTGGTTGGCCAACTGGTAGCTCTCCATCTCGCCCTGCTGGCGCAGGATGCGGATCACCCGCCACTGCTGCTCGGTGAGACCGTGCTGGTTGAGGGAGGGGCGGAAGAAACTCATCGCGGCTTCGCGAGCCTGCAACAGGGTCAGGGTCAGGGAGGGTCTTGGCGTTGACATAGGGTCCGAGCTTGGATGACTGGTTTCGAAAGTGCAGAAGAGTAGCGGAAAAAACACAGGCTGCATGCGGGTATGCAGAAGGAAATCAACGGTTTCCGCCGTGCAGGGCCAAGCCCAGCGCGAGCAGGCTGCCGACGCCGCAGACGGCCATCACCAGCGCCATCGGCAGCACGCCGGGCAGCGCCAGCCAGCCGACCGCCAGGCTGGCCAGGCAGCCGAGGCCGAACTGCCCGGACACCGCCACCGCCGAAGCCGCCCCGGCCTGTCCGGGATACAACGCCAGCAGGCTGGCGATGCAGTTGGCGCCGAGCAGGCCGGTGACGCTGACGAAGCACAGCAGGCCGGGCACCAGCGCCCACAACCCGCCCCGCTCGCCGAGCGCCGCATAGCCGAGGAGGAACAGCCCGGACACGCAGGCCAGCAGGCTGCCGGCCCGCAGCAGCGGCCGCGGACCGTGGCGGCGCACCAGGCGCGCGCTGCACCAGGTGGCGAGCATCACGCCGAGGATGTTCAGGCCGAAGAACCAGCCGAAGCGCTCCGCGCGCACGCCGAAATGCTCGATGAACACGAAGGGCGCGGCGCTGATGTAGGCGAACATCCCGGCGAACGCCAGCCCCATGCACAGCACGTAGCCCAGCGCGCGACGGTCGCCGAGCAGCCGCCCATAGGCGAGAAAGGCCTGGGCCAGGCTGCCGCCGCGGCGCTCCGGCGGGTGGCTTTCGGCGACCCGCCAGACCGCCAGCAGGCAGAGCCCGGCGAACAGCGCCAGGACCACGAACAACGCGCGCCAGCCGGCCCAGAGCATCAGGTAGCCGCCGAGCAGCGGCGCGGCCAGCGGTGCCAGCATGGTCACCATGTGCATCAATGCCAGCATCCGGGCGGCCTCGCCCAACGGATAGAGGTCGCGCACCATGGCCCGCGCCAGCACCGACGCGGCGCCGCCGCCGAGGGCCTGGAGCACCCTCAGCAGGACCAGTTGCCCCGCGCTGTCGGCCAGCGCGCAGGCCAGGCTGCTGAACAGGTACAAGGCGATACCGGCCAGCAGCACCGGGCGCCGGCCGAAACGGTCGGACAAGGGGCCGTAGAACAGCATGCCGACGCAGAAGCCGACCAGGAAGCCGCTGATGCTCCGCTGCACCTGGGCATCGCTGGCGCCGAGATCGGCGGCGATCGCCGGCAGGCTCGGCAGGTACATGTCGATCGACAGCGGGCCGAACGCCACCAGCGCCGACAACAGCAGCAACAGGCGTCGTTCGCCGCTTCCGACCTGAATCCTCGATGCACTCGCAGGCACGCTCGCCCTCCTCTTCTTCGCCTTTCGGTCCAGACGACACCGCCGTGCACGCGGATGCAAGTTCGCCGTCCGGGAAATCCTCGCGCCGCGACCTCGTTCACCCTGGCAGCGCGCGGGCCTGGCTCCTTTCGCGGGCCGACAACGTTAACAGATTAACCAAATGCGCAGAAGGCGAAAGATTCCAGGCTGGCTTCGCTCTCCAGCGCCTTACCGTCAATGCTCGATGAGCATGGAAAGGGGCAGAGGCTAGCGAAGCTTCCGGGAGGATCGCCAACACTTCATTAACAAGTTAACAATATGCTAAAACTCACCGTGCAATCGGCGTCACCCATACCTACAAGAACAACAACCAAGGGAAGAATCGATGATCACGGCATGCCCCCGCCCGTGCGCCTGGCGCAGCTATGCGCTTGGCCTCGGCCTCCTGCCCCTCGCCGCGCAAGCGGAATTCCTCGCGGACAGCAGCGCCCACCTCGACCTCCGCAACTTCTACCAGTTGCGCGACTACCGCCAGCACGATGCGCCCCAATCGCAGGCCGGCAACTGGTCGCAGGGCTTCGTCCTGCGCCTGCAATCCGGTTTCACCGACGGCCCGCTCGGCTTCGGCCTGGATGCTACCGGGCTGCTCGGCGTCAAGCTCGACTCGGGACGCGGGCGTAGCAACGATGGCACGCTGCCGTTCGGAGCGAATTCGAAGGAGCCGGTGGACGACTACAGTCACCTCGGCCTGACCGCCAAGCTGCGCTATTCGCAGACCCAGCTACAGGTCGGCATCCTCATGCCGCAACTGCCGGTGGCGTTCCGCGACGACGTGCGCCTGTTGCCGCAGACCTTCGACGGCGCGCTGCTGACCTCCAGCGAGATCGAGGGTCTCACCCTCACCGCGGGGCAATTGTGGAAGTCGCGCACTCGCGAGTCGGCCGGCAGCGACGACATGTACATCATGGGCCGCGACAAGGCCCACGCCAGCGACGAGTTCAATCTCGCCGGCGCGACCTACGCCTTCACCCCTCGGCTCAGCGCCAGCTATTACTACGGCCAGCTCAAGGACATCTACCGGCAGCACTATCTCGGCCTGCTGCACACCCTGCCGCTGGGCGAAGGGCTGTCGCTGCGCAGCGACCTGCGCTACTTCGACAGCGGCGAAGACGGCGCGGCGATCTCCGGGCCGGTGGACAATCGCAACCTCAACGCCATGCTCACCCTGCGCGCCGGCGCCCACGCCTTCGGCATCGGTGTCCAGAAGATGATCGGCAACGACGCCTTTCCGGTGCTCAACGGCTACACCACGCCCTACGTGGCCAACCTCATGGCCTACCAGACCTTCACCCGACCGCAGGAGAAATCCTGGCAACTGCGCTACGACTACGACTTCGCCGGCCTCGGCCTGCCCGGCCTGAACCTCATGACCCGCTATGTACAGGGCCGCGACATCGACCGCGGCGCCGGCCGTGCCGACGACAGCGAATGGGAGCGCAACACCGACCTGTCCTACGTGATCCAGAGCGGACCGCTGAAGAGCGTCGCCTTGAAATGGCGCAACATCACCTACCGCAGCCGCTACGGTGCGGACCTGGACGAGAACCGCTTCATCGTCAATTACACGCTAAAGCTCTGGTGAAGCGCGGCCCCTTGGGGCCGCAGGCACCTCAATCCTCGAGTCGCAGGTGCAAATGCTGCTTCTTGCCCAGGCTCAAGCGCAGCCCGTCGACCTCGCCCGCCAGCGGCGCGTCCGGATCGCTGACCGGCGTGCCGTCCAGGCGCAGGCCGCCGCCGGCGGCGAGGCGGCGGACCGCGCTGCGGGAGGGCTGGATCGCGTGTTCCAGCAGCAGGTCGGTCAGCGACAGTCCCTGCGCCAGGCGCGCGCGGGATAGCTTCATCACCGGCAGGCCGCTGTCCCGCGTACCGTCGGCGAACACCCCGCGCGCGGCATCGGCGGCGGATCGCGCGGCGTGCTCGCCGTGCGCCAGGGCGGTGGCGGCATTGGCCAGGACCACCTTCGCTTCGTTCAGCTCGGCGCCCTGCAAGGCGCCCAGGCGGCGCACCTCATCCATCGGCAGTTCGCTGAACAGGGCGAGGAAGCGACCGACGTCGCGATCATCGCAGTTGCGCCAGAACTGCCAGAAGTCGAACGGCGCCAGGCGCTCGGCGTTGAGCCATACCGCACCCTGCGCCGACTTGCCCATCTTGCGCCCGTCACTGGTGGCCAGCAGCGGCATGGTCAGGCCGAACAGCTGGGCGCCGCCCTGGCGTCGCGACAGCTCCACGCCGTTGATGATGTTCGCCCACTGGTCGGCGCCGCCGAGTTGCAGGGTGCAGCCGCGCCGGCGCGACAGTTCGACGAAATCGTAGGCCTGCAGCAGGGTGTAGCCGAACTCGAGGAACGACAGCGAATGCTCGCGGTCCAGGCGCTGCCTGATGGCGTCGAAGGTCAGCAGGCGGTTGATCGAGAAGTGCCGGCCGACCCGGTCGAGGAACTCCAGGTAGCCGACGCCGTCCAGCCATTCGGCGTTGTTCACCAGGCTGTCGTCGTGCAGTTCGACGTAGCGCGAGAAAACCCGGGCGATGCCGTCGATATTGGCCTGGATCTGCGCCTCGGTGAGGATCGGCCGGCTCGAATCGCGGAAGCTCGGATCGCCGATCCGGGTGGTCGCGCCACCGATCAGCAGCAACGGGCGGTGCCCGGCCTTCTGTAGCCAGCGCATCAGCATCAGGCCCTGCAGGTGGCCGACGTGCAGGCTGTCGGCGGTGGCGTCGAAGCCCAGGTAGGCGGTTGCCGGACCGGCGGCCAGGTGCGCGGCGAGGCCGTCGCGGTCGGTGCACTGGTGGACGAAGCCACGCTCTTCGAGCAGGGCGATCAGGTCTTGCTGATGGGTCGGGACGGACACGGGTATCTCCTTTGGCACGGTGGATGCCCGAGGAGACAGGTTGGGAGGGAGTTCACCGGGCAGCAACCATATCCATACATATCAATTAGTTAGGAAGAATACATTTCCGCACCAGAAAATCCAGACAGGGCTTGCAGACCAGCAAAGCCAAGGGGTCCGGTTTCTGATGCGGAAACTATTTTTGACGGACGCGCCCTAACCAGCCTCCGGAAGCGGATACCTGGCCTTGATCTCCTCGACCTTGGCGATCCAGGCAGAGTAGTTCGGTTCCACGCCGGCCTTGATAGCGTCGAACTCGGCCTCGGTCTTGAGCGGGTCACTCTCCAGGCGGTAGGCATTTGCCCGAGCCACGGCCGCGGCATCGTACTCAGCCTGCCAGCGCTCTTGCGCCTGCTGTTCGGCGGTCTTTACCTTGCTCCAATCGATCATCGCGGCAACTCCACATCTCCTTCGAGAACCTCGATGGGAGCCGGGAAGCGAGCGGCATCGCTTGCGTCAGGCGCCAGCGGTAGACGCAGCGTCAGCTCGATTCGGCCAGCCTGGCGGGTAATCACTCCCTCAAACCAGGACGAACCGGTCGCCGCGCCAGGTAGCTGACCTCCCTCCGTTAATGGCGAAAAATCGAACTCGACACCGTTCACAGTGAGGGCATCCCCTCGAACGGACACGCGCATCTCGACGCCGTCGCCGGGCAGCGGTACAAACGGCGAAAGCTTGATCAACATCAGAACCACCTCCCTATGCAGGAAAAGATCAAACGGTTTGTCGTGAGGTTCTCAGCCAGGATGAACGTCACCGAGGTGCCGTTCGCATATGCCACCTTCACGCCGTTGTATGTTGCAGGGTTCGTTGCGTGCGACGCCCAGGATACCGATACCCCCACGGTCCAATCTGGAGTGAACGCCGCCGGCAATGTGAGTGTGTAGCTTGTGTTCGCCATGCGGTCGTTGGCGCCAAGCAGGCTGATCGTGCAAATCTGCGTGCCGTCGGCGAGTCGGGCGTATTGCCCGTTCGCGTTACTGCCTCGCTCCAATATCGACCCAAGCGGGACTCCTCCAGACTGAGCCACTGTACCCAGCAACTGAGCATCGGATAGCACGCGAACCCACGACTGCCACGCTCCGGCTACCCTCCTGCGGAAATACAGGATATTCGAGGTCCGCGGCACGAATAGTTGCACTGCGGTCGCGACGTCGTATGGATGGTGATAGAGCATCGACCCGATGGGGTTCAGAGCATCGATGCCTGGCGGCAAGTTCGAGTAAGGACCGGCACCGATACCGTAGAACCCGCACTCGTCCGGTACCGTGTTCGGGTCCGAGACGGTCCGGCTGGACGACAGGCTCTTGGGAACGCCGCCGAGGTAGTTCAGGGCATTTGCCTGCGTAGATGCCGCGATCATAGCGCGCCCTACGCTTGTCAGCGGGGTTTGCGACCAGCTATTCGGCCCAGTCTGGAACGGGAGCTGGTCAGCGCCACCGAGCAGAAGGCTGAAGTTCTGCAGCCTGGCGTCGAACAGGCTCAAGCGCGCGCCGGCAGCGGTTGCTGCTCCTGTTCCGCCAAGCGCAACCGGCACCGTGTCGCCGTCCCCGAACTCTCGAAGCGAGCCATAGCCGTTGCCGTCGTTCTGCAACTTCGTCGGTCGTACATCAGCCATTGAAAAGCACCTGTAGGTTGAGAGTTGCGCCGCCGGCGGTATAGGCCGGCAGTTGGCCGTCAGGGTTCATCGTGAGCCGAAGCATGGAGCCATCGGCGAGATACCCAGGAACAGCCGCGGGGATGCGGACGTTCATCGGATAGGCCACCACCACCCCGGCGCCGTTGGTGACGAACTGGTCGTATCCGGTGCCGCGTCGGACGAAGTAAATCGCGTTCGGCGCCAAGGGATTAGGCAACTGCGCGACGACCTTGTGGGTCTGGAGGACGGCCATTTACCAGGCCGCCCCGTTCCACTCCGCCGGAATCGGCTGACCGCCGAACCGAACCAGGCCTCCATCCTCGCTGAACTTGTCCAGCGTCGACTTGTTCGCGTGCGTGTGCGCTTGGGAAACAGCAGTGTCGATCTGCGCCGGCGTCGACGTCGGGCGCCCGTTGATCGCGTCCCAGTTGAGTTCGACGTCCATCGACTCATACTCGGCCACCTTCAGCCATGCGCTGGTCGCCGGGTTCCATGCGTACAGCGCAGCGCCCGATTCGACTGTCGGGTCCGCGCTCGCGTCTTGAACCAGCACGAATATCGCCGACTCCGGCTCCAGAGCGTCGCGCGCGGCGATATCCGCAACGAACAGGATCGGCGCGCCGGTGCCGGGCAGGCTGGCCAGCGCCTCGTTGATCAGCGCGTTGATCATCGTGCTGTTGCCGATCGAGCGCGCCACTCCCGCGTTGTTGGTCAGGTAGGACTCCGAGTAGCTGCCGTTCTCGACGAAGTAGAACGAGTCGGGTTCCAGCGTACCCGGCAGGGTCGCCACTTTGAAAAATCGAATCTGGGCCATTTCATCACCAATCAGTCGCGCCCCATTGGGCACCGTCTACGCCATCCCTCCCGGGAGGCCCTTGGTCACCCGCAACAACCACAAGCACATCTGCCGGCGGCGTCACTGTAACCGCGTATTCCTGCATCTCGCTGAGCACCAGCGGCTCGCAATCGACCTCGATCGCCAGCGCCCAGGGCTCGGCGGCGTCATCCATCGCACCCTCCCCCACGGCCCACAGTGATCGGCCCGCTGTAGTAGCGGTGGACCGTGCCATCTGGGTATGTCACGTCCACGTCGTAGACCGCAGACGACCATTCCAGCGCCGCGGTAGCCGATGCCGATATCTCGCGCGAGATCGTCCCGGCGCCGGCGAGCTCAAGACCAGAGCCGAGCGCCAGCGTCATCAGCACAGTCCCACCTGGCGCATCGCGGATCTGCATCCGTACCTCGGCGCCAGCCAGGTCAACAGGTGGCTGGTAGATCAGTTGCCCGCCCACAGGCGCAAGGCCAGCGGCTGACAGCAGGTTGATCTCGACGGTGTTGTCGTCGATGGACGCGACCCGGTGAGGCAGTTGCCGAAGTCGAGCGCGGTTCAGCTCGGGCATGCCCTGGACACCATCGATCCAGGCCAGCCACGTGCCAGGCAATCCGTGCCCAGGGATGGTCAGCCGGACGGGAGCGGTCGGCGCGATCTGAGTGATCGGCCGGTAGACCAGGCTCGGTTGCATGATCCGCATCGTGTCGCGGAACGTCGCCCCGCGCTCCACGCGCAGGGGTACACAGGCCGGCGTCATGCGGCTTCTCCTTGAAGTAGTTAAACCCAACTGGTCAGGTACTGGATGCACTCCGGGCCGCGAGAGAGCTCTCCGGTGATCGGGTTGCAACTGGCTCGCACCCAGCGGTCGGCTGGCTCCCAGAAAAATCCGCGCCGGTACTCATGCGCGGGCTTACTCTTGGTCAGGGTGTCGGTAACCGTTCCAGAGGTCACGCCGCCGAGGCGCACGGCCGGGCCCTGGCGAACGCTGACGGTTGTTGTGGTCTGCCCCTCTGGATAGTCGAACGGATCGCGGATGTGGCAGATGGCTGCGCTGTTGTTGCTCAACGCGGCGAGCCACACTTGGTGCTGGTCTTGGTTGGCCAGCATGTTCTCGTCATTCACCAGCCACTGATAGGTCGCAACGGTGTTGACGATATGCATGCCCGGGGGGAATGTCGTCGTCGGCGGGGTGACCACCGGCCCACCCGTATGGTCTGGGTCGGTATAGGTCGTGACGTCATCCGGCTCCCCCGTACACTTCACCGTCCGCGTGATCTGCAGTCCTGTCCCTGGGATGTAGATCGCCTCGAACTGCTCTGTCAGTACAGTGCTGTCGACAACTGATCCGGAGCCGCTCAACAGCGCAACCTCGCTGCTTCGCTCCGTCGCTGTTCTTGTCGTCACGCCGGGCTCGTTGCGGTACTCCTTAAGTGCATAGTGGCGTCGGTTGTAGCGCGCGGTCTGGATGTTTCCCTGGGCGTCATACCAGGCGGTCAGCAACCCGGAGGTCTGGTTCCATTCCTCTCGATAGAGCGTGGTTTCGATGGGATCGCCCGGCTGACTGCTCTCGTCGGTCACCTGATGAACCGGATTACCGAGCGCGGCCTGGCGATTCTCGATCACGTCTATTGTGACCGTCTGACTGTGATCCGCCTCTGGATCTCGGATATCCGGGGCAATGGTCACCTCGACGAGACCATACAACCCCTGAGGGGCTCCAGACGGCGACGACCCGCTGACCACCGACGTTCCTGGCGGTGGGTCAATCTGCCGCATCCCGTCACCCTGTGTCACCACCACCCCCAGCAGCAACCGATTTCGGTAGACCCCCAGCAGCTTCAGGTAGTCCAGCTTGACGTTTTCACCAAAAAACCAGTAGTCGAAGTTGCTCCCGAGCAGATCTTTTACCGCACACTCCGGCTGTCCTGCGCCCTGCCCAACATCCTCAAGCGTTATCTTCTTCCGAAGGGCGTGAATCGTTCCGCCCTTTGTCCAAAAATCGAGGTAGTAGCTGCCCTGCTCCACATTGAGGTAGATATCCACATACAGCGGGCGCCGCGGCTCCTCGTCGCTAGACCACCAGAGGGGGAGCCCCCTGAATGGGGCGTCGCCTGTATAGGACTGCCCTTCGGCCGAGGTCGTCGCGCCGCCGTAGTACAACTGATAGTCGTAGTTGCCTCCGCCTCGGAGGATCGTTCGCCCCCACCACTTCCCGCCCTGCTCCTCGACCTGCTGGTCGTCCTGGTCCGGTAGGCCCATGTCGAACAGATGCGTGTGATTCATCGGCCAGTTGCCGTAGTACGCGATCGCTGGGCGCGTCGCCCCGTTCGGCAGGGTGACGTAGCCGGCCAGATCATTGTTCGGCTGGCGGATCTTTCCGTGCCACGGCCAGCCCATGCGAACGACCACGCCGTCCCAGGGCATCAGTTGATTCATGCCTTGAACTCCATGCGGCCAATATTCGAGCCGCCATCCTGCATCTCGAAGCTGGTGACGCGCTTGAACACAACGACGACCAGGCCATCGGTGCTCACGATCTCCTCGTCGGCCACCGTGCGCTTCGACTTGTCGGTCTCGGCCAGCGGCCAGGACACACCGCCCCCGCCGATCTGCTTGCCGGCGGGGTTGTAGTCGGCCCTGCCGCGCGCAGCATCCAGGGCGCCGCGCGGGTCGATCTTGCGCAGTGCGCGTGCCTGACGCTCCGGCTCGATCAGCCGGTTGAGTGCCGCGGTCAAGCCCTGGTCACCGCGGCGCTCCGCTTCTACCCGTTGACCGCCGGCGCGGCGGATCGCTTCATTCCTCGCGCCGAGGCTGCGGCGCTCATCTGAAAGAGCCATACGCTATCTCCTACGCGTTCAGCACATCGCTGAACACCAGCATCGACAGGGTGAGTTCGTCAGCATCGAAATAGATGCGCGCCCACACCTCGCCGTTGAGGTCATTTGCATTGATCACGAACCCATACGACTCCTGCGCCGCCCACTGCCTGGAGGTGCCCACGATCGACATACCTCCGGGCAATTCACCCGACGTAACCCTGATTTGCAGTTGTTGCCCGCTCGGAGCCCAGGTTCTGATATTCAGGTCGAACTGTCGGGATGTGCTGGGATCGATTCCAATTGCGGCGGTGCCAAGCTCGGGAATTGCGAACAGACGGGCATCAACAAATGAGTGTTGAGGCCCGAGGAGGAACTGGCCGTCGGTATTGACATGCAGCACCTCGCTCGGAGCGCTGCCACCGCCACTACCCAGCTTCACCCAATCGGCACCGCTCGCGGTGCCCTTCGCCAGGTATAGCGCGCCGTTGTTCGTGTTCACGTAGTGAGCACCGATGCTTGGTGGCGGATCGAGCGGCTCCCCGGCGCCGGACAGGACGTGCGTAACAGTTGCCATCAAATGTTCTCCATGATCAGGTTGTTGCCGGCGTCGTCGACCAGCGTTGCGCCGGTTTCGTCGACAAGGGTGCCGCCAGACGCCCCGGACTCCAGAGCCTGGATGCGCGCCTGGAGCGTCATGAGGTCACCAGCGGTGACTGCGGCGTAGATCACCGTTCCCGTCGGCCAGTTGCCGTCGGCGGTGGCTTCCTGGGCGCGCTCGATCGTCACCACCCCACCGGCGCGGGCGGTTGCTTTCACGATCTCATGCTGAGCGCCAGCGTCATCCACCAGCGTCAACAGAACCCAGCTACCGCCGGAGAGAGGCAGTAACGCGGCGGCGGCATCCGGAACCGTCAGGCTAGTGGCGCCAGGCGCCAAGCCGGCGCTCAGCGTCGTCTTCCAGTTGTTGATCCAGGCTCTCGCCATCGCTACATCTCCAGTAAGTCGTCAGGCACGGATACCCGGTAGGTGGCCGCGATCTCAGGCGCATGCTCGTCCCTGTAGGTCTCCGGAATGTCTTTCGCGGTCAACGAGAAGCGCCGCGGGAACAGTTCGGCGCCGGGATCGCGATTGCTCCAGTTGCCTGAGAAACCATCCGCCTCATCGTCATACGCGGGACTGCCGTTGCGTCCTCCAAGCTGCGTCGAGAGCTGTCCCCCGCCCGACGGTGGGCTGGCGGGATCGGACGAGCCAGCAGGAGGAACAAGGGGGTCTGCTGCGCCGCCCCCGCCTCGCATCACCGCGATAGAGATCGTGGTCAGGGCGCTTCCGGATGCGAGGTCGAGCCGGTCGACAATGCGTCGACACTTGCCCGCCGCACGCGCGCCCTGATCATCGAGGCGGAGCGTATGTACAAGATCGATCGGCAGGACCATGGACGTCGGCACATCCCAGGTCACGGTCGTACCACGGTGCGCCGCAACGAGCATCGTTGCTCCCTGGGCCAACAGGCAGTTCAACGCAGCCAGGCGCCGGCTCTCGTCCTTCTCATCGCTGTGTCCTGTGCTGCCGCCGGTGATCGGATCGCTTTCCCAGCGCGAAGCCTTGTCCGACTCGATCTCGAACGAGGCGCGCTGCCGACCGACAATCGGGCCGGTCGCCGCCACGCTCGGCTGAACTTCCATGACCAGCCGGTAGCGCTCGGTTACGGACTGCACCCATCGCCGGCCAGCAATCCAATTTCCGCCGAGCAGCAGCTCGGTGAAGTTGTTGACCCATGCCGCCGGCGGATTGCAGTAGACGCCCGTGGGCGGCAGTGGATACCAGGTCGCATAGAACAACGTCTGGCCGCTGCTCTCGGTCGCCGAGGTGATCATCTCGACATCCGGTAACTCGGTGTCATCGCCGCGCCAGTTGCAAAACCCTGCCTCGCCAACAGCGTTACCCGTGCCGGGGTGCTGCCAACCATACGAGGCGTTCAACTGCCATAGCCGGCTGAATCGGTAGTCGCACTCGATCTCGATCCTGTTCGTCTGCGAGCTCAGGTCACCGAGGCTGACCTCAACCGAGTTGTAGACGGTGGACCCGGCGCCGAACTCGAACGCCGGAGGCTGCGAGAACAGACTGGACACACGCAGTTCGCCGGTAGGCGCGCAATCCAGGGCCGAGGCCACGGTCGTCAACCGCTCTTGCGCGTAGTCCCAGCGCGATCGCCCATCAACAGGCTCGAACACATCGGATGACCACTGACCGCCGACCAGCGCATCGATCTGCGCGATCTCCATCGCTTCGATGCGCTGCTGCAACTGATCGGAGCAGCGCGCAGTCAGCGTCCGCCCTACCGCGTCGAACGTCGGGTCCGCGATGCGGCCGGTGAATCTCACCACGTCTGCGGTCACGCCCTCGGCAGTGGAAAGGTAGCGGATCGTGACCGCCCGCCCCACCCACGACGTCGGCGAAACCGGGTCAGTGCCGAGGTACAGCGTGAACGTAGCGGTGCCAGAGGCGCCTTCCTCGCGGTCGACTTCGACAGCCCCAACGAGGCTTGCCGTCCAATCCTCATCGTCGACGAGTAGGCGCAGGCGCCAGGCAAACGCCTGACCAGGCTTGATCTCGACAGGGCCATCTCCGCCGCCGGCCGTGCCGAATCCGTTCAGCGGGCCGGCGTTCAACGGCATGCCGTTCAGCAGCATGTCAAACCTCCTGCCAGTTCAGGGTCCATCCGTGCGCGGCGTTCATCGACGTCGACGGCGGGTCCGCGAACACGTTGAAGCGAGGCATGAACTGGACCATGTAGAGCGTCGCCGCCGGACGCTCTGTAACGGTCACGACAAGGCCTGCTCGCACGCATGGCGTCGGCACCCAGCGCCCCTCAACCAGCGCCAGCGCCCACGGCTCTTTGTCCGTGCGCGGCGCCTTGGGCAGAGTGAACGCCGGAGAGTCCTGGGCGATGCTGATCGGCTGGATCGCTTGCATCTCCAGTGATGATCGGTAGTCGAGCGCGTCGAGCCCGACCGGTACAAGGCCCGAGCCGGTCAACGTGCCGGAGAGCTTGCCGTCCCAGTGGGTCAACTTCACGCCAGCACCGTCGCTCATCCTGACGACCGTCGCACCGAACAAGGGCTCCATCGACTGATCCGGCGCGCCAGCTTCTGGCGGGATGGGTACTCCGCCGAGCGTAATAACCGGGTAATCCATGCCGTTCTCCTACGGACGTGCGGTGCGGCCTCGCTTGAGCGCCTGCAGCCGCAGAATGTCGTTTACCGATCGCTGATCCCCGAAGACCGAGACAGTCGAGCCACCGAACGACAGATCGATCCGTCCCAGGTTGGGGAGTTGCCCTGAGCTCGGCGCCGCTGTCGCGACCTCGGCGGCGGCCGGCGACAACCCGTCGAGACCGCGCATCCCGGCCAAGCGGCTGGCAAGCGCCGACACGCTGTTCGGGATCACCTTCTCCGCGCCACCGAACGCAACCAGTTCCGGACCTCGCTCGCCGACCCATGCAATGCCCGGCGCGGCGCTGTTGGTGCCGGTCGCGTAGCCGGGGAAACTGACCGGTGGCGTGGTGCCGCTCACGGCGGACATTTCGCCGGTGGGCACCAGTTGAACAGGGATCAGGACAGGCGTTTCAGACAGCGCTTGCAACTGTGCCTTGATCGCCTCGATCTCCTCCGGCGGAAGGTTGAACGAGATCTCGATGCCCTGGAGCGCGGTCGCCGCATCGGACAGCTCCGCGATCCGCGCGCGGATGCTGTCGAGCTTCGCGTCTGCCTGCGACTGCTGCAGATCGTTCGCGGCGAGTTCGATGGCCTGGAGCTCCTTAGCGAAGCCGGTGAACCCGTATGTGTTCTCTCCGGCCGCCTGCAGTTGCTGGAGCATTTCGAGCGCCTTCTGCGCCTGCGCCTGTGCCGTCTCGGCATCGCCCTTGCGCAGCGCCTGGGCGGCGGACTGCTTGAGGGTCTGCGCAGATGCATAGCTCGGGTCACCGCCGACGCCGGCTTGTAGCCCGGCAATCGCTTCGCTGTAGCGCTTCTCGATAGCCAGGCGATCCTTCCGAACTTTCTCAACCGCCGCCAGCGCGCCTTTCTCGGCCGCCTCCTGCTTCTTGAGAGAGTCCTGCACCGCCTTCAGCCGGCCGTCACGCACTTGGCGCAGCGCTTCGGAGTACGCACGCTCCGACGAGAGCGCAGCTTGCTGCCGTGCGTCGTCGACCGCCTTGACCTGGGCGGCGGCTTCCTCGGCCGCCTTGCGCGCCTCCGCCGTCATGCCGGTCTGTTCTTCCAGCAACTGCTCGCGGTACCTCCTGAACGCTGCCAGGCGCTCGCTGATCTGCGCGTCAGACATGAACAAGTCGACCACGCCGAAGCCGTCGTCGGCGGCCTGCAACTTCTGGATCTCCTTGTTCACCCTGTCGAGCTCAGTGACGTTCCCGGTCACCCGTGCAGCCAGGTAGCCCAGATCCTCTCCGAAGCCGGAGAACAGCGAGCCACCTTGAGCCGCTGCGGCGGCCAGGCGAACCAGGGCGCTGGCCAGCGTGGTCAGGTTGCCCTGGATCGTCGGGTCGGCAAGTACCTCCTTCAGTTCCTTCAGCGACTCGATCAGCGGGCCGGTGTCCGCCTGGCCGACGCCGCGGCGTATGGTGTCTTCGATCGCCGTCCATTCCTTCGAGACGGAGTCACCAAACGAGGCGAGTTCGCTCTGCAGCTTGGGCAACTGTCCGATCAGCGCGTCGGTGACCACTGCCGCCGTCAGCTTGCCCTCCGCCGCCAGCGCCTTAAGTGCCGAGGTCGGCACACCGATGCCATCGGCCAGAGCCTGCATCAGGCGTGGCGCCTGTTCGGCCACGCTGTTGAACTCGTCCCCGCGCAGCGCGCCAGCCCCCAGCGCCTGGCCGAACTGGATCACCCCGTTCTCTGCCTCGACCGCAGAGGCGCCCGACACGCGGAACGACGCCGACACAGCCTCGGTGACCTTGAGGATATCCTGCTGGGTGCGGCCCGCTTCCTTGAGCGGGCGACTGATCCGCCCGTACAGCGTAATCAGCGCCTCAACCGGCTGGCCGGTGTTGTAGGCGATGCGCTGCAACTCCTCGAGGGCGGTGTTGAACTCTTCCTGGGATCCGGTTGCCAGCCGCAGGCGGGCGTTCATTGCCTGGTAAGCGTCGGCGGTGTTCGCTACCGCCTTCACCCCGGCGGCCAGCGCGCTGAACGTGAGATAGCCTGCGAGCAGCTTGCCGCTTGCGGCCAACGCCTTGTTCGTCACGTTGAGGTCGCGGTTCACCTCGTTGAACATCTGCCGGGTGCGGTTCACCCCCTCGACGATCAGCTGCGTGGTCACTCTACCGGCCATGATCGAACTCCTGCAGGAACTGTTTAAACCCCTTCAGGGGCGCGCGTGCCGCGCGGCGAAGGAGCAGGTGGTCGCGCCGGTCTTGCTTGACCTGTTCGCCGACCTGCTCGAGGAACACCTCGATCTGTTGAAGCGTCATGCGCGAAACCTCGTCGAGACTGAAACCCGCGCGAACCAGGCTGGTTACTGCTGCTGCCCAACCAGCGTTGCCAGCGTCGTCACTGCCGCTTGCTGGGCGCGGGCGAAAAAAGCGGCGTTGACCCGAATCACCTGCATGACGATCTGCATCGCCACGTCGACCGGTAGGCGCCACACGCGCCAGCGGCTGAGGTTCGTGGTCCTGCGCAGGATCTTCCGCAGCTTGGCCGAACCGGTCTTGCCGAACTGCAGGATGGCGGGAACGGTGCCATCGCTCAGAACCTTGAGAAGGTCACTGGCGATATCCCCGAACAACTCGAAGTCGGCGAGGCGGACGTGCCGCACGATCACCGGCGCGCCGTTGACGTAGATGGTTTCAGGTTCGGGAAACAGAATTCCGAGGTCAGACATGGGCCACCCAAATGAAAAGGCCCGCCATCAGGGCGGGCCGGTTGATCTACGGCCATCAGGCCGCGTCGGTGTTCTGGATTTCCCAAGTCCAGATCGCGGCCTCGCCGACGTCGTAGATGTTCGGGTCGGCCAGAAGGCGGATCTGTACCGGGATCACGCCGAACTCGGCGCCCTGGTTCAGCGGTAGGCCGCCATTCAGACTGATCCGCGCATAGAAGCAGTTGATCCGACGCTTCTCACCATCGCCGGCTTCGTTGGTCTGCTCGAACATCACCCGGTAGAACTTGCGGCCGGTGGTGAACGGCTTCACCAGGTCGACAGTCGGGTAGGTGTAGCTGACCTCGATCGGCAAACGCTTCAACCCGCCATCCGGCGGAGCAGTGGTCGCGTTGATTGCGTCGGCCAGCGTGCCGCCCGGCAGAGGCCGGATGCCGCCGGGGGTGACGGCGTAGTCAACGCCGCGCACATAGGTCGGCGTGCCGCCGGCTCCGGTGACGCTGCTGACCTCGAGGGGAATATGCGCAAGGCGGATAATGCGGTCGACGTAGGCATCATGCACCTCTTCGGAGACAGTTCCCGACGGCACGCGCTCGACCGATCCATAGAGAATCGTTCCGGCAGCACGGGGGGAGAAGTTGACGGCCTCGCCGGTGATATTGATCGCCGTGGTCGACGTTACGCCATCGAGCTCAGGCAGGCCGAGGCGCGTCGGGTCGGGGATGGTGATCTCGGTCGATTCCGGTTCGGCGCTGGTCGTCTGAAGCTTGAACAGCTCTTCGAACACGAAAGAGGGATAGGACGCGACCGAGGTAGGGCCGCGGAACAGTTGGGTGTAGAGCATCGTTTTCTCCTCGGCCTGGCCGATCAGTTGTAGGTTTCGACGTAGATCACGCCGATGGTTGCGGTCAGGGTGTGGAAGTTGCGACCGGACTCGGCAAACTGCGCCACCGCCTCGTCGATATCCTCCACAAGCCCAGGGAACTTGCGCTCCGGCTGGTCTTCTCCGAAGCCAAGGGCGCGCAGAATGTCGACGTGGACGTCATCGAGTTCGTGTTCCTCCGCCGATCGCGGGAATACAACCTCGACTTCGAACGTGCGGAGCCTGGTCGCCTGGCGTACCGCCGTTCCGGTTCGCGCGTCGCTCGCGACTCGCACAAGGGCGTAAGGCCCGCTGGCTTTGTCGGGCACTCGATCTGTCGGCCCGTAAACTGCCCGCAGGTCCGTCAGGTAGCCGTTTACCGGGCGAATCTCGCCCAGGCGGGCCCGCAGGTCGCGTGTGACCTGGCTCGCTTTCGTTCGCATGGTTGGTTTTCCTCAGACGGCCTTTTCGAGCTCGCGGCGGATGCGCCGCTCGAACTCTTGGCGCAGAAACGCATTGGTCCAGCGGATGGTCTTCGCCGTAGTCAGCAGCCTGAACCAGTACGCCACCGACGGGCCTTGTGCTTCCTGCAGGGCGCGCCGATAGGTGTAGCTGGTGACATTGGGCGAACGACCCCGCGCCGTCCTGGCCCGCTGACTGCGGGTAGACAACGGCCGCTGCAGCCGCCCCGATGGGTTGACGAAGCCTGCGGCAACTTTCCGACCGTTCGGGCCGACGACATAAATCCTCGCCCGCGTCGAGTTGATTGACTCGAAGATCCAGCGCCGGTATGCCGTGACGTTGACGCCAGACGACGACGGAATAAGCCTCGCGTTCATCCGACCCGCCCTCGCGCGCTTGATCACGATCCGACGGTTGGCGAAGGCACTGGTGAACGCGGGCCGCATCGGTTCGTTGTAGCGCTGCTTCCTCGTCTGCGTCGCCGTGGTATTCAGCGCGCCGCGCATCACTGGATCAACGCGCCGGCCGGCTTCCCGGAGGCGCGCTTGCGCCTGCTCGACGCCGACCAGCCTGATCGGCGCCCTCATTGCACACGCTCCAGCCAGAGCCCGCGGACAATGCCGTCGTCGGTGCCGTCGGCGTAGTCGACGACGTAGTAGCTCACTCGATCCACCTCAAGCAGATCGCCCACCTGCACCCTCCCCGTCTCGATCAGCGCAACCTCGGCGCGGATCCTGTAGGCCGTCGCCTGGCCGTTCTCGTCCAGCCAGGGCGCATCGTAGTTCAGAAACACCCGGCAGTTTCGCGGCGGCGCGCCATCTGGCCGGTATGTCGCCGGCTCGCCGATCAGCTCTGTTGCGGTGATCGCCAGTTCGGCCCGACGGCCAGTGAAGTCGCGGGCGCTGTCGATGTGGAAGAGGCGCCCATCGGCGCGCAGGTAGCGTCCCTGCCGAATGCGCTCGTCCCACCAGGCCCGAACCTCAACCTTCGCCGGGTTCCGCAGCCCACCCGGAAACGGCGGCTCCGCGTTCTCCTTGGTCTGAATGCCGCACCAGATCCAGTCGATGCATCGCGGCGCCAGGTCTTCGTCAAGCACCAGCAGATCCGCCGGCGTGTCGAGCCGTCCTGCACGCATCGCTACCCCCTACTTCTCTTCGGCCTGGGTGGAACCCTTGGGCGATTTCGCAGGGGCTTTGCGCGACCTCGGGTCGAGGGCTTCGCCATTCGTTACCAGGCGCTCACCGTCCTCGGGCGTGGTATCGAACGGCTCGCCAGGCTGGACCAGGCGGCCGCCGCGATAGAGCGGCTTTATCGCTTTGAACTGCATGTTGCTCTCCTTTCGGTTTGCCCTAGCGCAAGTTCATCCAGCGGTAGGGCTCCCAGAGGTATTGGGTGGCCATCGGTAGTTCCGACGTATTGGTTCCGATGACTGCTGACTCCCGGTTCGAATACCAGTGCGCGATCAGCATCAGCGCGCCGCGACGGATCGATCCCGTCATGCGGATGGAGTTTCCGACGGGGTCCGGCAGCGGATCATCCGGAGCCAGCAAGGTCCGGTTGGTCCGAGCGTTGAACACCTCCACCGCATCCGTGATCAAGCCCTGGATGTACTCATCGTCCTGGGAGTGGCGAATCCGCAGATGCTCCTTCGCCACGCTCAGGTCAATCATCGTTCGGGACCAGCGCGAGGAGCGTTTCCTTGTTGGCCCCCTTGTCGAAGGGGATACCCTTCGCAGTCAGCAGGGCCTTCAGTTTCGCCATGGTCAGCTTCTTCAGGTCAGATCCGCCACTGGGACCGTCAACGAGAGTGGCGACCCCCAGGTGATCCACTGCCACCAGCGCGCAGCGGTCGGAAACCTCCTGCTCGCCGACGTCCACGGTTATGACAACGTTGCCGTCCGGAGAGAACGGGAACGCCTTTTCGACCAGAATCTTGGGCATTGCAGTGTCCTCCAAGGAGGGCCGGCCAGCGCCGGCCCTCCCACGTTACGCGGCCGAGAGGGTCAGCACCTTCACCGCCTGGGAGTCGACGAGCATGCCGCCGACGCGCTTGGTGGTGTAGAAGCCGACATAGGGCTTGTTGGTGTAGGGGTCGCGCAGAACGCGGGTGCCGATGCGGTCCACGATGGTGTAGGCCCGCTTGAAGTCGCCGAAGGCGAGGGCATTCGCGTCAGCCGCGATATCCGGCATGTCCTCGTTCTCGGTAATGCCGTAGCCGAGCAGGCTGGAGGGCTGGCCGACTTCAAGGCCAGGGCGCCACAGGTAGTTCCCCTCGCTGTCCTTGAGCTTGCGGACGTAGGCGACCGTCAGGTTGTTCATCATCCAGACGCCAGCACGGCGATAACCCGCCTTGACCGCTTGCACCAGGTCAATGAGGTTGTCGCCGTTGAGGGCGCCGGCGTTGCCACTTACCAGTCGCTGCAGAGTGCCGTAAGGACGGGTCTTGTCGCCAGCCACTGCGAAGGGATAGGCCAACAGGCCCTTGGGCTTGTTGACGCCATCGCCCAGCAGGAATGCGGAGCCCTCCTTCTCGGAGAATTCCCGGCCGACTTCGCTGTTCAACCAGCCCTCCGCATCGAAGAACATATCGTCGAGACTGGTCTGGGTGGCTTGCGGGTTGGCGTAGAGCTCGCCCATGACGGCGTTGATCTGCGCCAGGGTCGGGGTACTGGTTTCCGGGCGTGGTGCAGTTTCGCCGACCCAGCCGGAGCCGGCGCCGCCCAGGTTTACCAGACGCTTGTAGTCCGGGGTGCCGACGGTGATCTGGTTGCACACCTGGCGCATCGGCGACTCGTCGCGCAGCAGCTCGATGATGTTGCGGTCGAGTTCCTCCGGGACAGCGTAGCCACCATCCGCATCGACGCCGATCTGCAACGCCTTGGCCTGCAGTTCACCCAGACCGGTATCAATGCCCTTGCGCACGAACTGCATGAAGGCGGCCTTGTGCTCGCTCGCGGCCTTGGTGCCGGTGCCATCCGGGCGCTTCATCCCGGCCAACTCCTTCTCCAGCGCCGACTTCATGTCGTCCAACTGGCCCAACTTCTCGTTGAGGGTTTCGACCTGCTCGACCAGCTTGCCTTTCTCGGCCTCCAGGGCCTCGACGCGCTTGTCGTTCTTCTGCTTGAACTCGTCGAACTTGGCGCCGAGTTCTTCGGCAACCTGTTTTACATCTTGGATATCAGCGGGCATGGGGTTCTCCTCACATGCGATTAATCAGGGATTTCAGGGAGTCGAGCGCGGCGCCAGCATCCGCATCACGCGGGCAAGCAGCGCTGTAGCCTTTGGCCATGAAGGCCTTGGCCTGGGAGCCAGAGAACCCAACCTCGCGCAGGGCTCGCTCCACTTTGCTCGGCGGCGGCGTCTCGCCGCGCGCCAGCAGGGTTTTCACATCGGAGATACGGGCCTCATCGTTGGCCGGGAAAGTGACCAGAGATACCTCCCAGAGGTCGATAGCCTTCAGCAGCCAGATGCCCTTCTCCTTGTCGTACTCGTAGTCATCGAGCATGTAGCCGATCGATAGGCCGGAGAGGCTGCCGGCCTTCATGTGTGCATGAGCGCGCTTCGCGAGGGGGTCGTCATCGATCAACAGACGGCCCTTCACATACAAGCCGTTTTCGTCTTCGCGCATCTCTGTGTAGGGCCCGAGCGGCTCGGCGCTGTCGTGCTGCCAAAGCATCGCGGGCAAGCGCCCCTTTTCCTTCCAGCGAGCCAGCGAGGCCTCGAAGGCTCCTCGAACAACCACGTCGCCGTAGCTGTCGACGACGCCGAACACTGAGCCGTAGCCCTCGAACTCGCCGGTATCGCTGACTGCCTTCAGCGTCAGCGGCACATCAAGGCGTTGTTTTGTCAGCATCGAGTGCCTCCGGATTGGTGGTCATGTTGGTCGGGGTCAGGTAGATATCGCCGCCGGGGCGGGGATTGAGGTCTTCCAGTTCGCGGCAGTCGTTGGGGCTCAGAATCCCCCACTGGATCCCCTTGCCGTATGAGGTGTATCGCCCGTTGAGGTCGCCCCTCATCAGCGCGCCGGCATTGAACTTGGCGAAGTGGGTTTTCGCATCCTTCTCGCTCAGCAGCCCGACTCGGATGCGGGCCTCGATGCGCGTGAGGATCGGCACAAGCGAGTAGTTCACGAAGCTCATGCCCATGTGCTCGATATTGTTCAGCGTCATCTTGTCGAGGTTCGCCACCAGGTGAGGCGGGACGCGGAACAGACCGCACAACTGCGCCTCGGTCATCTTTCTCGACTCGATGAACTGCGTGTCCTGGGCGTTTAGGCTGATCGGCTTCCAATCAAGCCCCATCTCCAGAATCATGGGTTTGTAGGCGTTGGCCGTCCCCATGTGCTCGCCCTGGAACTGCGCGGACAGGCGTTCGAAGGCCTCATCGCTCAACGTTTGGTCCGTCTTCAGAACCCCGGAGGTCACCGCGCCGTTGGAGAACAGCTTGGCGGCGTGAGTTTCCATCGCCTGATTCAGGCCGATGACCTGGCGGGCATAGGCGATGGGGTTCAGCCCCGTTAGGCCATCAAGAGTGAACAGGCGGACGTGCCAGATTTCGTCCTGGGAAAGGGTCTCGACGCCGCTCTTGAACGTGACGTCATACTCAACCGTCCAATCATCTTTCAGCTTCGGTTTCACCGCCGCCGGGTTGATCGGCAGCAGTTCCACCACGTTGCCGAGCGCCATGACCTTGTAGGCGTAGAAGTTGCCACGAAGACAAAGGCAGACCACCAGCAGTTCCCAGAACTCTTGCGCGGTCATGTACCCGTTCGGCGCCACTGCGAGCACGTCATACAGACGGTTGGACAAGGCCGGAATCCGTTCGCGCTCCGTCTGTTTGAAGAGCCGGCAAGGCAACATGCCAACTGACTCGGCCAACACCCGGACGCAGTTGAAAACAACGGTCTGTTGCATGGCCGTGGTGGTAGTGACCCGCTGCCCCGACTCCGTCTCATACGCAACACCCAGCACCTGCGCCAGCTTTTCGGGCGTATCGATGATCAACGGGTCAGAGCCCTTGCCGAACCATCGGCCCAGCTTCTTCAAAATTCCCATCAGAGCTTCCTGATACCGTGTTTCACGATGTGGTCGGAGAGGGTTTCTTCCGGCGGCTCCTGCGCAACGACACGCCCGATCGCCATGATCAGCGCCACAGCACCGTCGATCTTGTTGTCCTCGCCTTGCTTGATCGGGCGAACGACGTCGTCATTGCCCGGCAGGAACTTCCCGATCACGTTCCCTATGCACCAGGTCATGATCGGGTTGCCGTCGTGGTGGAACCGGCCTGAGGCGATGGCCGCTTCGAGCTCCTTCATGGGGGAACTCATGTTGGTGTAGTTCTGGGTGATGACCACTGGGGTCAGCCCTTCGTCGTCCAGTTCGTGGCTTATGCCAGTCGCGCCGAACGGGTCAATCGGACTCTCGCGAACGGGGTTGGCCTCGTTCGCTTCCAGCGCTTCGGCGAGGATCTCGCGGTAGTCCACCTCTGCGCCGGCGGTGGCGTACAGGTGGCCGGCGTTGAGCCAGGCCTGGAACCGCTCGGCCATCCGCTTGTTGTCTTCGTCGTAGACCCGATCCTCTGGCACCCAGAAGCGAGGCGACACGCAGTAGTAGTGCCGTCGGCCGTCGATATCCCTCCAGAACAACCGCGCCATGCTGTTCATGTCGAGTTTGCGCGCCAGGTCGAAGGCCAGGACACATTCCTCTCCAGCGAACCGCTCCAGCGTGAGCGACTTGTCCTCGCAGGCCTTCCACAAGGCCATGTTGAAGAACCCAGTCTTCGCCGAAACCCAGATGTTCAGGTGCTTCGTCTTGAAGGTGTTCGTGAACCGCGCCGAGCGGATGGCGCGAGCCAACTGGCTCTCCAGATACTCCCGATAAACCGATACGCCGATGTTCGGGTTCGCCTTGGCCAGGTTCTTCGGGTCCGTCCAGTCGTCCCCCTCGTCGAGGGTCCAGATCCAAGCGAACAGTTCGTCGTCCGGCACCACGCCCGACAACATCTCGATCGCCTGGCGGCGCTTGTCGTAGCACGGTCCCTCGATGTTCGCGCCGGCCGTGGTGATGATGAACATCAGCGGTTGTCGGCGAGCGCCCATGCCGGTCAGCATCGTGTCGTACTGGCCGGAGTTGTCGTGCTCGTGGAACTCGTCGATCAGCGAACAGGACGGGGAGGAACCATCACCAGGGTCACCGATGATCGGTTCGAACCGTCCGCCATCGGCGGGGGTATTCATGTTCGAGGCATTCACCTCGATGCCGGCGGCGGCGATCAGCAGTTCCGAGCGCTTCACCATCAACCGCGCGGGCCGGAAAACTTCCCATGCCTGCTTCTCGGTGGTAGCGCCGCTGTAGACCTCGGCACCGAACTCGCCATCCGCGACGAACATCGAGATTCCGGTGCCAGCGGCGATCACCGACTTGCCGTTCTTCCGCGGTACCTCCCAGTAGCTTTCACGGAACCGGCGAAAGCCATCAGCCTTTTTCTTCCAGCCGAAGGTCACAGCCAGGCCAAACAACTGCCAGGCCTCAAGCGAGATTGTCAGTTGGAGGCGCGCCCATTCCCCCTTCGTGTGGGGAAGAAGCTGGATCAGCTTCAGCTTCTTCTCAGCGGCTTCGGCGTCGAAGTAGAACGGACAGTCCCGACTCCGGCTCTTCTTCAGGTCGGAGAAATGCCGCTCGATCGCCTGGTGGATATACAGGCAGGCGGGTACCTTCCCCTTCAGGACGGTCTTCGCCCAAGCCATCGCCTTGTCGACGTTAGCGCAGGCGGCCTTTGCCATTGCTTACCTCAGTAGTTCAGCGAAGGGATTCGCCTCCGGCTTCTTGTTGCCTCCGATGAGCCGGGTCCGGCTGGAGGGATCCAGGCCGAGCAGCGAGCCAAACGTCACCATCTGGCGCATCGCTTCGTTGGCGGCGGTGAGCGCGGGGTTCTTCATCGGGCTGCCTTGAGCACTCGTTACTGTGATTCCCGAGCTCTGCACTTCCTCCTCAGCCATGCGCCACTTGTCGTACGCGACGCAGAACGCCTCGACGTTGTGCATGTCGGTAATGGCCAGCACGCCCGCACCGAGTAACTCCGGCACGATCATCGACCACATCTCCGCAGCGCGAGGCCGAAGGTGGCCCGGCGCATCGATATCGGTCACATCCGAAAACTTGGGTTCGTCCTTGTTCAGCGCCCGTTTGCCGGGGTTTCCGGCGAGCGCCTTCTTGGCTGTCGGCTTGGGCTTCCGGCCCCGGCCGGCCACTCTGGCGACGCCTGCCATCGGGCAACTCCTGATTTTTTAATTTCGCGGGCGCGTAAATCCGGTTCCCCCCGTCGTTCGGGAGGTTGGCCGCCAGAACTTTCAGCCACCCCCCTCCCCTGGGCGTTTCAATGCACCAATTCGGGGCATCCTCGGGGCGCCAGGATCCGCACCGTTCTCGATCCGTCCAACGCGCTCGCCTACGCGGTTGTGGCACGCCCGACACAGGGCGCGCAGGTTCGACCAGACCAGGCTCAGCTCTGGGTGAGTCTTGCGCGCCTTGATGTGGTCGGTGATCTGGCTCGGAGCTTCGTCACACTCCTCGCAGATCGGGTGCAGCCGTCGATATCGAGCGGAGAGCCGCTTCCAGCGCTCGGTCTTGTAGAACCCATCGGATTCATCCCGACACTGGTTGTAGCGAGCGTGAACGGCCTGCAGGTGCTTCTCCCGCTGCTGCTGAGCCAGCACCGCATGCTTCTCGCAGTGCGAGCCCTGTCGGATCAGCACGTTGCATCCTGGGTACGCGCAGGGCTTAGCCGGTCGTCTCGGCATGGTTCACTCCTGTCGCTCGATGCAGTCCAGCACCTGCACCGCGCACGCTGTCAACGCAGCTTCAACGGCATCGATCGCCGCAGTTGCATCCTCACCGTTCGCCAGCGGCGGGCGGCCTGGGAGCCGACACGGCGTCAGCGGACACTTGGCCTGCTGCGCGGTAGGCGCTGGGGTCAGTGGTTTCGGGGCGGGCGTACATCCGGCCAAGGCCAGCAGGGATGCCAGCACGCAGCCAGTCGCGAACAGCCTGGTCATTCTCTTTCAACTCCCGTAACGCCGCAGCGTGGCGCGTACCCTGTATCTCCAAGGCCTGGCCAAGCTGGCGGGTTTGCCGTTCGATCTCGGCGACGCGGCCGAGCTGGCGTTGCTGTTCAGCGAGAACGCCGGCCTGCAGATCGATCATCTGCTGATTGCGGTCACGCTCCTGCGCCGCGACGTCAGCACGCTCCCGCTCTGCGGTCACTTGCAGACTCAGGCGGTCCATCCGCCACATCATCCCCATCGCAACGAGCGCGACGATCAACCATGGAACCCACCTCATCACGCACCCGCCAGCGCTGCGCGCGCCCATTCGAGACGCGCCACTCGATCCTCAGCACCGTTGTAGCCGCCGTTGATCTTCAGAGTGATCCGCTCGAATCGGCCTTGGTCAGCCAGGTCGTTTAAACCCCGCGACTTCCACCACCACCCCGCGGCGATTGCTGCCCAGGTCCGTTGCTCCAGCAGTTCCGGTTGCGCTACCAGTGGCAGCGCCAGGGCGCGGGCGGCTTCGGCGTAGTTGTCGTGGCCCGTAATCATGATCAGGCCGCGCCCCCGGTATCGATACCCATCGCCCGTATCCGGTGAGCCGTTGCCCATCCGGTTTGCGTAGACGCGGTTCGCGATGCGCTCAGGCTGGCGTGCGTACTGCTTCGCCTCTGCCGCCGCGAACCGCTTCGGCCAGGTCTTGAGCAGCCCCTCGGCGGAGTAGTTCAGATTTTCCACCAGGCGCTTGAGGCTCTGGCTTTCGTGCCCGACCTGAGCCAGGAACATCGCCACCCGCTCAGCCGTGTTGATCTCGAACCGAGCCATGGCGCCGTTGATGTGCTCGACCCAAGTCGAGGCAGTAGCGGCACCGCAGCCGGTAGCGCGGTCGAGTTGATCGGCGGTGATCTTCATTCGCCAGCCCCCCGGCGCGGAAACTTCCAGTCGGCGATCCGATCAGCGAACTCGGCGATCTTCTTCACACCCAGGAAACCGGTGAACACCCCGGCAGCAGTAGCCATGTTCTGCGGAAGGCCAAACCACTCAAGGACAGGAATCAGGCCCAAGGTGATCAGGGTGCAGAGCGTTGCCTCGAGCAGCGCCTGGCGCCGCGTTCCACCGCCGTAGATCACCCGGGTCAGCGCGACCACAAAGGACAGGCCGGCGGCGTACAGCTGCGGATAGTGCGCAGACAGCCACGCCAGCAGCGCAGCCCACGTGATGGGGTCTTTGTCGGGCATTTTCATGGTCTCGAATCCCCTCGGCGGGGCGGAAATGAAAAAGCCCAGCGCGAGGGCTGGGCCAGGAATGGGTGCGGGTCTTTCCCCGCAGTCCGAACAGGCCGCCCCGCGGAGTCGAGGTCATGAGGCGCCTGTTCTGCCGGTGTTTTCCCGTAACACTGCACCGCCGGCTGACAGTGTCCAGGCCCCGTTAGGCCGCCCTGGCTGCGGTTTGCTGCCGCTACGCAGAAACAAAAAGCCCCGCACGACGGCGGGGCTTATGTGGAGTCTGAAATTAGTTTTTGTGGCCTGATTGGTACGAACCTTGGACACACCCGTTTCGGTCAAACGATACGGTGGTTTGATCGACGTACTTGTCATTCCAGTATGTGACAGCACCCGCGCCGCCTGTGCTGCCGTTCCGGTTCACCTTCCCATAGATGCTTTCCACATCCTCCCTGGACATGCCGGGAACCACCTTTCCTTGTACTTTGGCCTTGCGCAGGTCCCGCTCGGACAGGCCAGTCGAGCAGGTAACACTTGGCCCCGACCCTCCAACAACTGTCACGCCACCACCCGCTACTCCTGATGCCTGAGTGCCGCCTCGATAGGTTCGCCCTGCCGACGGCTTGGGTTTTGCCATCACCGCCGAAGCGCCGGTACCGCTCGGGCGCTGGTTCGTGGCTGACACAACATCGTCCAGCGCCTGATTGGCCGGGCAGTTCTGTTGCGTGAACGTGACCTTTCCGTCTGGTCCAACGCACTTGAAGACCGTCGCGGCCTGGGAAGAACAGGCGACCATTGCTAAAGCGAGAACGGGAAAAATCCGTTTCATGGGGTAATTCTCCGTAGGAACTACCTCACACTTTAGCACCAGACAACAGGCTCTAGAACGCTGGAAGGCAACAGAACATGACAGAAGGAAAGGCAACAAAAAACCCGGCGCGGAGGCCGGGTTTCGGTGTCGATCTGGCTTAGCGCGCACGGATCAACAGATGTGGGTAAATTACGCCCATCCGATCACATCCGTCAAGCCACATCGAGCAGTTTCTCCCGATCCAGTATTTCAGTCACATGCACCAGAGCCTCCTCCTCAAGCTGCTCGAGTTGCTTGCGGATATCACGGCGCCACCTGTTGCGGGTTGAGTCAGGACGAGCCTCGGTATCCCACTGGTTCATGTCGTAATACTCATCGGATAGGATCAGCACATCGGTGGAGCGCTTTCCCTCCTTCCCCTTCATCTTCGGAATTGCCCAGGCGGAGACGGCCCTGGTCAAGAACAGGTGCGGCGCCGGAGTCTGGATGCGCGGAACCAAGCGCCCTATCGCCTGAAGTCGACGGCCGTTATTCGTCGAGTAGCGAGCATGCAGCACGTCCCACTCGCCCGGCGAAAGCTCCCGGTGCAGCAGGGCGTGCAGAATGCAATCGAACTCGAACTGGTCCTGAGCAGAAAGCAGAGCCCGAAAGCCGCCGTCGACCTTTCTGTCGATAAGCCTCTGCCAGCTCTGTTTCGCCGTGTTGTCGATGGCATCGGCCGACAGAACGCGAACGATCGCCGGCATCACATCGCGGTATACCCCAGTCATGCAGCCCCCTTCGGCGTGCCGTTCAGGCCGAACAGATCACGCAGCAGCGTTTCCGCAGCGGCACCCTTCGCATTGCCGTCCTGCAGCCAGAGCCGGCCATAGTCGTGAAATCCCAGCGCGCCGCGATCACCGTGCCAGTTGGCGATCATGACCACCAGGGCAGCAAGGGCGGCTGCGCCCCCGATCTTCGCCTGGGCCAGTTCCCGACCCGCCAGTTTGAGGAACTCGCGCTCCACCCGCGTCATCGCCTTGCGAGGCGCCATCGCTTGTACATTGCTCATTGGTTCCTCCATCTTTAGAGAACCTGAAAAGTGCTTTCAGCCGCCGTATCGCGGCTGTTCCCGGTGTTTTGTTGCGCAGCGCATCCCGGCTCTGTCTCACCGTGAATCGCAGTGAAGCCGTGCCGATCAAGGTGCGCATGCCAGCGTTCCAGGGCCTCGCGCTTGCGCTCCCGCGCCTGGGTCTGGATGTACGCCGCTAGCACACCGCGCAGGACGTGGTTCAGCAGCATTTCCCCGATCAGGTGGTCGATGCCGATCTCCGTCCAGCAGGTACGCGCCAGCTTGCGCAGGTCGTGGCTAGTCCAGTCGCCGGCACTCAGGTCACTGAAGATCAGCGTCGCCTGGTTCGCGGATATCGACTGCCCGCGCGTGCCGGGGAACAGGAACACCGAGTCGACGCCGCGCGCCTGCTGATGCGCTCGATGGGCACGCAACAACGACAGCACCTGATCGGTGAGCGGCAACTGGTGCTCGGTTCGCGTCTTGGTCACGTCGGCGGGGATGGTCCAGACCGCATCCACCAGGGCGAAGTCGCGCCAGCGGGCCGTCCTAGTCTCCCCAAGGCGGGTGCCGTGGCAGAGCATCAGCAACGCCAGCATCGTGACTTCCGGCTGCTCCCGGTAGCTCGCCTGCAGGTTGGCCAGCAGCAGCGAAAGCCCCTCCGGCCGCAGGCGCGCCGAGCGCGGCAGTATCTTGCTGCGCACAAAGTCAGTGAACCTCATCGAGCCCATCGGGTTGGCGGTGATCAGGTCCAGCCGGTGGGCCTGGCGCAGTGCTGCCATCAGCACGCCGTAGGCCTGGCGCACGTAGCCAACGCTGAATTCCTCCTGCAGCGGCCAGAACAGCAACCGGTCGAGCGTCGCCTTATCGGCGTTCGCCACCCGCACCCCGCGCAGCCGCGGCACCAGGTGGCGCCGGATCATCGACTTGACCGACGCTTTGCGCTTGGCTGACAGCGCGCGATTGCGCAACTGCCGCTCCAACTGCCACTCCAGCACCTGGTCCAGGGTTTCCAAGCCGCCGGCCACGCTCGACGCTGCCGGATCGGCCGTCAGCCGGGCGATCACCTCGGGTAGCACAGCGACCAGGGCCGAGAACGTCAGCGCCGGGTAACTGCCGACCTTGCGCCAAGTGCCGTCGAGCACCACGAACCACGATCCCACCGCACGGTCACGGTGGAAGCGGAACCGCAGCGCAGGGTGCCGAGGATCACGCAGCGTCACCACCTGCCCGGCAGCCTGGCGGCGGATCTCCGCGTCCGAGAGGCGGACCTGTAAGGTATGCAGGGTCATGCCGCGCTCTCCTTGCCGTAGCGGCGGCCCTTGAACGGGCGGCCCATCTCCACCTCTTCCTCGCTGACCTCGCGGTATCCGGTCAGGGTGCCGAACCTGCCGAACTGCCCCTCCTGCTGCAGGTGGCACTTGCCTGGCGGCGCGTGCCGGCACTTGGTCATCAGAATCTCGGTGATGCCGTTCTGGCCGGCCTCGCTGTCCATGTCCCGGTGGACCATCAGGATGCAACTGGCGTCAGCCTCAATCTCCCCCGAATCGCGCAGGTCACTCGACTGCGGGCGCTTCCCGGGCCGCTTGGTCGAGTCGCGGTTGAGCTGCGCCAGTTCGATGACCGGCACGCCGAGCTCCTTGGCTAGCCGCAGCAGAGCCTTGTTGGTCCTGCCCACCTCCTCGCTGCGCGTGCGCCCCTTCGCCTCCGGCGGAATCAGACCCAAGTAGTCGACGACGATGCCGGCCAGACCGTGCTCACGCTTGACACGCCGCGCGATGCTGCGGATCTGGCTGGCGGTCACATTGGGATCGTCGCAGATGAACAGGGGCGCCCCCTTGGCCTTGGCCACCGCCGACGTGATGCGCGGCCAGTCGTCGTCACCCAACTGCTGCGGATCGTCCAGGCGCTTCAGGTCCACTCCGCCCAGCGAGGCGATGGCGCGCACCCCCAACTCCTCCTCGGGCATTTCCAGGGAGAACACCAGCCATGGCTCCCCTGCCTCGCAGGCGTTGTGCTGGGCAATCTGCAGGGCAAGTGTGGTCTTGCCACTACCGGGAAGGCCGGCGATAACGGTGATCTTGCGAGGGCGGATGCCGCGTACCAGCTTGTCGAGATCGACCAGGCCAGTACCTGGCCACTGCGGCGCGCGGCCGTTGAACTTGTCGTCGATGACGTCGACAACCTTGAGCATCACCTCGTCGAGCCGCTTGTACTTCGGCGCCTCGTCCTCAAGGTCGCGCAGGTCCGCCATCGCCTGCTGCGCGCCGGCGATGATCTCCGGCAGCGGTCGGTCATCAGTGGCCGAGGCCTTCACCGACTCCGCAGCAGCGATCAGGCGGCGCAGGATGGCGCGCTCCCGGACGTGCCGGGCGTACTCCTTCCAGTTCGCGATCGAGGGAACGGTGCGGGCGATCTCGCCGGCGTATGGAATGATCTTCGCGCCGCCGGGAAGCGTGTCACGGATGATGCCGACGGTGAGCGGATCAACCGGCACCCCCTCCTCGTAACAAGCCTTGATCGCCTCGAACAGCGCAGCGTTGTCCTCGAAGTAGAAATCGCTGACGGTCACGCTACCGATGGCGTCCTCGAGCAGTGCCTGGTCATCCTGCAGGCCGGCTTGCAGGATGGCGCCAAGCACCCCATGCTCCGCCTCCAGGCTGTAGAGCTCCCGGCTCATGCGCTTACCCCGCGGCGAGCAGAGCCCCAGGTGAAGCGCACGGCGCGGCCACCCTGGCGCAGTCGATCCAGCGCGCGCTCGCCGATGAAGTCGCGCAGCGTCGGCGCACCAGGCATGGCCAGGCTATCGTCAGCCGGCAGGTTCGAGATCAGGATCGTCGGGACCACCTGCTGGTAGCGCTGATCGATCACCTCATGCAGCAGGCCTCGCTCGTACTCCGTACCACCCTGGGCGCCGACCTCATCGATGACCAGCAGGTCAAAGCCCACCAGTTCGGCGAGCACATCGCGCTCGGTGTACTGAGCATTCCGCGCCATCGCCCCCTTGGCGACCCGGATGACCTGCGCGGCACTGACGATCACGGCCTGGGCGCCATGCGCGCGAATCACGTGCTGCACGATGGCACTGCCCAGGTGCGTTTTGCCGGTACCGACGTTGCCCATCAGCAGCAGCGAACGGCCAGCCTCGTAGTGCCCCGGAAACTGCTCGGCGAAGTCGCGGCAGCGAGCCAAGACGCCGGCCATCTGCACGTCGTCCCCAGTCTCGTAGTTCTCCAACGTGGCATTGCGAAAGCGCGGAGTGATGCCGGATCCGATCAGCAGAGCGTTCAGCGTGCGTTGCTGTTGGACCTGCAAGGCTTGCTGGTACTGCTCACTGTCGACGGGGGCCGTGCGCAAGGCAGAGAAGTGGCAGGCCGGACAGCCGCCGGCAAGAGTACCGCCGCCGAACTGCTCCACACTGACCTCGGTGTAGCGACCGTGCTGTGCGCACTCGGCGTCATTGTCGGGGCCCTGGGTACGCTCCGGGGCGCGGACGAAGTTAGAAATTTGGGCCATGTTCAGGCTCCTCTTGGTACTGATCGCGGGTATGCGTGGGCAGATTGGTGAAGTTCGAGGGCTTGGTCGCCGGCGGGCGCTCCACCTTGTCGGGGAACAGCCCCTGCCAACCGTTGGCAACGCTCTTGAGCACCACCGCATCCGGGTTGGGGTGGCGGGCCAACTGTTCGGCCTGCTGCCGGCAGGCTGTCGGGGTCAGTGGCTTGCGGATCTCCTTGCGTAGCTGAACCCACTTCGCCCACACCTCGGTGCTGACGTTGTCCGGCTTGGCGGTCATGGGGTCAAAGGCAGGGTCACGCTTCTTGCGCACAGACTTCGATGGCGACTGACCCTGTCCGCCCGCCGCGCTAGCGGCATCCCCCTCAGGGGGTAAGGGGGGATCTTTTAAATATCCCTCTCCCTCTCCCTGTCCCTGTCCCTCTCTTAGCCGTAGCGGTTGCGTTTCAGGTGACGGCCCTGAAACGCGTACAGGTGCGTTACTGGAAACGCCTCGGTGAATGTTCAATTCTGCGTCTTGCAACGCGGCTCGAAGCGTTTCCATCGGCGTGTTGTGGGGGTAGGTGAACCCGAGTTCACGCAACTGATCGCGCAGCCGCTTGTGCTCTTCGCGGTGCCGGCGAAGACGCTCAGTTTCGTTGCCCCTGCGCTCGCGATAGGCAACACGCTCCTCCCATGCCGCAAGGGCTTTTTCGGCGATGACAGGGTGATACAGGCGATCGTCGCTACACAGTTGCCACCCGCGCAGCGCCATGCCCTTCACCTTCCGCCAACGCGCACCGGCCCCTGAAAGATGAGCGAGCACCCGATCATCGTTCGGAAGCGAAGCGGCCGGGACCTGCAGCCAGGCTTTGCACCACAGGGAAAGCGCTGCTTTGAACTCGTCGCCGCTGGTGAGCGCGAACAAGTCACTGTCGAGCAACCGGACAACATCGAGCGGCATGAACGGAAGGCCGCGCAAGTCGACCTCCACCGGCACCAGCGGAGCGGCTGGCACTGCATCACTCATATATCGAGCTCCTCGGTAACGCGCTTCACGAAGTCGTCGTATCCCTCGGCCATGAGGAATCCTTGATCTTCAAGCGCACCGCGGCATGCCTTGGCGTGGCCATAAAGAACCCAACGCTCACGCTCAGGTAGTTCGCGGAATTGACGGTAGGACGGCCAGGGCCCGGCGATCACCGGGCGGCCGTTGGGGCCAGTGGTGATCCGGCCCGGTTTCGGTTGTGTGGTCATTCGCCGATCTCCTGCGAAGGGGTGCCGCGCATCTGGAAGCGCTCCCGGCCGGCGCCGAAATCCGGGTGCGTGGCTCGGTGTTGGGTCACGAAGGTGCAGCCGCGCGCGAAGCGCTCGAACACCCTGCTGATCTCGGCCTTTGCCCAGACCGCGTAGGGGCGCGCGTTCAGTTCCTCGTGCTTGCTGCGCACCATGGCGAAGGGGCGCGGACTGTGCGGCATGTCGCGCACCACCGCGTCGATCACCCTGGGCGGAAGTCCGTACTGCTTCCCTATCCGCTGCCGGATAGCGGTGATGCTCTCCATGCCGTTGGGGATCGAGTCGAGCAGCGGGTGCGATCGGTCCATGTCGCCGACGGTTTCGGTCAGCGCTGCCACCTGCTGCTCGGTCTGCCGCTGCCGCCGCTCCAGATCGACGGTGAGTTGCACGCTGGCCAGTAGTTGCTCGGCGGCGGTCAGTGGCCGGGAAGCCTGCTGTTCCAGCTCCTGCCAGCGGTCCACCAGCCGGCCGGTGAACTCGGGACAGAGCTGCGCAACGACCACATAGCTGTCGCGCTTTCCCTTTTCGCCACGAAACACGTACTCAGATGCCGGCCGATTCAGGGGGTCGAGGTATTCCCCCATTGGGGGAAGATCAATTACTGGCTGCCGCTTAATGCTTCCATCGTCGTTGTACTGGGTGGCAGCAAGACGCTCGATGGACTGTTTCACCTTGTCGTGACGCGACCCAACAAGATCCGCGATCTCGCGGCTGGTCATGGTGGCGGCCTGGCCGCCGAAGGGGGCCAGATCAGTCATGCCGGCACCTCCAGCTCGGTCAGCAGTTGGATCAAGTCTTCGCCAGCCAACCTGGCGATAGTGATAATCGACAGATGGATCGCATCCACCTGGTCGCCGGTCAGGCGTGGGCCCGGCTCGCAACCTTCGAAAGCCAAGTCTTCGCGGACTGCGGTAGCCAAGTCCTGGATGGCGCCGATATAGCTGTAGAGCTGGTCACCGAGTGCTTTCGCTCCAATGCGCCTAGTCATTGGCCACCTCCCCACCCTCCAGGGCAGCACGGACCAGGGCAGTGGCTGTCTCGGCCGCATGAAGAAGTAGGACTACGCGACGACTAACACTCGGCTCGTCGAGGATGTCGAGGAGCCCGCCTTGAATCGCGTCAAGCAGGTCGACTGCGCTGTCCAATGCGAGGTCGGCATCGATGTCATCCATCACGCACAGGACATTCGCTTTCTGATCTCCCTTCGAAAGATCAACGGGCGCAGTCGCCCGGAAGCTGATACCCAGAGTGGCCCTCATTGCTGAGCCTCCTTCTGCCGGTTGATGCGATCCGTGCAGACCTGCTCGAGCTCAACCAACATGAAGATGGCCCCCCCGATCTCCTCCAGAAACCAGCCGAGGCGCTCTGAGGTTTCCTGGCCGACTTCGCCTTCAGCGCCAACGTTCGCCAGCAGATTCCCGACCGCGGCGACACCAAGCGCCATGTTCTGAGCCGCTTGCCGAGCCGACCCCAGGTCTGACTTGATGGAGAGAATCTGTTTATCGGTCAGGTCTTCGCCCGGGACCCGGGAGCACAGACTGCTGAGCAGCGTCGAGAGGTTCATTGGCGGCGCTCCTTTGCATTGAGCGCAGCGGCGATTTCCGCCTCCTCCGCGGGCAGAGGGATGGCGGCATCCACCAGAGCCTTTGCCGCATCACTCAGGTACGCCAGCGAGTGGTAGCCATTGCCATCCATGGGGCTACCCTCGACGAGGGAGATGAGGATGTCGCTGAGCCCGGCCAGAATGACGCTGGCCTCGTCCAATGCTTCCCGCTTGGAAAGTCCTGGGTTGACCTTGAAGAAGCTGTTCTCCGGGTCGATAGGGCGAGCTCTCAGAAGCGCGTTCATGCCGCACCTCCCGCTGCATCCAAGCCCCGCACGCAGCTACTGTGCATCGCCGCCACCACTTCGGTGAGCAGCGCGATAGCTTCCGCCTCGGAGTCGTTCATAGGGTGATCGACGTCCCTGGCCATGCGCCTGAGCAAAACGCAGAGAGCGTTGAGCGACTCCTCGTATCGCTGCATCACCTCTACGATGGGAACCCCCTCGCAGACCTGGAGCGCACAGAGCCCGTTGGGAGTCAGGAGAAAGCCGACCTCCTCAGTGGTCACTGGCTGTTGCGCCTGGCTTGACGTTTTGATATTTTTGAGTTGCATGTTTATGTCTCCCTTGAGACAAAGAAGTACCTAGGCAGTCGCTGCAACGACTACCGACTAAGGGCCTCGCGAAAGCGGGGCTTTTTGCTGTCTGGAGACAGGGAATCCCTATCCTCCACACATTCTGAAAAGCGCAGCCCAGGTCAGGGCGGCTTTGTGGAAGGAGCGCGAACGCGCGTATCAGACTTTTTCAAAGTGCAAGCTCCCGAATTTCGTTGAACGACGCAGACAGCCTGCACCCGTTTAGAAATATCCCAAGCGCCCATGTAAACGAAGGCCCTGAAGAGGCCCTGCTGATGGTCACCCTGACCAGACTCCGCGCGGAACGCTCATAGGAATAGTGGGTAGCCAGTGCCCCTTTTTCGGGCGCCTCACCCCGGATTTCTGTGCAGAGCTTCCACCAGCAGAGAGCTCCTGGGCTTTTAACCGGGTTTAATGATTCGGACCGTGGCGGTTTAGCATGCGAAACTGATCCGCTTGGCAGGCATCGAGATACCCCTCGGCCGAACACCGCAGGCCAAATGCTCACGGAGCCACCTCGACACTGGATGCCTGAACAGGTACGTTTAGCGCTGAACCGTCAGTTCCGAGGCGGGTAACCTCTTCGCCATGAACAGAAGCCTTCAATAACCTCAGCAGCTCGGCAGCGGAAAAACTTCCGCCCGACGCCTCAGAAAGACGCTGCGCATGGTTTGTCTCACCAGAATGCTCGGTCCTAGGCAACCGACCATTCCTGACCCACTTGTTGACTGCACGAGGGCTGACACCGCAAGCCTTGGCGGCTTTACTGGTTCCGCCCGCAAGGAGGACGGCTTCTTTGATCAGGTTCATTTTCAACGCCTAGAAAGTACCGATAGTACAAGCTAAACAGGAACTGAAAGTTCCGTCAAGCCACGAGAGAATGGACTGATGGTATCGCCCGAAGAAAATCGAGAAGCTTTTGCGAAGCGCCTGAAGCAAGCTGCCGCGGACGCTGGCTACCCTGCCTATGGCACGGCGGCGCGGCTTGCTCGTGCGCTGGGTATCACGCCTAAAGCCGTGGGGAAGTGGCTGAATGGCGAGGCGCGCCCGAACGCGGAGAAGATGGAGTCTCTCGCCAGGCTCCTTGGTGTTGAGATAGGTTGGCTGGCCTGGGGAACAGGGTCCATGGTCCGCATAGCGCCGTACAACCAGCAGGCTCCGCTTACACCCGAGCCAGAAGGCGAGATCGTTCCCTTCTCGATTTGGGACGACTCGACGCCCGTTGATGACGACGAGGTAGAGGTGCCTTTCCTGAAGGAAGTTGAATTGTCTGCAGGGTCTGGAAGACTGGCCTTAGAAGTCAGCACCAAGGCGAAGCTCCGGTTCGGGAAACACACCCTTCGCCGTTATGGCGTCCAGTTCGACAAGGCGGTGTGTGTTAGCGTGAGCGGAAACTCGATGGAACCGCTGCTACCGGACGGAAGCACCGTTGCAATAAATACTGGTGACCAGCAAGTAGTTGATGGAAAAATCTATGCGCTATCTCACTACGGGCAACTCCGTGTAAAGCAACTCTATCGCCTCCCTGGCGGCGGTATTCGCTTACGGAGTTTCAACAGGGACGAGCACCCCGACGAAGAGTACACACTGGAGCAGATGGTGCAGGCCGAGCTGTCCATTTTAGGAAGAGTGTTCTGGTCCGCCACATTTTACAATTGACACAAAGGGCGCTATCTGCGCCCTTTTTCTCGCATCGAGAAAGTACTTTTGGTACTTGACACAAGGGAACCAACGGTCCAATCTACAAAAAAAGCGGAACCAATGGTACTCGTAAATGGATAGTGTCATCCAAATTGGAGCATGGAAAGGGTCGAGCGGAGCGCTGCTTGCAGAGCGAGAACTCGCCTGTCTTTTGAGCTTGGCATCCGGCATGACCGACAAGGAGATCGCGCGCCGGGATGGGCTTTCGCCAAGGTCCATCAAAGGCAGGCTCGAGAGCGTAATGCACAAGCTCGGAGTTTACAGGCGCACACCTTTGGTAGCGGAAGCAATCCGCCGCGGGCTTATCTCGCCCGCCGTGATCGCCCTTGCCTTCCTCGTCGCCGGTCAGCCACTGCTCAACGATGACCACATGATGCGCAGCCGTCGTGGCGGCGAAAGGAAGATCGAAACTCGCCTGACTGCTCGCCGCGATGGCGTGGCCTGGGTGGCGTGATCATGGCCTGGGACAGAAACGATCCTCTCAACATCCTGGCGCTACAGCTCGACGGTGAACTGCGCGCCGCTGCCGACTTCTGCCATGGCTACAACGGGCCGGCACAGCGCGCTTTCGCCCGGCACATCCAGGGCCTGGGAAAGTCGGTCGACGAGCTTACGGTGGCAGACCTGAAGGCAGCGGCCGCATTTGCTGAAGCAGAACTGAACGACCTGCAACAGAGAGGGCTGATCTGACGCGGCAGACCGAACGCGCCGAAGCAGCCCAGCAGTAATCAACCGATTTTCGCGAAAGCCAACAACCGCGGCAGGCCATCGGCTTGCCTGGAGGAAAGCATGGACAAGAAACCTCTCATCAAGCCCGGGAAGCTCTTCCTGATCTGTATCGCGCTGCTGGCCTATGCCGGACTGTCAGTCGCCCTGGTGGGCGGCATTGGGCCGGCCCTGGTCAGCAGTCGCGACGACGTTCTGGTTTTCGCGGGATTCGCCATCCCTGGCGTCTGGTTGATCGCCTCGGTCTGCCTCGGCGTCCACCTCGCCAACACCCGCCGCGAACAAGCGGCCACCACCAGCAAGGAGAAAGACCAATGAAGCGGATTCCCGCTGCTGCAATGCTGTGCCTGCTCGCCGTCCTGGCGGGCTGTTCGAAGGTGCCTGCCGGCAACGTCGGCGTGATCGTCAATCTCTACGGCTCCGAGAAGGGTGTGGAGACGCGTGAGGTCGGAACTGGGCGCTACTGGGTAGGCGTGAACGAGGAGCTCTACCTGTTCCCGACCTTCACGCAGACCGAGACCTGGGGCGGCGAGGAAGCGATCAGCTTCCAGACCGTTGAGGGCATGAAGGTCGGCGGCGCCGTCGGCATCACCTACTCGGTATCTCCCGATAAGGTGACGACGCTGTTCCAGAAGTACCGGGCGGGTATCGAGGAAATCACGAACAAGTTCCTGCGGAACATGGTGCGCGATGCCTTCAACGATGTTGCCTCGAAGCTTCCAGTCGAGAGCGTCTATGGCGCCGGCAAGGCGGACCTGCTGCTGGCCGTTGAGAAGCGCGTGCGCGACCAGGTGGCGCCCATCGGCATCAACATCGAGCGCATCTACTACGCATCCGACCTGGTCCTCCCGCCGCAGGTCACGCAGAGCCTCAACGCGAAGATCCAGGCCACTCAGATGGCCGAGCAGCGCCGTAACGAGGTCGCCCAAGCCAAGGCCGAAGCCGACAAGGAGCGCGCCCGAGCCCAAGGCGAGGCGGACGCGAAGCTGACCCTGGCCACCGCCGATGCGAAGGCGATCGAGATCCGCGCCCAGGCGCTGCGCTCGAACCCCGACGTCGTGACCCTCAACGCCGTCGAGAAGTGGGACGGCAAGCTGCCCACCTACATGGCCAGCGGCTCCCCGCTTCCTTTCATCGGCATCAGCAAATAGCGACCATCGATCTGGCGCCAGCGATGGCGCCCTTGGAGCACGCAATGCGCAAGCCTACCTACACGCTCTCAAGCGAAGGCGCCACCCGCCTGATCTATCGAAACGGGAGCTTCATGACCACCCAGCAGACGGTCGACGAGCTCAACAAGCTCGATCGACTGCTGCAGGTGTTCGTCCCGCCCGTCGCGCTCCGGGATGCGACAGCGGCCTACCTCAAGCACATCGAGGCAGAAGACTTCAACCAGAGGAATGACGACGAGCATCGCCGAGGCGAACTTGTGAAGGCGGCAATCAGCTATGCAGTTGGCGCCACTCACCTTGAGAACGTCGGCGGCCACCGAATCAACATCTGGCCTTGGTTCGCTGACCAGTTTCACCCCACCGACCGACGGGGAAACCTGCTGCAAGCGATAGCCCTATTGCTGCGTGAAATCGACCGGGTCGACCGTGAATGCAAGGAACCCGCCGCATGATCAAGCGCACCCTCTACCATTTCCACTTCTGCTGCGGCCTGGGCGGCGGCGCCGCCGGCTTCAACCGGGCGCGCCCGCGGGTCGGCAACGTCGAGGCCGAATGGGTCTGCCTCGGCGGGATCGACGTGGACCCGGCCGGATTGCGCGACTTCGAGCGCCTGGCCGGCGTCCCGGGCACCCTGCTGGACCTCTTCACACGCGACCAGTACGTGCGGTTCCACGGCAAGGAGCCGCCGGCAGGCTGGCGTGAGGCCACCCCCGAGGATGTGCGCCGCGCCGCCCAGGGCAAGCGCCCGGACGCGGTGTTCATCTCCAGCCCCTGCAAGGGCGCCTCTGGCCTCCTCTCCGAGAAGATGAGCCTGACCCCGAAGTACCAGGCGCTGAACGAGTTGACGCTGCGCTGCATCTGGCTCATGGGCGAAGCCTGGGCCGATGACCCTGTGCCGCTGATCGTTTTCGAGAACGTCCCGCGCCTGGCCAGCCGCGGCCGGCACCTGCTGGACCAGATCAACAGCCTGCTCGGCGGCTTCGGCTACGCCGTGGCGGAAACCACTCACGACTGCGGCGAACTCGGCGGCCTGGCGCAGAGCCGCAAGCGCTTCCTGCTTGTCGCGCGGCACGTCGAGAAAGTGCCGCCCTTCCTGTACGAGCCGGAGAAGAAGTCGCTCCGCGCCGTCGGCGACATCCTCGGCCGCATGCCGCTGCCGGGCGACATCGATGCTGCAGGCCCGATGCACCGCGTGCCGTCACTGCAGTGGAAGACCTGGGTGCGCCTCGCTCTGGTGCGCGCCGGCAGTGACTGGCGCAGCCTGAATGACCTGGCCGTCGAGGACGGCTACCTGCGCGATCTGATCATCGTGCCGGAGTACCACCGGGGCGTCCTGGGCGTGAATCACTGGGGCGATTCGTGTGGCGTTGTCGCCGGCGCGAGCCGCCCGATGAACGGGCGGTTCTCAGTCGCGGATCCTCGCGCGCCGGCAAACGCCCTGCAATACCAGCAGTACGGCGTGCGCCGCTGGACCGACACATCCGGCGCCATCATCGGCGTCAAGTCGCCCGGCCAGGGCACGTACTCCGTCGCCGATCCCCGCGGCCAGAGTTTCGGCAAGTACCCGGTCACCGACTGGGACGGTCCGTCCGGCACCGTGATCGCGGCCAGCACCACCGGTCAGGGCGCATTCGCCGTGGCCGACCCGCGCCCAGGCGGCGTCCGGCACAACAACGTGTTTCGCGTCGTCAGCATGGGGAGCCACGCCGGAACCGTCACCGGCGGGCACTCACCCAGCTCCGGCGGCCAGGCTGTTGCCGATCCCAGGTACCACAACTGGCACCCAGGGGCGAGCAGCCGCAAATTGCACGTCGGCGAGTGGGGAAGCGCTACCGGCACGGTCACCGGCTCCCAGCAGGTGGCCAGCGGCGCGCTGTCGATCGCTGATCCGCGCGTGCTCGATCGCACCAAGGGCGACGCCTACCTGACCGGCGGGCACTACGGTGTCGTAGGGTTCGACCAGTCCGCGGGCGCGGTATCGGCCAGTGCTCGGCACGACAATGGCAGGTGGAGCGTCGCCGACCCGCGCATGCCGGCGGCGAACGACCGGCTGACCTGCATCATCCAGTCGCTGGACGGCACTTGGCACCGGCCCTTCACCACCCTGGAACTCGCCGCACTGCAGAGCTTGGTCGACCCCGAAGAGCAGTTGGTCCTCGACGGCCTGAGCGACAGCGACTGGCGCGAGCGCATCGGCAACGCCGTACCACCGGCCGCGGCCGAGGCCATCGCCGGCGTGATGGGCACAACGCTGCTGCTGGCCGAGGCCGGCGAAACCTTCATGCTCAGCAATACGCCGATCTGGGTGCGCCCGGTTGCGGTGGCGCTGAGCGTGGCTCAGCAGGAAGTCCAGCCATGAACCGCCTCGAGGTGTGTCCGCTGACCCTGGCCGAGGCGAATGCGTTCGTAGAGCAGCACCACCGCCACCACGGCCCGGTCCAGGGCCATAAGTTCAGCCTGGGCCTCGCCGCCGATGGACGCATCGTAGGGGTGGCCATCGTTGGACGCCCGGTAGCGCGCCACCTCGACGACGGGATGACGCTCGAGGTGACCCGCTGTTGCACCGACGGCGCGCGCAACGGTTGCTCGAAGCTGTACGGCGCGGCCTGGCGTGCAACACGCGCCCTCGGCTACCGCAGGCTCCTTACCTACATCCTCGCCAGCGAGGCCGGCGCAAGCCTGCGTGCCAGCGGTTGGCACCTGGTGGGCATCCGCGGCGGAGGCAGTTGGAACTGCCCAAGCCGCCCTCGCGTGGAAACGCCCAACCAAGGACAGAAACTGCTCTGGGAGATGCATTCATGAACACCGAACAGTTCATCCGTGACTCGGCCGCGCGCGGGTTTTCCCGGCGCGCAACCCGGCTGGCCCTGGGCATTGGCCCCTGGGTATTCCGCGAAATGTTGACCCTGATGCCGGATATCGAGTGGCCGGCGAAGGGCCAGTCACTGGACCACAAGCGTGCCAACTCGCAGAAACGGGGCCACTGCACGCCGGCACTCGCCCGCGCGCTGGACCAGGCCCGCCAGGCACGCAAGGACAAACACACCCACACCGTGCGCGACCGGACCGGAACCATAGAGGAACTGGTGGAGACGCTGCCGAGCCCTGTCTCGGCTAGCACCGTCCGCAGGCGGCTCGCCGGAGGCATGCCGCTCGAGGAAGCCCTCCTTACTCCTGCAATTCCGCCGTTCAGCAACTACAAACGGGAGAATCCCGATGATCAAGAATGATTCACAGGCTCCTTCATGCACTTGCCCGAGTGGCGACGGATCCCTCGTCCATCCGTGCCCGGCACATCCTGCGGTAGATCAGGCAGACGTAGCTGCCAAGCTGACCTTCATCAACGGAAGGCCCGCCATGTGCGGGTGCCAAGTGGAATACAGCGACGGTGGAGGCGAGTACTCCGACGTAATCTACGTGACGCTGTGCGCCAAGCATTCTGGCAGCGCGATTCTGGATCTGGTGGCGACCAACCGAATCGCACTGACGCCGGAGTACGAAGGCCAGTGGCACGCCGACCTCTACCTGGATCGGGAGATTCCTCTTGCGAAGGTCGAGGGCGCGACGCCGGCCGAGGCGGTCCTTGCCCTCATGTCGGCAGAGCGCATCGACCCCGAACAGGAATCGGTAGAGCAGGCAAGTGGGGATGAGCGCGCGGCGTTCGAGGCGTGGGCTACGCATTTACCGATGGATCGGCAGCCGCTACGACCAGACCTCTATATGCCGCAAACTCAATGGGCGTGGGAAGCGTGGCAGTTCCGCGCCGCCCTGGCGCAACCCTCCCAGTCTCAGTATGAAGCCAGCTTCGAAGAGTGGCTGGCCAACGAACTCGAGGGCGAGGACGGCCAGCCTGTTCCGGCTGCGGTCTGCGACATTGCCCTCGCCCGCCGAGCATTCAACCACTGGCCCAAGCTGGAACAGCCAGCCAAGGTCGGTGGCGTCCGCTTCAGCGCCGGCGTGTCGTCTCGGCTGGTAGTCGAAGCCGCCCAGCGGCTGTACGAGTTCGAGTCCACTCCGGAGAAAGAGGCGGAGCGCATCGAGCGGCTCCAGGCGTTTCGCGAGCAACTCGACCCACTCAACCTCGCCCCGCATGCGGAAGCGTTCAACGAAGCACCCGCTGAAGTTCTCAAGCCAGAGCAGGCGGAGCGGCCGGAGGTGGTTGGCGTCCGCTACGAGGACGGGACCATCCTGTCCGCCGAGGATTGCGGAATCGCGCTTGAGGTGTGCGCCAGGGTCCAGACGCCGCTGATGACCGTCTCCCAGCACGAGCGCATCGTCGAAGCGCGCTGGAACCGTGCAATGGATTTGTTGCTCGATCACGTTTCCCGTATCAGCGAGAAGTTCAAGGCGGAGCGCGACGCCGCCCTGGCCAGGGTCGCGGAACTGGAGAGGCAGGAGCCGGTGGCATGGATGCACGATCAGCCAAACCGCGTCGATGTCATCCATCGAGACGTCAAGGATCTGCTACAGCGCGTGCCGGGCAGTAGTAGAGGAATCCATCGCCCACTCGATGTCAGCGAGCATTACACGATTCCACTCTACGCCGCCCCTGTAGCCCAGGCTCAGCACAGCGTGCCGGAGGGCTGGAAGCTGGTTCCGGTAGAGCCGACCCCGGAAATGCTGGATGCACGCCGCGACTGCGAGGATGGAATGGACGGGTATCTCGTTGAGGATACCGAGTACTACTTCCCGGATCGGGGTGCGGTTCGCGCCTTCCTGGCGCGTGTGTATCAGGGCCTCATTGCCGCTGCGCCAGCGCCTGGAGGTGAGCGATGACCATGCGCAAAGCACTGACCGCTATTGCACTCGTCGCGCTGTTTGGCCTGGCCACTGTTGCCGCCGGCGCCGCGCTTCAGCCGTTCAAGACCCTGTTCATCTGGGAGGTATGCCAGTGATGAGAGGCTCCGATATTCCACCACCACCAGGGTATCGCCCTACCCCGCTCGCCACCCTCGGCCAGCAATTGGTCCGCCTGGGCCAGGCGATGCAGAACCCCAACACCAAGCTCGGCGAGTTGACCGAACTGGTCCAGGCCTGCGGCGTCGACCTGCGGATCTGCGACACGAACAAGGAGAATCGGGCATGAAGGGCGCAACGATGCATCGGCTGATCGACCTCAGCGTCGACAGCAGCCGTAACCTGCGCGTGCGTATAGCAGCCCTCCGGATGTTCATCCGGGCAGTGCACGCCGATCGCGATGCCAGCTTCGCAGAGCATCGCCAGAAGTGGCGACGACTTCTCAAGGGCATGCCGTTCACCGAGCAGGCGCTGGAGCGCGAACGGATGGCATATCGGGAGCGAGCCAGAGTTGCGGCGCAAGCCATGGAGGAGTGCGGTGCTTGGCTTATCGGAAACTCCGCCATGATCGAGCAGGCTCTGTCGTTCGACGACCTGTGCGATCTCCTTGGGGTGAATCATGCCCACCGTGCCGAGGCTGCCGAGGTCTGCGCGGGCGATGCCGGAGTCGTTGGCGGCCTGCTCTGGATTGGCGGGGAGTTCGAGGACAGCGCAGACCACAAGAGCGGCCGCTCCAACCGAGGGAACACGGGGCCCCTTACCGCAGCGGTCCAGAACATGTTCCAGAAGTTCCTGCTTGAAAATCCGTCGGTCATCCCTGACCCGTTCGCCCCGGGCGGCCCTTTCTACGGTGCCCCGCGGCAGGAGATGGCGCCAGATGGAACGGTGCAGATTCGGCGACCGGCACTCACCGTCCACAGCCAGGACGGATCGATCCGCACGGTGGAGCGAAAGGCGGAGGTGGTTGGCGGTGAGTTGGTTGCCCGCGGGCGCCACGAAGTGCCGCTACACCTGATCGTAGCGCGCAACGAAGAGGAGATAGGGAATGGGAAGCTCGACTAGCCCCGTATCCGAGTTCCTGTCCGAAGAGGAAGTCGCCGAGCTGACTGGGCGCAAGTACCCGAGCCAGCAGATCGAGTGGCTGAATAGGTACGGCTGGAGGTACGCCGTGACCGCGGCGAACCGCCCGATAGTTGGGCGCGTATATGCCCGCCTGAAGCTGGCGGGCGTGAAGCCGACGATGGAAGCAACCGAGAAGTGGAGCCTGGACCTGTCCAGGGTTAGATGATGAGACCGCGGAGCAACAAGAACCGGGGCCTGCCGCCTCGCATGATCAAGCGTACCCGGACGATGAAGTCAGGAAAGGTCTGGGTTGGCTACTACTACGACGGGCGGGATGCTGAGGGGAGGCGCAAGGAGATCCCGCTGGGCACGGACTTGGATGAGGCTCGGGAGAAGTGGGCGAAGCTGGAGAGAAAGGCCGTGCCGCCAACCACTCGGACCGTCGGCGATCTGTTGCGCAGGTTCGAGCGGGACGTGGTTCCGACGAAGGCGCCGAAGACCCAGAAAGAGTATTCGAAGATGATCCGCCAACTGCTGGGCGCCTTTGACGAAGCCCCGGTAGAGGACATTACGCCGAGCACCATCGCTCAGTACCGAGACGCCAGGACGGCCAAGGTTCGAGCGAATAGGGAGATCACCCTGCTTTCCTTCGCCTACAACATGGCCAGGGAGTGGGGCATCACCAGCATGGAAAACCCCTGTCGCGGGGTGAAGAAGAACAAGGAGCAGCCGCGCGATGTGTACGTCACGGACGAGGTGTGGAAGGCGCTCTACGAGAAAGCCCCGGACGATCTGCGGGTGACGATGGACCTCGCGTATTTGACAGGCCAACGCCCGGCTGACGTGAGGAAGCTGCGCAAGAACGACGTTTCCGGAGACTACCTGCTGGTCGGGCAGAACAAGACGTCTCGCAAGCTCCGGATACGACTCCGCCGCGCCGACGGACAGATGACCCAACTCGGCCACCTGGTCGAGTCGATCGCCTCCGATTCTCCGGCGCTGGTCACCAACGAGAAGGGCCAGCCGATGACAGAGAAGATGCTTCGCACCAGGTTCGATACCGCACGCAAGGCTGCGGCCGATGAGGCGATCAAGGCGGGTGACCAAGACTTGGCCAGGGAGATCATGCAGTTCCAGTTCCGGGACATTCGCCCCAAGGCGGCCTCCGATATCGAGAGCCTGGCCGACGCCTCAGACCTGCTCGGACACACGACCCAGGAGATCACAAAACGCGTCTACCGCCGGATCGGGAAGGCCGTGAACCCCGTTAGATAGGCATGAATTGCGGAAACGAAGACAAAATTTGTGGAAGCGATCAGTCTTAAGCTACTGATACACATAGAAAATCAAACATAAGGCAGAAGATCACCGGACCGCCGCCTCGGGCGGTTCGGGAATGCAGCGACGCATCTACCGCCTCAATGAGGGAGCAGATAGGCGTAATAGCGCTTGAAGGTCAGGGCTGCACGATTCATGCGCGGCACTCTACGCGCCTGTGCCGGGCTGTCAAGACTGGAAAGCGCCTCGACACGAACCGAAGCACTTCCCCGCAACAGAAGCGCAGCCTGGGAAAGTTTGCCCGCCAGTTATCCGCACAAATTTATGACGCCGGTTTCTCTACTTTGAAAAACAACGCAAGACCGGACATGGACTTCAATAACTCGACCGGAAGAAACCTATCAGCAAGGCAGTTGAATTTTTTCCGAAAGCAATAATTCGATACTTTTCTGGATTGGCGCATCATCTCGTAAAAATAGCGAACCGCTTCCCAGTACCCACGAATATCAATGGATCAGCAATATCCAGATGCTTATCGCGGCATTCGAAAAAACATCGACCAATTCCACTGACAGAATATCGGCGTCATTTGCCTAGCATGGATATTCCAGGTTCACCCTATCAACTTCCCAGATTGACACTCTCGCCGGCAGATCAGTAATTTTCAGCGACCAGCCGGCAAAGTACTTTTCCAGAGCGGCTGGCAACCGATAGTCACTCTATCTTCGCAAACCGATGTTTATGCGAGAGGGCCGGCTATCGCTCAAAACTTGATTGATGAAGGAATAGCGCCATGCAACTCGCCACACTTCAGGAACTGAGCTTCGATGAAATCGACCAGGTATCGGGCGCCGGACTCTTCAGCTTCGTCGGCGATGCCATCGTCGATGTGGTCAAGGTGTCCAACGACCTGCTCAACACGTCGGTCATCTCTTCGGTCGGCAAGGTGTTCAACGCCGTCGGCCTGACCCCCATCCATCAACTGGCCGACACCCTCGGCTACGGCGTGTTCAAGGGCGTCGCCGCGGTCGGCGGCCTGCTCGGCGGCGACACCAGCCGCATCGATTACCACTACGACACCGAGTGGACCTGATCCCAGGACCTCGGCCCGCTCCCGTCGCGGAGCGGGCCTCCACCGTCGCCGGAGACCCGGACGCCCCCGGCGGCGACCTAGGACCCGGCAACCGGGAAGGGGCGACCAGCGCCCCGATCAGGAGAACCGCCATGCACGACCTCATCCAGCACGCCGACGCCTTCGTCGGCGATCCCGACCAGGAATCCGGCGGCCTGTCGCGCCGCAGCTTCCTCGGCAAGAGTGCCACGCTCGGCGCGGTCGGCCTGGTGGCCGGCTGGACCCCGGCCTTCGTCATCCAGCCCGCCGAAGCCGCCGCCAGCAGTTGTCCGGCGCCGGCAGGCTTTCCGGCCGGCCTCGAACTTTATCGGCGGGCGTTCCGCAACTGGTCGGGGGAAATCGCCGCCGACGACCTCTGGAGCTGCGCCCCGCGCACCAACGAAGAGGTTCTCGCGGTGGTCAACTGGGCCTGGCAGAACGGCTTCAAGGTGCGCCCGCGCGGCATGGGTCACAACTGGTCCCCGCTGCTGCTGAAAGGCGGCGAGAACTGCGAGAGCCGCATCGTGCTGGTGGAAACCAGCCGTTACCTGACCCGCGTACGGATCGACACCCAGGGCGAGTTCGGCCTGTTCAGCGCGCAGACCGGCGTCACCATGGAAGCCCTGCTGAAACAACTGGAGCGGGTCAAGCTCGGCTTCGTCGCCACGCCGGCGCCGGGCGACCTGACCCTCGGCGGGGTGCTCGCCATCGACGGCCACGGCACCGGCATCCCGGCGCAGGGCGAAAGCCGCCTGCCGGGGCAGAGCTACGGCTCCCTGAGCAACAGCATCGTGGCGCTGACCGCGGTGGTCTGGGACGGCGCCGCCGGACAATACGTGCTGAAGACCTTCCGCCGCGACGATCCGGCCTGCGCGCCGTTCCTCGTCCACCTCGGACGCGCCTTCATCGTCGAGGCGACCCTCCAGGCCGGGGTCAACAAGCGCATGCGCTGCCAGAGCTACGTGAACATCCCGGCGAGCGAGATGTTCGCCGCAGCCGGCAGCGGCGGAAGGACCTTCGACAGCTTCCTGCAGAAAAGCGGACGCGCCGAGGCCATCTGGTTCCCCTTCACCGACAAGCCCTGGCTGAAGGTCTGGACGCCGACCCCGCGCTGCCCGTTCGGCGCCCGCGCGGTCAACGGCCCGTTCAACTACCCCTTCTCCGACAACATTCCCAAGGCGCTGTCCGACCTGCTGGCGGCGATCAACACCGGCCACCCGGAACTCACCCCGCTGCTCGGCAAGCTGCAGTACGACCTGGTAGTGGGCGGCATGGCGCTGACCCTGGGCTACGACCTGTGGGGCTGGAGCAAGGACCTGCTGCTGTACATCAAGCCCAGCACCCTGCGCGTCACCGCCAACGGCTACGCGGTGCTGACCCGGCGTCGCGACGTGCAGCGGGTGATCAACGAGTTCTACCTGCAGTACCAGACGATGGTCGCCGCCTACCGCGCCAACGGCCACTACCCCATGAACGGCCCGGTGGAGATTCGCGTCAGCGGGCTCGACCAGCCCGGCGAGTCGATCGTTCCCGGCGCCCAGGTGCCCAGCCTGTCGGCGATCCGTCCGCGCCCCGACCAACCGGAGTGGGACACGGCGATCTGGCTGGACATCCTCAGCCTGCCCGGTACCCCGCAGGCCAATGCCTTCTACCACGAGTTCGAGGCCTGGCTGTTCGACCACTTCAGCGGCGACTACGCCTCGCTGCGGGTGGAGTGGAGCAAGGGCTGGGGCTACAGCCCCGCCGCCGCCTGGGACGAGCCGACGGTGGTCGACCAGTTGGTGGCGCAGTCGCTACGCCAGGGCCTGGTCGCAGACAACGATTGGGACAGCGCCGTGCGCCAGTTGAACGAAGCCGATCCGCATCGGCTGTTCAGCTCGCCGCTGCTCGACCGGCTGATGCCATGAAATGCCGCTATGCGAGGCCGTACTGACTCGGACGAAGAGCGGTTGGCCGGAGCCGATATGAATGAGCCCTCGATACGGCGTTGACTTGTTCAACAGGTCTTATCGAGGTGTCGCACGAACCGGCCTTAATCATTCGCAAAGTTTACCCGGAGTGGCAAACCTTCATCCGCCGAATATTGAAACTCATTGTCAAACGAATTATCGAGCCCATGAAAAACCGCTAATCCTGGCAGTTCATCCCACTCTTTCGGATTAGTACCATCGAATGGCTTTCCAGACTCATGGGAAGCCTAAAGGAGATATATGAAATGAAAGAACTCAATGACATTGAAGTCACCTGCGTTTCGGGTGGAACTCTTTCCGGCATGATCGTAGGCGCCGTCGACGGCGCCGCGACGGGCATGGCAATCGGCGGGAAATGGGGCGGTGCCGGCGGCTTCGGCTTCGGCGCTCTTTCCCAGTTGGTCGGCCTGATCGTGCCAACCGCAATGGGCGCTATTGCCGGGGGCACGGTCGGTCTCTACACCAATGCAGAGACGGCTGTCGGTTACTTGGGCCAATACCGGGAAAACTTCGGTCCCGGTGATGTAGGCCGCACCACCATCTAATTAGAAAAGTCGCACTCCGGCACTTCATGCGTTTGAACTTTCGCAAGGGTGTCGGAGTGTCATGCAAGTATTATTCGAATCCAGGATCCAGCCACCATGTTTCGCCAGGAAGCCCTCGACGCCCAGCATGCCGGCGGCCTGGGCGAGATCGTGCTGATCCGCCCGGTCTCCTTCACTTTTCTCACCCTGCTGGCCGCGGCGATGGCGCTGCTGGTGGTGGGCTTCTTCCTGTTCGGCAGCTACACCAAGCGCAGC
>ERZ1673730.62-NODE-62-length-187283-cov-13.585185_pt1 | contig 187283 bp, 172 predicted proteins | sample MGYA00580200_ERZ1673730 | MGnify/ENA primary metagenome ERZ1673730 (study PRJEB41218, sample SAMN15661761) | gut metagenome | host: Homo sapiens | place: Canada: London | collected 2015-08-20/2019-03-30 | study: EMG produced TPA metagenomics assembly of... | reverse complement strand
GAAGCCTTCTGAAAAAATATTTTAGTTTTTTCTGCTTTTACTCTTGACTTTTGCGCATTTTTCCATTGTTTTTCAATAAAAACGAGCTGTCAGAAGGTCTCGCCGGCGTTTGCGCCCGCAGACGCAAATAAAGTTTTAACCATTTTCTCCGGCGGCATGTACGTCGGCAAAAACCCCTTTCGGCCCCAGACCCGCCAAGCAGATCTCCCGTTGGACAATAGAAAGGAGGATCGTCCCCGCCCTGTTGGGGTCGATCCTCCGAGGAGAAAAGTATGGGACCTTCCGGGCTGCTGTGCTGGGCAGCCGGAGGTCGGAGAGACGGCTTTTTTATTGAAAGCCCAACTTCCCCGCCATTATGATATTAGCGCAATCATTCTCTTCTGTCAAGGATTAATTTGAAAATTAAATATCACTCTCCCCCGAAGCGCGGAGCAGCTTCCAGATCTCCTCCGCCTCGTCGCTCCGTATGGCGCCGGAGGCGAGCTGCGCGGCGATATACTCCACGGCGGCGTCCGCGCCGCGCTCGGCTTTGATGAGAAGCGACTCGGAAAGCGTATCGGCGAGACTTGAGCCGGAGCCGGAGTTTCCGGCATTTCCGGCGTTCCGCGCGCGGCGCAGCGACGCAAGAGCGCCGTTCCGCCCCATCCAGATCTCCGCGAGATAGTCCGCCTGCTCCTGCGTGAGCCCCATGCCGACATAGCCGGAGTAATCGCCCGCCGCGGCGAGCAGCGCGGCAGTCTTGGCGGCGTCCTCGCGCCGGTGCTTTTCCGCCTCCTGCCAGAGCTTGGCAAGACTCTCGCCATGCGTCCTTTTCGCCTCGGCGTCAGCGCGGCTCTGCTCGGCTCTCGCCGCGGCGAGCCGGGCGTCGCGCGCAGAATATGTCTTCGCTTCCTCGGCAAGACGCGCTCTCTCGTTTTCGGCGAGCTCCTCGCCGTAGGAATTGGCAAGGCGCACCTGCGAGGATTCCGTCAGGCCGCCGGTGATGCCCTGTGCGGCGAGACGCTGCGGCAGCGTGCGCTTGCTCTCCATATACTCGCGGTAAAGCTGACGGTCGGTGCTCTTATATCCGCCGCGGATGCGCTCGAGCGCGTCCTGCGCGTCCCGCTCGGCCGTCTCTGCGGCGGCATCGGCGGCGGTTTTGTTTTCGGCAAGCGCGTCGGCGTACCGGTCGCCATAGTAGCCCTGCATGGTTTCGCTGTACGTCGGGCGGCGTTCGGGCGGCGTTCCGGCCACTCCCGTGTCCTTTCCGCCGGTCTCCCCGCTTTCCGCCGGGGCGCTGCTCCAGCCCGTATTCGTCAGGTTTTTCTTCTTTCTGCGCCATTCCTCCGCGCTCTTGCCGGGCGGGGTCTTTGTTCCAAGATTCTCAAGTCGTACTGCCTTCATTTTTTCTTCTCCTTATCGTATTTGATGCATTTCGGATTGCGGCACACCCATTGCGCCGCCGTTTTGCGCAGCATTTCAATGCCGCAGCACGGACATTTCATACCGGCTCGCCTCCTTCAGCGCCGCTCTCTTCGCGGGAGGCGTATGCGGCATAGTCGTTGACGGAGGGAGTCGTCTCCCCCGTCGGCGCGAACCTCCGCTCCCACTCCCCGACGATCTCCTGCCGGTCGGGAATGTCGAGAATTTCGAGCTCGGCGGCGAAGATGCGCCAGTTTTCCGCCGTAACGTTCGCCCGCGTCAGACTGTCGAGCGCCTGCAGCGTCGTCTGCCGGTCACGCCGCGCGCCGTCGGCGGCCTGCACCGTGATGTCCACCCGCGGGAAAAATTCCCGGGACGGGCGCACCACCTCGCCGGTGAGAGAGCGGATTTCCGGCAGCGTGCGGGCAAAGTCGGCGCTGTTGTAGATCATACGCTGTCCCGGCGCTCTCATCCCCTCCGGCGCGCCGAGATACAGCATCCGGTCGTCGTCGAAAAATTCCAGGCAGAGCCAGTCCAGCAGCTCATAGAGCCGTTCAAACCCGGCGTTTCGGTCGGCGCGCTTGATGTCCGCCTGCTCGCGCCCGTCGGCGCGGAGCATCGAGAGGCCCGAGGCGGTCGTGACGCGCGCCGTCTCCTTGCCGGTGCCGGTGTCGTAGCTGCGGCTGGCGCGCTCGATCTGCTCCTTGAACCAGGTGATATCCATCGCCGCCTTGCCGACGTTCTGCAGTCCGCCGAGGCGCTGCACGCCGCCCATGCGTCCCTGCTTGAGATGTACGATCGCGCCCGGCTCGTTCGTAAGCTCCTCGCCGTCGGCCAGGGCGCCGTCCTCCACGAGCAGGATGTCGTTGGAGAGAAAGCTGTCGTTCAAAAGTGCCGAGGCGAGCTTGCGGTCCGCGGCGTCTACAAGATCAAGCACCGCGGAGAGCTCGCTCTTGTTCCAGAAGCGGTTCTCGTCCTGAATGCGCCAGTAGTGCACGAACGGAAAGAGCGTGTTCTGCGCGCCCGTGCGCCGCCAGTAGTTCGGGATATACCGCAGCTCATGCCCGCCCGCCTGCACGGAGCACGCCACCGCCCCGGCGGGGATCGTCTCGCCGTCCACGCTCGTTTCGACCGGCTGGCGGAACCAGTGCTCGAGCACCTGTACGGTGTCGTCCGTGTCGCTCAGCGCGCTCGTCATGTCGAAGATCTCGCCGCGGGGCACATAATCCTCGCCGAGCGCTTCCTCCGCCGTAATGCCGAGCTCCTCGAGATCGGCGCGGAATACCTGCGCGAAGCGCACCTTGTGGATGCGGTAAACGTAGTCGAGATACTGTCCGTCCTGCACGCTGCCGCCGCGCACCGCGGGGTCGGGAAATACCGCCTCCACGGGAATGTCGCTCACGCGGATATCGCCCTGCGCCTCGCCGCAGCGCATATCCTCGTCCCAGTACGCCTTCCAGAAGGCGTCGCCGAGCTTCAGAAGGCGGCGCTCGTTGCGTGTGTTCATGTCGGAAAGGCGGTTGTTCTCGGCGATGTACCGCACGGCAAATTCGCGCCGCTTGGCCATGGCGCTGTCAAGATCGTCGTCGCGCCCGCGAAATTCCGGCTGCGGCACGGTCGGTTCGATCTGGCTCTCGACGAGGATATACGGATCGGGAATGCTTGCCGGGAGCCACGGGATATCGTTCTCGCGGCAGAACTCGGTGATATCGCGCGTCACATCGTGGATGCCGTTGTAGTAATCGTTGCACTTCTCCCACTCGAGCTCCACGGCGGTGCGGGCGTTTTTGGCGCGCTGGAAGAGCGCGTACGCCGTCCGCTCGCGCGCCGCGCGGTCGGAATAATCGTAGCCGGAAATGACCTCCGGCTGCGGCTGTTTCTTTCGTAATTTCATCTCACACCCCCAGCATCCGGTTCACTTCGCCCTGCACGAGATCGTAAAACCACGCGCCGAGCTTCTGCTTTCGCTCCTCGCCGTTGCCCCACTTTCCGTCGAGCACCTCCTGCGCCATCGCCGAGACACTTACGCATTCCCCGTCCTTTTCGCTGGGATGGGGCTCTGCTCCGCCCGCCGCGCCATCGTCAAAATACGAAAGCGGCACATACAAAATATCCAGATCCAGTGGGCTGCCCCGGTACTGCTGCATGACGCACTTCCCGGAAAGGTCGGGATAATGCACGCCGTCGTTCGCGCCCCACGCGGCGATCCAGCGGTCGTACCCCGTCTCGCCGATGTGCGTATCAAACCAGCTCAAGCTGGCGTACACGCCGGTTTTGTTCCCGGCCTCCTTCATAGCCGCGCAGAACGTTTTGCACATCGCGGTGATTGTCTCATTCTCCGGGAAGCCGTTTTTCGCCTTGTAGGCGTCCGCGTCCTCCATATCAAACCACACACCGAGACGGGGCTTTCTGCCGTTCAGGAATCGAAGACAAGCCTCCGCCTCCTGCCGTGCCTGCGCCTCGTTGAGCGCGTAGGAATACCAGTAAAGCCCCCACGGAATGCCGAGCTTCTCGCACTTTGCGATGTTCCGCTCCGCCCACGGGTCCGCGCTCGTCCAGAACCCGCCGCGGATGATGACGAAGCCGTCTTTATAGGGCGTCAGGTCCATGTCGCCCTGCCACTGGGAAATGTCGATACCGTTCATTTCCATATACCTCCTGCTTTGAATTTTGCCGACGCATTTTTCCATGCGCCGCCCTTGCGGTAGAGCATCGCCTGCTTCCACGTCCCGCCGGTCTTGAAGTACAGCACATCGCCGACCGGCTCCGGTACGGCAAGAGTGACCGGGCTGTTTGCCGTAGTCGGTCTGTGCCCGCTGGTCATTCCGGCAGTTACCGTCGCGCCGGTATACGTTGACGGAAGCGTGTAGTAATAAGTAGCGGCAAGATAATAGCCGCTGCCGTAATTGTACGCTTCTCTCGGGCCGAACTCGTTTTCCGTGCCGTTGCTGCCCCAGGGGATGTACGCCGCTTTATTTGCCGCTCCCCATCCCATAATCCCATTGGAATACATCTCTATCCGTACACAGATAGAGTTATCGGAAAGCCGCGTAACAGCGCATTTGGAATAGTAGGCATAGCCGTACTTCCCCTGGTTGTACATGCTAACAATCTCGCCGGATACTTCCTCGCTCCATCCCGCCACATTCGTTGGCTCTGCCGTGCTGAACGTTCCCATTCCGTTCACCTCACTCCGAATACATGAGATAGATATCCCCGTCGCTGCCGAGCTCGGCGCCCGGCTCCGTCGTTCCGGCGTAAACATGCCGCACCTGATCGGCTACAAGACCGAACTTCGTATACGGGATATCGTTCGCGAGCTTCTCGGCGGTCACGGCGTTCGGCGCGAGCAGCGCCGTGATGATAGCACCCGCGGCAATTTTCTCCGCCGTCACCGCGCCCTGCGCGAGCTTCTGCGCCGTTACCGCGCCCTGCGCGATGTGCGTTGCGAGCACCGAGAGCGCCGCGAGCTTATCCGTCGTCACCACCGCCGCGCCGAGCTGCGCCGTGCCGACGCTCCCCGCGCCGAGCTTCGTGCCGTCCAGCACCGGGAGGCGCGCCGCGTCCAGAACGCCGGAATTTATATCTCCCGCGCCGTGCGTATGGCTCGCCGCCGCGCCGCCGAGAGCCACAGCCGTCACCTCCGCGGCGAGCTTTAATAGTGTGATGCTCCCGTCCGTAACGCTGCCCTGCGTCACGTCCTGCATCGCCTGTACGATCTGCTCAAGCGCCGTCTGGACGTTCCCCGCCGAAAAGCCGGGGATCGTCGTGATGCCGAGCTGCGCCGCGGCAGTCGTTCCGGTCAGCTCGTCGAGCAGGGCGTTGAAGCGCTCTTTCACCACCGCCGTCACGAGCGCGTCGAATACCTTCTTGTTCTGCGCCGCCGTGCCGGTCAGCTTGTCGGGCCGGCTCTGCACGCCGTTCGCGGCGATGGCGGCTTCCGTGATCTTCTGTTCCTGTATGCTCATGTCTTCACCTCTTCGCGTAATTGCCCGTCACATAATGCTTTGTGATCTGGAATATGCCGAAGCCCTCGTTCGGCTCCTGGTTCCGGACGATGATCTGCAATCTCTTGTAATTCTTCACCTTGCGGTTGAGGAAGATCTCCTGCGGGCTCTCGTCCGTGTTGAATGTGATGCGCTCAAAGTCGATGTCGGAAAAATCCAGAATGTCCATCGGCTTTCCGGCTACCTTCTTTTCGTGCCCGCCGGTGCGGTCGGCGCGGATATACACCTCGGCGCTCGAGCGCGCATACGGCTTGATCGTCACACAGCAGCCGCGCTTTAAAAGCGTCTTGAGCACGGCGGGCGTACCGTCGTCGTCGTACTTCGTCGCCCACACCGCGGAGATGGCCGCCCCGTCGTCGCTGTAGCGGCTCATGTCCTCGATGTCCGTGTTGAGCTTGCAGATCCGCCCGTCCGCCGTGCCGAAGTACAGCGATTCCTCCGCGCCCGCTCGCCGGTTGAGCCAGCAGGAGGCGGGGATGTTCTCGAAATAATATCCCTCGTATACATAGTCTCCGAGCGCCGCGCTCCGGTACGTCTTGTTCTGCCGCCCGTCCAGCGCGTAGACGTGGCCGTTCGGGAGAGCAAGCATATACATGCCGTTCCAGATCACCGCCTCGGCCTTTTCCCGCTCCGGCTCGTCGTTTAGCCTGTTGTTCACATAGAAGCTGCGTCCCTGCGTGATCTTCTCGCTTGTGTAGCTGTTCGTCGTTACGGCCATTACCCCGTTGCGCGAGAGGAACAGCGGATCGTCCAGCAGAGAGGCGAAGCTCCCCGGCGCGATGGAGCCGACGCCCGCCACGGCCTGCTGCTGCGGCTGCGCGATCTCGCTGTCCTGCAGCTCTGCGGTGCGCAGATAGATCGTGCTGTCCTGCCCGTTATCCTCCTTCACGATGCCGAGCGACCTTCCGAGACGGCAGTACCCGAGGATCGCCGTGGCCTCGCTCCCGACCTCGTTGTACAGCAGATCGGGGAAGTACGTCGGATCGTTCATCCCGCTCGTCCAGTCCACGTTCGGGAGCTCCTCGTTCCCGCTCAGCACCGCGCGGTCGTTCGTCCCGATGCCGTAGGTCGTGATGATCGTGCACTTGTCGATGCGGTCAGTGTATCCCGCCACCGTGTGCGGGAACTCCACCACCAGCCCATCCTCCGAACCGGCCGTCGGCTTTGCCGGGGCCGTGGTCATCTTGATGATGCCCTTCTCGCGGTCGAGCGTGAACGCCGTCGTTTCCTCGCCGAACACCCATGCGCGCACCGTGCCTGTCGCGTCGATGTCTCCGTCAAGCTGAAAGTCTGTCGCCGTGCCGTCCGTCTGAAAAGCGTTCTTCCGGTACGGCGTCAGCATATTGACGTTTTCATAGCTCTGCCCGCCGCCCGTTGGGCTGCGCGTGATAACGGTCGTCGGAATGTAGGCGTTCTGCGAGGCTCTGTGCGCCGCTGTGCCATCGTATACATAGAAACCGGCCCCCGTTACTATCCAGAGCTTCCCGGCCAGATACGCGGCGCGTGAGCGCCTCTCCGGCAGCCCTGTGAGTATCTCCGTCGGCGCCGTCTCGTCGTCCCAGGCATAGAGCGCCGTGCCGATGTGCGCGAGCTTCTTCTCCGCGCCGTCGAACCTTCCGGCGAACAAACCATATACCGGCTTGTCCTTTTGCCAGAGCTTCCGCCAGCCGAGCCGCTTCTGCGGCATCCCGCCGCCGTCCGCCACGATGTTCGTGCAAAGCGGGCTGCGGGAATAGTCCACGAGAGAGGGGTCTGTGGAAAAGTCCGCGCCGCGGAACGTCTTGTATACGCTCTGCCGGATGCTTACCCCTGTTTTCTTCGCCATGGCTTACCCCCGGAAAAGGCTCTGCGCGATGCGCCGGTTCTCGCCCGGCTGCGTCGTCCTGAGAAGCGATACCTGATAGTTGTACATCTGCAGCATCGCCCCGTAGTCCATCACGAGATCCGGGAGGAGCTGCTGCGCCGCCACATAGTACGGCATGCACTCGCAGGCGTCCGGCGCGATCTCAAATTCGTAGCTGTCCGGCGCATCCGTCGGGATCGTCTGCGGCATGGCGAAATATTCGACCGTCACCTCCGCGTACCCCTCCGGAATGACGAGCTTCCCGCCCATCCAGCGGAAGCGCCGTGTCGCATTCTTCCCGTCCGCCCAGACGCGGTACAGCGCCGAAAAGTCCGGCGGCATTTCGTACGCGGTCTTGCCCATGGCAAGCGGCAGCGCGTATTCGCGCACGATGCGCCGGATCTGCGCAAGCGTTTTCTGCGCGGTGTCGAAAAAGGCGGTCATTTTCTTTTCGATGTCCTCGTCGTGCTCCACCTCGCCGCCCGCGCTGTGCTCGTCGAGGAGCATATAAACCTTGTTTTTCGCTTCTCCCAGCGTCATGGCGCGCCGCCCCTCTCTCAAAGCTCGTCGAGCAGCAGCACGCGCACGTCCGTCCCGGCGGCGGAAGCGACGAGCGAGAGATCGAGCGCCGTGAACGGTACCGGGGTGCGCTCGCCGGGCGCGAGACGCCAGCCGTTATCGGCGGTGACGTCCTCGCCGTCGGCGCGGCGCTCCTTCATGTACACGCTGGCGGATTCGCTGTTGTTCTGCACCATGCAGGCAAGTCCGCTCACGCGGACGGTCTGCGCGCTCGTGCCGAGCGTGAGCGTACAGACGGAATCGATCTTTTTCATGATGTCTCCTTTCAGTTATACAGAATGCGCAGCACGGCGGCGAGCACCGCCGCGCCGATGCCGGAGAGGATGCCGATGAGCCAGTTGAGCTTGGTGTTGATCGTCGCCATCGAAACATCCCCGGCGGCAAGGCGCTTCACCGTGTCGTCCTGAAAGCGGGTGAAGCGCTTCTGCAGCTCCGTAAGCTCATGGCAGGGTTGATTCTGGCAGTTAGGCTCCATAGAGCGTCACTCCCCTCCGAGCCGCGGGCGGACAATGCCGTTGTATACGGCGCTGAATCCCGCGGCCGCGGCGCCGACGGCAAGCGAGAGCAGGAGCTGCTTTCCCGTGCTCCAGTCGGTCAGCGCCTCCTGCAGCACCGCGGCGTCCGCCAGCAGGTACGCAAGAGCCGCCTGCCAGAACGTCTTTCCGGCGCGGATCAGAATGTCTTTCGTTTTTTCGTTCATGTTGTTCTCCTTTCATTTTTCACAGCGGGCGGAGCAGAGCCCCGCCCCTACAAAGGCTCCCTTGTGTAAAGGGAGCTGTCAGCCAACAGGCTGACTGAGGGATTGTCTTTCTCCGCGTAAGAAAACCCCTCCGTCAAAGCCTTTGGTTTTGCCACCTCCCCTATTAGGGGAGGCAAGCAGGTATGCGGAATACTGTCTTGGCTCCCCCAACAGGGGCAGACTCTCCCCGGCGGGGAGAGATGTCGCCGCAGGCGACAGAGAGGGGGGCGGGGCTGGCAGCGGCAGCGCCGCTGCCTGAGGGGTTTGCCCCGTCTGTTCCCCGCAATCAGGAAGGATTTCCAAAAATGATCTGTCTTGCGTCGCCCCAGCCGACGCCGAAGTCGGCATATGCGGTGTAAAGATCCTTCAGCGGGTTGTCCTGCGGCGACTGCATCACCGTCGGGCGCGTGTTATAGACGATGTTCACAAGCTCCTTCATCAATCGGCGGTCGCACACCGCCCACTGCTTGCTCGTAAAGCCGTCCGCGCCGCCGCCCATGACGATGTAGCGCATGCCGTACACGGGGTTTGCGGCGTTGTAGGCGCTCTCGGGATCGGCGGCAGGCATCAGACGGGCGTTCTCGCCGAACATCTTCTTCGCCTTTTCCTCCAGTTCGGGTGCGATCAGGACGGTGTCAAAATCGCACAGGAACGGCATGCCGTCGGGCGTAAGGAAACGGTTGGCACGAGCCTGCGCCGCCGTGATGGCGGAAACGGAGAAGGCGTCCGTGGAGATGTTCGAGTATGTACCGGCGTCGGTATCGGCCACAAACGTTCGGCCCGAGGAGCCGCGCGAGGCGACAGGGTGCGCGGCGTTGGCCCAGCTCACGCCGTCGCCGCCGTTGTGCTTTCCGTCGGTGTTCCAGGCGTTGGCGAACATGCGCAGAACGTGCAGATACACGGTGAGCGCCATGCTGTCGCCGAGCTTGGTGCCGACCTTCTTGGTCTCGCCCATCTTGTCCACCTTGGCCTCCTTGTAGCCGACGGGGATGGAGAGCGTGTACTCGACCGGCGTGATCACGGTCTTAAAGCCGCGCTTGAGACTGCCCTCGTTGAGATTCTCGCCGTCGTAGCGGGGCGCTTCGCCGTAGCCGCCGGAGCCGGTCAGCTCGTAGTCGATGCTCTTGGCGTTCACCTCGCCCACGACGGGCGAGAGCTTATTGAGGCGGTCGGCGTAAGCAAAGTCGAACGCCTTGCCGACGAACGCATAGTTGTCGCTGGTCCAGTTTTTGAAAGTGCTGCTCATTGATTCATTTTCTCCTTTTCTGTTTTTGTTTTTAAGATTTTGCCGCGAGCATATGCGCCGCGGCGATGCAGCGGATCGTGTGACGCTCATAATCGTGGCCGATGCAGCGCACCGCCGTGGCGCCGGTCGCGCTCACAACGAGCGCCGTAGCCTTGGCGTTGAGCGCGCACACGGTGCTGCCGAGCGCGGGGTAGAGCTCATACTCGTCCCCGGCAGCGGGTGTGCCGCCGGTCTCAAGCGTGAGCACCGTGCCGCTCTTCGCATAGTCCGTCACGGCGCGGCGCGTGCCGGGCTTATCGCTGTTGCTGCTGCCCGCGGCCTTGCTTTTGAGTACGAGCACCGCGGCGTTGTAGGCGTCGTCCGTCGCGCCGGCAGCAACATCCCCGCTTGCCGGAACGAGCGTCGCGGCGCTGCCGCTCGCGGCCCTGATCGTCGGCACGGGACATTCAAAGATCAGCCCCGGATTGTCGCAGACGAGGATCTCATCCCCGTCCGCGCGCGGATTGAGAATGTCCTCCGTGCCGCTGTGGTCCTCTCCGGCGATGCCGAGAATGGCAGCGGTCTGCGCGGCAGCCGCCGGAACGACTTTGCCTCCGGAAAGCTGCACCACCTGTCCGGCGGTGATCGCCGTGGCTTTTGCCACCGGGTAGCTGCGCGCACGGATCGTCTCTTCGCCGCCCGCATTCTGGATGGGTCTCATGTTTTGTCTCCTTTCCCGTTCATTTGTTTCGGCTCAGATACTCGCGAGCCGACATTTTCATCTGCGGAAACGCGCGGTTCCACGCGTCCAGCTCCGACTGCTGCCGGGCGTTGAGCGCCTCATAGGCCCCGCTGCCGCCGCTGCCGGTGGAGCGTGCAGCCCGGCTTTCCCTTCTCGCCTGCGCAGCCCGCAGCGCGCCGCCGGCGACCTCCAGATAATCCGCGTACAGCTCGCTCAGCGGCTCTCTGCCGTAGCGGCTGCCGCAGAAACGGCGAAAGCTCTCTGAAGCGTCCAGCCCCGCGAGATCCGCCTCCGGATACCGGCGGGCAAACTCGCGCGCGTCCTCGGCGATAAAGCGCATCTGCTCTTCCTCGCGCGAGCGCCGCTCGCTCTCGCACCCGGCCAGCTCGCGCATCACCCGCTCGTATCCGGCGCGTTCGCCCCCCAGTCTCGCCGCCTGGAATCGGCGATTGTCCTCATGGCTCTGCGGCGTGGGAGCGCTCTCCCTCTGCTCCGCCGGGCCGTCCTCCGCGGGAGGCACGACCTCCCCGATCTCTTCCGATCTTTCGTTTTCGTCCATCTCGGACTCCTTTCTGCCGGTGTTCGCCCCGGCCCGCGAATTCCCTTACGGTGATTTAATGCTAGCACAGAAGCACGTTTCGTGAACGGCAGCTTTTTCGTCGTTTTTCACGAATCGTGTATCCGTTGAATATGCAGGGTCTTTCTCCGGCGCAAATTGCTCATTTGCCAATTCCCGCGCCCGAGCTGCACACGTTCCGTGATAATGCCAAACACAAAAACGCCGCCGGGGTCTCCCCCGGCGGCGCGGTAATTTGGTTTTACAGATTGTTTGCCCGTATCTCGTCGAACCACATACGGCAGCGGATATTATCGTCGTACTCGCTCAAAGATTTCAACCGCTCGTAGCCGTATTGCGCTCTCACTTGGCGGGTTTTGGCATCGTAAATGAGTTTGATCACAGTCGGAATGTCTCTTCCATAGTCTCTGCACAGCCAACGGACGGCAACTGCATAGGCCATGATCGTCCATCCTATATCGCTTTTCTCTTGCTTTGAAAGGGCGGACGCCATTTTTCCTTCTTTTACTGCTTTGCTCATATCCCCTTCAGTATAATATTCCCCGTTGATGCGGAAAAACGGTTTTGCCGTAAACGCTCCATCTTCCAAATCGGAATAAATATAGATTTTTTCCGCTTGGTTTTCTGCAAGGGCAATACCTTGCCGGATCATTTCGCTCTGAAACGCAGAAAACAGGTCCTCAAACGGACGCCCCTCCGCCGCAGCTTTCTTGCACCGTGCTTTGAGATTATTGTGCAGTTCTTGAAACGTCATGTTAGCTCAACCCTCCCAAAAAATCATTTGTTATATACTTTGTTACGGTTTCTCCATCAATCGTATACTCTATGGAAAAGGCGCTTGGACGCAAATCACTTCCGCTGTACTAAACGTCTCCAGTATACCAGTTTTCGTCCGGATTTCCAGTGATTTCCGACTTCTCCGACATATCCGCAAGCCGCTTTTTTAGTTTTCCCCCCATCTATACGAAAAACGCCGCCGGAGGAATTCCTCCGGCGGCGCGGCGCGGTGATTTGGTTTTACATATTCTTTGCCCGGATCTCGTCGAACCACATACGGCAGCGGGTCTCGTCAGCATATTCGCTTAAAGGCTTCAGGCGCTCATAGCCGTACTGCGCTCTCACTTGGCGGGTCTTTGCGTCGTAAATGAGCTTGATCACCGTCGGCACTGCCCTCTTGTACTCGAGACACAGCTCGCGGACAGCAACCGCATAACACAGAATCGTCCTTCGTATATCCCTTTTTTCCTCTCTGGAAATTGAAGATGATTCTTTCCCCTCACGTATGGCCTTATCCCACTCATAGTCCGGATAAAACTTTCCTTCAATGATGAAGGCTGGTCTCGCCATAATTGCGCCGCATTCAAAATCAGAATAAACATATATTTTTTCCGCACGGTTTTCCGCATAGGCAATGCTCTGTCGGATCATTTCACTCTGGTACTCGGAAAACAGATCCTCAAACGGCCGCCCCTCCGCCGCAGCTTTTTTGTTATATGCCTTCAAGTATTTATGTAGCTCACCGTAGGTCATAACCCCAGTCCTCCTAAAATATCATTTGTGATGTGTTTGCTGTGCTCTTCTCCGTCGATTGTGTACTCTATGCTAAAGGCGCTTGGTCGCAAATCGTCTCCCGCGTACTCAACACAGACACTTACGCCCACCGTCTTCCCATCACGTATCGCCCTGTGCCATTTGTTCTCAAGCACCTTATAAGAGCTCAGGTTTACAAGCCAATACTGCGACACAAGGTTGTCCAATTTCCCGGAGCCGCCGAAACGGTCGCCCGCCAGATGCCTGGCATGATCGTCCGGCTGCTTTCCCGGCGTGTTTCGTACATACGGCAGACGCCCGGTAATGGTTCGTCCTTTTTCTCATAATCATACTGTACCATGCTTTGCTGAAAAAAACACGGACTTTTCCAGTACGCAAAACGCCGCCGGGGCACCCCAGCGGCGCATGCATTATTCAATTAATCCGTCTCTTCGTGCCTTTTCAAATGCTTCGTGTACTTCGGCGAAAAAGACCTTTATTTTTCGTGACATCTCCTCCGGCTTGTCCAGCAGGAAATACGCATCAATTCCGGTATGGATCACCGTATTCATATCCGGGTTTTCCTTTTGGCCGGAATGAAACACCAAAAGATTTGCAATCTTTACAGACATCCGTACCGAATAATGCAACTTCTGATAGGCGATGGCCGTAATCGTTCCATTAAACCAGCCCAGTCTCGCAAAGCCATTCTCATATGCAAGCGCACATATCTCCCCGAAAATCAGTCCGGCCATCGTTGCGCGGTCTATATCGTCGTATTCCTCCACCGGTTTCCCGTAGGCCGCGATCGTTTGATCCGCTATTGCAAAAGCCTTCGGCGAGAGCTCGTTCATTTTTGCCTCCACTTCCGGCGGGAGCTGCTGTTCTGCTTCTTTCTGCCGATCCGGCGGCACTCTCTTTTCCTTATCCATTTCCATTCTCTGAATCCTCCAATCATTTCAGATGCATTGAGCCGGGTAGTCTCGGAATCAGCTCATCCATGGAGAAGCCATAATCGAACTGTTCCTGAACGGCGGCATTTATAAAGGCTTCCACAAGATCGTTTCCAAACCCCGCATTTCCTATTGATTTTGCGTTTTCAATGTTATACTCGCCGATTGTTGGAAGTTCTCCTTCGTATTCACCGCCTGCTCTGTAGTTATTAAAAAAACCTTCCGTCCATATGTGCAGCAGATTGTGTTCACTGCCCTTTTCGGTGATTGCATTTCCTCTAAGCATTATGCATACACCGTCCCGATAGGGAATTGTTTCTCCGAAAACTCCCTGCTGGTTCAAATGGTGCAGCTGTACGCCGGTAATACCTTCCAGCTTTCGGAACTTGTTCAAATCGCCGTAGCTTCCATAGAGGACATATTTTCCTGTTGACGGATCAATTATATCATCCGACATCAAAGCTGTCATCACTTTTTGATCGAACGCCGGATCAATTCCAAGTCGGCGTGCGTTTCCGCCTCCGTCAGTCTCGCCGCGTCGGCCGCATCCATTCCAGCCAACGCCTCCGCGAGCTAATTGTAATGGCCTCACACATGCCAAAACGCCGCCGGAGGTTTCCCTCCGGCGGCGCATTATCTGTTTAGTTTTCTTCTCCTCTTCCGAATAAGTCATTGCATTGTTTGATCATGCTCTGAATTCCCTTTGCCAACCGATCTGGCTGGTTGAGGCAGAAATATGCATCTGCTCCATAATGGATCAGTTTATATATCTCTGAGTTCAAATTAGGATTGTCCACATAGTGATCATTTTCATGCAAATACTTTGCCAGTTCAATACAGCTATCAATATCAATTTCAAATAGCTGATTGAGCATGATTGCTGTTGTTGATTCGGTCCACATCCAATCAAAGTAACCAAGTTCCTCAACCGATGTGGCGAAAAGAGTCCCGTAAATCATTGCTGCCATGCACTCTCTGGTTACTGGACTGTATTCTAGCGGTTTCTTACCGCTTGCCGCAATCAATTTTTTCGCCGTCTCAAACGATTCCTTTGACATACGGAAGATCACTTTCTTTTTTTCCTCTTCTGTCATTCTTCGTTTTTCGGCATACCGCGCTGCATCGCGTCGATCCTGTTCACTTTCTTGCAGACTGTTATAGTATAGACTCATCGTGCAACTCCTTTTTTATTGTAGTCTTTTCCTGTCCAAAATACATTTTTCGGGGCATCCTGGGAATTGGCATGTCAGGCTGCAGGCCACGTTTCCGTTGTTGGCGAATCACTTGATCCATCACATACTCTATAACTGCTTCATGAAACCCGACAGACTGTAGTCCTCGCGCGGAAATAGCAGCATATTCGGCATTTGTCGGAATAGTTCCGGACGCGCGAAATGTGTCCAATTCAGCATCCGAAAGAGCGTGCATTCTGTTATGCAGACTTCCTGAATCCCTGAATACATTGCCCTCTACCGATATAGTCATTCCATCCCGTTTTGCAACGATTTCCCCATATATCGCATTTTGCACCACATGGTGAGCCTGCGTATTAGGCAAACCCATCCGTCTGTTTATTGACGGTGCCTCAACATACGGCGCTACCACAACCGGATATCTGTTCCCATCCGAATATACTATACCATAGTCTTCCGGAATAATCACCGAGTTTCCGCGGCGTTCCGCTGGAATTCCTTCAAGATAATCATAAGATTCTCCCCTTTCGATTCGCCGGATGATTTCCTCAACGGAAGAATTTTGCCCCGATCTCTCCTGTCGAATTTGCCGGGCGCGGTCGGCGGTATCGCGGAGTTCGCCGTCTTTTCGGAAGCGATCCGTAAGCGTCTCTTTTGCCATGTCCTTGAGCGCTGCTACGCGCGAGTCGCGGATCTTCTCTTTTTTCGATCCGCTGTCGTCCGCATCGGCAAGGCCAAGCGTTTCCGCCGCCTCCTCGATCACCGCCTCCGTCATGCGCTCGACGCTCTCGTCGGTCAGAAAATTCTCAAGACTGCTGTAGCTCTCGCCCCGCTTCACCGCATCGGCGACGGCGTCTGTCACCGCCTCCGTCAGTCTCGCCGCGTCGGCCGCATCCATTCCGGCCAACGCTTCCGCATGCTAATTATAATGGCCTCACGCATGCAAAAACGCCGCCGGGGTCTCCCCCGGCGGCGCTGCGCTTATTCAGTTTTCCTCGCTTGTTCCAAAGGCTTTGTAGCACGCCTGAAGAATTGCTTGAATGGCCTTTTCCAATCTTTCCGGCTGATCGAGAAGATAGTACAAGTCTATCCCGTAATGAATAAGCTGGTTAATGTTCTCGTTCAAATCCGGATTTTGCTGCTTGCTTGAGTTTTCAAAAAGATGATTTGACAAAAGCGCGCCCTGCTCCGGCTCCATACCAAACAGTGCAACAGCAATCAGCGCCATCTCCATTCCCGTCCAACGCCATTCGTGGTATCCCAGGTTCTCCGTAGAAATAGCACCGAGCATACCATAAATCAAAGCCGCCATACATTCCCGCGTCAACGCAGAATAATTCCTGGGGTCCTGTCCGCTGGCTGCAACTATTTTCTGTGCTGCTTTCGGCGCTATTTCGGACATTTTTGCGGCAATTTCTGTTGTTTCTTCCTTTGTCCGCTCTCTTGTAGGGAATTTACTTTCTCCCCTTCTCAAATAGTTATTCTCCATAATACGTTTCCTCCGGTATACTAATAGAATTAGAATAATTTGGGAAGTACATTTTTCGCGGCATTTTGGGGATTTCCGTATCCAGATCTATGCCATACGCCAGCCACTGATTCACCACTGTATACAGGGTATAATTTATGGCGGCCTCACTCAACCCTATTGTCTGTATTCCGCGTTCTATAATTCTTAGATACTCTTTATATGTTGGTCGAGTACCTGCCGCCCGAAATACATCCAGCCCCATCTCATAAGCGCCGTGTATCTGAGCGTGCTGACTCTTGGGATTCCTAATGACATCACCTTCCACCGAAATTGCGATTGCTTTAAGTTTCGGAATCACGCTTTTAAAGGAAGCATTCTGTGCTACATGATGTGACTGCGCTCCCGGAAGGCCCAACTGCTTATTTACGCTGGTATCCTCGCTGTATGGCCCAATAGAAACCTCATACCGATTCCCATTTGAGTATATTGTACCATACTCCTTCGGAAAAACAACCGTTTTTCCGTAATGCTTCACTGGAATTCCATCAAGGTAATCATTAGGCTCTCCCCGTTCAAAACGCTCAATGATTCTGTCACTCCTTGTCGCGCTTTCCCGCCGAGCCTGCCGAACACGCTCGGCGGTGTCGCGGAGTTCGCCGTTCTTGCGGAATTGCTCGGTAAGGGATTCCTTCGCCATGTCCTTGAGCGCCGCCACACGGGAGTCGCCGAGTCGCTTCTCCTTCGATCCGATGTCATCCGCGTCGGTAAGGCCAAGCGTTTCCGCCGCCTCCTCGATCACCGCCTCCGTCATGCGCTCGACGCTCTCGTCGGTCAGAAAATTCTCAAGACTGCTGTAGCTCTCGCCCCGCTTCACCGCGTCGGCTACGGCGCCGGTCACGACTTCCGTCAGTCTCGCCGCGTCGGCCGCATCCATTCCAGCCAACGCCTCCGCGAGCTTTTCTCCCGCCGGAGACTGTTCAAACGTCTCGCTAAACCGCTCCAGATCGCGCTGCGGGAGCTTCTGCCGGAGACTTTCGGAAATGCGGTTGGCAGTCTCTGTCGCGTTGACCGTGGAGGCGGTCTTTCGACCGTCTATATCCTCCCGCAGTGACACGTTATCTTGTGTCATGGCTTCGTCGATACCGACCTCGATGGCCGTCTGCGGCGGAACGCCGCACTGCAGGAGCGTCGCTGCGTTCAGCAGTCCGGCGACGAAGGCGCCGTCGCGGAAAGACTCCAGAGAATCCTTCCAGACCTCCCCCATTGTTCGCGTATCGTAGCCGCCGAGGAGCTTTTGCGCAGCATAGCCGCCCCATTCGGATAAAAACTCCTCAAAGCCCTCGCCGAGCATGCCGCTCACGCTGACAAGAGCGCCCCGGACATACGGGTCGTCCGTCAGTTTTCCGACAATGCCCTCCAGAAATCCGTCAGCTGCGCCGCCTATGCCGAGCTTCCTTCCGGCAAAACTTCCGAAACCGGAGCTGAGAGCCTCCGTGCCGAGCTCTATTGCGCCTGCGGCGGTAGCGAGCTGCATGGCTTTCTCCGGGTCCATGCCGTTGGCGATCGCCTCCTCATACGCGCTGCCGGAGGCGGAGGAAAACGTCAATGAGGCGGAAAGTGCCTTTCCCACTTCTGCCGCCGCGCGCGCCGATCCGTAAGCGCCACCAGCCGCAAAAGCCGCTCCGGCAATATTGGCCCCCGCGGACACCGTGAGCGCCGGGACCATGGCCCCGACGGCACGGTAGAGTTGCCCGTCTCTGCGCACATAGTCGTTGAAGCCTTCCTCGTCCGCCATGCGTGCGGTCTCGGCGTTATATGCCTCGCCCCAGTCCACAGCCTTTCTTGGGACGAAATCGCTCATTTCCTCCCGGTACTTTGCGAGATACTCCCGGTACAGGTCTTCGTAATTGCCTTTGCCGTTGGCGGCATCTCTTACCGCGTCATTCTCCGCCAGCTGCTCGGCGCGGCCTTCCTGCAAACGGTAGGAAAGGTCGTTAGCCGAGTTTCGCAGTGTGTCCACCGTTCCTCCAGCCATATTTCTCCACTGGTATTCCGCGACCTTTCGGTATCCCGCGGCGTCGCTCACGCCGTTTCTTTCCCACTCTGCCTGTACAAGATCATCGACTTCGCCGGTATATCCGCCGCGCAGACCCATGTATTCCGCTGCCGCTTCCTCATCACCGTACAGCTCGCTGTACTGCCTCGCACGCTCCTCCTGCGCTCTTCGCCGCGCCTCTCTCTGCTGCCGCTTTTCCGCCTGCTCGGCAAAGAACTTTTTCTGATACTCCTCGGGACTGCTCACACCGTTCTGCCGCAGAAAGTCCTGTGCAACATCTTCGGGGTCGCCAGTATACGAGCTGACGCCCATGATCTCATTCATATCCGCGAGATTGGCGGCGCCGGTATTCGCATTCCGGAATGGATTTTCCCCCGTTGTCCCGGTCGTTCCGCGGCTTCCCGTTCCTCCGGATGCACCGGAGCTTTGCCCCCTCCTTCCATAATTTCGCAGCCACGGCTGCGATCCGGTATTTTGTACCGGGCGTCCCCGCGTCGGCGGCTTGTAGCTCTGTCTGGCGTTTTGTCCTCGCTGAGGTACGCCTGTGTTGCGCTGTGCCACGGTGCGTCCGGTTTGTCCCTGCGGGACGCTTGCGGTCGGGTTTGCCGCGCCGCGTCCCTGCGTGGGACGCAGCGGCGGTATCGGGTTGGTCTTCGTGTTCGACGGGTAGGTTTCCATCGGCTCAGTTCGTCGGCTCATATCCGCTTCTCCTTCGCATGAATTTAAAGCACATTTCGTGTTCTATGTTCATATGGTAGCAGAAAAGCACGGTTCGTGAGCGGCAATCTTTCCGTCGGATTTCACGAATCATATAGCCATTGATGCCGCAGGCGTTTCCGGATTTCAAAATCATTCGAATAACATTTCGGCCTCGAATTTTGCACACGTTCCGTGATATTCACAAGCATAAAAAAACTGCCGGGACCGTAACGGTCCCGGCAGCTTTGCGGATATGAAATTATCGGGGAGAATTACTCGACAACAACGATGCCGAGCTTCTTCGCGGCTTCCTGCGCCTTCTCGAGAGAGGGCGTGGCGTTGCGCAGTACGAGACGGCCGCCGCCGCGGTTGAGCGTATCGACCATAACGCTGTTGCCCTTATCGGTGACGAGAGTGACCTTCTGGATCTGGTACTCTTCACCGCGGACGATGTTCACCTTGACGCCGTCGGCCTTGACGCGCTCCACGGCGACCTCGTAGGTCTTATAGTCGGAGGTGGAGCAGCCGTACACCGCGCCCATGAGCACGCCGGGCACGTTGATCGTGCGGCGGGCAAAGAGCTCCGGATACAGCTCGATGGTGATCTCGGTGACCTTCTCGCCCTTATTGAGAAGCTCGTGGGCGATGCGGCCGCAGTTCGTCGGGCTGCCGACAGCCTGAGAGGAACCGCCGACAACGGCGTCGCCGAGCGTCTTGATGATGGGGGCGGAGCCGTCCGCCATCTTCTTGGCGATCTCCTTGGCCTTTTCGAGCGTCTCTTCAATGCGCTTCTTGTCGGCCTTGTGGACTTCCTCGGAAACGAGGGATTCGACCTCAGCGGTGCGCTGGAAGAAGGGCTCCATGTACTCCACAACGGTGGGCACGATGTGGTGCGCGCTCTCCTTGTGAACGAGAGACGCCATAGCGAACATGACGTCGAACGGGACGTTGACGGTCATCTCCACGGTCGTGCAGAGACGGCCGGCGTACATGCCGCCGAGGATCGCGCCGCCGACGTGGGCGGTGCAGAGCGCCGGAACGAGCACGCGCGGCGTGCAGGGAACGCCGATCGTCGGGGACATAGCGAGGACCATGGCCTTTTCCATCTGCTCGGGCGTGCCGTTCTTCAGATGAACGGTCGCGGCGGCGATAGCGGCGCTGCCCGCGCCGTAGCCTTCCAGATTGCAGCCGGTGGTGACCTTCGCCACGCGGAACAGGCTGCCGACCTTGAGCATGAGGCAGGCGACCTCGGCGAGAGTGGTCTCGTCGGTGCCGACGTCCATCAGCGCGCGCAGGAAGCCGGTGTAGGGGCAGGGGTCGCCCGTGCCGGCGCACGGACGCACGCCGATGCAGTGGTTGCCGACTTCGGCGGCCACGGTGTACATGAGCGCCTTGTCAAGCAGCACATCCGCAAAGATGGTGCCGGGGCCCATTTCCTTGAGCTGGGTGGGAACGGTGCCGAGCAGGAAGCTGTTTCCGCCGGAAACGCCGATCTCCACAGCCTTGAGGTTGTGCGCATACTCTTCCATGACGGCCTTGAGCACGCCTTCGCGGTCAAGACCGGTGCGCAGCTCGCTCTCCGTGAGGACAACATCCACCACGCGCACGCCGTATTCTTTTGCGAGGGCGATCGTCTCGCCCATCGTCAGCGGAAGCTTTTCCGCAACTACGCTTTTCAGATCTGCCATCTTTTTCTCTCCCGTCTGCGCTCAGCGGCCGGTGGAGGAGGCGTAGGTGTGCTCGATGTCGCGGATCTTCTGCAGACCCATCAGCTCGTTGAACTGGGCAAACGGAACCATCTTGTCAAGCTGGGTGATGGTGGTGCCGTCGCGCTTCAGGCCTTCCCACAGGTCGATCATGGCCTTGGTGGTGACGTAGGTGGAGGCGGTGGGGTAGATAACGAGGTTGTAGCCGAAGCTCTCGAGCTCGTCGTTCTTGAAGATCGGGGTGCGGCCGCCCTCGACCATGTTGGCGAGCGTCAGACCGGGGATCTCCTTGTTGATGAGCATCATCTCTTCCTTGGACTCGGGGGACTCGATGAAGATGATGTCCGCGCCGGCTTCCTTGTAAGCAAGGCCGCGCTTGATGGCCTCTTCGATGCCGTAAACGGTACGGGCGTCGGTACGGGCCATGATCATCATGTCGCCCTGACGGGCATCAACGGCGGCCTTGACCTTGCCGACCATCTCTTCCATGGGAACGACCTGACGGCCGGTCATGTGGCCGCACTTTTTGGGCATGACCTGGTCCTCGAGCTGAATGACGGCGACGCCGGCCTTCTCATACTCGCGGATGGTGCGCTGCACGTTGACGGCGTTGCCGAAGCCGGTGTCGGCGTCGGCGACGACGAGGGCGTTGCCGGCAGCTTCCACAGTGTTGGAAGCGCGCATGACCATTTCGCTCATGGTCATCAGGCCGACGTCGGGCTGGCCGAGGTGGGAGGCGCTCTGGCCGTAGCCGGTCATGTACACGGCGTCGAAGCCGAGGTAAGAAATGATCTTCGCGGTGAGAGCGTCGTGGCAGCCGGGGGCGACGACGAGCTTTTTCTCTTCAAAGAGCTTGCGCATTTTCTGTCCGTTGGTCATGGGAATCAGTCTCCTTAATAAGTATAAGTATTTGAGTGGTTTATTTCTTTATCACATGCTCTTTCATGTACGAAAGAACTTCTTCGGGGAAGTGCTGCGCCAGAACGCCCATGGCGTAGAGGATATAGTCCTCGTCGAACCAGATGTCCGGGTCGTTGAGCGGCAGCAGCGAGATGCCGGGGTTATCGAACGTGCGGCGCACGATGTTCTCGCGCTCCTCGCCGTGGCAGTGGAGGAAGATACCGCCCACGCACAGCACCTGGCGCACGTTGCGAAGATCGCGCCCCATCGGAGCGCCGGCCATGATGCCCATGACGGGATCGGCCTCCTTCGCGTAATATCCGGCGTGACGGCGGATGGCAACGTCCGCGGCGCACGCGGCAAGCGCGCGGTCGAGACAGGCCTCCTTCTCGTCGGCGGGAATGTGATCGTTGTGCGCTTCGAGCAGATCGACATAGTTTTCCACATCCTCCGGCGTCAGACCGTAATCGTGGTCCATGGCGCGGAGAACGGCCTTGTCGCCCACGGCCTCGGGAATGCCGGTCGCGCTCACGCGCAGACCGAGATTGCCCTCGACGGTGCGGTAGGAAAACTGCTTTTCGTTGCTCACAACAAGTCCGCGCTCTTCGATGTTCATGTCGATGAGCTCAGGCAGGGCGGAATGGATGTCGGTCGTAGCGCCGCCGATATCCACGAGGATCACGCCGCCGACGCCCTCCTGCTCGTAGCTGCCCTTGGCAAGCAGCTCGCTCGCAAGGAGCACGGCGCCCGGCGTCGGGATGACGGTCTGATCCGCGAGCGAATCACGGAATTCCTGCAAGCCCTTCGCATGGGTGATCTGGTTGATGAACTGCTCGTGGATGGCGATGCGCGCGGGCTTCACGTTCAGCTCGTGGATCGTCGGCAGGATGTTCGGCACGCGGATGCAGTCAATGCCCGCGGCGCGGAATTTCTCCGCCGCCTCACGCTGGGCGAACTTGTTGCAGCCGAGAATGACCGTGCCTTCGCCGTGCACCTTGCAGATGATGTCCGCGTTTTCGAGCACGTTGGCCATGTCGCCGCCGTCCGTACCGCCGGAGAGCAGGATGATGTCGGGCTTGATCTCGCGCAGCACTTCCTCGCGGAACTCGGGCGGCTCGTCCGCGGAGACGACCTCCATGACACGCGCACCGGCGGTCATGGCAACTTCCTTCGCGGCCTTCGCGGTCACGCGGGGCATGTACCCCATGGCGACCATGCGCAGTCCGCCCGCGGCGCTGCACGAGCTGAACCGGACCATATCGGGCGCGAATTCCACGCCCTTGGCGCGGATCTCCGCCTCGGCGCCGCGCGCGCCGTCGCTGATGTTCTCAAGCGTCGTCGGGTGCTGGCCGCGGGCAAGGAACGTCAGTTTACCGTCCGCAAGGGCAAAGGCCGCGCCCTTCGTATAGGTGCTGCCGACATCATAAACAAGAATGTTTGCTTTCATCGCTTCGACTCCTTAACCGCCATCCGGGAGACCCGGATGGCGGACATGGGTGCTCTTACTTCTTGCGGGGGTCCTTGCTCTTCTCGAGCAGGGCGTAGCCCTCCATAAGACGGCGGGCGGTACGCTCGATGGCGGCCTTCTTCACGGTGAGATCGGGCGTGACCTCGGAGTAGCAGTTGATGACGCCGGCGGGGTGGCCGATGCGCACGAGCTCTTCCGGGTTCTCCTTGCCGATGACCTGGTTGACGATGGTGCCGGGGATCTTCGCGGCGACGCCGGTGCAGACCGTGGCGGTGCCGGCATAGGTCTTATGCAGCACCTGCATGAACATCAGGCGGGAGACGAGATCGACCTCTTCCTTCTTGATGGTCTTCTTCTCGGGGGGATAGTAGTAATCCTGCGCCTCGGTGATGAAAGCGACCATCGGGAACGCCGGGGAGTTCTTGGTGGCGTCGGCGAGATCCTTCGCCATGCCGCACTTGACGCACGCGATGCCGCGGATCTCTTCGAGATACTTGAGCAGTTCCTTGTTGCCGTCGATCTCGACCTGATCCTCGGTGCCCTTCATACCGACGCTCTCGGCGCGCACGAAGATGACGGGGTTGGCGCAGTCAACGATGGAAGCCTCGATGGGGCCGCGGCTCGTCTCGATGACGTCCACGGGGTTGCCGGTCGGCAGGAGCTTGCCGGTGGCGGCGCCGGCGGTGCCGGACATATCCATCTGGATGAGAGCGCCGGTGCCGGGCACGCCCGCGATGGCGACGTCGCCGGTGACCTTCGCCTTGCCGTCCTCGACGAGGACGTAGGACTTCATGACCTTCTGGGTGTTGACCTGCCAGATGGTGACCTCGTTGAGACCCTCGTGGCACTTCACGATGGACTCGTCGATCGCAAACGGAGCAACGCCGGAGGAGATGTTGCCGCAGTTGCCGTTCCAGTCAACGACGGCGTCGGTGATGGAGACCTGGGCGAACGTGTAGTCCACGTCGCAGCCGGGCTGCTTGCTCGGGCCGATGACGGCGAGCTTGCTCGTCAGGGGATCGGCGCCGGCCAGACCGTTGATCTGGCGCTTGTCGGGGGAACCGAAGATCTGCAGGATCATGGCGTCACGCTCGGGGCCGGGCGCGGGCAGATCGTTTTCCTTGAGGAAAATGCCCTTGCTGGTACCGGCGCGCATGATAACGCAGGGAATTCTGTACTGGTCCATGGTGTTCTCTTTCCTTCCTGAATTACTTGTTTTCTTCTTTCTCAGCGAGTTCTTTCTCTTTTGCCTCGATGAGTTCGGTGATCTTGGTCACGCACTGCTCGGGCGTGGACTCGGGGCCGAAGAACGCATCGACGCCCATAAAGCCGGTGCCCTCTTCCGCGATCTTCTTCTCGTAGTAGGCGTGCTCTTCTTCCTTCTCGGCGATACGCCCGCCGGCCCAGACGACGACCTTGTCGCGCATTCCGAGCTCTTCGAGACGCTTGCCGACACGCGGGAACAGCGTCACGCCGAGGCCGAGCAGGTTGCTCACGCCGATGGCGTTTGCCTTCGCCTCCGCCGCGACTTCGGCCACGGTCTCGGGCAGGTTCATGCCGCGCAGGAAGATGATCTCATAACCGGCGTCCTGGAACGCCTCGCGGATGGTGTTGATGCCGTTGACGTGCGCGTCGGCGCCGACGGTCGCGAGGACGATCTTCTCCTTGCGTGTAGGCGGCTTCTCGATGTGCACGACAACGTGCTCCTTGGTGATCGGGCAGCGGGAAGGATCGACGCCCAGCGGGGTGTAGCCTTCGACGTAGCGGGTGATGCCGTCGGGGTCGCGGTTCGTCTTGACGAAGCGCTTGAGATCCCAGCCGCCGGCGCGCGGGGTGTCCATCTTGCCGGACTTGCCGCCGTCAACGATGAGGTCGATGAGCTCTTCGTCCGTCCACTGCTTCCAGAATTCCTCGGTCAGGCAGCCCTGGTGCAGGCTGTGCGCGGGGAGCTTGAGAACGGCTTCGAGAACGGCGAACGCCTCGTCCATCATCATGTTCTCGTATTCGTCGATCTTCGGAGACTCAATGCCGGGGTTGTAGGTGTGCTGGAATACATCGATCGTAGCCCAGCAGGCCTGGCCCATGGAGTCACCGGTCGGGATGCCGACGCTCTCGGCCGCCTTCGGGCGGTAGAAGTTGGCGCCGCCGAGCTTGGCGGAGATGGCCATGCGGGCGAAGTGCGCCTGCTCCGCGATCAGGTTCGCGGGCGGATGCTGGAACGTTTCGGGGACAACGATCAGGCTCTTGGAGAGCATGTTGTGGCGGAACGCGCGCATGATGGCGAGGTCGCGGTACAGGTTGTTGCCGCCGACGTTCATCTGGATGCCGGAGAGCTCCCAGGGGAGGCCGGCGTGGGTGGCAATACCCTCGGAGAGAAGGCACATCGCGATGGCCATGCCGTCGGTGCCGCCGATGTTGTTGATGTGCTTGTGGGTGTCGAGCTGCGCGAAGATCTTGTTCTCGGCGCAGACGATGCAGGACTTGTAACCGTTGACGACCTTCGTGCGGAAGTCGTGGATGCCGCGGCCGCCGAAGTGGACGTGGATGACAGGGCCGATGTCGGTGCCGTCAAAGCCGGCGATAAAGCCGTTGAGGATGTTGATGTGTGCGGTGTCGCCGGTGGCGTTGATACGCACGGGGTGCTTCGCGCCGCCGCCCATCTGGATGAACTCGCGCTCGCCCTTCGGGGTGATGCCGCCCTTGCCGCGGGACTGCTCGATGAGCTCGCGGCCCTTGAGCGGGTCGATGTGGCGAGTCGCCTCGGAGTGGACGAACTGGAACACGGTCTGGCCGAACTTTTCGGCGTACTTGTAAATGTCGTTGGATTCCTTCCAGGTCTCTTCGGCGCTGTTGCGGCCGAGGATCGGGTTCAGGCAGGGCATGCCGGTCTCGACGGCCTTCTGGCCGAGCTCGTAGATGCGGTAGCCGCTGCGGACGACACCGGCGACCTCGCGGGGGTACGGCGCGGGCAGACCGACGACCTCGCCGTTCTCGTCAAGATCGGGCATCTCAACGCCGAACGCATCAGCATAAGCGCGGATGGTCTCGATATCGTCCTTAATAATTTGTTTTGTTCTTGCCTGAGGGTCTTTCATAGCCATAGCTCTTCTCCTCTGTATATTCCTTATTTGATTCTTTCAAACCGGTTTATTCGGTGATGCCGAGCTCGGCGCGTACACGGGGAATCAGTCCGCCGTATTCGAGCGTTTTGAGCACGTTCTCCGAAAGAGGGTTGGCCTCGATGACGCCGCAGGGCGCGGTGATCGTGCCTTTTTCGAGATCGACCTCAATGATCTCGCCGGTGTGGAGCTTCTTCACGGCGTCGGCAACGAACACCGGCATTCCGATGTTGATGCAGTTACGGCGGAAGATGCGGGCGAAGCCCTGCGCCACGACGAGGGCGACCTGCGCCTGCTTGAGGGCGATGGGGGCCTGCTCGCGGGAGGAGCCGCAGCCGAAGTTGCGTCCGGCTACGAGAATGCAGCCGGGCTCGCGGTTGAGCTTGAAGTCCTCCGTCGGGAGGCCGGCCATGGCGTACTTGCCGATCTCCTCGTAGGGCTCGCTCATCGCGTAGCCGGGGAGGATCTGGTCGGTATCGACATCGTCGCCGAGAATGATAACTTTACCTCTGATCTTTTCCATTTGTGCTTACACCTCCGGAACGGTGATGACGCCCGTGAGGGCGGTGGCCGCCGCGGTAGCCGGGCTCGCCAGATAGATCTGGCCGACCTTGCTGCCCATACGGCCGGGGAAGTTGCGGTTCGTCGTGGAAACGCACACGTCGCGCGGGGTGATAAGTCCCTCGTGCGCGCCGAAGCAGGAACCGCAGCCGGGGTTGAGAATGGTGGCGCCGGCGTCGCGGATGATCTTTGTCCAGCCGCGCTCTTCCATCTGGCCGAGGATCTCGCGGGAGGCGGGAACGATGAGCACGTTGACGTCGGGGCTGACCTTCTTGCCTTTAAATGCCTTGGCGACCTGCTCCATGTCGTTCAGACGGCCGTTGGTGCAGCTGCCGACGACGACCTGCGTGACCTTGATGCCGGCCTTCTCGCGCACCGGAACAACGTTCGCGGGGCTGAAGGGGCAGGAGATCTGCGGTTCAAGCGTGGAAAGATCGATCTCATAGGTCTCGAAGCAGTCGGATTCCTTCTCTTCAGTGCCGAAGATGGTGATCATGCTGCCGATCTCGATACCCATGTTGCAGACGGTCATGCGCTCGGCGATGGAGAGATCGTCGATGCCGGGGCCGGTAAGAAGAAGGCCGCGGTCCACGAGATAGTCGGAGCCGAACTTGCTGCCGAGATACAGGATGAGATCCTTGCCGAAAACGTTGGAGGGGCGCTTGCCGGTGAGATATATCTGCACAACCTGGGGCACCTCAAGATCGAGCGTGCCGGTCGCCATGGCCGCGGCCAGCTCCGTGGAGCCGACACCGATGCCGATCTGACCGTAACCGCCGCAGGTGCCGGTGTGGGAGTCAGCAATACAAACGATATCGCCGGGATTCTGCTTATGCTTTTCATACATCAGCTGGTGGATAACGCCTTCACCGCGCTGATACAGGGGAACGCCGAATTCCTTGGAGAAGTCGTCCATCGCCCAAACGTTGGCGCGGGCCTTCTCCGTGGCGGCGGGGTATACATGGTCAACGATCAGCGCCACGCGGCTGGGATCGAAGACCTTCTTCACGCCGATCTCGCGGAACATGCGGATGGCGATGGGAGCCGTCACGTCGTGCGCGGCGACAAAGCTCACCTTGCAGGTGAGATCCTGGCCGGGGGCGACATGTTCCTTGCCAGCCGCTTTTGCCAGATACTTTTCAATAAGGTTCATTTACAATGTCCTCCAGGCCTTTTCTCCCGCAGATGATTCTGCGGTCATGCTCTTGAAAATAGCCCCCTTGTTGCCAAGGGGGCTATTGTTAAACGCGGGGAAGAATTAGTGCATGCCGTCCTCGCACTTGGCTTCGGACTTCTGCAGACCGCCGATACGGCCAACGCCGTTGACGAGAGCATGCGGACGGCCGGCGTCAGCCAGAACGACCGCCATGACGATCTCATCGCTCTTCGGGGCATCGGGAATACGGACCGCGAAGGAGCCGTAGTGGGTGCGCACGAAGGCAGCATCTTTGAAGTGCAGGGAGATGTCCAGCTCGGAGCCGGCAGGGCCGACCTTCTCGTTGGAAGGAATGATGGACTTGCCGCCGCCGATAGCAGCGCGGATGGTCTTGCCGGACTTCGGGTGCAGCATAGCGGAGGAGTGCTCCAGCTCGCCGTCGAGACCGACGATGCAGCCCTTGCCGTAGGTTTCAACGTTCTCGGCGCCGAGGAGCTCGGCACCCTTCTTGGTGAGCAGATCGCCCAGGTACTCGCCGTACTCGGTCAGCTCAGACAGGTCTTCGACCCACTGGCCGGCGTACGGATTCTTGATAACGGCAGCCACGGACACCGTCTTGATGGACTTGCGGCCGGAGTTGGTCTCCACGGGCTTCTCAGCGCCGCCCTCGTAGAACACTTCTTCGAGGTTGGTAACGATCTTGCGAATCTTAGGCTCTTTCATTGGTATATCCTCCTATTAAAATTAATAGCTAAATGAGTTGGGCTTCTGTGCGAGCAAGGCTCAGCAGGGCTTTCTCGACGCAGGAGGAGTGTTGCTGGACTTCTTGACGTTGATCTTGCCGTCAATGATGACATAGGACAGGCCCGGAATATCGCCGGCGGCGAAAGCTTCCATGGCGTCCTTGCCGACGGAACCCATCGGGGTATCCATGATCAGCAGGTCGGCTTCCTTACCCGGGGCGATGACGCCGCGGTTGAGCTTCGTGTAGACCTTCGCCGGGTTGCCGGTCGCCATGGCGACGCAGACTTCGGGGGCGATGTCGGTCATGGAAGCGGCGAAGCTGATGTTGCGCATGATGCCCAGAGGAATGATGCCCGTGCCGGACGGAGCGTCGTTGCCGAAGATCACGCGGCCGAGCTGGCCCTTTTCGGCAGCGCGGTTGAGGACGTACTGAGCGGTCTTCGGGTTGCCGCACTGCACGATCTCCATCGCGAACGGGGTCTCGTCCATGATGCGGTCAACTTCGTGCAGAGGAATGGAGGTCGGGCCGCCATTGATGTGGGAAACAACGTCGGGCTTCGTCTTGATGACGTCGTCCGCGGTAACGGTGGAGGAGCCGGGGATGGAAGTACCGCCGGTGTGCATCTGCACCTTGAAGCCGTGCTTGTGAGCCCACTCGACCATGGGAGCCGCAGTCTCGGGGTTGTTGACGGTGCCGAGGCCGATCTCACCGACGACCCAGACGCCTTCCTTGGCGAGGTCTTCGAAGTCCTTCTCGACCAGACCCTTCTCGAGGATCAGTCCGCCGCCTTCGACCTTCACGCCGGAAACGCCCTTGGCAAAGCACTTGTGGCCGACAATGGCCTGCGCCTTGGTGTAGACGGGGTCGCCCTTCGGATGGCCGGGGATATGGCATTCGCCGGCAGAGATCATAGTGGTCACGCCGCCGTTTTTCGCACTCTCAATGAAGCCAAAGGTCTTCTGACGGGTGCCGTAGCCGTCCGCCGTGGAGACATGCACATGCGTGTCCCAAAGACCCGGGGTGACGGTGGTGCCGTTGGCATCGACGACGGTCGCGTCGCCGACGTTGGCGAGGAGTTCTTCGCCGCCGATCGCCTCGATGAGGTTCTCGTTGATGACGATGACGCTGCCCTCAAGAACGGGGTGGTCAATGTCACCGGAAACGATCTTACCGATGTTCTTAATTACCAGAGTAGCCATGGTAAACTCCCTTCTGCTGCTGCGCGCAGCAAATAAATTGTGTGTTTGCCCAACTCCCCCGGCGTTGCGCAGTTCTGCGCCGGGAGCGTTTTGCCAGAGTACACGCGGACATTCCGCCGCCATCCGCACATCCGGGATATGGCAACAGCCCTGTCCAAGGGGTTTTTCTGTCGCGGCAGGGGTTTGCCCGGAAGGACGGACGCCCTTACCGTGCAGAAAACCCCTGGTTCCCCGGTCAAACTGTGGCTGGGGAGCCGACTTTTGCTTTCCCTAAGATTATCCGCTCAATTCCCGGCGCACAAGGCGCCGGGAACCGGCGAATATTGAATAACTCAACGCCTTTTTTAAAAATCCGCGCACGAGCTGTGCTTACCTCGGAGCTGCAGCTTGCCCCGGGAGTAAGTAGAGTTTTGTGCCTGTTAGGATTACAGATCGAGAGCGTAGTCGCCTTCCTTGATGAGGCCCTTCTTGCGCATGAGCTCGCTGACGAGCCAGCTGACAAGAGCGGGGATCACGAAGGAGCAGACGACGAGGCCGATCCAGTTCAGAGCCGGGCTGGCCGTAGCGGCGGCGAAGTCAACGCCGAGAGCAGCGTTCTCTTCGCACATGGGGGCCGCCCAACCGGTGATGAGGCCGATCTGGCCGCAGAGGCCGGAGGTGCCCATGCCGGAGTTGATGGCAGCGCCGTTCATCTGGAGCTTGAACAGGCAGGTGGCGAGCGGGCCGTTCACGATGGAAGCGACCACGGGGGGCAGCCAGAGGATGGGTTTCTTGACCAGGTTGGGAACCTGGAGCATGGAGGTGCCGAGGCCCTGAGAAAGGAGACCCTGCACGCCGTTCTCACGGTAGGACGCAACAGCGAAGCCGACCATGTGAGCAGAGCAGCCAGCAACGCAGGCGCCGCCGGCGAGACCGACCAGACCAAGACCGGCGCAGATAGCGGCGGAGGAGATGGGGAGGGTCAGGATGATGCCCATAAGAGCGGAGACGAGGATGCCCATCCAGAAGGGCTGGAGAGCGGTCGCCTTCATGACGAGGTCGCCGAGAAGGACGGCGCCCTTGCCGATCGGGGGAGCGATCAGGAAAGCGAACAGAACGCCGACAACGATCGTAACGAACGGGGTCACGATGATGTCGATCGGGGTGCGCTTCGAGACCAGCTTGCCGAAGAACACGGCAATGACGACGACGAAGAACACGGCGAGAGGTCCGCCCTGCGCGCCGAGGGCGTTGGCAGCGAAGCCAACGGCCAGCGTGGAGTACATGACGAACGGGGGAGCCTTCATGCTGTACGCGATAGCAGCGGCCATAGCGGCGCCCTGCACGGCGTAAGCAGCGGTCTTGGAAGCGATCAGCAGGTTAGCGCCCGCGAGAGCTTCGGAACCCCAGGGGTTGACGACGATGTCCTTCAGCAGGGGAACGTACATGCCGATCGTGTTGATGATGCAGCCGATCAGCAGAGACGCGAACAGACCGTGAGCCATGCCGCCCAGGCCGTCGATGAAAATGCGCTTCGTGGAGAACTCAATGTTCTGCTCTTTGCAGTACTTAGCCCATCCCTTAAGCTCGGTGTTGTTGTTTGCCATTAATTAAAGTGCCTCCCTTAATTTAATGTTGATTGCAACATTCGTTGAGCGTTTACTTGTGTGTGGTTTCGGGCAGCTGCGAATTGCCCGAAGAGGGACGTGCGCGGTTCCTTATTGCTTGGTAAGCTGGCCGCGCCGCGTACGACGCGGCCGATGAGTTATTGTTAAAAAGTACCTTAGGGGTGTACTTTCAACCTTAGTTGGCGGCAGCCTCCGCTGCCTGCTTGTCCTTCCATGCCTTCACAATGTCGGCGGCGAGGACGGGGGTGTGGTGGAACTTGACGCCGAGCGCGTTGCCGATGGCGGCCATTGTCGCGGGGATGCTCGGGATGAGCGCCGGCTCACCGATGCCTTTGGCGCCGAACGGTCCGGCCTCACCCTCGCTGGAAACAACGATCGGGTATACCTCGGGAACGTCCATGCTCGTGCCGATGATGTACTTGCTGAGGGAGGGGTTCTTGATAGCGCAGGTCTTGGGATCGGTCTCGATCTTTTCGCTGACAACGAAGCCGGTGCCCATCGCCGTGCCGCCCTCGATCTGGCCCTCGCACATCTTCACGCCGACCGGCGTGCCGACGTCGTGCGCGGAAACGCACTTGAGAAGCTGAACCTCGCCCGTGTCGGTATCGACCTCGACCTCGATGATGCAGGTGGCATAGGAATAGACCTCATACGGAACGCCGGACATGTCGGCCGGATTCAGATAGGTGGTCTTCGGGTTGTAGTAGCCCGCGCCGACGGCCAGACGGCCGTTTTTGCCCATCGCGCCCATCAGCTCGGGATAGGTCATCTTCTTGGATGCATCCTTGGAGCTGTAGATCTCGCGGTGGCGGAAGATCAGCTCTTCCTGCGGGACGTTCAGAAACTCGGAAGCGGTGCGCTTGAGCTCGCCCATCGCGTTCGTGCAGGCATTCTTCACGGCGTTGCCGGTGATGAACGTCTGGCGGGAGGCGGATGTCGCGCCGCCTTCGGGGGCGATCTGGGTATCCGCCCAGGTCACGTGGATGTTTTCAAACTCAAGACCGAGCGTTTCAGCGGCGATCGCCGCGGCGACGGTCGCGACGCCCTGGCCGATGTCGGCCGCGCCGATGGTGACGTTAACGCTGGTGTCGGGCAGAACTTCGCAGAACGCGGCAGCCGGGTTCGGAAGACCGGTGTTGCCGATGCCGTAAAACATGCTGCCGACGCCTGTTCCTCTTAATTTCATATCTGCGGCCTCCAATCCGGGTCGAGACGCTCGAGAGCGTCCGGCATGACTTCCTCGGCCTTTTTGATCGCCTCGGCAAGCGTATCCTGATAGCCGACGCTCTCGGTGAGGGTCTGGCCGGTCGGGATCGTCGTGCCGACGTGGTGGCCGTTGATACGGCGGATCTCCAGCGGGCTCATATGCAGAGCCTCAGCCAGAGCGTCCATCTGCCCCTCGTGGACAACGGCGGCCTGCGGCACGCCGAAGCCGCGGAAAGCACCGCACATCGGGTTGTTGGTGTAAGCAAATACAGCGTCCAGACGGACGTTCGGGCAGTCGTAGGGGCCGACGGCGTGGACCGGGAAACGGCCGATAACGGCGGGGCCGTAAGAGCCGTAAGCACCGGCGTCGCACGTGAGCTCATACTGCGCGGCAACAAGCTTGCCGTCCTTCGTCGCGCCGGTCTTGACGTGGGTCGTGATCGGGTGGCGCTTGGAGGAGACCATCGTAGACTCCACGCGGGAGCGGACGATCTTCACGGGGCGCTTGGTGTAATGCGCGAGCAGCGCGCAGTGCAGCTGCACGCCGATGTCGAGCTTGCCGCCGAAGCCGCCGCCCGTGGTGGGCTGGATGCAGCGGACATGGTTCTGCGGAACGCCGAGCATGGCGGCCACTTCGTTGCGGTCGTAGTGGGCGTTCTGCGTGGAGGCGATGACCGTCATGATGCCCTTCTCGTCATAGTAGGCGATGCCGGCATCCGGCTCGATGAACATGTGGGAGAGGACGTGGGTGGAGTAGGTGTTCTCGACGATAACATCGCACTTGCTCCAGGCTTCGTCCACATTGCCGAACTCCATGTGCTTCTTGGCATGGACGTTCGTCGTGCCGTGGACGCAGATCGCGCCCTCCGCCATCGCGCTCTCGTAGGAGTTGATGACGGGCAGCTCTTCGTATTCGACCTCGATGAGCTGCATGGCTTCCTGTACGATCTCCGGGGTCTCCGCCGCGACAACGGCGATGGCGTCGCCGTAGCGGCGCACCTTGTCGTCCACAAGGCAGGGCTCGTCTTTGACGATGATGCCGAAGCGGTTCTTGCCGGGGATGGCGGTATGGTCGAGAACAGCGGCGACGCCGGGCAGCGCGCGGGCCTTCTCGAGATTCAGCTTTTTGATGTAAGCGTGGGGAACGGTGCTGCGGAACACGCCGCCGTAGAGCATGTCGGGCATGTAATAGTCCGCGGCAAACTTCGCGCGGCCGAGCACCTTGTCGAGCGAGTCGACCTTGATATGGTCACGGCCGAGGATAGCTACGTCTCTCATGCTTCGGCCTCCTCTCCGCGCATTCTGGCAGCGGCCAGAAGCACAGCGTCATTGATCTTGGCATAGCCGGTGCAGCGGCAGAGGTTGCCGCTGATGGCGAGCTTGACCTCGTCGCGCGTCGGGTTGGGGTTCTTCTTGAGAAAAGCCTCGGCGGTGAGGATCATGCCGGGGATGCAGAAGCCGCACTGCACGGCGCCGGCGTCCATGAACGCCTGCTGCACCACGTCGGGCTGGCCGTCCTTGCTGACGCCCTCGAGCGTGATGATGTCCGCGCCGTCGGCCTGTCCGGCCAGAATGCAGCAGCTCGTCACGGGCTCGCCGTTGTAGATCACGGTGCAGGCGCCGCACTCGCCTTCGCTGCAGCCTTCCTTGACGCTCGTGAGGCCAAGGTTGTTGCGCAGCACGTCGATCAGGCGCTGGTTCGGCTCGACCTCGACGGTCACCGGCTCGTGGTTAACGGTGAAATGAATGGTGATCTTTTTCAAAATCCCTGCACCTCCTCGATATTCAGTTTGCGGAGCACATCGGCGAACAGGTGCTTGTACACACCCTGGATGCTCTCCTTTTTGTAGAACACAGAGGGACGGGACTTATTCGCTTCGTAAACCTGATCGTGCATGATCGGCAGGCACCCGAGCATGGTCTCCCAGCTGAGCTTCTTGCCGACGAGATACTCCTCGCAGCTCTTGTAGCGCTGCGGATAACGCGCCATGGCGCCCGCCCGCATGGAGCAGTAGGTGCAAACGCCGTTATCATCGACCGTCACGACCATGCCGCCGCCGATGACGCTGATGGCGAGCGCGCGGCGCTTGCCCAGCTTATAAAACGCGGTAGCGGTGTGCTTCGTATCGGGCAGCGGGAACGAGACCTCGGTCATGAGCTCGTCCGGCTGCAGGATGTTGCGCTTGCGGTCGGGAGAGGAAAGGAACTCGTTGATGTTGATCGTGCGCTCGCCGCGGACGCTCTTGATGGTAACGTCGGCGTTGAGCGTGACGCACGCGGCCAGACCGTCGCCCGCCACGGAAGACTGGCAGATGTTGCCGCCGAGCGTGCCGAGGTTGCGGATCTGGGGCGAGCCCACCTGACGGCAGGCGTCGTAGAGAATGTGGACATTCTCGCGGATAATGTCGTTGGCCGCTACCTCTGCATGAGAAGTAAGAGCACCAATCCGGACGATGCCGTTCTCGACCTTGATGTAATCAAGCTCCTTGAGCTTCTTCAAGTCGATAACGACAGCCGGCTGTGCCTTCCACTCGTTGAGCTCCAGCGTAAGGTCGGTGCCGCCGGCGATGCAGGCGACGCTGTCCTTATACTGGTCCAGCAGAGTGAGCGCCTCGACCACAGTAGTAGGTGCGTAGAAATCAAATGGTCTCATGCGCGGTTTTCCCCCTTCTAAATGTGCTGCTTTTGCTGCTTTTTCTCCGCCGGAGCGGGCGGCAGTGCCGCCCGTCCCGGTTAGAATACTTTATTTTGATTTTACTCCAGTTCGCCGCGGATTTCAACACCCATCAGCTTTTCCCAGAGCTTGATGACGGCGGACATATCTTCCATGCCGTAGCCGGCGGCGCGGGCCTGCTCGTAAACGGCGGTGCAGGTGGCGCTCATCGGGATGGGCATCTTGACGCCGCGGGCGGCTTCCTGCGCGAGGGTCAGGTCCTTGTACTGCACGTCCATCGCGAAGCCCGGCTCGAACTTGTCGGGCATGATGAACTTCTTCATCTTCGCATCGACAACGTAGCTGTTGCCGGAGGAGGTGGAGATAACGTCGTACATGGTCTTGTTGTCCAGACCGAGCTTCGCGCCGAGCACGAGAGCTTCGGCGAGAGAGGCCATGTTCGCGCCGAGAAGCATGTTGTTGACGATCTTCATCGCGTCGCCCATGCCGGTGCCGCCGATGCGCATGATGCGCTTGCCGATGGCTTCGAGAACGGGCTTGGCCTTCTCAAAGGTCTCCTCGTCCGCGCCGCACATAATGGTCAGCGTGCCCTTCTGCGCGCCGATGGTGCCGCCGGAAACCGGAGCGTCCATGTACTTCACGCCGTGCTCGGCGGCGATCTTCGCCATCTTCTGGGTGGTGCCGGGAGCGACGGAGGACATGTCAACGATGATGGTGCCGGGCTTGCAGTGGGCGAGAACGCCCTTGGGGCCGCACATAACGGCCTCAACGATCGCGCCGTTGGGGAGCATGGTGAAGCCGATGTCCATGTTGGCGGCGACTTCGAGGTTGTCCTTGCAGCCGATGGCGCCTTCGGCGACCTTCTGCTCGACGAGAGCAGGAACAAGGTCGCTCACGTAGGTCTCAAAACCAGCTTTGATAACGTTGCTGCACATATGGCCGCCCATACGGCCCAGCCCGATAAAACCGACTTTCATTGGAAAAGATCTCCTTTAAAATATTTGCAAGTTATTGTTGCCGAATGTTATTGCGCGCTGCGCTCGAACGTGAGACGCTCGCCCTGGATATCCGCGTATACGCGGACGAGATTGCCATTTTTCCACTGGCGCTCCGTCTCCTCGTACACCTGCATGAGACCGCGCTTTTTCTCCTCCGGGAGAAGCGGCTCGACGGCCGTGACGATACGGAGCGAGGCAATGTCGCTCTCCGGCTCGATCTCTCCGGCGAGACAGGTATGTACCCGCGGCGATTCGATGTAGGAGCAGTTTGCGATATGCGTGGCGCAGGCGTCCGCGAGAGCGCACCGCCGGGAAAAGACCGTGACGCCTCCGGCGATGCCGCGCGTGAGGCTCCGTCCGCCGAGACCGCTCGTGCACACGCCGCCGATGCCATCCTCCGCGCGGATCTCCACGATCTCCGTAACGCGGCCGTTGAGATCGGGCAATATGCCCATGCGGATGGAGCGTCCCTCGCCGAGCCGCAGTGCCACGTCGCCGCCGTTATTCACGGCAACGAGATCCGCGCCGCGGGCGAAGAGCCAGTCCGCCATGGCGTCCGCCACCGTTCCGGCAACGGCCGCCATAGGCGTGAGCGTAGGCTCGCCGGTCGCAAGGACCGATTCCGCCATGACGCGGGGCAGCCCGGTGAGTTCGGAATAATCCATGCCGTCCGGGTACTGCCGCAATATAGGCAGCGCCCCGGCGATCTCGGAGAGCGAGTCGCGCAGAAACGGGAAAGCCGACGCCGCCAGATCACTGAGGTTTTCGTCTCCGCGCCGGGCGGTCACCACCATGGACGCCGGGCCGTAATCGAAGAATACGCGCCCGTCATCCAGGATGCGGAAGGCTTCGTCCATCAGTGCTTCTGATACTCAGGGAAGTCCTCGACGTTCTTGATGCAGTTCATGTGGCCGCCGATCATCGCGTAGTCTTCCTTCGTCATGGTGTACTCCACGGGGGCGACGGTCGCCGGGGTGGGCACCCAGGTGAAGGCGTGGTTGACGACCTTCGCGGTGTCAACGATGAAGTTGATGCCGCCGCCGGGGTAAACGTAAGCGGGAGCGCCGCCGATGGTCAGGTGCGCCTTGCCGGCGTGCACGGCCTCGGTGATGGCGATCGGGTGGTGGCAGACGCCGCCGCGGGCGGAGCCGCCGGTGCCGCCGCAGTACATAACGCTCGTGTTGGAGCCCTGGCAGTTGCTCTTGATGGCATCGACGACGCGCTGCGCCTTCTCGCTCATCGGGATCTCCTTCACGTCGCCGTCGGCCTGGACCTCGAAGAGGGCGCCGACTTCGCCGGTGGTGTTGGTGACAAGGATGGTCATGCCGGCATGGGCAATGCTCATGTCAACGCTCTTGATGGCGTCGCGCGGCGTCTGGAGAACGGTGCCTCCGATGCCGTCGCCGTGGCCGCCGAAGTAACGGCCGACGGTGCTCTTGGTGGCGTTGGGGATAACGCCGGACCAGGTCATGCCGACTTCCTTGCCGGCGAGATGCTCACTGAAGAGGCCGGTGACGTGGTGGTCGATGACGATGCACTCGTCCACGCACTCCTTCATGACGTCGGCGAGCAGGCCGATGGTGGCGCTGCCGCAGCCGATACGCATGGTGGTCTCCTGCGTGCCGTTGATGATGGGAGCGACGCCCTGCTGGCAGACGATCTTGATCATCTTGGGCTTGCCGGTCTCGTGGTCGGCGGTCTTGACGGTCAGCTCGACCTTCTCGCCGTTGGCAAGAGCGACAATGGTGCGGGCGGTGGCAAAGCCGCCGTCCTTCGCGGTCAGACGGTTCGCGCCGCCGACGTAGATCATCTTGGAGCCGTACTCCTCGGTATGTACGAGACCGACGGGCTTGCCTTCGCAGTAAACGGTGTCGCCCTCTTCGCCGATGTAGGTGTTGGTGTCGAGCTTGACGAGAACGCCGGAGTAGCTCAGCGGAGCCTCGGTGACGGTGGTGACGACGTCAACGCCGTCGCGCTTCTCGCAGACGATGTGCGGAGCCGGACGGATGCAGGGGTAATTGGTGCCCGCGCCGACAGCGGTGATGACGGGCTTGGCAATTCTCGGATCGATCTCGATCTGGGGCTTGCCCTCTACGACGAGAGCGCGGTTGCGGACCAGACGGCCGCCCTCGTTGGTGTAGCGCTTGCAGGCGCCGGTGGAGCCAACGGGAACTTTGCACTGGATGGAGCAGGAATGGCACTGCACCATGCCCTCGGTCTTCTCGGCGCCGTCGATGGCACCGAACGGGCAGACGCGGCGGCAGACGTTGCACTCAACGCACATGTTCGTGATGCTGACGACTTTCTTGCCGTCCGCACCCGGTTCGACGGTGATCGCACCGATGGGGCAGTTTTTCGCGCAAATCTGGCACTTCTTGCATTTTTCCTGATTGATTTTCAGCATGTCACGCTCTCCTTTTAATAATGTATACCTATCCCATGCGTTGGATAATCTCTCGTATATATTATTATCGCAAACCCCTATTTTTTTCAAATACATTATTTGTATGAAATTTGCCGTATTCATATCCAAACTGTAGCGAAGGGTCTAATATTCGCCGAAAATCGCATCTTGATTTTGTGCAGAATAAACATTCGGTAAAACCATTTTGACAACTATTGCAATTTGTCGTCTTTTTTTGCATAATACTTCTACAGTTTGTATGCCGCGCAAAGCGGCATCATGCCGGAAAAGAGGGCGAAAATGGATAACAAAATGGATATGCGCGCCGTCGCGTGCGTCCTGCTGGCCGCGGGAGCGGGCTCGCGCTTCGGCGGCGGAAAGCTGCTCGCGGAATTTGGCGGCGACCGTCTTTTCGAGCGCGCGATGAACGTTCTGCCAAAGGAGCTTTTCTCGCGCGTCGCGGTCGTGTCCGGCTGCGAGGATATTCTCGCCGAGAGCGAGCGGCGCGGCTTTCTCGCCGTGCGCAACAGCGCGCCGGAGAAGGGTGTTTCCCTCTCCATCCGGCTGGGTCTTGAGGCCGTAAAGCCTTGCAGCGCCGTGCTTTTTCTCGTCTGTGACCAGCCGCTCCTCCGGAAGGAAAGCGTGCTCCGGATCCTCGAAGCAGGCGCGGCGCACCCCGAAAAGATCGTCGTGCCGGAAGGCGCGGACGGGCGACTCGGCAATCCCTGCCTGTTCCCGGCAGCCTATTTCCCGGAGCTTGCCGCGCTCGAGGGGGACCGCGGCGGAAAGCGCGTCATCCGCGCCCATCCGGAGGCGGTTTTGACCGTTCCGCTGCCGGAGAAAGAGCTCTTCGACACCGACACAAAAGAAGATCTTTCGCGCCTGAAAGAAATATAGTTTTCTTAAATAAAAGCGTCGATTAACAAGGGCACGCACGTCGGACAGCCAGTCCTTTCGGTGCTTTTTGCCCTTTTCTCCTTGGCGGGCGACAGCCCGCCTGCGTCCAAAAGAACAAAAATCCCTCGAAAATTCAAGGCTGTCCGATGCGAAGCAGTTCTGCCGGAGCAGAAATGCTCGCAGACAAGGAAAAGGCCGCAGAGAATACTTTGTGTATTCTCAAGGGCTTTGACGCCGTATGAGGGCATTTCCGCCCGGCAGAACCGCGTGTGCCCTTGTCAATCGACGCTAACGTCAAAGCCGCCGGTACGACATGTCGTACCGGCGGCTCGGTCTTTTTTTAAGCAGCCAGATCTTCCGTGTAATACGTAATGGAGGAAATGCCGGTGTAGACCGTGTTGTTTGCGATCTTCGGCTCGGCGATCTCCCACTGGTTGCCCTTCACGTTCGTGTGGAGGGAGTACATACCCTCCGCCGAGGAGGAGATGTCCACGCGGATGTAATCACCCGGATTGAGCTGGCAGACGACGGAGCCCGTCTCGAAGTGCAGTGTCACCTTCTCGCCGGGGGTATAGTCACCGAGCTGATAGCTCAGCGACGTGATGTCCTCGCGGAGGTTATACGCTACGCCGTTTTTCACAACGTCGATGCGCACGATGAAGCTCGTATCCTCGCAATCGGAGGAAACCGCCACATCTGCAGTGAGAATGCCCTTGATGAAGGTCTTTTCTCCCACCAGCGCGGAGACGAAGCTGAGGATATCCTGCCGGGAATTCGGCTCGGCGTCAGCGCCGAGACCGCGGTAGCCGTTCGAGCCGTTGCCGCCGTTCTCATCGCTCGCGGTAAAGAGTGCCGGATTGGTCGGATCATAGACATACGTCAGCGCTCCTTCGGCTTCGCCGTCGGTGCCGAGCGTGCTGCCGCCGTTGAGATAGAGTACGTTCTCGGTCGTGCCGTTCGTGATCGTCGTATCCTCGCTGTACCACCGCTCGCCGTCCACGGGGTAATACGTCACCTTGCCAAGTTCGACTTTCGTCGGCTCCGTCCCCTCGCGCACGCTGTCAAAGAAATTGACGACATAATCGGCGTTGTAGGTCGGCGTCAGTGAATCGCCGATATTCAGCGGCCAATCCGCATAGCCGGTATAGGTGTGACCGAACTGGCTCACGACAAAGGCAGACTGCGCCTTCTGCTCATCGGAGAAGCCGTTCCAGAAATTCATGCTGTCTTCATAGAAAATATCGTAGAAGTTTTCAAAGAGCAGCACCGGCACATCGATCGAAGCGATTGCGTCATAGATATAGCTTCCCGCCGCTTCGGTGCGCCACCAGTCGCCGTCCTCCGGATGCGTCAGGATGCCCGTCCAGTAATCCTCCTGCTCGCCGTACAGCTCGACCGGCCAGTTGATATAGGGAAACGTATTGAAAAGCTCCATACCGCCGACCTTCTCCCATGCCTCGGCCGGATTCACTCCAACGGGGCGGTGGAAGCGTCCCTGCCAGAAGCCCATGAGACCGAGCTTCACAAAGCCGTTCTGGTACCATGCATCGTAGCGTGTGCTCACGGGGCACTGCATGGAGATCGCCTTGATATCGTCATGGGCTGCATACAGGCTCGCCATGGAGGTGAAGCCCATATAGCTCAGGCCGTTGCAGAAGATCTCCCCATCGTAAAAGTCCTGTCCGCGGATCCAGTCAAGCACCTCGAGCTTATCGTCCGTATCGTGGATATACGGAAGGAAGCTCTCATACGGGCTGTTGCCCGTTCCCCGCGTCTGCATCATAACAAACGTGTACCCCGCCTCGACAAACGCGGAGCTGTCCGACACGCACTTCTCGATGTACTCGGCGTTGAACTCCTCCGTTGCCGCCTGATAGCAGTTCTGGGTAATGACCGTCGGGAACTGTCCCTCTTTTTCCGGCTTGACGATCAGCAGGCAGATCTCTGCGCCGTCATCCATCGGAACAAATTCCGTGTAAGCATACCCGCCGGAGCATTCGATGTACTCTCTTTCCACCGTCTCTTCCGCCGGAGCTGCCGTGACCGCCGCTGTCGGCTCTGCCGTGGCAGCGGGTTCGCTTACGGCGCCGCAGGCGCACAGCGAGAGCAACATCGCCGCGCACAGCAGCGCGCTCAACCATCGTTTCATAATTTATCCTCCCTTTCTTTTTGCCGCCGTCCCGTTTGACCGTTTCTCCGCCACATGCTATACTCACGAGACAAGCTGCATTCTGTCCTCACTTTATAGGACAGAATCGACAAATACAACCCGCAATCTCCCCGTTTTCTCTTATACGTTTCCCCCAAAATAATCTCAACAAAACCGCGCGTTTTGTCGGCTTGGAGGCTGCCATGAAAAAAGACGGAAAAAAGTGTATTGGCGACGCGCTCTGCGCGCTGGCCAAGGGGCGTCCGATCGAGGAGATCTCTATTTCGGACATCATCCACACCGCCGGAGTGAACCGCGCCACGTTTTACTATCATTTTCCGGATGTTCCCTCGGTACTGCGCTACCGGATGGAGAACTTCATCGAGACCTATCTCGGTATTTTCCGTCATTCCGCCGGGCAGAACTCCGCCAACATGGACGCCGCCCTCCGGCGGCAGGTCGAATCGGAGCTGTACGATTATGTCTGTGCATCGGCGGATGATATCCATTTTTTCTTTGAGCCACAGAACTACTTTCTGTTCCACGAGCTGTTCCGCAAACACTTTTACGATTATGCTCGTCGCTACCGGCTGGTTCTGGCTCGCTCCCCGGAGGACAGCGAGCCGATCAAGCGCGGCATCATTTATGACTATGCTAAATACTGTCTCTTCTCCCGGTACTGGGGACTGCTCGAGCATTGGGCGGAGCGAGATTTCAGCGAGACCGCGGAGGACTGGGTAAGTATTCTCTCCTACATTGCTGCCGGCGTTATCACACTCGAAGGATAACACCGATATAGACGCAAACCGCCCGTGCACAGGAACGTGCACAGGCGGCTTTTTGCTGTTTAAAATTATACAATGCCCTGATGCAGCATCGCGTCCGCGATCTTGAGGAAGCTCGCGATGTTTGCGCCGACGACAAGATTTCCGGGCTGTCCGGCCTCGACGGAGGCGTCGTAAGCGGCCTTATAGATGCCGCGCATAATGTTGTGCAGCCGCTCGTCCACTTCCTCGAACGTCCAGCTCAGGCGCATGCTGTTCTGGGTCATTTCGAGCGCGGAGGTCGAAACGCCGCCGGCGTTCGCCGCCTTGGCCGGGCCGACGGGGATGCCCGCCGCCTGCAGCATGGCAACGGCCTCGAGCGTGCAGGGCATGTTCGCGCCCTCGGTGAGGATCATGGCGCCGCCGTCGAGGATCTTCTTCGCCTCGGCCACGTCCACCTCGTTCTGCGTCGCGCACGGGAGCGCCACGTCGCACGGCACATCCCAGATATTGCGGCAGCCCTCGTGATACGTCGCGCCCGGCACCTCGTCGGCATAGACCTTGATGCGCGCGCGGCGGTTCTGCTTGATGTCCTTGATGAGATCGAGCTTGATGCCGTCGGGATCGTGGACATAGCCGTTGGAGTCGGACATGCACACGACCTTACCACCGAGCTGCATGGCCTTTTCCGCGGCGTAGGTCGCCACGTTGCCGCTGCCGGAGACGATGACGGTCTTGCCCTCAAAGGAGGTGTTGAGCTGGTGGTGGAGCACCTCGTCGGTGAAGTAGCAGATGCCGTAGCCGGTGGCCTCGGTGCGCACGAGCGAGCCGCCGTAGGAGAGATGCTTGCCGGTGAGCGTCGCAGCGTCGAACTGGTTGGTGATGCGCTTCATCTGGCCGAACATATAGCCGATCTCGCGGCTGCCGACGCCGATATCCCCGGCGGGGCCGTCGGTAAACTGGCCGATGTGACGGTAAAGCTCGGTGATGAACGCCTGGCAGAAGCGCATGATCTCGTTCTCGCTCTTGCCGTGGGGGTCGAAGTCCGAGCCGCCCTTGCCGCCGCCGATGGGCAGCGTCGTGAGGCCGTTCTTGAGATTCATCTCAAAGCCGAGGAACTTCATGACCGAGAGGTTGACCGACGGATGGAAGCGCAGTCCGCCCTTGTAGGGGCCGATGGCGGAGTTGTACTGCACGCGGTAGCCGCGGTTGACCTGCACCTTTCCGGCATCGTCCACCCATGTGACGCGGAACGTGATGATCCGGTCGGGCTCTACGAAGCGCTCAAGAATGGCGTTTCGCTCCCACTCGGGGTGCTTATCCACGATGCCCTCAAGGCTCTCGAGAAATTCCCGGATGCACTGGTGGAACTCCGGGGCGTTGGGGTCGCGCGCGAGCACCTGATCGTATACCCGCTGGAGGTAGGCGTTTTTGAGCATGGATATGTTCTTCCTTTCGGTTTTTATTACTTGCGGCAGAATGCGACGAGCTGCTCGGCGGAGGTAACGCCGTTCGCCTCATATTCCTCGTTGAGCCACGCGGCCTCGGCCGCGAGGAAGGCATGCGCCGGGTCGCTCTCATACTTCTTGAGATTTTCCGGCACGGCGGCGATGCGCTCGCGCAGCTTGGCGACGACCTTGGGATCGTCGATGAGATCGCAGAGCGTCTTCTCCACGGTCAGCCCCGCGTTGCGCGCGAGCCAGAGGATCTCGCTCTTCGAGTACGTCGGGTGATGGTAAATGCCGTCGATGGTGTGCATCGTGCAGTCGATATCGTGGAGGATCCAGTGCGTGAGGCTCGTCTTGGGCTGGCCGTCGTTGTACATCTCGCTGAGGATAATGAGTCCGCCGGGCTTCACGACGCGCTTCATCTCCGCGAGCAGCGCCGCGAGATCGGGGATGTGGTGCAGGGAGTTGCCGATGCCGACGACATCGAAGGTGTTATCCTCAAAATCCATATGGCACGCGTCGCCGATAACAAAGTTCACCGGCATACCGGCGCACTTCTCTCTCCCCTTTTCAAACATCTTGTCGGAGCGGTCGAGCGCAACGATCTCCTTGCAGCTGCCGAACCCGGCGTACATTTCCTTGGCGAACGCGCCGTCGCGCGTGGCGATGTCGAGCGCCTTCTCAATATGGAGCGAAGAAAGCTCCTGCCGCAGTTTATCCATGAGGGGTCCCTCCTGTTACTTTTACTTGATATTTATTTAAATGCGAATGTTCCGGTTCCCGCAAAGGGCCCGGTGCATTTCATTATACCGATGCTTCTCATTTTTTGCAAGTACGAACTTAGGAAATTGCGTTTTTCAGCCGTCCGCAGCCCCCGTCCTGCATCCTGCACCAAATGTGTGCATCATTTCCCGCAATTTTATAAATACATCCGATTTTCTTATTTGTTTTCAAAAAGAGCTTGCTTTTTTCGGATGGGTATGCTATATTATTTTTCGTAGAGAATAATTCTCCTTTGAAGATAACTTCATTGCTGCTTTTCTCCTTCTCTTCAGGCAGACCGGAGCAGGCCGGAATCCCCCTTCCGACCCGCTCCGGTCTGCTTTTTGCTTTTTTCCGCATTGTCACCCGCCAAGGACAAAAGGGCAAAAAGCACCGAAAAGACTTACCTGTCCGACGTGTGTGCTCTTGTTAATCGACGCTAAGATCCGCAAATAAAACGTTAAAAATACGTTTTCCTGAAACGTTTTCCCGCATTTGTCATCTTGACGCGGCGGGATGGCATCCGATACAATTTAATGGAACTCATTTTATATCGGAAAAGGAGAACGACGACAATGTGGATCACGACAGCCGCGCAGCTTGCAGAAAAGCTGCCCATGACAGCCGAAGAGCTTGCCGCCGTACAGTCGGTGGCAGACCGCTACCCCATGTGCATCACGCCCTATTATCTGGGGCTGATCGACCCGAACGACCCGGACGATCCGATCCGGAAAATGGCAGTGCCCGCGCCGATCGAGGAGGAGGAAGGCGGCTCGTTTGATACGAGCGGCGAGCAATCCAACACGCGCGTCCCCGGCCTCCAGCACAAATACCTGCAAACCGCCATGGTGCTCACAACGAACCGCTGCGCCATGTACTGCCGCCACTGCTTCCGAAAGCGCCTCGTGGGGCTGACGGACGAGGAGATCGCGGCGAACTTTGAGCGCGTGACCGGATACATCCGCGAGCATGAGGAGATCACGAACGTGCTCCTCTCCGGCGGCGATTCGTTCCTCAACAGCAACGAGACGATCGCGCGCTATCTCGACGCGCTCACGCCCATCGGCCATCTGAACTACATCCGCTTCGGCACACGCACGCCCGTCACCTGGCCGGAACGGATCGACGAGGCGCTCTGCGAAACGCTCACGCGCTATACGTCACGGAAAACGATCTTCGTTGTGACGCAGTTCAACCACCCGCGGGAGATCACGCCGGAATCCGCCGCCGCGGTCGCCGCGCTGCGCCGTGCCGGGTGCATCGTGCGCAACCAGACCGTGCTGCTGCGCGGCGTGAACGATGATCCCGCGGTGCTCGGTGAGCTGCTCGCCTCGCTCACCGCCATCGGATGCCTGCCGTACTACATTTTCCAGTGCCGTCCCGTGACAGGTGTGAAAAACATGTTCCAGGTGCCGATGGAGCGGGGCATCGAGATCGTTGAGAACGCCAAGCGGCTCGTAAGCGGCATGGACAAGGCCGTTAAATACTGCCTGTCCCACCCAGCGGGCAAGCTGGAGATTCTCACGAAAACCGGCGAGGACGAGCTGCTTTTCCGGTTCCACGAAGCGAAGGATCCCGCCCGCTGCGGGCAGGTGTTCCGTCACAGGACGCTCCCGGACGGCTGCTGGCTGCCGGACGAGCTGACGCTCGATTGAGATAGCATATCGCATAACCAAGCTCGCCGGAGGGAATATCCCCCCGGCGAGCTTTTTCATTCATTCGTCCCGGAATAAAAAGCCGAAGGATCGCCTTCGCCCCTCCCGGCAAGCGCAATAAGGAAACTATCCTTTCAAACGCTGAGATCCCGTGTTCATCGGGGGACTTTTCACACTCCATCCGTCTTTTCTGCATTTTCGAGCTGCGGCACGATGACGCCGCGCGGCTCTGCCGCCGTGAGCGTGAACGTATCGCTTTTCAGAAAGTGTACTTTCTCCGCGGCAAAAAGCGCGGTGAATGCGTCGAGCGTGCCGAGCTCGTCAAAGCCGAAGCCCTCGCCGCGGTAGTGCATCGGCACGATGCAACGCGGCGCGATCTTCTCCGCGATGGCAAACGCTTCTTCCGCGTCCACCGTATAGTACCCGCCGATGGGCAAGAGCAGCGCATCGCACCCGTGCAGCGCGGCAATGGCGCTCTCCTCCGGCACGCAGCCGGTGTCGCCCATGTGAACAACGCGCAGCGAGCCGAAGCAAAACTGCCGGATCGTGTTCATCCCGCGGCGCGCGCCGCCGTGGTGGTCGTGCGGCACGGCAAATTCCTGCACGGAAAAATCGGGCGGCGCTTTCTCCCGGGTCTGCTTCACGCACGCCGCGGCGCTGTGGTCGCCGTGGCCGTGCGAGCAGTATACGGCGCCGGCGCTCAGACAAAGCGGCGCAAGGCCGGGGACGTACCTGTCCTCATACGGATCGGTCACGATGGAGTATTCCCGATACTCCATGCAAAAGCACGAGTGGCCGAGCCATTGAATCTTCACTTCATTCATACGTCTGCATACGTCTGCATCTCCTTTCGCGCCGCGGCGAGCAGCGCTCCCTTTTCGTTCGGCACCTCTTCGTCCAGCACAAGATCGAGCAGCCGGGAGAGCGTCTCCCCCACCGCCGCCCCCGGCTTCAGGCCGAGCGAGAGAAGATCGTTCCCGCTCACGGCGAGGTCCTTGATGTGCAGGCAGCCCCGTTCGGCGGTGATCTCATGTAAGATCCGCTCGTCCTCGTCCGCGAGCGCGGTCAGCCGCGCGGCGGCTTCGGGCGCGTGCGCCGCCGCGTCCGCGCGCCGGACGAGCAGCAGATCGCGCATATTCTCCTCCCCGATCTTCGCCAGCAGGCGGCGCAGGTCCTTTTTGCCGTGGCCGGTGCGCATCTCGTGGTTTTCCACGAGCGTGACCACCCGCTCGCGCGCGGCATTGTCGCAGCGCAGAGCCCGCAGCGCCGCGTCCGCAATGCGCGCGCTTACCGCCGGATGGCCGGGGAAGCGGCCGAATCCGGCCTGTGCGTCATACCGGAACGTCTCCGGCTTGCCGCTGTCGTGAAAGAGCATCGTAAGCCGGAGGACGCTCTCGGGCGCGATGGCGTCCACAGCGTGCGCCGTGTGGCCCCACACGTCCCAGCAGTGGTTCTGCGGGCGGCGCGTATCAAAGCCCCGCATCGGCGCAAGCTCCGGAAGGATCACAAAAAACACCTCCGGGAAGGCGAGCAGCATCTCCCCCGCGCCGCGCGCGCAGAGGATGCCTTTGAGCTCCGAGAAAATACGCTCGGGGGAAATATTGCGCAGCAGCTCCCGGTTTTCCCGCAGCGCCGCGGCGGTTTTCTCCTCGATGGTCAGACCGAACCGCGCCGCGAAGCGCAGCGCGCGCAAAATGCGCAGCGCGTCCTCCCGGAAGCGCTCGCCGGGGTCGCCGACGCAGCGGAGGACACCGTTCCTGAGATCCTCCCGCCCGCCGAAATCGTCCCGCAGACCGCGCTCGGGGCTGTACGCCATGGCGTTCACCGTGAAATCGCGCCGCACGAGATCGGCGTGGATGTCGCGCACGAACGAAACGCGGTCCGGGTGGCGGCAGTCGGAGTAGCCGCTCTCGGTGCGGAACGTCGTGATCTCCAGAGGGCCGGACGGTGCGAGCAGCGTGAGCGTGCCGTGCTTCAGTCCGGTCTCGATCACGCGCTCTCCGGCAAAGACCTTTTTCATTGCCTCCGGCGGCGCGGCGGTGCAGAGATCCCAGTCGTGCGGCTCTATGCCGAGCAGTGAATCGCGCACGCATCCGCCCACGGCGTAGCTCTCCCACCCGGCGCTCTCCAGTTTTTCCAGCGCGCGAGCGGCGTCCTCCGGCAGTCTCATCGCGGTCCCTCCCTTTCCTTTTTTCTGCAGTATACCACACGCCGCGCCCCGCCGAAAGTCCCCGGCGTTGACGCGCGGAAAAAAATCGGGTATATTGCTCATATATTCTTTCTATATGAGAGGCTCTGCCTATGAAAAAGCAAGGCATCCGCACTCTTGCCGCGGCGCTGCTCGCGGCGCTCCTTCTCGGCGCGCTCCCCGCACTCGCCGCCGACGGGGAGGACGGCGCGGAAGAAAGCAGCACGATCGACTTTCTCTCCTACGAGGAAGCGGTGACGTATTTCGACTTTGACACCGCCGCAAGCAACTGGTGCACGAATTTCGGCATGGATCCCACCGTGTCGCTCGAGGAGGCAAAGGCCGCCATTCTCCACGGCACGGACCGCGAGCTCGTCATCCGGCTCGCCACGTTCGCGCGCGACGTTGGTTACGGCGACGAAAAGCTCATCGTGACGAATGCCTTCCGCCCGGCGTGCTATCAGGAGGTCATCGGCCTGCACGACTCCAACGCCAACACCGGCCCCTTCCGCCGCGCGCTGCTCTGGAACGGACGGAGCGTCACGAATTTCTGGTGGGACGCCGAGACCGCCCCCGGCTGGCCGGAGGACTATGCCATTGACCTTTCCGCCTACGATATTCAGACGCTCGATCTGCGCTACTACTACCGCGCCGCGCTGCGGCTGTGGGACAACACCTGGGCGAACGGCTACTACGCCCGCCCCGGATGCAGCGGCCACAACTCCGGCAACGCGATGGATATATCGAACTACTGGCTCGGGGCGAATTTCAAAACGAGCTACGCCAACCCCAAGACCGGCGTCGTGTACCACATGGCGGACTACGGGCTTTATAAGCCGCTGCAGCCCTCGGCGACGACCGCGGGTGAAACGTGGCACATCACGTCCTCGCAGGAGGTGCTCGCGCTCGGCAATTACGACAACGCCCTTCTCTCCGGCTACGAGATCGTGTACGCGCTCTATTATAACCCGTCGCTGCGCGGCTGGTCGATGGCGGACGGGCGCGGAGTATACATCGGCGCGGGCGTCACGGTATTGCAGATCGAGCTCTGCCGCCGCGGGCTGCTCGAGGAAAAATACATCACCGGCTACTTCTGCTCCAAAACCGACGAGGCCGTGCGCGCCTTCCAGTCGCAGCAGGGACTCGTGTCGGACGGCATCGCGGGCAGCGGCACGGTCAATGCCTTGCTCAGCGAAGAGCCGCGCACCGGCGACACGGCCGCGCCCGAGCTGACGGCCTCGACCATCGGCGCGGCGACCTCCAAAGGCTTCTCGCTCTTCCTCTCCGGCACGGACGAGAAGGAGCTCAACGCCTTCCGCGTCGATACACGCGGCGAGGGCGACGACGTGTGGGTCACGCGCTACTACAACGCCCCCGCCTCCGGCTCCGGCACGCTCGACGTGGACATCTGGCGGCAGGGCAATTATGCGGTGCGCGCCGCCGCGTGCGACACGGACGGAAACGAAAGCCCGCTTGCCGACGTCGGCACGGTGTTCATCGATACGACAAGCCCCGTCATCCGCTCGCTCACGATCACCGACATCACCGAGACCGGCTTCTCGCTGCACCACCGCGTCACCGATAACGGCACGCTCGCGGGGCTGAGCGTCACGCTCACGTCGGATACAGGGGAAACGCGCAGCACCTTCCTCGTCACCGACGGCGAGAGCGATTTCCCGTGGTCGGCGGAGGGGCTGACGGAGGGCGTGTGGACGATCTCCGTCACGGCCTCCGACGCCGCCGGGAACGAGAGCCGCTACACGTTCGACTGGAAATACACCGCCGGGACCGCGCGGCCCGGTCTCACCGTCGCCCGCCTCGGCACGCCGTAAAAGATTATTTCGTTTTTGTCTTTTATTGCAAAGCTCTTTAATTTGTTCTAAGAGGTGAAGCAGATTGACATTTGAAACCGTTATTTCCGTCCTGCTGTCCATTTTAGCAGTTTTCTTTCTAATTGAGAGGGCTGACAACAAAAAGGAACGCAACTCTCAAAACGAGAAAATAAGCGATCTTAAACAGGATGTTTCGAATCTCTCAACGGCCGTGCCCAGAGCAATCCAAGCAAATAATGAGTCTCAAAATAAGCTGATTGACAAAAACTATGCTGCACTTAGTAAAGAGCTTTTAAGACTGTCACAAGCTCTTCAGCAAGTCATTAACGATAATGATGAGCTTAAAAAGGAAAACCAGAAATTGCGTGAGCGGCTGGCTTTCTATACAGAGATAGACGCAGAGTCTGGAGAAATTAATAATACAGAGGATTCAAAGAGAACAGAAAAACTTCTTGAGTCAATTGACTTAGACAAAGAGTTTGCCGCTCTGGACTCTCCTATGCCAACCGATGATGGCATGCATATCCCGAAGTCGGGAAACGACCATGAAAGCCGAATTTTAGATAATGAACAAGCCGCAGCGCTCTCCCTCATGCTTAACACAAGCAGCAACCTCTTCATTACAGGCAAAGCTGGAACCGGAAAAAGTTTTCTGCTCTCAGCTTTTGTTCGACAGGCAAAGAAAAAAGTCCTCGTTCTTGCTCCGACCGGAATCTCCGCTTTGAATGTTGGCGGTGCAACTCTTCACTCAACATTTGGGTTTCGCAATCTGGTGCATTTGGATGTGGATAATATCCGACCTGGTACAGTAACCCTCAACAGCGAAAAACGACTCGTGTTGCAGGAGACTGACGCCATTGTTATCGACGAGATTTCCATGGTTCGAGCGGATACGTTGGATAAAATCGATCGAATTTTAAGAGTCATAAACAGGACAGAGGAACTGTTCGGCGGGAAACAGATGATCCTCTTCGGCGATGTTTTCCAGTTGCCTCCTATTACAAGCAAAACGGAGGAAGAGTATTTGATAGACAAATACGGTGGTATTTTCTTTTTTCTGTCAAGTGCTTATCAAAGAGGCGATTTTCATTTTACTGAATTGACTATTAATCACCGTCAAAAAGATGATCAGAAATTTTTTGATATTCTGAACCGGGTACGGGAGGGTACTGTTACTGCTGACGATATCCGTGTTTTAAATGAGCGAAAAAAAGATATTTCCGGTACCCGCAGAATACTTACATTGTTTCCCAAAAAAGCCGATGCAGAATCTGTTAACCGATTCGAGTTAGAAAAGATCGAAGGGCGAGAATATACGTACCACGCGGAAGTCGTCTTAAACAAATATGATAATCAAAACCCAAACCTCGAAAATGTTTTCCCCATTACCAAGGAGCTTAAACTCAAAGTAGGCGCACTCGTAATGATGGTCGCCAACGATATAGGCAGACGTTGGGTAAATGGGACCATGGGAATTGTCAAAAAGCTCGAGGCAGATGCCATGCAAATCGCCATTAACGGACGTACGTATGATGTGCTTAAAGAGCGTTTCACTCAATCCGAAGCCAAAATTGTTGACGGAAAAATCGAATATGAAGATATTTTTGCCGTTGAGCAGTTTCCCGTTGTACTCGCCTACGCCATAACAATTCATAAGTCGCAGGGCATGACATACCCCCGTCTGGCTTGCGACGTTTCCCGTTGTTTTGCCGCAGGGCAGGCATATGTTGCTCTGTCAAGATGTACTTCGTTAGACGGATTGTACCTAATAAAGGGCATTTCATCCTCTGCATTGCGGGTTGACCGTGATGTACAAAACTTTTACTTGAGTCAGAGAAACCAGCACAGCATATCATCTTAAAATCTATTGCACTCTCGAATCACACAAGTCGGTAATCACCAACACAAAAATGACCTCCTCTGGCAAGCGTTCGCATTTTCGCAGAGGAGGTCATTTATATGTATTTTTAATTATAATTATCCCTGTGTAGCTCCAAATTAGGTAAATCACCTGACTGTAAAATGCAGTAATTATTTGAAAGCATTGGTTCTTTATTCCTTCGCTTTTTTCTTTTTTAGGATGATTAGAACCGCCGCAAGAACAAGCAAAACACCGTATGTTATCCAATACGGAATCGTATCAGTTCCTGTGTAGGCTGCTTCTCGCTGTAATCCGGACAAGGAAAAATACTGCCATATAACTCCAATAGCATAAAGGACCCAAGATATTTTGCGTTTAGCGGTTATGATTGCTATAACCATAAAAACAATCATAAACAAAAAGTATCCGAAAAGGTGTGCGGCAGAAAACATAGATAACCCCCGCTTTCATTTTTAGTATATAGTAAATATATTACAAAAAATGATGTGATGCAATCTTTTTCTCACATGACGATATCGGAATATCCAACTATCAAAACTCTTGAAATTCTATATCGTTCAATAATCTCATAGAAAGCCAAAAATGTATAAAACGACCTCCTCTGCGGAAACACTAACGTTTGCCAGAGGAGGTTTTGCTGTATATGCAGGGAAAGGTAGAGATTTGCGGCGTCAACACCTCGAAGCTCGCCGTACTCGACAGCGCCACCACGCGCCGGCTGCTGCTGCGCGTCCGGCAGGGCGACAAGTCCGCCCGCGAAGAGCTGATCGCGGGCAATCTGCGGCTCGTGCTGTCCGTCATCCAGCGCTTTTCCTCCCGCGGGGAGAACATCGACGATCTCTTTCAGGTCGGGTGCATCGGTCTTATCAAGGCCATCGACAACTTCGACGCCGAGGCGCACGACGTGCGCTTTTCCACCTACGGCGTGCCGATGATCGCCGGGGAGATCCGCCGGTATCTGCGCGACAACAGCGCCCTGCGCGTGTCGCGCAGCGTGCGCGATACCGCGTACAAAATTCTGCAGGCGCGCGAGAAGCTCACCGCCGAGACCGGCCGCGAGCCGACCGAGGAGGAGATCGCAGCCGCTCTCGGCATCCCCCGGCAGGAGATCGCTCTCGCGCTCGACGCGATCAGCGACCCCGTGAGTCTCTCCGACCCGGTGTTTTCCGACGGCAGCGAGAGTCTCACGGTCATGGATCAGGTGCGCGACTCGCGCAACACGGACGAGAGCTGGATCGAGTGCATGGCGCTCGACGACGCCATGCGAAGTCTGACCGGGCGGGAAAAGCGCATTCTCTCGCTGCGCTTTTACGACGGCAAAACGCAGATGGAGGTCGCCTCGATGGTCGGCATATCGCAGGCGCAGGTCTCCCGGCTGGAGAAAAACGCCATCCGGCAGATCAAAAAGGCCATTTTCGTTTCATAGGACAACGCCCCGCCCCCATAGGCTCTATGGGGGTGGTACATCATGGAGGTACGGCTTACCGAGCTGCGCTACCGCGAGGTCATCAATATTTCCGACGGCACGCGCCTCGGCTTTGTGAGCGACGCGATCCTCGATCTCACGTCGGGGCGGGTGCTGGCGCTCATCGTGCCGGGACCGGCGCGGTTTTTCGGGCTGTTCGGCCGCGAGAGCGATTATATTCTCCCGTGGGAATCCATTGCCCGCATCGGCGGGGACATCGTTCTCATCGAGGGCGCCGCGGAGATCCGGCGCGACCGGCAGCCCCGGCGAGGTATCTGGGGATAAAAACAAAATATTTTTTCAAAAGAGAGCAAAAAGGCTTGCAGAGTGCGCGGGCATTTGGTATAATACCCGCGCATTACGCACGGGGAGCGGACCGGCGACCATGTGGCGAAAGCCTGGTCGCGCCGGGTTGAGGCCCCCGGAGGTAATAACAAAATAAAGGAGGAACCCCCAACATGGCAGTAGTATCCATGAAGCAGCTGCTGGAAGCCGGTGTCCACTTCGGTCACCAGACCCGCCGCTGGAACCCCAAGATGGCCGAATACATCTATATGGAGCGTAACGGCATCTACATCATCGACCTCGCGAAGACCGTCAAGAAGCTCGAGGAAGCCTATGACTTTGTCCGCACTCTCTCCGAGAACGGCCAGAGCATCCTCTTCGTCGGCACGAAGAAGCAGGCGCAGGAAGCCGTCAAGGAAGAGGCCGAGCGCGTCGGCATGTACTATGTGAACGCCCGCTGGCTCGGCGGCATGCTCACCAACTTCAAGACCATGCGCACCCGCGTCGAGCGTCTGGCCCAGCTCAAGAAGATGCAGGAAGACGGCACCTTCGACATGCTTCCCAAGAAGGAAGTCATGAAGCTCATGGGCGACATGGAAAAGCTCGAGAAGTATCTCGGCGGCGTGAAGGACATGAAGAAGCTCCCCGGCGCTCTGTTCGTCATCGACCCGCGCAAGGAGCACAACGCCATCGCCGAGGCCCGCAAGCTGCACATCCCCATCGTTGCGATCGTTGACACCAACTGCGATCCCGACGAGGTCGACTACGTTATCCCCGGCAACGACGACGCCATCCGCGCCATCCGCCTCATCAGCCAGACCATGGCCAACGCCGTGCTCGAAGGCCGTCAGGGTGAGGACGCCGAGACCGTCGAGGCCGCTGAGACCGCGAAGGAGGAAGAATAATGGCTGCTATTACCGCTGCTGCTGTTAATGAGCTGCGCCAGGCCACCGGCTGCGGCCTGATGGACTGCAAGAAGGCGCTCGTCGAGAACGAGGGCGATTTCGAGAAGGCCGTTGTTTATCTGCGTGAAAAGGGTCTGGCTTCCCAGGCCAAGAAGGCGACCCGCATCGCCGCCGAGGGCATGGCGTACGCCGCGGTCATCGACGGTGTCGGCGTGATCGTCGAAGTCAACTGCGAGTCCGACTTCGTCGCGGGCGGCCCGCTGTTCGCCGAGTTCGTCTCCGGCGTGGCGAAGGTCATCGCGAAGGAAGCTCCCGCCGATGTCGATGCTCTCATGGCGTGCCCCTGGTACACCGGCAACGGCACCGTGGACGATGCGAAGAACGAGCTCTTCCTCTCCGTCCGTGAGAACATGAAGGTCCGCCGCTTCGAGCGCATCGAGGGCAAGTGCGTTCCTTATGTCCACATGAAGGGCAAGGTCGCCGTGCTCGTCGAGCTTGAGACCGAAGCCTCCGCCGAGGCCGTCACCGAGCTCGGCCGTGATGTCGCCATGCAGATCTGCGCGCTCAACCCGCAGTATCTCGACGAGAGCAACGTCCCCGCCGCCGACGTGGAGAAGGAAAAGGAGATCCGTATCGCCACCGCGAAGCAGGATCCGAAGAACGCGAAGAAGCCCGACGCCATCATCGAGAAGATCGTTGTCGGCGGTCTGGGCAAGTGGTTCAAGGAGATCTGCCTGCTCCAGATGCCGTTCGTGAAGGACGACAAGGTCAGCGTCGAGCAGCATGTCGCCGCCGTCGCCAAGGAGCTCGGCACCCCCGTCACCGTCAAGGGCTACGTCCGTTTTGAGAAGGGCGAAGGCATTGAGAAGCGCCAGGACGACCTCGCCGCCGAAGTCGCCAAGATGGTCAACGGCTGATAAATTCATAAGCACGACCGCCGGGACAGGCTCTGTCCCGGCGGTTTTTTCATAAAAAATAATTATTATAGGTCTAGGATGTCTATCCCAATTGCGTCACAAAGCTTCTTTGCCTCCGATCTTGATACCCGGTAAACATATTGGGGGCCGTATCCGTCGGTTTGTACCCAGATGTCATAATATTTTTCTTTTCCGAACAGAGGTTGGTAAGTTTGAATTTTCTGAATAAGGTTTGTATTGATTACGTGATTTTTAGGTGGTTGGGGACCGTATTTTCCATACACTGTTATAAACATATTTTCCTCCTTAATATAGCTCGCGTGAAAAGATGATGTATAAAGCAAAATTGTCTTTCAGATCAAACCATCTTTCACCCCAGCTTTTTTACGATTGTTTCCATTTTCAACGCCGTTTCGCACATCTCTCTGACAGCGGCAATAAAGGATAGGTTGTTTTTCTTCTGATAAATCGTGATCTTCTCTACCAGCGCTTCATCATTCTGCGTGAACCCAATACTCTTTATCGTTTTCGCCATTTTCTCGCCTCCTTTTGTCAGAATAGTAATTATTTACAAGATTCTTGGATTCATTGCAAATGATAACATATATTTTTAGTTATTGCAATATGTTATGACAAATATTTATTTACTATTGAATTGTTCTTTGTCGGTATTATCTATATGAGGTGATACCAATGACGGAGGAATTTATCCGGAACCGCATTACCGAGCTTCGGCTGCGCAAGGGCGTTTCGGAATATCAGATGAGCTATGATCTGGGGCACAGCCGCGGGTATGTATACAACATTTCCTCCGGCAAGGCGCTGCCGCCGATGAAAGAATTTCTCGCGATCTGCGATTATTTCGGCATCACGCCGCAGCAGTTTTTCAATGGCGAGGAATCGCACCCGGAGCTGATCCGGAAAGCGCTCGCCGGTATGCGGCAGCTCGACGAGGACGACATGCTCATGCTGCTCGGCTTCATCAACCGGCTTTTAAAAAAATAAACCGGCTCCTTAACGATAGAGCGGACGCGCAGCTTCTGACTGCGCGTCCTTTTTTCTGCTGCCTCCCTCTTTGAGGGAGGTGGCTCGCCGAAGGCGAGACGGAAGGAGTCAACTCCCTCAGTCAGCGGCTCTGCCGCCGACAGCTCCCTCATAGAGGGAGCCATTTTCCTCCTCCCCGGCGGTTTCTTGCGTTTGAACAAAAACTGTGGTTTAATGGGCTCAACGCCAAACTGCCCGTTGGGAGAACAGCTATGAATGAAACCATTCTCGTCGTGGACGACGAGCGCGAGATCGCCGATCTTCTGGAGATCTATCTCAAAAACGACGGATACACCGTCCATACCTGCGCCACCGGCGCAGAGGCGCTGCGCTGCGTGGGATCGGAGCACATCGACCTCGCCCTGCTTGACGTGATGCTGCCGGACATCGACGGCTTTTCGCTCTGCCGGAAGATCCGGGAAAGCCGCTTTTTCCCCATCCTTATGCTGACCGCGCGCGTGGCCGACAGCGACAAAATTCTCGGCCTGACGATCGGCGCGGACGACTATATCACCAAGCCCTTCAACCCGCTGGAGGTCGTCGCGCGGGTGAAAACGCAGCTTCGCCGCGCCGGGCACTACAACCAGAGCGCCGCCGCGCCGGAAGACGCCGCCGAATACGACATTCGCGGTCTCATCATCAACCGCGAAAGCCACAAATGCGCGCTCTACGGTCGGGAGCTTGCGCTCACGCCGATCGAGTTTTCGATCCTCTGGTATCTCTGCTCGCGGCAGGGACGGGTCGTGCCGTCCGAGGAGCTGTTCGAGGCCGTGTGGAAGGAGAAATATCTGCAAAACAGCAACAACACCGTCATGGCGCACATCGCCCGGCTGCGCGAAAAGATGAACGAGCCGCCGCGGAACCCGAAATTCATCAAGACCGTCTGGGGGGTAGGGTATGAGATCGAATAAACGCCCGAACCGCTTCTCCCCGCTTGCCATACGCCTCTTTACGCGCTATCTGCTCTCGCTCGCGGTGCTCTTCGCCGCGGTCGTCGGCGGGTATTTCTTTGCCGCTTTTGTCTGCTACCGCTTCACATGGAGCGAGAACGATCCGCTCTACTATCTCCTCAAGGTTGTGGAACAGCTCTCTCCTGTGCTCATTGTCCTGCTGCTGCTCGCGGGCTTCGTCTGGTTCACGGTCCGCGCGCTGCGCCAGCCGCTCGGCTATCTGGACGACGTGATCGCCGCGGCCAAATCGCTCTCTGACCCCGCCGCACCGCCCATTGAGCTGCCGAAAGAGCTTTCGGACGTGGAAAACGAGCTCAATCTTGCGCGGTCACGCTCGCAGGAAAATCTCCGGGCGCGGCGCGAAGCCGAGCAGCGAAAAAACGATCTCATCATGTATCTTGCGCACGATCTCAAAACGCCGCTCTCGTCCGTGATCGGGTATCTGACGCTGCTGCACGACGAGGGCGAGATCGCCCCGGCGCTGCGGGAGAAATACCTCTCCATCGCGCTCGGCAAGGCCAACCGTCTCGAGGATCTCATCAACGAATTTTTTGAGATCACGCGCTTCAATCTCTCCGCCATCGAGCTGCAATACGGTGCCGCCGACCTCTCCCGCCTGCTCGAGCAGCTTACGTTTGAGTTTCAGCCGATGCTACGAGAGAAAAACCTCACCTGCGCGCTCTCCACACCCGAGACGTTCCCCATTCGGTGCGACGCGAACAAATTGCAGCGCGTCTTTGATAACCTTCTGCGCAACGCCGTGCTCTACTGCTACCCGGGCACGGAGATCACCGTCACGGCGGAGCGCGTCGGCAATTCCGCCGTTGTCCGCTTCCGGAATCGCGGCGACACGATCCCGCCGGAAAAGCTCTCGCGCATTTTTGAGCAGTTCTACCGGCTGGACACGGCGCGCTCCTCTACCGGCGGCGCGGGGCTGGGCCTTGCCATTGCCCGGCAGATCACGCAGCTCCACGGCGGCTCGCTCACCGGCGAGAGCCGGGACGATACCGTCACGTTCACCGTTACGCTGCCCATAGAAAAATCGGCCGTTGGAAAATCGTAAGAATTTCCGCAGAAAAACATAAGACGCCCGTCGGGGCTTGGGAAAACATTTCGCTCCCGTTTTCGATACGATACCCGTATCGGAAACGGGAGCTTTTTTATTTTTCCGCTTCCCTAAAGGAGAATGATTTCCTATGGCAAGAAAACGGCTCACGGAGCGCTTTCCGTTTCTGCTTCCGCTGCGGCGCTGGCAGAGAAAGCGCTGCTTTTATCTCAAAATGTACTTTGACGGCTGCCGGTACGCCGCCGTGCGGACAAAAACGCCGCTTGAATACACGCTTTTCCGCGCCAACGTCGCCATGCGCAATGAGCGCAGCGGTTTTCCGATGGAGTATCAGCAAAACAAGGTGCACAACCTCCGTCTTGCCGCCGAAGCAATGAACGGCGTAGTCCTCCACCCGAGCGAGACGTTTTCCTTCTGGCGTCTTGCGCGCCGCGCCGACCGCCATACTCCCTATAAGGACGGGCTCGTGCTCGTAAATGGCAGCGTCCGCCCGGCCTACGGCGGGGGGCTTTGCATGCTGAGTGATCTTCTCTACTGGTGCTTTCTGCACACGCCCCTCACGGTCACGGAGCGGCACGGCCACGCCGTAGAACAGTTCCCCGCTGCGGAAGCCGAGCGCTTCCCGCGCGGCGCGGATGCGACCGTGAGTGAGGGCTGGTGCGACCTCCGCGCGCGCAACGATACGGACGCGCTCTTTCGCGTCGCCATCGATTTTTCCGACACCGACCTTTTTGTGCAAATCGAGTCCGACCGTCCCCCGGCGCGGGAATACCGCGTGTACAACGGCGCGGTCATGTATATAAACCGCGGCGGCAAAATCTACGAGCGCGCCGAGGTATTCCGCGAGGAGACCGACGCCGTGATCAAAACAATGGAGCGGCGGCTTTTGTACACGAACGAATGCGAGATCGCCTACCCTCTGCCGGAGGGCACGCCCATACGAAAGGAATAAATAATCCATGAACACCAAAAAGAAAACGCTCGCCGTGCTCTTCGGCGGCCATTCGAGCGAATACGAAGTTTCTCTCCAATCCGCCGCGGCGGTGTTGGAGGCCGTTGACACAGAGCGGTTTGATCCTCTGCCCATCGGCATCACGAAAGACGGAAACTGGCATCACTATCTCGGCACCTACAGCGCCATCGCCGCCGGAACGTGGGTGGACGATCCCATGCTCCTCCGCCCCGCCGCCTTCTCGCCGAGCCGCGGTGCGCCGGGGTTTTGGGAACTCCGCAATGGCAAGTGGATGCTGCGGCGAATCGATCTCGCCTTCCCCGTGCTGCATGGGAAGAACGGCGAGGACGGCACGGTGCAGGGGCTTTTTGAGCTCTCCGGTATCCCGCTCGTCGGGTGCGGCACGCTCGCCTCGGCGCTCTGCATGGACAAGGACCGCGCGCACAAGCTCGTCTCCCTTGCCGGGATCGCGGTGCCGAAGTCGGTCGTGCTCGAAGAGAACACGACGGCGGCGCGGCAGAAGATCCTGGATACACTCTCCTTCCCGGTGTTCGTAAAGCCCGTACGCGCGGGCTCGTCCTTCGGCGTGACGCGCGTGGAATCGCGCGATGCGCTTGGCACCGCCGTCGATGCAGCGTTCCGGTACGACAGCTCCGTTATCGTCGAGGAAGCCGTGCCGGGCTTTGAGGTCGGCTGCGCCGTGCTCGGCACGGACACGCTGACCGTCGGCCGCACCGACGAGATTGAGCTCTCCGGCGGCTTTTTCGATTTTGAGGAAAAATACACGCTCAAAACCTCCCGCATCCACATGCCCGCGCGCGTAGACGCGGCAACGGAGCTGCGCATTCAGGAAGCGGCCAAAACGATCTACCGCGCGCTCGGCTGCTCGGGCTTCGCGCGCGTCGATCTCTTCCTCACGCCCTCCGGCGAGTTGGTGTTCAACGAGGTGAACACGATCCCCGGCCTCACCGCGCACAGCCGCTTCCCCAACATGATGAAAGGGATCGGCCTGTCGTTTCCGCAGATGATCGACCGGCTGCTGGGGTTGTACGTATGAGCATCCGGGAGAAGATCATCGACTATTCGCGCGGGAACGATCTTTCGCGCTTCTGGCGGCTCTACCGGCGGCAGCAGCGCGCAAAGTCCGGCTTTCGCCGGGACGTGCTGACATTTCTTATGAGCCGTTGCGCCGCGCGGCACGGCGGGTACATTGGCCCGGATGCGGTGATCCGGGGCGTGCCGTCGCTCCCGCACGGGCTGCACGGCGTTTTCATCTCGCGCTATGCCGTTATCGGGGCGAACTGCCGCATTTACCAGAACGTGACCATCGGCGAGATTGCCGGAAAAGCGCCGGAGATCGGTGACGGCTGCCTCATCGGCGCGGGCGCGGTGCTCGTCGGCGGCATCCGTGTCGGTCCCGGCGCGAAGATCGGTGCGGGGGCCGTCGTACACACGGATGTACCGGCGGGCGCCACGGTCGTGTCGCCCGGTGCACGCATCATCGAAAGGCGCGAGCCGTGACGGGCGCGGATACCTCCCGCGCGTGGCGGGAGCTCGGCGCCGCGGCGCTCGCGCACAACGTTTCGGTTTTGCGCGGCGCGCTGCCGCCGGGGTGCGAGCTGATGGCGGTCGTAAAGGCGGACGCCTATGGTCACGGGATGGCCGCCGTCGTGCCGCAGCTCTTGTCGCTCGGTGTGCGCTCGTTCGCCGCGGCAACGCTCGACGAGGGTTCGCAGCTCCGCGCGCTCGGCGCGGAGGGGACGGTACTCATTCTCGGCTGCACATCGCCGCAACGCGCCGGGGAGCTTGCCCGTCTCGGCCTTACGCAGACCGTGGCCGACCTTGCGCACGCCGAAGCGCTGAATGCGCAAGGCGTGCCGCTGCGCGTACATTTGAAGATCGACACCGGGATGCACCGCCTCGGCATCGCGTGGGACGCGCCGGAGGCGGCGAGCGCGGTGTTTCGCATGGAAAATCTCACGGTGGACGGGATATATTCGCATCTCTGCTGCGCCGACAGTCTCGCGCCGGGCGATGTTTCGTTCACACGCGAGCAGATCCGCCGGTTTTATGCGCTGACGGCGGCGCTTGCCGCGCAGGGCATTTCCCTGCCGAAGCTGCATCTGCAAAGCAGCTATGGTCTCCTGAACTATCCGGAGCTGCGCTGCGATTATGCGCGCGTCGGCCTTGCGCTCTATGGCGCGGCGGAGGGAACCGCAGCGCGCTCGCTCGGTCTGCGTCCCGTTCTCTCGCTCCGGGCGCGCGTCGCCTCCGTTCGGGATGTGGCGAAGGGCGAGAGCGTCGGGTATGACCGCGCGTTCACTGCACGTCGAAAGAGCCGCATCGCCGTGCTGCCCATCGGCTACGCCGACGGCTATCCCCGTGCGCTCTCCAATACCGGGCTCGTCCGTATCCACGGATGTCTCGTGCCGGTCGCAGGACGGATATGCATGGATCAGCTCGCCGTGGACGTAACGGACGTGCCGAGCGTCGTCGACGGGGACATCGCCGAGCTTATCGGCGATGCTTCGCCGCTGCGCGCCGGGGAAGTCGCCGCGCGCTGCGGCACGATCCCCAACGAACTTCTGAGCCGCCTCGGCGCGAGGCTGCCGGTGGTAATAAAATGATACAAAAACACCCAAGACCGCAGTCTTGGGTGTTTTTTAGATGATGGTGTGAAAGTTTAATCCGCCAGCCGCTCCATCTCGTCGATGAGCTCGCCGAAGAGGGCGAGCGCGTCGTTCACGGGCTTCGGCGTGCTCATATCGACGCCCGCGATCTTGAGAAGGCTGATCGGGTCGGCGCTGCCGCCGGAGGAGAGGAACTTCTTATAGTCGGCGACAGCCGGTTCGCCCTCGGCGAGAATGCGGTTTGCGATCGCCACGGCAGCGGAGAAGCCGGTGGCGTACTGGAATACATAGTAGTTATAGAAGAAGTGCGGGATGCGCGCCCACTCGAGCGCGATGCCGTCGTCGGAGACCATGTCGGGGCCGAAGTACAGCTTGTTGAGCGCGAGATACTTTTCGCTCAGCGCATCTGCCGTGAGAGCCTCGCCCGCGCCGTTCATCTCGCCCATGATCTTCTCAAACTCGGCGAACATCGTCTGGCGGTACACCGTGCCCTTGAACTGGTCAAGGAAGTGATTGATGAGATAGGCGCGCTGCTTCTTGTCGGTCGTCTTGCCGAGCAGATGGCGCATGAGCAGCACCTCGTTGCAGGTGGAGGCGACCTCAGCCACGAAGATGACGTACCCGGCGGTATTCACCGGCTGGTACTTGCAGCTGTGGTAGCTGTGCAGCGCGTGGCCCATTTCGTGGGCGAGCGTGAACATGCTGTCGAGATTGTCCTTGTGGTTGAGCAGGACATAGGGGTGCGGGTAGCTGTTGCCGGAGGAGTATGCGCCGCCGCGCTTGCCGGTGTTTTCGTAAACGTCGATCCAGCGGTTGGCAAAGCCCTCCTTCAGAAGGTCGGTATAATCCTCGCCGAGCACCGCGAGCGCTTCGAGCACCGTGGCCTTGGCTTCCTCGTAGGTGATCTCGCTGTCGGCGTCCGCCACGATGGGGGTGTACACGTCGTACATGTGCAGCTCGTCCACGCCGAGCAGCTTCTTGCGCAGCGCAACATAGCGGTACATCTTGTCCATGTTCGCGTGGACGGCCTCGATGAGATTGTCGTAAACCTCCTCCGGCACCTCCGTCACGTCGAGCGCGGCGGCGCGGGTGGAGGGATAATGCCGCGCGTCCGAGAAGAACTTGAGCGAGCGGAACTGCCCGTCGAGCGCCGCGGCGACGGTATTTTTGAATTCGCCAAAACGGTTATAGTAAGCTTCAAAGGCGTTTTTGCGCAGCACGCGGTCGCTGCCCATGAGCAGGGGGACGAACGTCCCGCTCGTGAGAACGCGCTCGTTTCCTTCGCCGTCGGTCACGGCCGGGAACGTGAGATCGGCGTCGCGGAAGACGCTGGCGATATTTTCCGGGCCGTTCGCCATCTCTCCGGCGGCGGAGAGGAGCTTTTCCTCCTCCGGGGAGAGGATGTGTGCCTTGCGGCGGCGGATTTTATAAATGTTGCGGCGGTAGGTCTCCAGCTCCGGCTGCGCGGCATAGAAGAGATTCACCGTGTCCTCGTCGAGCGCCATGATCTCCGGCGTTTCAAACGCGCTCGCCGCGTCGATGGCGACGAGCGTCGCAAGCGCCTTGGCGCGCATGCCCTGATAAAAGCCGTTGCCGGTGTCCTCGTCGCCCTTGCAGTTCGCGTAGCCGTAGAGCTTTTCAAGCCGCACGGAGAGCGCGTCGTTCAGGCGGAACCACTCCAAAAGCGTCTCCGCGCTCTCACCGAGCCTGCCGCGGAACGCTTCGATCTGCTCCGGCACGGCCTTGAACGCTTCATACTCCGCCTGCCACGCCTCGTTGCTTTCAAATACGTCCTTGAGATTCCAGGTCGATTCCTCCGGCACTTCGCTGCGCGCCGGGATGGGTCTGTCTGCCATTGAATGATCCTCCTATTGAAAATCAGAATTTCTTTTTCGGGAGCTTGTGCTCCTTGCCGTCCTCACCGATGATGTAGACGTTTTCGAGCGTTTCGAGCGTGCCGCGCCGCCAGTCGGCCAGATATTCCTCGCGCAGGGCGAGGCGCTCCGCCGTTTCCTCGGGCGTGAGCGCGCGCTCACGCGAAATGCGCGTCAGCTCGCTGATACGGTTTTTCTTTTCTTCGGTCATGGTCACATTGTCCCCAATTCGTCCAGATTCTTTTCAAACGCGCCGAGGCAGTGCTCCATAAACCAGTCTGCCTCCGGGAGATGCATCTTCTCAATGGCGCGGCGCGTCTGCTCCTCGGCGGAGAGAAATTCGCGGTTGCCCGCCTTGCGCTCTTCGATGCACTGGCGCAGCGCCGAGAGCTTGTCGGCTGCCTTGACGAGCTTTTCCTCGTCCTCCGATGCTGTGAATGCGCTCTCGTATGCCCCGCGCAGCTCCTCCGGCAGCATGGCGAGAAGGCGCTCGTCCGCGGCGTGCTCGACCTTTTTATAGGCGTCGCGGAGCGTGCGGTCGTGGTACTTGATCGGCGTCGGGAGATCGCCGGTCAGAATTTCGCTCGCGTCGTGGTAGACCGCAAGCACCGCGAGACGCTCGGCGTCGCATTCCTGCCCGAAGATCTCGCGCCGGATGATGCCGAGCGCGTGGGCGTACACCGCCGTTTCATGGCTGTGCTCCTGCACGTTTTCCGGGATGCTGCTGCGCATGAGCCCCCAGCGGGAGATATACCGCATGCGCGACAAAAGGGCATAAAACCCCGTTTCCTTCACCATTTGTTGCTCACCTTCTCCGCAAAGCCGGGAAAATCCGCAAACTCCACCACAGTGCCGTTATCGAGAACGGCCTTGCCGGTAAACCTTCCGAACACCTGGTGCTGGTCGGATTTGATGAGCTTCACGTCCGCGCAGCTCGCGCGGTCGAGCACCGGCACAAAATCGGCCTCGAAGCGTCCGTCGTCGGACGTGAATTTCCATGGCTCGGTATAGCGCTCTTTTCCCTCGGCTTCGCCGGGGATCTCAAATTTGATGCCGCCGAGCTTGTGCGCGGTACCGGCGTGGAAGAGCATGTTTTCGCTCGCCGCGCTCGTATCGCCGAAGCCGTAGCCGAGATTCCAGCCGAACGGCGTCCCGCTCGGCAGCACATACGCCGCGCTGCTCCAGTACCACGTATTTTCATACGTCCACACGCCGCGGCCCCAGTCGAGCACGGCGAAGCTGTCGCTCGGCTCAAAGGTATACGTCTTGCCGTTATAATTAACATACCCGCTCGCGCGAAAGCCCACGATCTTCTGGTTATAGTAGAAATGGCCGGGCTTATCAAAGGGCGTGGCGATAACGAGCGAGTCCTCCGGACATTCGGTGAGCTCGACGCGCGCGGAGAGGGCGCTCTCGCCGAACTTGTTCATATACGCGATGAGGACGCGCTTCTCCCCCTCGTGGATGAAGTGGATACCGTAGCCGCGCGCGGCGGAGTGCACATCGCCGGTCACGCTCGTCTCCGGCAGGTGCTTTTTGCCGAGCGGCAGGAAGGACATCGGGCTTTTCGTGATCTCCCAGCCCTCTTCGAGATCGAGAAGGCTCACAGAGTCCAGCCCCATGTAGCCGTTGTCCGCCACGGTGAGCGCGAGAGCGAATTTGCCGTTGTTGACAAGATAATAATCCCATTCCTTGATGCGCAGGGGCGAGACCTTCACGTCCGCGCGGCGGTATTCCTGCACGAGCGCGCGGGAAAAGCCGGGGCGGGCGAGATCGCCCTTTTCGTTGAGCAGCGCGCCGGGGGTCGTGATCTCGGTCTGTCGGTCCATTCAGATGCCCTCCTTACGCTGGGCGCGGATGTCCCGGCCCAGAAATTCCAGCCATTCGTATTCTCCGGCGAGCCGCGAGGCGAGCGCCGCGCCGTAGCGCGTTTCGATGCCGGAGCGGTCGAGATTCGTGGAGACGATCGTCTTTTTCCCGGCGCGCAGGCGGCCGTCGAGCAGGGCGTAAAGCGCGCTCTGCGTGAACGCCGTCAGCATTTCGGTGCCGAGATCGTCGAGAATGAGAAGATCGCAGCTCATAAGCTGGCGCACGCGCGAGGCGGCGTCCGATACCTCGTCCGTATCGCGGGAGAATTTCTCGCGCTCGAACGAGGCGAGAAGCCCGCTCGCCGTATCGTACGCCACGCCGCAGCCCTTTGCGGCCACGACGCGCGCGATGGCGGCGGAGAGGAACGTTTTCCCCAGCCCCGGCTCGCCGGTGAACAGCAGATTCGGCGACTGCGCGCCGAAGCTCTCGGCATAGGCGCGGCAGAGGCGCAGCACGCGCTCCATCTGCGCGCGGGGCGATACGCCCGACGCAGGGGCAACGGGGCTGTAGTAATCCAGCCGGAAGTTTTCAAACGTCTCGTCCCCCTGCTTCAAAAGGGGCGCGAGCTCTCTGGTCTGCTCGGCGCGGTAGAGCTTTCGGACGCATTCGCAGATCCTCCCGTCCGTCCAGCCGGTATCGCGGCAGCGCGGGCAGGAATAGATGGGGTCGAGATAATCCTTCGGGTATCCGTTCTGCACGAGAAGCGCCGAACGCTTTTCCTGCAAAGCGAGGCTTTCCTTCTCAAGCTCCTGCGCGGTGCGGGCGCTCTGCCGCATGGCGATGCGAACCATCTCGCTCAGATTGGCGCAGAGGGCCGTGTCGATGCGTCCGATCTCCGGGATCTTCGCGGCGATCTCGCGGCGGCGGCGATCCTCCTCCGCGCGGTTTTCCGCGCGCAGCGTCTCCTGTTTGGCGCGGGCGCGCGCCAGAAGCCGTCCTTCCATATCCTCTTACCCCCCGATGTTCTTCAGTATGCCCTCGAGCCGGGCGAGATCGTCCCCGCCGGTGCGCCGCGGCGCGCTTTCCGCAGCGGGCTTGGCGCGCGACGATGCGCGGCTGTCGCCCTTCTCGATCTGCTCGGCGGTGAAGAGCTTTTTCTCGTACCAGCTCTTCACGATCTTGTCCATATACGCCCAGGCGAGCTTGCCCGTGCCGACGACGGTGCGGTCGTAGGCGATGGCGAGCGCCTCCGCGCCGTAGCCCATCGAAAGCCAGCTTTCGATGTACTTGCGCTCCGTGGGCGTCAGGTCGCGTCCCGTGAGCGAGAGCGCGTGGCGGACCTTTTCCATCTCCTCGTCGCGCCGGGCGAGCGCGGCGAGATATTCCTCCGCCTGCGGCGCGGTGAGGATCTCGCGGTTGGCCCAGTAGAACGCTTCCTTCTCGATGGCGCGCATCGTCGGCAGCCGCCCTTCGCCGTACCGGCGGCGCAGCTTGTCCGCGCAGTGGTGAATGAGCAGCAATATCGTCTCCGCCGTCATGCCGAGACGGTCGTAAATGCCGAAAAGCGTGTTGAGATCGGCACTCGAGAGCGTGTGGCCGAGCACGCGCTGGCACTCGCCGAGCAGCGCGCGGAACGCCCCGTCATCGGCGCTGCGGCGCAATATGTCCTCCGTGCGGTATACCGGCAGCTCGTCCGGTCCCGGCAGAGGCACATCCCCGGCGGTGAGAAGGCCCGCCCCGGAGAGCCGGCACGCCGCCGCGGTGATCTGCTCTCCCGTGCGGGAGAGAGCGCGCGCCGCCGCGGCGGTATCGAGCACGCCGCCGGAGCGCAGAATATAAAGATACAGCAGCGCGCACTCCCCGTCGCCGAGCGCGAGGAGCTTTTCGGCGTCCTCCGCCGGGAGAGAGAGCGTGTTCGCGCCCTGGATACGATAGCGTTTTCCGTCCATGTTCGTCCTTTTGGGGTATAGTCCCCCATAATCTATGTGTATCGGATATTATATCATAATGTTTCTACTTGAAGCAAGGGTGTTCGTTGTGTTATAATCTTATTTTGAAGAAGTACCGTTTTCCCGGTACCGTGTTTACGAGGAAGAAATTATGGTCGAACTGCTCGCTCCCGCCGGGTCGCCGGAGGCCGTCACCGCCGCCGTGCAAAGCGGCGCGAACGCCGTATATCTGAGCTTTGAGGATCTGACTGGCTGCCGCCGGACGGAGAACATTCCGAACAGCGAATTTGAGTCGGTCGTGCGCTACTGCCGCATCCGCGGCTGCCGCGCGTATCTCGCGCTCAACATCCCCGTCCGCGAGGACGAGCTGAACAAAGCCGCGGGCCTTGCCCTGCGCGCGCAGCGCTGCGGCGTGGACGCGATCATCGTCCGCGATCTCGGCCTTTTCCGCATTCTCCGCTCGCTTCTGCCGGAGATGCCGCTTTTTGCCGACGCGCATCTCGGCTTCTATACGCCGGAGAGCGCGGCCATCGCGCAGCGGCTCGGCTTCCGGCGCGTTTTCCTGCCCCCCGATCTCCCGCTCGAGGATATCCGCCGCATGGCGCAGTGCCCGATCGAGACGGCCGTGTGGGTGCAGACGCCGCTTTGCGCCGCCGCGTGCGGCACATGCCGCATGAGCGCTTTTGCCGGGCGTGAGAGCGCCGAGCGCGGCCTTTGCAGCGAGCTCTGCCGCGAGCAGTACACGCTCGGCGGCCGCTGGGACACAACGCCTCTGAGCTGGAAGGAACGCTGCATGCTTCCCGCGTGCCGGGATCTCATCGACGCGGGCGTAGCCTGTCTCGCCATCGGCAGCCGCGAGCGCCGGAGCGAGTATGTCTCCGCGTTCACGGACGTGTGGGCGACCGCCATCCGCGAAAGCCAGCTGCCCGCCGAGCCGGAGCTGGAGCGCCTGGAGCGCGTATTCCTCCCGTGGGGCGCGGCGAAAAAAGATCTTTACGAAACCGCCGAAGCGCCGGAGAAGATCCCCGGCGAGACCGAGGCCGTCTGCGCGGAGCAGCGCCGGAACTATACGTCCGGCGAGGCGCGCCGCGTCGGCGTGAGCTTTGCGGTCGCGGCGAAGGACTCGCACTCGAGCGTTATTCTCGGCGCGCAGGATACGGACAAGACCATCGCCGCGATCGAAGGCCCCGTGCCGGACGATGCCGGCGACGTGGAGCTCACCGAGGACGGTCTGCGCGAGGCGATGTACCGCACGGCCGGAACGCCGTTCCGCTGCACCGAGGTGCGCGTGCAGTCTCCCGCGGGAGAAAAGCTCCGGGTATCCGGCATCGAACTGGACGAGGCCCGCCGCCGTCTTTTGTATAAGCTCTCCGAGGAGCGCGCCAAGCTCCCGGACCGCAAAGAGGGCGACTTTCCCGAGACGCCGCGCATCGCCCCCGCGCCGCACCTGCCCGCGATCAACTTTTCGTTCCAGACCGCCGCGCAGATGACGCCGGAGCTGGCCGCGCTCTGTCCGGAGTGCGTATACGTCCCGCTCGAGCTGCTCGCGGAAAATCCGTCGGTCGCCGATGCGTTCCGCGAAAACGGCGCGGAGATCGTCGCCGCGCTCCCCTCCGTTGCGTTCGGCGAAAAGGAGGAGAGCGAGCTGCGCGCGCTTCTTGCAAAGGTGCACGAGAGCGGCGTCACGCAGGCGCTCACCGGAAATCTCGGTCTCGCGATGATGGCGGGACAGGAGGGCTTCCGCATCCGCGGCGACTTTGATCTCGCCGTGATGAACAGCTATACCCTTTCCGGCATGGCGTCGGCGGGCTTTCTCTCGGCGATGCTCTCGCCGGAGCTGACGTTTGCCGACATCCGCGAGATGCCCAAGTGCATGGACGCCGAGCTCGCCATATACGGCCGTCTGCCCGTCATGGTGACGCAGACCTGCCTTTTGAAGGCAAGCGCCGGACGGTGCACCTGCACCACGCCCGGCCAGATGGCCGACACGCGCGGCGGCGTATGGCCGGTGACGAAGCACTTCGGCTGCCGCAACACCGTTTGGGCGGCGCGCAAGCTCTGGCTCGGCGACGTGACGCAGGAGTGGATCGATCTCGGTCTCTGGGCAGTGCGGCTGTGCTTCTCCACGGAGAGCGCGCGCGAATGTCTGGAAGTTGCCGAGAGCTACATCCAGGGCACGCATTATAAGCCCAACGGCATAACGAGAGGACTGTATTACCGTGGCGTACTGTAATAAACGGCTGATCCTCGCCTCCGGCTCGCCCCGGCGGCGGGAGCTGCTCGATAAATTCGGCATAAACTATGAGATCCTCCCCGCGCAGGGCGAGGAGAGCGCGCCGCCGGAGCTCACGCCCGGCGAGCGGGTAAAGGCGCTCGCCGCGCAGAAGGCGGAGGAGGTGGCGCAGCGCCTAAACGATCCCGCCGCCGTGATCCTCGCCGCCGACACGCTCGTGGAGCTGGACGGCGAGGTGCTCGGAAAGCCCGGCACGGCGGAGCGGGCACAGTCCATGCTGCGCGCGCTCTCCGGGCGGGAGCACCGCGTATGGAGCGGCGTGTGTATCCGCGAGGGCGAAAAGGTGCTTGCGGAGAGTGAGTGTACCTCCGTCCATTTCCGCGCTCTCACCGACGCGGAGATCCATGCCTACATCGCCACCGGCGAGCCGCTCGACAAGGCGGGCGCTTACGGCTATCAGGGGCTCGCGAGTCTCTTTGTGGAGCGCATCGAGGGCGATTTCTTCAACGTGATGGGACTTCCAGTCTGCCGTATGGGGCAGATGCTCCGCGAATTTGACATTTCTCTTCTCTGATTTTTTTACTCGCGCCCGGGACGTTCCCGGGAGAACAGGGGGTCAAGCCTTGAAAACTTATCTGAAGCAATACGGCGTGCGCATGGCGATCATCATCGTTGTGGCGGCACTTCTCATAGGCCTTGCCGCGCGCCCGAAGGCGGACGGCAGCTCCGGCGCGGTGCCGGAGGCGGCCAACGCCCTGCGCATCCCCATTCAGGGCGCCGTGGGCTCTGTCGTGGAGTGGATGCGCGGCATTTACGGCTACATCTACCGCTACGATAAGCTGCTCGCGGAGAACGAATCGCTCCGCCGCCAGCTTGCCGAGGCGCAGGAGCAGGTGCGCTCGAGCCAGGACGCGCTTGAGGAGAACACCCGTCTGCGCACGATGCTCGGGTATCTCGAAAAGAACACGACGTTCAAGACCGAAGCCGCCATGATCACCTCGTGGGACGCCTCCAACTGGACGAGCGCCTTTACGATCTCCAAGGGCACGGACAACGGCATTGAGCAGGGCGACTGCGTCATCACCGAGTCCGGCATGCTCGTCGGGCAGGTGTATGAGGTCGGCAAGAACTATGCCTCCGTGCGCACGACGATCGACGTGAACATGGACGCGGGCGTGCTCGTGGGCGAATCGTCCATCGCCGCGATGATCGTCGGCGACTATGCGCTCATGAAGGAGGGCTGCTGCAAGCTCAGCTACTTCACCGACGATGTGACGCTCTTCACCGGCGACAGCGTCGTCACCTCCGGCCGCGGCGGCGCGTTCCCGTCCGGCATCATCGTCGGCACCGTCACGGAGCTGCGCAGCGAGGCGGGCGGCCAGTCGTATTACGCGGTCGTCAAGCCCTCGGTCGATCTTTCCGTGCTGTCGCAGGTCTTCATCATCAAGGATTTTGAGGTCATCGAGTGAAACGAAACAAGATCAATTTCCAGCTTTCCGATATGAAGCTGGACGAGCTCTGGCTGAAGACCCGGCGCGGCGTTTTGTATGCGCTGTATCTCATCGGCGCGCTGCTCGTGCAGAACGTGATATTGAGCCACGTTGCGCTCTTCGGCGTGCGGGCCATGTTTCTGCCCGCGCTCGTCGTGGCGGCGGCGCTCTTTGAAGGCGGCTGGGGCGGCGGGCTGTTCGGTCTGGCCGCGGGCATTCTCTCCGATCTCTTTTTTGGCTCGCAGAGCGTGCTGTTCACCGTTCTCTTCCCCGTGATGGGCTTCATCGCGGGCTTTCTCGGCGATTTTTATCTCAACAAGCGCCTTTTCACTTACTGCATCCTGGGCGCGGCGGCGCTCTTTCTCGCCGCGTTCGCACAGATGTTCAGTCTGCTCTTCTACGAGGGACAGAGCAGCGCCGCGCTCTGGGTAACGGCGCTTCTGCAGACGCTCTGGAGTCTGCCGTTCCTCTTTCCCTCGTACTATCTCTGCAAAAATTTCCCGTGGCGCTCGTCGCGGGACGTGCCTACGCCGTATAAATAATCTCACCCCCTCCGCATTTTGAAAGGAACTTTCCATGCAGAAAATGGTAAAACCCATCCGGCTCGTTGTGCTCGCCGTCGTCTTTGTGCTGCTGCTCGGCGTTTACTTCGTCGCGCTTTATAAGCTGCAGATCATCGGCGGGCGCGAATACTACGCCGTAGGGGAAACGGAGACGAAAGAAGACATCACCATCGCCGCGGCGCGAGGGAACATTCTCGACCGCTATGGGCGTCTGCTCGTGTCCAACTCGCTCTGCAACAACCTGTCCATCAACGTAACGGAGCTCTTCAGCCAGGACGACCCGAACGCGGTCATTCTCGAGCTGTGCAGCGCCGTGGAGCGCTTCGGCGACACCTATACCGACACGCTGCCCATCACGAAGGCCCCGCCCTTTGAGTTCACCGAGATGGACACGCTGCAGAAGAGCATGCTCGACGCCTGGCTCAAAGCGAACGACATGCCGCTCGACTCCAGCGCCGTGGAGATCCTCGCGGCGATGCGCACGCGCTACAGCGTCGGCAGCGAGTATAACGCCGAGGACGCCCGGCGCATCGTCGGCGTCCGGTACGAGATCAACGACCGCTTCAACATCAACACCACGCCCTACGTTTTCGCCGAGGACGTTTCGATGCCGCTGCTCACCTATCTCATGGAGCAGGACATCCCCGGCTTTGAGCTTTCCTCGTCCTATGTGCGCGAATACAAAACGCAGTACGCCGCCCACCTGCTCGGCTACACCGGCAAGCTGACGGCGGAGGAATGGGCGACCTACGCCGGCAAGGACTACTCGCTCGACGCCTATGTCGGCAAGGACGGCGTGGAATACGCCTTTGAGGATTATCTCCACGGCGTGGACGGCGAGGCGGAGGTCTACTCCAATCTTGACGGCGTCACGCTCCGCACCAAGTACACCAAGGAGCCGCAGCCCGGCGGGCATGTCTATCTGACGCTGGACATCGGCCTGCAGGAGGTGTGCGAGGAGGCGCTCGCCGCGCACATCGAGTCGATCAACGAAGATCGCGCCCGCATCATTGCGGAAGCCGAAATGTACGGCACCGAGAGCACCGAAATGATCTCCGGCGGCGCGCTGTGCGTCGTGAAGATCGATACCGGCGAGCCGCTCGCGCTCGTGAGCTATCCGACCTACGACGCCGCCACGATGCTGGAGAATTACGAAACGCTCGTCGCGGACGAGAACGCCCCGCTCTATAACCGCGCGCTCATGGGCGTTTACGCCCCCGGCTCCACATTCAAGCCCTGCACCGCTACGGCGCTGCTCGCCGAGGGCATCATTTCCCCGACGCGCACGCTGAAGACCGAAGGTCAGTTCACCAAGTACATCGACGACGGCTACGCCCCCGAGTGCTGGATCTACTCGACCTACAAATACACCCACGGCGAGATCAACGTCGTGCAGGCGATCACCTACTCCTGCAACTACTTCTTCTACTATTTCGGCGACGAGCTCGGCATCGACAAGATGGCGTACTACGCCAAGCTCTACGGTCTCGGCGAGCACACCGGCATCGAGCTGCCCGAGGTCACCGGCCAGATGTCCACCCAGAGCTTCAAGGAACAGTACACCGGTATCTCCTGGTTCCAGGGCGATACGCTGCAGAGCGCCATCGGCCAGTCGTTCACCGAATTCACGCCGCTGCAGATGGCGGAGTATTGCGCAGCCATCGCCAACGGCGGCACGCGCCACAGCGCCTCCATTCTCAAGGAAGTGCGCAGCTACGATTACTCCAAAACGCTCTTCCAGCGTGAAACGGAAGTGCTCAGCAAGCTTGATATCGATCCCGAGATCTTCGGCTACATCCAGTACGGCATGTACGGCGTGCTCTATGACGCCGCGAGCACGCTCAAGGAGCATTGGCTCGACAGCAGCATCGTCGCCGCCGCCAAAACCGGTACGGCGCAGCGCGGCGAAGGTCTCGTCAACAACGCCATGTTTATTCTCTATGCCCCCTATGGCGATAACCCCGAGATCGCCATCGCGATCGCTGTGGAAAAAGGCGGCGCGGGCGCCACGCTCTCGCCGGTCGCGCGAAAGATCGTGGATTATTACTTCACGTTCCAGTCCAGCGCCAACACTGTGGAAAATGCGTATTCTCTGCTGAAATAATCCGAAATTTTCGTTGCAAATAGCGCTTTTTGCGGTTATAATTTAGAAGGTTTTATCTGCCCAAATCATCAAAAATATACGGAGGTGCCAAAGCATGAATATCGCTCTTCTCGCCCATGACGGCAAAAAGGAGCTTATGGTCCAGTTCTGCATTGCCTACTGCGGCATTCTCTCCGGTCACGACATCTGCGCCACGAACACCACGGGCAAGCTCGTTTCCGAGGCGACGGGGCTGCCGGTCACGCTGTATCTGCCCTGCACGCAGGGCGGCGCGCAGCAGATCGGCGCGCGCATTGCCTACAACGAGATCGACCTCGTGCTCTTCTTCTGCGACCCGAAGGCCAATACGAAGGACGTGGACGCCATCGCCCGCCTGTGCGACCAGCACAGCATTCCCTTCGCTTCCAACGTCGCCACCGCCGAGGTGCTCGTGCAGGGTCTCCGCCGGGGCGATCTGGACTGGCGCGATATCGTCAACCCGAAGAAAAAATAAAAACACCCTACAACTTTTCCGAGGAATGGATAGCCGGCAGCGGCCAGCTATCCATTCTCTATTCAAAGGAGGATTCCCCCATGGCCCAGATCCGACCGCACACGCTCTCCGGCTTCATGGAGCTTCTGCCGGAAGACCAGAAGAAAATGCAGCGCGTCATGGCGACGCTGCGCGAGAGCTACGCTCTCTACGGCTTCACGCCGCTCGACACGCCCGTCATCGAGAGCGCCGACGTGCTTCTCGCCAAGGGCGGCGGCGAGACCGAAAAACAGATCTACCGCTTCACGAAGGGCGACAGCGATCTTGCCCTCCGCTTTGATCTCACCGTGCCGCTTGCGAAGTACGTCGCGCTGCACGCCAACGAGCTGACATTCCCCTTCCGCCGCTACCAGATCGGCAAGGTCTACCGCGGCGAGCGCGCCCAGCGCGGCCGCTTCCGCGAGTTTTATCAGGCGGATATCGACATCATCGGCGACGGCAAGCTCGACATTATGAACGAGGCCGAGATCCCCGCCGTCATTTACCGCACGTTCAACGCGCTCGGACTCAAAAACTTCCGCATCCGCGTAAACAACCGCAAGGTCCTGAACGGCTTTTTCGCTCTGCTCGGGCTGACGGAGAAATCCGGCGACGTGATGCGCACGATCGATAAGCTTGACAAGATCGGCCCCGACAAGGTCCGCGCCGTGCTCACGGACGAGTTCGCCGTCGAGCCGGAGACCGCGGATAAGGTTCTCGAGTTCATCTCCGTGCCCGGTACGAGCGCGGATAAGCTCGCCTTCCTGCGCCGGTACGAGGGAAAGAACGAGACGTTCGATCTCGGTCTGCACGAGCTCGCCACCGTCGTGGAGTACGTCGGCTCGTTCGGCGTTCCGGCGGAGAATTTTGAGATCGATCTCACGATCGCGCGCGGGCTCGACTACTACACCGGCACGGTGTACGAGACCGTGATGACCGACCATCCGGAGATCGGCTCGGTCTGCTCCGGCGGACGGTACGACAATCTCGCCGGGTACTACACCGACCGCACGCTCCCCGGCGTCGGCATCTCCATCGGCGTGACGCGCCTTTTCTATGTGCTGCAGGAGCAGGACATGCTCTCCAAGGACATCCTCACCGCCCCCGCCGAGGCCGTCGTTATCCCGATGGACACAGACTGCATGGCGTTTGCCGTGGAGACCGCGACGGCGCTGCGCGCCGAGGGCGTCAAAACGCAGATCTATTTTGAAAACCGCAAGTTTAAGCAGAAGATCGGCTTTGCGGATAAATCCGGCATTCCGTTCGCGCTCATCATCGGCGGCGACGAGGCCGCCGCGGGCGTCGTATCGCTCAAGGACATGGCCGCGGGCACGCAGGAAAAGCTCACCCCGGCGGAAGCCGCGGCGAAGATCAACGCCGCGCTCGCGCCGCGCCGCAGGGCGCAGGCCATCCGCGGATAAGCGTTCCCGATTCGATTTTTAAGAAAGGCGGCGGGGATATGGTTGCGAAAATACGCTCGCTCGGCTTGCAGGGCATCGGCGGCTATGAAGTCTCGGCGGAGATCTTTCTCTCCGGCGGGCTGCCGCAGTTTGACCTTGTCGGCCTGCCCGACGCCGCCGTGAAGGAGGCGCGCGAGCGCGTGCGCGCCTCGGTGAAAAACTGCGGTCTCGACTTTCCTGTCAGCCGCGTCACCGTGAATCTCGCGCCCGCCGACCGGAAAAAGGCCGGCACCGTATACGATCTCCCGATCCTGCTCGGCATCCTCATCGCCTCCGGACAGGCCAGGCCTCTGCCGCCGGACGCCGCCGTGATCGGCGAGCTCTCCCTCTCGGGCGAGGTGCGCCCGGTGCGCGGTGCGCTCCCGATGGCGCTCGCCGCGGAAAAGGCGGGTATCCGGGAGCTGTACGTCCCCGCGGGCAACGCGCGCGAGGCGGCGTACGCCGACCATCTCACCGTCTATCCCGTACATGCCGTTCCAGAGCTTTTGGCGCATCTCGCGGGCGAGGAGAAGATCACCCCCGCCGAGCCGCCCATGCCGAGCGAGGAAGAGCTGCTCTTCCCCGACTATGCCGAGGTGAAGGGGCAGGAAAACGTCAAGCGCGCGCTCGAAGTCGCCGCCGCGGGCGGGCACAATGTGCTCATGGTCGGGCCGCCGGGTTCGGGCAAATCGATGCTCGCCAAGCGTCTCCCCGGCATACTGCCGGACATGAGCCGCGAGGAGACGATGGAGTCCACCGGTATCTGGAGCGTCTGCGGTCTGACGGACGAAAAGCGCCCCATACTGCGCCAGCGCCCCTTCCGCGCGCCGCACCACACGCTCTCCGCCGCCGCGATGGCGGGCGGGGCGCAGCTCCAGCCGGGCGAGGTATCGCTCGCACACAACGGCGTGCTGTTTCTCGACGAGCTGCCCGAATACCACCGGGATGTGCTTGAAGTCATGCGCCAGCCGCTCGAGGACGGCGTCGTGACCGTTTCGCGCGCCGCCGGAACCGCGGTATACCCCAGCCGGTTCATGCTCGTGTGCGCGATGAACCCGTGCAAATGCGGCTGGTACGGGCAGCCGGGCGGCCGCTGCCGGTGCAGCGAAAAGTCCGTCCGCGCCTACCACGCCAAGCTCTCCGGCCCGCTCATGGACCGGATCGATATCATCGTGGAGGTCCCCGCGCTCGCCTACGACGAGCTGCGCCGCCGTCCGGACGGCGAGAGCTCCGAAACCATCCGCCAGCGCGTCAACCGCGCGCGGGAGGTACAGCGAAAGCGCTTTTCCTCCGGCACGGTATCCAATGCCAATATGTCCCCGCGCGATATGGAGCGGTACTGCTCTCTCACGCCCGAGGGCGACGCGCTGATGAAGGACGCTTTCCACGCGCTTGGTCTCACGGCGCGAAGCTACGACCGCATCCTGCGCGTCGCGCGCACGATCGCCGATCTCGCCGGGGCGAAGGACATCGCGCCCGAGCATATCGCCGAGGCCGTGCAGTACCGTACCTACGATTTTCTCATCTCTTCCACCCCGGAGGCCACGCCATGAACCGATTCGATGCCGTCCTCTTCGATCTGGACGGAACGCTCTTATATACGCTTGCCGACATTGCCGCGGCCGTCAACGGCGCGCTGCGCGAAATGCACCGCCCGGAACGGACGGTCACGGAGATCCGCTCTATGGTCGGCAACGGCGCGAAAATGCTCATCACCCGCGCGCTCGGCCCGGGGCAGGAGGCGCTCATTGACGATACGCTCGCTGTCTACGCCAGGCTCTACGCCGCCCACGCGCAGGAGCATGTGACGTCCTACGCGGGCATCCCGGAGCTTCTGGACGCGCTGCATGAACGCGGCATCCGCACCGCGTGCGTCACGAACAAGGACCACACCGACGCCGCGCCGATGCTGCAAAAGTTTTTCGGCGAAAGAATTTCCCACGTTGAAGGCCGGAAGCCGGGCCGCCCCACAAAGCCCGCGCCCGACGCGGTGTACGATGCGCTCAAAGCGCTCGGCGTTGATCCATCCCGCGCGCTCTACGTCGGCGATTCCGGCGTGGACAGCGAAACGGCGAAAAATGCCTCGCTTCCCTGCGTCCTCTGCGACTGGGGATACTGGGACCGTGACAGATTAGAGAACTGCGCCGCGCTGGGGGTCATAAGTGCCCCGGCGGAGCTATTACAATATGTGTGAGGTCAATATGCAGGACATCATTCTTCTCAAGCAGGGCGAGATCGTCCTCAAGGGTCTGAACAAGAAATACTTTGAGCAGAAGCTCATCTCCAACGTGAAGCGCCGTCTGCGCTCGCTCGGCGAGTTTGACGTAACGTGCACGCAGTCCACGATCTATGTGGAGCCGAAGTCGGACGACATCGATATGGACGAAACGCAGCAGGCCATGACGAAGGTGTTCGGCATCGCCGCCGTGGTGCGTGCCGCCGCGTGCGACAAAACGCCCGAGGCGATGGCGCAGAAAGCCATCGAGTACATGGCCGAGGCCATGCGCGAAGCCGGGAGCTTCAAGGTTGAAACACGCCGCGCAGACAAAGCCTTTCCGATGACCTCCATCGAAGTCAGCCAGTACGTCGGCGGCGAGCTTGCCGAGGCGTTCCCGGAGACCGCCGTGGACGTTCACAACCCCGAGCTCACCGTGCACGTGGAGGTGCGCGAGCGCGCCGCCTACATCCACCGCCCCCCGCTGCCCGGCGCAGGCGGTCTGCCCGTCGGCTGCGGCGGCACGGCGGTAACGCTCCTCTCCGGCGGCATCGATTCGCCGGTATCGACGTATATGATCGCCAAGCGCGGCGTACATATGATCCCGGTGCATTTCTTCTCGTTCCCGTACACCTCGGAGCTGGCCAAGCAGAAGGTGCTCGATCTTGCCAAGGAGCTCACTGCCTACTGCGGGCGGCTCACCGTGGAAGTCGTGCCGTTCACGCACATCCAGACCGAGATCCGCGACAAGTGCCCCGAGGAATATTTCACGCTCATCATGCGCCGGTTTATGATGCGCATCGCGCAGGAGGTCGCCGACCGAAACGGCGCCAAGGCGCTCGTCACGGGCGAAAATCTCGGTCAGGTCGCCTCGCAGACGATGGAAGCGCTCGGCTGCACCGAGGCCGTCACGCGTCTGCCCGTGCTGCGCCCGCTCATCGGCTTTGACAAGGAAGAGATCGTCCGCCTGTCCCGCAAGATCGGCACGTTCGATCTCTCCACGCTGCCCTACGAGGACTGCTGCACGGTGTTCACGCCGCGCCACCCCCGCACGCGCCCCCGCATCGACGCCGTGGAGGAAGCGGAGGCTGTGCTCGATATCGAGGGTCTCGTCGCCGAGGCGATGGCCGGCATCGAGCGCGTGCGCTTTGATCCCTGATTTTCTGATGTAAGGAGGCTCCTATGAACGCCGAAATTCTCTCCGTCGGGACGGAGCTTCTGCTCGGCGGCACGGTCAACACCGACGCGCGGGACATTTCTCTCGCGCTGGCGGAACTGGGCGTGAACGTATACTGGCACACCGTCGTCGGCGACAATCCCGCCCGGCTCACCGAGTGCCTTTACCGCGCGCGGAACCGCGCCGATCTCATCATCACGACCGGCGGTCTCGGCCCCACGTGCGACGATCTCACCAAGCAGACGCTCGCGCGCGCCTTTGACCGGAAGCTCTATCTCAACGAGGACGCGCTCGCGGATATCCGCGAATACTTTGCCGAGCGCGGCCGGAGCTTTACCGACAACAACCTCCAGCAGGCATATCTCCCCGAGGGGAGCATCATGCTGCCGAACGACTGCGGCACCGCGCCGGGATGCATCATCGAGGACGGCCCCGTGCGCGTCGTGATGCTGCCCGGCCCGCCGAGAGAGTGCGTCACGATGCTGCGGAACTACGTGATGCCGTATCTCCAGAAGCTCTCCGGCGCCGTGATACGCTCGCACATGATCCGCTTTTTCGGCATCGGCGAGAGCGCGATGGAAACGCGCCTGCGCTCCTTTATGGACGGGGCGAACCCCACCGTCGCGCCGTACTCCCGCGAGGGCGAATGCTGGGTGCGCGTCACCGCCAAGGGCGCGAACGAGCAGGAATGCGAAGCGCTCATGGAGCCGGTGATCGAGGATATCTGCGATAAGATGGGCGATCTCGTTTACGGCATCGACTGCGCCTCGCTCGAAGAGCGCGTGCTGCAGCTCCTGCAGGAGAAAAACACGTCGCTCGCCGTGGCGGAGAGCTGCACGGGCGGTCTGCTCGCGCAGCGCATCACCGATATTCCCGGCGCGAGCGCGCATTTTCTCGGCGGCGTCGTGACGTATACCGAGGACGCCAAGGTTCGTCTGCTCGACATGGACGAGGATCTCATCGCCGAAAACGGCGTCGTGAGCATGCCGGTCGCGGCAAAGATGGCCAAGCGCGTGCGCAAGGCGCTCGGCAGCGACATCGGCATCGGCATCACCGGCTGGGCCGGGCCTGACGGGGACGACGTGGGGCTCGTGTTCGTGGCGCTCGCCTCGCGCGGCGGCTGCTTCGTCCGCCGTCTGCAATGCGGCCACGCGCCGCGGCCGCGCATCCGGCTCATCGCGGCCAGCAACGCTTTGGATATGATCCGGCGGTATCTCACCGGATTGGATGTATAAAATAAAAAGGAGACAACAACAATGATGACCTACACCATGGATATCGCCGGCCTCAAGCGCGATCTGCCGCTCTGCCCGGTGAGCGACGATCTGTATATCGGCGCATTCGTCATGTTCGGCGATGTGGAGATGACCATCCACGCCGCCAAGGAGCTTTTGAAGCGCGCCCCGGAGTTTGACTACATCATCGCGCCCGAAGCCAAGGCGATCCCGCTCGCGTACGAAATGTCCCGCCAGTGCGGTATTCCCTATCTGCTCGCCCGCAAGAAGGCCAAGGCGTACATGACCGGCATTTTCGAGGTGCATGTGCACTCCATCACCACCGGCGGCACGCAGACCCTCATTATCGACACCGCGGACGCCGAGCGCATGAACGGCAAGCGCATTCTCATCGTGGACGACGTGATCTCCACCGGCGAGAGCCTGCGCGCCATGGAAGAGCTTGTGAAAAAGGCCGGCGGCAACATCGTCGGCAAGATGGCGGTCCTCGCCGAGGGCGGCGCGATCGAGCGGCACGACATCACCGTGCTCGCCCCCCTGCCTCTCTTCAACCCGGACGGAACGCTCAAGAACTGAGAAAAACAAAAACGGGAGCTGTTTCAACAGCTCCCGTTTCCCGCGAAAGCAACCCCCTCAGTCAGCTTCGCTGACAGCTCCCCTGTTAGGGGAGCCAGGTTGGTTTTCCGATAACTTACTTGCCTCCCCTAATAGGGGAGGTGGCTCGGCGTAAAGCGCCGAGCCGGAGAGGTTTTACCCACGCTCCCGCATCCGCAAAAAGAAATTCCGCAGCAGCGCGGCGCACTCGTCCTTCCTGACGCCGCCGTACACCCGCGGCTGAAACCCGTAGTTTTCAAAAAACAGGTCGATCACGCTGCCGCACGAACCGCTTTTCGCTTCCCGCGCGCCGTATACCACCGTGGGGATCCGCGCGTTGAGTATCGCCCCGGCGCACATGGGGCAGGGCTCGAGCGTCACATACAGCGTGCATCCGTCGAGCCGCCACGTGCCAAGCGCACGGCAGGCCTCGCGGATAGCCTCGATCTCGGCGTGGGCGGTCGCGTCCGCGCCCTCCTCGCGCCGGTTTCTCCCCCGTCCGATCACGTTCCCCGCGCCGTCGGTGATAACGCAGCCGACCGGTATCTCCCCCGCGGCGGCGGCCTCGCGCGCGAGTGCGAGCGCGGCGGCCATATTCTTTTCCTGTGCGGAGGCTCCCATGCTTTCTGTCATACTCATCGGCATTTCCCTTTCCATGGATGCGTTTGCGGTGTCCGTTACAAACGGCATCGCCATGCGCCCGTTCAAGACGGGCTATGCGCTCTGGCACGGGCTGTATTTCGGCACGTTCCAGTTTCTCATGCCGCTCGCGGGTTACATTCTCGGCAGCACGGTGTCCGGCTATGTCACGGCCATCGGTCCGTACGTGAGCTTTGCGCTGCTCGCGTTCATCGGCGGCAAAATGATCCTCGAAGCCGTGCGCGGCGGTGAGGAGGACTCCGGCGGCATGGCGGTGCTCTCCCACAAGCGGCTGCTCGCGCTCGCCGTGGCAACGAGCATCGACGCGCTCGCCGTCGGCGTGAGCTTCGCGTTCTCGCCCCCGGGCCCCGGCGTTGTACTCTCGTGCGCCGTTATCGGCTGCACAACGTTCCTCATCGCCTTCGGCGGCGCCATGACCGCGAGCCGCATCCCCGGCATCCGCCCGAAAACGGCGGAGATCGCCGGCGGCATCATCCTGGTCGGCATCGGCGTAAAGCTGCTGCTCGAAGGTCTTCTCAAGTAATTATACCCTCTTTTGCCGTTTTGGTAAAGGCCAAAAGCGCGCCGGGCTTTCTGTCGGGAAAGTCCGGTGCGCTTTTTTCGGCGAGTGCGTTAAAATTGGTTCAACCATTTTGTACAGTTTCACGTTTTTCCGTTTCATCCTCCGTTTTGTCTTGATTCTTTTTCGTATTGGTGTATACTCCGAATCAAGAGGTAGGGCCAATTTGCAAGTCCATCGGCCCCGGTATTTTCTTTTTGGCTCGGTTGATATATAATGGGCAGCGATCAACCGCAGGAGGGATCTGCCATGTATTATTCGGGCGCGCCGTTTGCTTTCAAAGAAAATAAAAACGTCCGCAGCCTTCTGGCCTATATATCCAAAAAGGGCTTCTCCGTGGGCGACAAGCTCCCGCCGGAGCGCGAGCTGGCCGAGCAGCTCGGCATCAGCCGCAACTCCCTGCGCGAGGCGCTGAAGGTGCTTGAGGCGATGAACGTTGTGGAGATCCGCCACGGCAGCGGCATTTTCCTCCGGAAGGAAGATACGCAGCCCGACGACGGCAGCTCCCTCTGGCTGATAATCCACAAGGACGAGATACTGAACATCCTCACCGTGCGCGAAGCGCTCGATCTCAAGGCGATCGATCTTATCCCCGAGGAGGATTACCCCCGCCTCCGGGACGAGATGAAAGCGTGCATCGCCGCCGTGCGCAAAACGGACATGACGAACGAGGACATGCTCCGCCACGACCTGGAATTTCACAACATCATCCGCCGCGCCGCCAACAACGACATTCTTTTGAACATCTGCATCACGCTGACCGGCACGATCTACGACGAGCGCCGGGTGCTTTTCACCCACACGAATTATGTGGAGCAGTCGCTCTGGGAGCACAACCGGATCGCCAACGCCTTCGGCTCGCTCGACGTCAATCAGGTCAAGCAGGCGTACATCGCCCACCTTGCCACGACCCGTTCGAGTATCGAACTGACCCAGCCGGAAACCTGACCGCCCTGTGCGGCCGGTTTTTATACAGTAAGTCATCCTACCAATTTTTTAAAAACAGAAAACGGAGGAACCACCATGAAAGAGATCACCGATCTTCAGCGCGAAATGCTGAAAAAGTACCATCTGGACGCCATGGTCACCATGACGCCGGAGAACATCACCTACGTCACCGGCGCTTACATCCCCACGCAGGTCACGGTCCGCAGCCGCAAAGTCATCCACATCATCACCGAGAAGCACGACCCCGTCGTCATCGTTGTGAACATTGAAGAGCCCATCATGCGCGCCCAAAGCTGGATGGATCCGAAGAGCATCATCAGCTACAACGAGTTCACCCAGAACCCGATGATGATCGCCATCGACAAGCTCAAGGAGTTCGGCATGGAGACGAAGCGCATCGGTATGGAGCTCTCCTATCTCTCCGCCATCGATATGGATCTCATGCACAGGGAGCTGCCGCACGCCGAGATCGTCAACGCCGACGCCGCGTACGAAGAGATGCGCTTCATCAAGATGCAGTTCGAGCTTGACCGCATCATCTCCTTCGGCTCCAACATCGAAGAGGTCATTTACGGCGCCTTCGCCAGCGCCCGCGCCGGCATGACCGAAAAAGACATTTACCGCTTCATCTCCAACGGCTTCGCCGAGATCGCCAAGGGCGACAAGATGTCCATGCCGATGGTCGGCTCCGGCGTGCGCAGCTGCCTGCTCAACGGCGAGCCCACCGACAAGGTGCTCGAAAAGGGCGACATCGTCCGCGTGGACGTGATGGGCACGAAGGACAACTACTACTGCGACTGCTGCCGCACGGCGGTCGTCGGCACGCCGACCGAGCACCAGGCGGAGACCTGGAGCAAGCTCGTCAAGGCGCATGACGACGCCATCGCCCAGATCAAGCCGGGCGTGAGCACCAAGACGATCTACGATAACTTTGCCAGGCAGTTCACCGAATGGGGCTTCAAGCCCGTCGCGTTCATCGGCCACGGTCTCGGTCTCACGCTGCACGAGGAGCCGTACATCAACACCTACAAGGACACGACGCTGCGCGAGAACATGGTCCTCTGCGTCGAGCCGATCCATGTGATCGACGGCGAGTGCGGCTACCAGCTCGAAAACGAGGTCCTTGTCACGGCGGACGGCCACCGGATGATCACCGGCACGCGCCATCCGTACCAGCAGCTCGCCACCATCCGCGCGGACGGATAACAACCAAAGAGGAGGACGCATCCATGAAAATCGCCGTTCTGGGCGGCGGACACGGCGGCTATGCCGCCGCGGCCGACCTCACGCTGCGGGGGTACGAAGTGTGCCTGTTCACCTTCTCCGCCGCGCGCGTAGAAACGCTGCACAATAACGATAACGTGATCTCCTACACCGGCGTCTGGGGCGAGGGCAGCTGCCGCGTCGCCCATGTGTCAAACTCGATGGGGGAGGCCGTTTCCGGCGCCGATCTCGTCGTGATGAACGTTCCCGGCACCGGTCACGAGCGCTATCTCAACGCCATGAAGCCGTATCTGCGCGGCGACACCGTGCTCTATATGAATCCCGGTCACACCGGCGGCGCGCTGCGCGCGGCGCACATTCTGGGCCGGGGCCGCATTGCCGAGGCGAACACGCTCAGCTATATCGCCCGCAAAACGAGCGAAACGAGCGTGCATGTGAGCAGCAGCGATAAGCCTGTCACCGTCGGCGTGTTCCCGGCGAAGGATACCGAAGCCGTGCTGGAGGTCATCCGCAAGGCGTATCCGTATGTCGTCGCAGGCCGCGATGTGCTGGAGTCCTCGCTCTGCAACATCAACGCCATGTTCCATCCGCCGGGCGTCGTGCTCAACGCCGGATGGATCGAGCATACCGGCGGCGACTTCCGCTTCTACTATGACGGCGTGACTCCGGCCATCGGCAAGGTCATCCGCATGGTGGACGAGGAGCGCCTGGCCGTTGCGAAGGCGTACGGGCTCGCGCTCGACAATTTCTGCACCGTGCTCTACAACGCCGGATCCACCACGAAGGAGGCGGCGGAGGCCAACGATCCCTACAAGGCCTGCCAGGAGAGCGAAGCCAACAAGTTCATCAAAGCGCCCCCCTCGCTCGACCACCGGTATATGCACGAGGACATCGGCTCCGGCCTTCTCCCGATCGCGGAGCTGGGCCGTCTGGCCGGCGTCCCCACGCCGATCACGGATGCGCACGTCACCCTGTCCGAGGCCATGATGGGCCGGGATTACCACGCCGAGGGCGTGAATCTTGAGAAGATGGGGCTGGAAGGCAAAACGATCGGGCAGGTCCTTGATTACGTCACGCGCGGCTGAACCGCGGAAAGGAAACACGCTATGAAAATCGAATCGTATAAAATTTATAAGGTGAGCATCCCCACGCGCCGCCGCCACACCTGGGCGAGCAGCACCGCCGACGTCGGGCAGGGCTGGGTCATTCTGGAAGTTAAGACCGACGACGGCATCGTCGGCTACGGCGAAGCCACCACCATGCCGGAGTGGGGCGGCGATTTCGGCCGCTACTACGGCGAGTCGTACGAGACGACCGAGGTCGTCATCCGCGACAACCTCTTCCCCGCCATCGCCGGCATGGATCCCTTTGATATCGACCTCATCCATCACAGGATGGACAAGGCCATCCGCGGTTTTGTTTACGCCAAGGCCGCCGTCGACATCGCGCTCTACGACATCATGGGCAAGGCGCTCGACAAGCCCGTTTACAAGCTGCTCGGCGGCCAGCACCGCAAGGCCATTCCCATCGCGCACAGTCTCGGCGTCGTGCTCGACATTGAAGCCGCCGTGGACGAGGCCGTCGCCGCCTGCAACGAAGGCATCAAGACCATCAAGATGAAGGGCGGTCTCGATCCCGTGCGCGACATGGAGCTGATGGAAAAGCTTCGCAAGGCCGTCGGCCCGCACATCAACATCCTTGTGGACGCCAACCAGGGCTACCCCACCGCCAAGGACGCGATCAAGTGGGGCAAGCGCATGGACCGCTTCGATCTGCAGTATCTGGAGCAGCCGGTCGAGGGCTTTGATCAGCTGCGCGAGGTGACGCGCATGCTCGAGGTGCCCGTGTGCGCCGATGAGAGCTGCTGGACGCCGACTGACGCGCTCGACATCGTGGCAAAGCACGCGGCGGACTACATCTCCATCTACGTCACCAAGGCCGGCGGTCTGTACCCGGCGCGCACCGTTGCGAAGATCGCCGAGTGCGCCGGCATCCGCTGCAACGTGAACGGCTCGGGCGAGTTTGGCGTCGGCACGGCGGCGAACCTGCACATGGCCTGCTGCGGCGCGAACATCGACCTTGCCTCCGTCTTCCCGATCACCCATGTGGAGGGCTGCCCGGAGCAGACGAAGGTCGCCGCCCGCTGGTACATGGACGATATCATCACCAAGCCGTTCCAGTACGACGACGGCTGCCTGCTCGTCCCCGACGGGCCGGGTCTCGGCGTGGAGATCGACCGCGAAAAGCTCAAAAAGTACAGCGAAACCAAATAATTTCCCTTACGCGAAAAGCGCCGGACTTTCCGAAAAGAAGGTCCGGCGTTTTTGCGCATATTAAAAGCTCTCGCACCGCTTCCTCAAACAAACCCCTCAACGGAGTGGGGTTTGTTTGACGTGTTCAGCCATTTTTTCTGTGCAGCTTCCCACCGCCAGTTCACGATCCCCGCGACCCACGTGCGCGGAAGGAGACCGCCGAGCGCGGAGAGCGTCCGGTTGAGCGCGCCGGGGATGTAGACCGCTTTCCCGGCGAGCGCGCGGTCGAGCGTTTTTCTGGCGACGACTTCGAGCGGATTCGTCGTCACCGCGCCCCAGAACCCCTGCGCGCGAATGGCCGCGGCGGTCTTTTCCGTCGTCACCATCCCGGCGGGACAAAGCGCGAGGACGTTGACGTTCTCGCGCCGCAGCTCCTGCCGCAGTGCCGTAGCAAAATCCAGCAGGAAGCGCTTCGAGGCGGCGTACGTCGCCTTGAGCGGCATCGGGAAGAGCGAGGCAAGGCTCGAAACGAACACCGCCGTGAACGGTCTACCCTCGCGCCGCCGTTCAAGCACCGCGTGGGTGATGCGGAGCGTGCCCGCGTCGTTGAGACTAACGATCCTGCACACCGCCTCCCGCTCGCGCGAGAGGAACGCCCCCTCATAGTCGAGCCCCGCGATGTTCAGCAGCATATCAAACCGCAGGTCGTTTTCATCGAATACCGCGAGCAGTTCGTCCACGCTCTCCGGCTTTGTGAGATCACACGCCTTCACCGCGGCCGTGACGCCGAAACGCCGCTCGAGCCCGGTCTGCACGCGGCGGAGCGCCGCCTCGTCCATGTCCGTGAGGAACAGATCGTACCCGCGCTTGCCGCACTCCACGGCCATTGCGCGGCCCAGTCCCCCGGCCGCGCCGGTAATGAGAACGTTCATTTTTCTTCCTCCTCCCCGAAGGTGATGCCGCAGAGCCGGTTTCCGAGCGCGAAGAGGCGCGCAGCGCCCTCCGCCGTGACGTACCGGCTCGGCATTTTGGCCGTCTGCCCCCGGTAATACAGGCCGCGGGGCGGCTCTTCCTCCGTGCAGAGATACACGAACGTTTCCGCCGGGACCTCCGGCGAAACGCCGCCGCGCTTGCGGAATTTCCAGATAAGATCCTCGAGCCCGCCCGCGTCCTTGTTGCCGATATCGGTGTGCACGAGCCCCGGATCGACGGCGTAGCCGCGCACGCCCCAGCGGGCGAAATTGTCGTTCAGCCCCCGCGCGATCAGAAGGTCGCAGAGCTTGGACTGCTTATACGCCGTCAGCGGGTTATAGAAATGCGATAGCATCACATCGTCCCAGCGGACGTCCATGCGCCGGTGGGATTCGCTGCTCGTGAAGATCACGCGCCCATTCGCTTTGCGGAGCAGCGGCAGCAGCCGGTGCGTCAGCAAAAAGGCGGCCAGCACGTTGAGTGCAAACTGCTGCTCGTAACCGTCCTCGGTCGTCATATAGCAGCCTCTGGCACACCCGGCGTTATTGATGAGCGCGAACAGTTCCCCGCCGCAGCTTCGGGCGATATGATCCGTCAGCTCCTCCGCGAGACGGTTTACCCCGCGCTGCCGCAGCAGGTCGGCGGTAAAATATTTCGTTTCAGCTCCGGGCGCTGCGGCGCGGACGGCGTTTTCCGCCGCGGCGCACCGCTCGCCACTCCGCCCGACGCCGAGCACGCAAAAGCCCTTCTGCGCGAGCTTTTTGGCCGTCTCCAGCCCGATACCGGATGTTGCTCCGGTGATAACGACGGTTTTCATTCCTCACACTCCGGCCTTGAACCAGCCCCAGACGTGCCAGAACTCGATGCTGCCCGCGGCGAGCGCCGAGACGACAAATCCGATCACGAACGTCACTACGAACACGATCAGCGCGGCGCGGGCGGCGCGGCGCATTCTCCGTGCGCAGGGCGCGGCAAACTGCGGCTGCATCGGCAGCGCCGGGAGCGCGGCTTTCCCCTCCGCCTCGGCAACGGCGTTCGACTGGAAGCGGCAGAACGCGCGCATGCTCTGGCGGACGAACGCGGTGTACCACGCGCAGCCGATGCCGGTGAGAACCGCGAACGCGAGCGAGGCAACGCCGAGAATGACCGCAGAGCCGTACGGCATCGCGGGGATCACGCCGCAGAGCGACGCCTTCGTAATGAGGCTCACGCCGACGGCGGCGAAGCCGATGGCCGCGGCAGCGAGCACGAGGGCGAACGCCGCGAGCGCGATAAAGCCCAGAACCGTTACGATGTCCAGGAACACGAACCCCGTCACAACGGCGGCCTTCTTGCCGCCCCTGCCTGTCGGGGCACTCTCCGCTCCGAACTGCGCGGCGAGCTTTGCCGGGTCGCCGAGCTTCGCGGCGATCTCTTCCTCGGAGTAGCCGTCCGCCAGCTTAAAGGCAAAATGCTGTTCGTATTCCTCTTCAATGTCAGCAGCGTCGGCCATGCCGCGCGCCTTGAGCTCCTTTGCGAGCTTTTCCATAAATTCTTTCTTCGTCATTTCTGTTCATCCTCCTCCAAAAGATTTCGGATCGCGGCGGCAAAGGTGAGATATTCCGCGCGGTCAGCTTCATAGGTCTCGCGCCCGAGTTTCGTGAGCGTGTAATACTTTCGCGGCGGGCCGCCGCTTTCTTCCTGCAGGTATGTCGTGAGCATTCCGTCCGCCTTGAGCTTGCGGAGAATGGGGTACACCGTGCCGTCGGCAATGTCGATGTGTCGGGCAAGGTACTCCGAGATCTCGTAGCCGTAGCAGTCGCGCTTTTTCAGAAGCGAGAGAACGCAAAGCTCCAGCACGCCTTTCTTATACTGCGTGTTCATGGAAGTCTCCTTTCGTTTTGGCCTTGACACTACTGTATTATATTCAGTAGTTTGATTTTGTCAATAGGAATCTTGAAATTTTTGCGAAAAAAATTCCCCGTCCGTTTCCGGACGGGGAATGACTCATTATTATGAGAATATGTACTCAGGCGAGCGCGGCGGTGATGATGGCCATCTTGTAGACCTCGTCGGCGTTGCAGCCGCGGGAGAGGTCGTTGATCGGGGCGTTCAGGCCCTGCAGGATCGGGCCGTAGGCGGCATAGCCGCCGAGACGCTGCGCGATCTTGTAGCCGATGTTGCCGGCCTCGATGCAGGGGAAGATGAAGGTGTTGGCATAGCCCGCGACCTTGGAGCCGGGGAACTTGAGCTGGCCGACGGTGGGGGACACGGCGGCGTCGAACTGCATCTCGCCGTCGATGGCGAGCTCGGGGGCCATTTCCTTGGCAACCTTGGTGGCCTCGTGGCTGAGCGCGACCGTCGCGCCCTTGCCGGAGCCGTTGGTGGAGAAGGAGAGCATGGCGACCTTCGGGTCGATGCCGAAGATCTTGGCGGTGCGGGCCGTCTCGATGGCGACCTCGGCGAGCTTCTGCGCGGCGGAAACGGTCACATTGCCTTCCTTGTCCACGCTGTCCTCGTAGGAGATGTTGATGGCGCAGTCGCCCATGGCGAGGAGCTCTTCGCCGCGCTGCAGAATGAAGCAGGAGGAGACGAGATGCGCGCCCGGACGGGTCTTGATGAGCTGCAGCGCGGGGCGGACGGTGTCGGCGGTGGAGTAGGTAGCGCCGCCGAGCAGGGAGTCGGCCACGCCCATCTTCACGAGCATCGTGCCGAAGTAGTTGCCCTTCTTGAGCAGCTCGCGGCACTCTTCGGGCGTCATCTTGCCCTTGCGAAGAGCGACCATCGCATCGACCATCTCGTCCATCTTATCGTAGGTCAGCGGGTCGATGATCTCCAGGCCTTCGATATCGAAGCCGCCCTTGGCGGCCGCGGCCTTGACCTCTTCCACGTTGCCGACGAGCACCGGGGTGAGGAAGCCGTCCTTCTTCAGGCGGGAAGCCGCCTCAAGGATACGGGCATCGGGACCCTCGGTGAACACGATGCGGCGGGGATTGGCTTTCAAAATGTCGATCAGTTTGTCAAACATGGGGAAAACCTCCGGAAAAAACAAATTTTTTAGCATAAATATACTATCACGATTTACGGAAAAGTCAACCTTTACAAACGCGGAACTCTCTTGTTATAATACAGAAAGTAATCAACGCAAAGGAGCGATCGCCCCCCATGACAAGAGGGTTTTCGGAGACCATGTCCGAGCTGCGGCGCAAAAAGGGCGCCTCGCAGCGCACGGCGGCGGCGGATCTCGGCATATCGCAGGCGCTGCTCTCGCACTATGAAAACGGCGCGCGCGAGCCGGGGCTGGACTTTGTCTGCCGGGCGTGCGAGTATTACGGCGTTTCGGCGGACTATCTGCTGGGCCGGACGGACGAGCCGGGCGGCGAGACAGCGCCGCGGCTGCACGCGCTGGCGGAGGAGCTTCGCGCTCTTGCCGCGCGCGTAGAGAACGCGCACTGATTCTTTTTTGAGGAGTACCCCTATGATCGACCAGAGCCATATCCGGAATTTTTCCATCATCGCGCACATCGACCACGGCAAATCCACGCTGTCCGACCGGCTCATTGAGCTGTGCGGCGCGGTGGAAAAACGCGAAATGTCCGAGCAGATCCTCGACAACATGGATCTCGAGCGTGAGCGCGGCATCACCATCAAGGCGCGAGCCGTCGGATTGACGTACAAGGCCAAGGACGGCGAGACGTATACGCTCAATCTTATCGACACGCCGGGCCATGTGGACTTCAACTACGAGGTCTCCCGCTCGCTCGCCGCGTGCGAGGGCGCGGTGCTCGTTGTGGACGCCTCGCAGGGCGTGGAGGCGCAGACGCTTGCCAACACGTATCTTGCGCTCGAGCACGATCTTGAGATCCTGCCCGTCATCAACAAGATCGACCTGCCCGCCGCCGACCCGGAGCGCACCAAGACCGAGATCGAAGACATCATCGGCATCCCGGCGATGGACGCGCCAGAGATCTCCGCCAAAAACGGCATCAACGTGGAGGCCGTGCCGGAGTATATCGTGCAGCACGTCCCCGCCCCGAAGGGCGATGCCGCCGCGCCGCTCAAGGCGCTCATCTTCGACAGCCAGTACGACGCTTACCGCGGCGTAATCGTGCTTGTCCGCGTCGTGGACGGCGTGATCCGCAAGGATACGCCCATCCGCCTGATGGCGACGGGCGCGGAGTATAAGGTGCTCGAGGTCGGGCATCTGCGCCCGATGGGGCTCGACCCCTGCGATGAGCTTGCCGCCGGCGACGTCGGCTACTTCACCGCGAGCATCAAAAACGTGGAGGACACCCGCGTCGGCGATACCGTAACGGAGAGCGCACGCCCCTGCGCCGAGGCGCTGCCCGGCTACCGCCCGGCGCGCAGCATGGTCTACTGCGGCATTTACACCGAGGACGGCTCCAAGTTCCCCGATCTGCGCGACGCGCTCGACAAGCTCAAGCTCAACGACGCTTCCCTCTCCTACGAGCCGGAAACGTCTATTGCCCTCGGCTACGGCTTCCGTTGCGGCTTCCTCGGCATGCTGCACATGGAGGTCATCCAGGAGCGGTTGGAGCGCGAGTTCAACCTCGATCTCGTCACGACGCTCCCCTCGGTCATCTACGAGGTCAAAAAGACCGACGGCACAACGGTGTTCGTCGATAACCCGCACAACTACCCCGACCCGGCTTCCATCGCCGAGGCGCTCGAGCCGTTCGTCAAGGTAACGATCATCACGCCGAACGAGTTCGTCGGCAACATCATGCCGCTCTGCCAGGAGCGCCGCGGCGTTTATAAAAACATGCAGTATCTCGACCAGCGGCTCGTGGAAATGCATTACGAAATGCCGCTCAACGAGATCATCTACGATTTCTTCGATACCCTCAAGGCCAAAACAAAGGGCTACGCCTCGCTCGACTATGAGCTTTCGGAGTACGTCCCGTCCGATCTCGTGAAGGTCGACATGCTCCTGAACGGCGATCAGGTGGACGCACTGAGCTTCATCGCCCACCGCGAAAAGGCCTACGGCCGCGCCCGCAAGCTGTGCGAAAAGCTGCGCGACAACATCCCCCGCCAGCTCTTCGAAGTTCCCGTACAGGCGGCCATCGGCGGCAAGATCATCGCGCGCGAAACGGTGCGCGCCATGCGCAAGGACGTTCTCGCCAAGTGCTACGGCGGCGACATCACGCGAAAGAAAAAGCTGCTCGAAAAGCAGAAGGAAGGCAAAAAGAAAATGCGCCAGCTCGGCACGGTGCAGATCCCGACGGAGGCCTTCCTTGCCGTTCTCAAGCTGGACGAATAAAATCCAAGCAGGAATTTGAGAGAGAAAAACGGTTATGGAGTTCATGATAAAAACGGAAAGGCTTACCATACAGCCGTTTTCCGCCGCATTTCTGGCACCATATTACAAAGAATTTACTGCCGAAATCACAAAATACCAATATCCGGACAGTTTCCCCGATATTCATACGGCGGATATCGTCATGTCCAACTTCGTCAAGGCCATGGAGCGCGGAGACATGTTGGAGCTAGTCATTCTCACGCATGACAGTGAATTTTTAGGAAGTATGGAAGCGTTTGATATTTCCGGAAAAACGCCGGAGCTCGGGCTATGGCTGAAAAGCTCTGCGCACGGGAAGGGATATGGCTACGAAGCGCTGAAGGGGCTGGTAGACCACCTAAACGCGACCGGCCAGTATCTGTATTACATTTACAACGTGGATATCCGAAATGCAGCAAGCATCCATTTGGCGGAAAAATTCAACTATAAAAAGGGCGAAACCGAAACAACAACCACAGAATCCGGAAAAGTACTCCATACGCAAACCTATTATATTACCGGCTAAAGCTGCGGCGGCAAGGTCAGTTCAGACCTTGCCGCCGTTTTGTTATTTCACGATATAGCAGTAATTTACCTTGCGGGGCTTGGCCTCCGGGTCGGGGGCGGCAGGGTGGCCGACCGCCACGGAGCCGACGCCGCGCCAGTCGCCATCCACGCCCCAGCGCTTGAGCATTTCGCGGCCCTCGTTCGTTTCAAACATGAACTGCGGCCGGTTGATCCAGCAGGACGCGAGCCCGGCGGCGTATGCGCCGTTGCACAGGTTCGTGAGCACTGCCGCGCCGTCCAGATCGCCGAGCGGGAAGGTGCGCGGCACGAGCACGAGCAGAATGGTGGGCGCGCCGTAGTAGGGGTTGGCGTTCGGGGTAAACTTCGCGTTGAGCGCGTTGACCGCGGCGACCTCGTCGGGATTCTGCACCGCGATGATGATCGGGCTCTGGCCGTTTTTGGCGGTCGGCGCGTTCATACCGGCGGCGAGCACCTTGTGCAGCTCCTCGTCGGTGATCTGCTCGGGCGCGAACGCTCGGTTCGAGCGGCGGGAAGTAAGTCCGCGCAGCATTTCCTCATTCATGGGTTTGCCCTCCTTGTATATTTTTATATTTTTGAAATCAGCCCTGTACGGCCTTTTTCAGCGCTTCGGTGCGGTCGGTCTTTTCCCAGGCGACGCCGAGATCCTCGCGTCCCATGTGGCCGTAGGCGGCGAGATGGCGGTAGATGGGCTTGCGCAGGTCAAGATCGCGGATGATGGCGGTCGGGCGCAGATCAAAGACCTTCTTCACGGCCTTTTCGAGCGTCTCGTCGGACACCGTGCCGGTGCCGAACGTCGTGACGTTCACGCTCACGGGCTCGGCCACGCCGATGGCGTATGCGAGCTGCACCTGGCAGCGATGGGCAAGACCGGCGGCGACGATGTTCTTCGCCACATAGCGCGCGGCGTACGCGGCGCTGCGGTCCACCTTCGTCGGGTCCTTGCCGGAGAAGGCGCCGCCGCCGTGGGGAGCGCTGCCGCCGTAGGTATCAACGATGATCTTGCGGCCGGTGAGACCGCTGTCGCCCTGCGGGCCGCCGATGACAAAGCGGCCGGTGGGGTTGATGAAGAAGCGGATATCGCCCTTATTGAGCTCGGCGGGGATCACGGGCAGCGCGACCTCGCGGATAAGATCCTCGCGGATCTGCTCAAGAGAGACCTCCGGCGCGTGCTGGGAGGAGATGACGACCGTGTCGATGCGCACGGGGCGGTTGTCCTTGTCGTACTCCACAGTGACCTGGGTCTTGCCGTCCGGACGGAGATAGTGGAGCGTGCCGTTCTTGCGCACCTCGGTCAGACGGCGCGCCATTTTATGCGCGAGAGAGATGGGCAGCGGCATGAGCTCGCTCGTTTCGTCGCAGGCGTAGCCGAACATCATGCCCTGGTCGCCGGCGCCGTTGGTGAGATCGTCGCCCTCGCCGCCCTGCTTGCGCTCGAGCGATTCGTTGACGCCCATTGCGATATCGGCGGACTGCTCGTGGATGGACGTGAGCACCGCGCAGGTCTCGCAGTCAAAGCCGAACTTCGCGCGGTCGTAGCCGATGTCGCGCACGACGTCGCGCACGATCTTCGGGATATCAACGTAGCAGCTCGTGGTGATCTCGCCCATGACGAGAACAAGGCCGGTCGTGGCAGTGCACTCACACGCAACGTGGCCGTCGGGGTCCTTTTCGAGAATGGCGTCGAGCACCGCGTCGGAGATCTGATCGCAGATCTTATCGGGATGGCCTTCGGTGACGCTTTCGGATGTGAAGAGATAGTTTGCCATGGTTTCCTCCTGATGTAAAAAAATATCGCCGCGCCTCTGGCCGGGATGATCCCGTGCTTACGGCGGAGCGATAAAAAATCTTATCTTTCGACTTCCGCCGACGGATTTGGCACCTTATGCTCACGCACAGGTTGTCGGGCTTCACAGGGCCGTTCCCTCCACCACTCTTGATAAGCCGTATTTGGTTTGGCGATTCAAGAATTCTGCCGGTTTACCCAGCGTCTATTGTTCTACCACGTTTTTCGCGCCTTGTCAACGCCGCAGGGCGTACAAAATCCGCGGTTTTGTACGCCCCGCGGCGAAATTCGCGTTATGTATAGGATTTATCGATCTGGATGATGCACCGGCAGTCCGGGTGGCGCTCCTCCACGGCGGCGCGGACGGCTTTGCGCACGTCCTCGTCCGAGAGCTTATACCCGAACGGCACGAGCACGTCAAAGACGAGATTCGTCCGGTGCTTTCCCGGCACCATGCGGAAATCGTGCAGACTGAGCACGGGATCGATGCTCCGCAGAAGCTGCACCGTTTCCTCGCGCATCTCCGCCAGCCGCTCGTTTTTCGTGTCCACGGGGTCCATGTGGATGACGGAAAAGCAGCCGAGCTTGTGGTCCAGCTCGCTCATTGCGCGGTCGATCGCCTCGTGCAGCTCATAAATGTTCCCCTCGCCGTCCACCTCCGCATGGAGGGAGACGTGGCAGCGGCCGGGGCCGTAGTCATGGATAACGAGATCGTGGATGGCGAGAACTTCCGGGTACGACAGCACGATCTGCCGCACTTTTTCCGCGAGCTCCGCGCTCGGCCGCTGGCCGAGGAGCTGCCCGAGCGTTTCCTTTCCGCCCTCGTATCCGGTTTTGAGCAGCAGCACCGCCACGACGATACCGGCGTAAGCGTCAAGATCCAGCCCCGTAAATTTATAGACGAGCAGGCACACGAGCGTGAGCGCTGTGGAGATCGTGTCGTTGAGCGCGTCCGCGCCGGACATCTCCATGGCCGTCGAGCCGATCTTCCGCCCGATCCGCCGGTAGAACACCGACATATAAATTTTCACGAGGATGGAGAGCACAAGCACCGCGACCGCCGCCCACGTGAACTCCATTGTCTCCGGGTGCAGCAGCTTGCCGGCAGCGCCGCGCAGCGCGTCGACGCCGGCATAGAGGATGAGCCCCGCGATGACGAGCCCCATCACATACTCGATCCGCCCGTGGCCGAACGGGTGCTCGAGATCGGGCTTTTTTCCCGACAGGCGGAAGCCGACGAGCGTGAGCGCGCCGCTGCCGACGTCGGAGAGGTTGTTCATTGCGTCCGCCGTGATCGAGACCGACCCGGCGAGCGTGCCGACGACGAATTTGGCCGCCGCCAGCAGGATATTGAGCGTGATGGCGACCGCCGAGCAAAGCATGCCGTAAGCGGTGCGGACGCGGGGATCGTCCGTATGGCGGCTGTTTCGGATGAACAGCCGCGCAAGAAGCTCGATCAAAGCGCGCTTCCTCCTTTGTTATTTTGATGCGCCGACGGTCGGGTCAAGGATCCACGAGCCGCCGCCGAACGTCCATGTCATCTGCGGCACGAAGCGCAGCGTACTGTCGATCTTCTTTTCGGTGAAGAGCGGCGCGTCGTCGCTGTAGGTCTCGGTCTCGATGACGAGCCGGTCGTAGACCTTGAGGAAATTATCCATCGACTGGCCGTTGTCGGTGCCGGTCGTGAGCACGTCGTGCGGCACACGCGCGCTCAGATGGACGTTTTTGTCCTTCATCGTCTTGTCGATCGCTTCGCGCACGGCGATGGAGAAATTCATGCAGAACGCCTCGCGGTTGAGACTGGAGGCAATTTCGCGCGTGTACATGACCTCGGCGAACGGATGCTCCACACGGGAGAGGATGATCTCATCCACGCCCATCGCCATGAGGTCGGTGCAGAGCTCTTCGATATACGTGCGCACATCGCGGTTCCAGAGATCCACCCAGCCGCCGGACTCGTCCACATAGGGCGCGCCGGTGCGGTCGCGCAGCGCAACGTCCGGGTTGGCCGAGGCGAGCAGCGTGTCCACGGCGCAGCAGATCTCCGCCGTGATGGTCCACCCCTGCGCCTTGAGCTCGCTCAGATACGCCGTCGGGTCCCAGGTGCTGTTCGCGGCGTTGGACGACGCCGTCGCCACGCCGGACATCCATGCGAGCTTGCCGCTTTCGTCCTTCATTTCCAGCACAAGGCCCTTCACGCCGCTGCGTTCGGCTTCCTTGACCGCCGTTTCCAGCCCGTTGGCATTCACCTTGGAGAACGGGACATAGTATCCGGTCAGATACTGCAGCCCCGCGCTGCTTGCGAGCGAAACGTTGGTATAATCCGGCTCGGCGACCTGGATGGTAGCCGAAGCGTCGCCGGTATAGGGTACGGGGGCAGAAATGCCCTCCACGGTGTAACCCTTCCCATCCTCCTGCAGCATCGGCACGACCATCTCCACGCCGTCGCGGTGGTAGACAACGTATTCCGGCAGCAGCGAGAACGCGAGCAGCAGCCCAAGGAGCACGAGCACGAGGATCGTGAGCAGCACCGGAGAGCCGCTGCGCCCCGCGCCGCGGCGGCCGCGGTATACGCGGTGGCCCTTAACGATCATGGTTTTCGAGCGCGGAGATCATATTCACGCGGTCAGCATGGCGTCCGCCGAGAAACTCCGTCGTGAGAAAGAGATCGACCATGCGCTTGGCAAGCTCGGGGCCGGTGACACGCCCGCCGAGCGCGCACATGTTCGCGTTGTTGTGCGCGCGGCACATCTCCGCGCTGAAGCAGTCGGACAGCAGCGCGCAGCGGATGCCGGGGATCTTGTTCGCCGCGAGCGACATGCCGATGCCCGTGCCGCAGACAAGGATACCCTTTTCGTACTTCCCTTCCGCAACGCCGCGCGCGGCGCGCTCGGCGTATTCGGGATAGTTGCAGCTCGCTTCGGAATAGGTGCCGATATCCTCAAACTCGACGCCCTTTTCCTTCAGGTGCGCCATCAGCTCCTGCTTGAGGGCGTAGCCGCCGTGGTCAGATGCAATAACGATCATGATGTTTATCTCCTTTGTTTATTCCAGCGATAGAAATGTGGGCTTTCTCTGTTCAAACACCGTGTAGTACCGAAAGCCGATCGTTCGCAGCAGCTCCGCGCCCTCGCGGATGCCGACGGAGGCGTCCTCCGGCGTGTGGGCGTCGCTGCCGAGCGTGAGGATCTCGCCGCCGAGATCGTAATAGAGCGCGAGCGCCGAGGCGTTCGGGTAGCTCGTGTGGCCGGTGCGCAGGCCGGATACGTTGATCTCAATGCCGCGTCCCTGCGCGATGAGCGCTTCGTATACCGCGGCGAGCTCGTCGCGGTATGCCTCCGCCGTGATCTCAGCGGAAAAGCCGTCGCGGTGCATATACCGGGAAGTATACCCGATGTGCGCCATGGTGTCAAAGTACGGAAACTCCGTCAGCTCCAGGAGCTCCGCGAGATACTCCCGGTTGAGCTGCGCGCACTGCTCCTCGGACGTGTACGGATACTCATAGAAATCCGGCTTTCCGCGCAGATTGTGCAGCGAGCCGAGAATAAAGTCCAGCCCCGGTTCGAGCGCGGCTTCCTTCGCCGCGGCAGGGTCATGGTTCGCCTCGCCGAGCTCAATGCCGCAGCGGACGGTGATACCCTCCACGGGGTTTGCCCGCACATCCGCCCATGCCGCGCGCAGGATGTCCTTCCGCGCCTCCCAGTGCAGATCGCCGAGATTGCCGAAGTCCATGTCGATATGGTCGGTGAAGCACACGGCGCTCATGCCGTGGTCTCGCGCCGCCGCTGCCATTTCGCGCAGCGGCGTGTGCGAATCCGGCGAGCATTGGCAATGAATGTGCTGATCGGTATAGATCATTTTTCTTTCTCCTTTTCCGGCGCGCGAAGCGCACGGGCAAGCGCGGCGCGTCCCGCCGCGAGCCGGTCGTTCCATATGGCTGCGTCCGGCGTTTCCGCCGTAAGCGCCTCTTCGAGCGCGGCGGCGATATCTCCGCATTCTTCCACGGTGCGGTACGGTATGCCGCATTCCTTCGCAAACGCGGCGATGCGTCCGTCACCGTCGATGCCGAACGCCGGTGTTCCGGCAAGATACGAGAGTGTGAGCGCGTGCAGCCGCATCGATACCGTGAGCCGTGCCGAGGCAAAAAGGCGCGTGAGCGCCGCGGTATCCTCCGGCGCGGCGGCGGCTTCCCCGCCGGTCTCCGAGACCAGCGCGCGGCAGAGCGGCAGATCCTGCCGGACGTTCATGGCGATATACCGCAGCTTCCAGCCGCGCTTTGCGGCGATCTCCGCGGCGGCGCGGGCATATTCCGCCGGAAACGGCGGCGCGCCGCGGCCCCGCCGGGGGCAGACGAGAAGGACGTTCTCCCGCGGCGCGGCGGTCACGGATGTTTCTGCCGCGCCGTCCGCGCCGAGAATGAGCTCCGGAGCGTTTATGCCGTGCTTCCTTGCCGCGGCAAGGCTTTCCCTCTCCCGAAAGACGATCGTATCGGCGCATTCGTTCAGCGCCGCCGTGCATTTGGCCCAGCCGCGCGGCGAGAGCGGTCCAAGCCCCGCGCCGTGCAGGAGCGTGCGGCAGCCGCTTTGCTTTCCCTTTCGCAGCAGCGCGAGATAATAGACAAGCGACCGGCGGGATGTCGCGTCCTGCAGCAGATTCCCGCCGCCGAAGACGAGCGCGCGGGCGCTCTTCATTCTTCGGCGGATCGCCGGAACGTTCAGATAATACAAACTGTCAACATCAAACCGGCGCGCCGTTTCCTTTGGCCGGTGCGAGAGCACCGTGACCGCGCATTCCGGCGCGGCGGTGCGCCCATCGCGCAGAAGATTTTCGAGCATCAGCTCATCGCCGCGGTTGCCGCAGCCGTAGGCCCCGGCGATCACGATCTCCCGCCGGGGCGAGAGAACAGCGCGGCAGATCTCTTTTTCGCGCAGCGCCATGGCGGAGAGGGAAAACTCCTTTGCCGTCCGGTCGCGGAGCGCTGTGCCGAGCTTTTCGCGCAGCGCCGGATCGCGCGAGAGCGTCAAAATATCCGATGCAAGCGCGGCGGTATCGCCGGGGGCGATGAGAAGGCCGTGAACGCCGTTTTCCACAAGCTCCGGCACGCCGCCGACGGCGGTCGCAATGACCGGCACGCGGTATTTTGCCGCGTCGGTGAGCGCATAGGGAAATGTCTCGGAAAGCGACGTGAGAAGGCAGATATTCAGGCTCGCGTAGAGAGCGTCCGTATCATCGAGCCAGCCGGTGAAATGGACGCGGTCGGAAACGCCGAGCTCTTTTGCCAGCGTGCGGAGCATTTCCTCCTCCGCGCCCGCTCCGGCGAGAATGAGACGGAGCTGCGGCTCCTCCTTTGCAGCGGCGGCAAAGCCGCGCAGCATCGTGGAAAGGTCTTTTACCGCATCAAACCGCGCGGCAGTTCCCGCGAGAATATCGCCCGGCACAGCGGGGATGCCGTGCGCGGCAAGAAAATCCTCCCGGCGCATTTTTGAGCGCGGCGCATCCATATCCGCGCCGTTATAAACGGAAAAGAGCCTCCCGCGCCGGAAATTCCGGGCGGCATATTTCTCGCGCATTGCGCCCGACACGCACACGAGCGCGTCCATTTTCCGAAGCGCCAGAGCGTTGAGCGTGCCGTAAACGAGCCGGGCAGCGGGCCGGTGCAGATAGTCGAGCCGGTGGTCGCTGTGGATCGTCGATACGACCGGCACGCCGAGGGACGGGCGGAGCAGTGCCGCCGTCAGATTGGCGCGGCTGCCGTGGCAGCGGACGAGATTGAACCCGCCGGAGCGGATGTATCGCTTTGCTGCGCGAAGCTGCGCAAAAAAAACGCCGGTGAGCGTTTCGCAGGGGATGCCGCGCTCGCGCGCGCCGTCGGCCAGCGCGCCGCCGCCCAGACACAGAAGCTGTGCCTGGCCGGTTTTGTTCAGCTCGCCGAGCAGCCGGAGCACATGGGTGCGCGCGCCCCCGGCGTCGCCGCCGCTGATGAGATGTACGGTTTTCACGGCGGTCCTCCCATGACCGCGGACAAATTCCGCAGCCTGTTGTCTTGCCCCGCAGGGGCGGACTGTGGTATACTTACATTGACTTGATATTATACCCCATTTCCGAAGGAGTGGCAATACATGACCCAAATATTCCTTGTCCGCCACGGGCAGTCCGAGGGCAACCTCTTCCGCCGCGTACAGGGGCAGACCGATGTGGAGCTCACCGCCGACGGCAAGGCGCAGCTTCCGTATCTCACGAAGCGCTTTGCCGAAACGCCGCTCGCCGCCGTATATACCAGCCCTCTCCGCCGCGCGGAGGAGACTGCCGCCGCCATCGTTGGCGGGCGGGACATCCCCGTTTTTGTGGACAAGCGGCTCATTGAAATGTGCTTCGGCGCGTGGGAAATGCGCCCCTGGGGCGAGGTGAATCTCGAATCACCGGAGCTAAAGCGCGCGTTTCTCCACGACCCCGACCGCTGGCATGTGCCGGGCAGCGAGGCGCACACCGCGGTGCAAAAGCGCATGCTCGCCGCCATGACGGACATTGCCCGCGCGAACGACGGAAAAACCGTCGCCGTCGCGTGCCACGGCATGGCGATCCGCGCTTTTTTGGCGCGCATTCTCGGCGTGCCGAGCGAGCGCATCTTCGAGGACGTCCCGCTCGTGAACAACACGTCCGTCACGCTGCTGCGCTTTGAAAACGACACGTTCTCCGTTATCTACGTGAACGACACGACGCATCTCCCCGCGCCGCCGTATACGCCCTTCCGGGAAAGCGGGAAGGCGGGCGGCCCGCGCTGCTATGATCTGCGCTACCGCCCGTTCGATCCTGATGCCGGGCAGGAGCGCTACATTGCCTGCTACCGTGACGCCTGGCGCGGCGCGCACGGCACGACCGAGGGGTTCAATGCCTCCGCGTGCTGGCTCAGTGCCCAGCTCCACAGCGCCGAAGCGCCGGGGTGCATCACCGAGGCGCTGGTTGAAAATGAATTTGCCGGGATCCTCACGCTCGACGAGCGCCGGGGCCGCGAGCGCGGCATCGGCTGGATCGCGTTTTTGTACGTTGTGCCGGAGCTGCGCGGCCACCACTGCGGCATCCAGCTCGTCGGCACGGCGGCGATGCGCTTCCGCCAGCTCGGGCGGCGGGTCATGCGTCTCACCGTCGCGCCGGAAAACCCCGCGCTCGGCTTTTACGAAAAGGCGGGCTTTGTGCGCGTCGGCACGGAGGCGGGCGCTCTCGGCGACCTCTTGGTGATGGAATGGACTTTGTAACGCATTTTTACGATAATCCCGCTTACCCTAACAATACCTATACCGTTGCGCATCCGACGTTTGACGATCATTCGCGCATCATCGCCATATCGGACATCCACGGGAATCTCCCGTATTTCCGCGGTCTTGTGGAAAAGCTCCATCTGCGCGCGGACGACTCGCTCGTGCTGCTCGGCGATCTGGTGGAAAAGGGGCCGGAAAGTCTTGCTACGCTCCGGTACGCCATGGCGCTGCGGGAAAAGTGCCGGGTGTACCCGGTGCTCGGCAACTGCGATTTCTGGCATCTCTGGGTGGACGGGTGCGACATGGAGTGGGACGTGCGGACGTTCGCCCATCTCCTGCGCCAGAAAGCGACGGCGCGAAGCGGCCTCATTCTCGAAATGTGCGCCGAGCTCGGCGAAGTGCTCTCTCCGGACACCGATCTCGCCGCGCTCAAGGCGCTGCTGCGCGAGGCGTTCGCGCCGGAGTTTGAATATCTCCGGGCCATGCCGTTCGCGCTCGAGAGCGACAAATACATCTTCGTCCACGGCGGCATTCCCCACGGCGAAACGCTGGAGAGCGCCGGGCCGTGGCGCTGCATGAAGATCAACAGCTTTTACGCCGCCCGCCCGCACTTTAAAAAATGGGTCATCACCGGCCACACGCCGGTGTGTCTCTATGGGACAAACACCATCTCCGCCGTGCCGGTCGTCGATCCGGCGTGCCGCGTTGCGAGCATCGACGGCGGGTGCGTCCTCAAGGACGACGGGCAGCTCAACGCGCTCATTCTCCGCCGCGGGAAATTCACGAGCGAGTGGTACGACCCGTTCCCGCTCGGCCGCGCGCTCGACGCGCAGAAAAAAAGCGCGCGCTCGGCCTACATCCGCTGGGGCGATAACGCCGTGGAGCCCATTGAGCTCGGGCGCGAATGGTGCCGCATCCGGCACATCCGCACGGGGTACGTCATGGACGTGCCGACGGACTTTCTCTATGAATCCAAAGGCGTGCTGCGCGTGAACGACGTGACCGACTACCGCCCCGCCATCGCGCCGGGCGAAACTCTCAGCATCGTGCGCGAGACCGACCGCGGATACTGGATCAAGAAAAACGGCGTTTCCGGCTGGTATTCCGGGCGCATTGAGCGCCTGTAAGCCCCCAAGAAAGGAGCCATCTATATGTATCTTTCCGATTATCTTGTATTTATTCTCGCCCTGCTCGCGTGCATGGTGTTCTCGATGATCGCGAGCGGCAAGGTGAAGAGCGCGTACTCGGCGTACAGCCGCGTGCCCTGCCGCAGCGGGCTTTCCGGCCGCGAGACTGCCGAGCGGCTGCTGCGCATGAACGGCGTGTACGACATCGCTCTCGGCCGCGTTTCCGGCGAGCTGACCGACCACTATGCCCCGAACCAGAGCATCGTAAATCTCTCGACGGGCACCGCGGACAGCCGCTCCGTCGCCGCCGCAGCGGTTGCCGCGCACGAGATCGGCCACGTGATGCAGAACAAGGAGGGCTACGGCCCCTACCGCGTGCGCACGGCGCTCGTGCCGGTCGTGAATTTCGGCTCGCGGCTCGCCATGCCGCTCGTGCTCATCGGCATCCTGCTCGACACCTACGTCCGCACGGCGAACCCCGACACGGGCTTCTATGTCGCCATGGTCGGCGTCGTGCTCTACGGCGGATCGTTCCTCTTCTCGCTCGTCACGCTGCCCGTGGAGCTGGACGCCTCCCGCCGCGCGGGGGAAATGCTCCTCGCCGCGGGCGTGATCGCGGAGGACGAGCTGCCTGCGGCCAAAAAAGTCCTCTCCGCCGCGGCGCTCACGTATCTCGCGTCGCTGCTTACCTCGTTCGTGTATTTCCTCCGCTTTCTTCTGTACGTGCTCTCCGTTTTCGGCAAGCGCGACCGGCAGTGATCCGAACAGCAGATCGCCCCTCTTCCGTTTGGAAGAGGGGCGGTTTTTTTGCCCGCGGTTTCGTTCCGGGCACAGTTTCGATCTTCTGTAGGGGCGGGGCTCTGCTCCGCCCGACGAAAGTAGGGGCGGGGCTCTGCTCCGCCCGCCGAAACAAGTCTTTCCTCGTCAGATAGAACCCACGAAAAGAGCCTCTCTTGTATAAAGAGAGGCTCTTTCCTTATGCATTCTCGTCGAGATGCCGCTGGATGCGGCCTACGATGAGATCGAGCGCCACGGGGTTTTTGCCGCCCTGCGGCACGATGATGTCGGCGTTCTTCTTCGACGGCTCCACATACTTTTCGTGCATGGGTTTGACGGTGTTCTGCCATTGCTCCACAACGCTGCGCACCGTGCGGCCGCGCTTTTCGGTGTCGCGCAGCACGCGTCGGGCAAGACGCACGTCGGCGTCGGCATCCACAAACACGCGGATATCCATGAGATCGGAGAGCGCAGGCTCGGCGAAGATCAGTATGCCCTCGACCAGGATGACCGGGCGCGGCTCGATCTCGATGGTCTCGCCGCTGCGGTTGTGCACCTTGAAGTCGTACACCGGGCAGTGGATCGAGCGCCCCTGCTTCAGAAGGCGCAGATGCTCGATCATCATTTCGGTCTCGAACGCCTCGGGGCAGTCGTAGTTGAGTCTGGTGCGTTCCTCGTAGGTGAGATCGTCGTGCGCGCGGTAGTAATTGTCGTGGTGGACGATGCACACCTTGTCGCCGAAGCGCCGGATGAGATTGCTCGTGAGCGTCGTTTTTCCGCCGCCGGAGCCGCCGGCAATGCCGACGACCAGAATGTCCGGCAGCGCGGCGCTGTTTGCTTTCTCCGCCATCAGCGCGTACCCTTGTCGTAGGGGATGCCCTCGGCCTTCGGGGCGCGGGAGCTCTTGGAGGTGAACGCGAGCACGATGAGCGTGATGAGATACGGCAGCAGCCGGTAGAAGTGGCCGTTCAGGCCGATGGTGTTCAGCCAGTAGATGCCGTCGCCGTTGATGTCCAGCGTGGAGTACGACGCCGCGATGCACTTGAAGAGGCCGAACAGCAGCGCGCCGCCCGCAACGTTCAGCGGCTTCCAGTTGCCGAAGATCATAACCGCGAGCGCGAGGAAGCCGAAGCCCGCCACGTCGCCGTTGGCGCTGCAGTTGGCGGTCGTCATGGCGTAGACAAAGCCGCCCATGCCCGCGAGCGCGCCGGAGATCAGCACACCGGCGTAGCGCATTTTGATAACATTGATGCCGAGCGATGCCGCCGCCTGCGGGTTTTCGCCGCACGCGCGCAGCCGGAGACCAAAGCGCGTTTTATAGAGAATGACGGAGAGGATGACGAAGATCAGAATGCAGATATACGTTGCAAAATAGACCTTGTGCAGGAACGTCTCGCCGAGGAAGCCGATATCCGCGCCGCGGTCAAAGCCGAGCGTCGTTTTCTTGATCATAAACCAGCTCGCGCTGTCGCCGGAGAGCATCTGCAGCGTGTTCTGGTTGGCGATGACGCGGATGAGGAACAGCACCAGCGCGGGAGCGAGCATGTTCAGCGCCGTGCCGCCGATGGTCTGGTCGGCCCTGAGGTTGATCGCCGCGAACGCCAGCAGCAGCGAGAACACCGCGCCGAGCGCCGCCGCAACGAGCATCGTCAGGAACATGTAGCCCTGCAGCGCCATCCAGTCGCCCGCGGCCTTGGCCGCGTCAAAGCAGCCGGTGGCCTGCAGAATGCGCACGAACAGCACGCCGATGAACGCGCCGAAGATCATAATGCCTTCAAGCGCGAGGTTGATGATGCCGCTGCGCTCGGCAAAAATGCCCGCAAGCGCCACGATCATCAGGGGGATCGCATAAATGAGTGTCTGCCGAATGAGAAAAGACATTACTCCTGCGCCTCCTTTCCTTCCGCCGCCGGGAGGACTCCGGCGCCGGTCTCGTCCTGCGGTACTGCCGGTTCCGCCGTCGATTCAGCGGTCTCCGTGTGCGCCGGTTTTTTCTTTTTCCGTCCGCTGATCCACATCTTGATGACCAGTGAGAACGCCGCCATATACACGATCACGGCGATGATAACGTCGGTGATGTATTCGTTGTAGGCGGTCAGGTTCGTGATCTGCATACCGGCGATGTCCAGAATGGACATAAAGCAGCCGGTGAAGATCACGGCGATGGGGTTGTTCACGGCGAGCAGCGCCACGGCGATGCCGTTGAAGCCCGCGGCGGGAAGCGTCTGGTAGGTGTTCCAGTAGAACTCCGTGTTGCCCGCGAGGTAGTAGAGGGAACCGGCGGCGCCGGCAAGCGCGCCCGCGATCGCCATGGAGAGAACGATGTTGCGCTTGTCGTGGATACCGGCGTAGCGCGCCGCGTGGCGGTTGGCGCCGCAGGCGCGCAGCTCGTAGCCGAACGTCGTTTTTGTGAGAACGATGTAAATGACGATCGCCAGAGCGATGGCGATCAGAATACCGCCGCTGACCTGCGAACCGGGGAAGAGCTTGTCGAGTCCGAACTTGGATGTGGCAACGTTGTTGAACGTCGTCTTGTAAATATAGCCGGACTTCGTGTTCTCCACCATGTTTTTGAGATTGCTGATATCAAAGAGCCATGTGACGATGTTCGCCGCGATCCAGTTGGTCATAATGCAGGCGATGACCTCGTTGATGTTCAGCAGCGCTTTGAGCAGGCCGGGGATCGAGCCCCAGAGCGCGCCCGCCGCCATGCCGCCGAGGAACGCCAGCAGCCAGATGATCACGGGGGAAACCTGCTCGGACGGAATGCTCAGCGCGATGAAGAGCGTGGCGCACGTTCCGGCGAGATACTGTCCCGGCGCGCCGATGTTGAAAAGGCCGGTCTTGAACGCCGTCGCCACCGAGAGTCCCGTGAGGATCAGCGGCATGGCGCGGAAGAGCATGTTGCCCATGCTCGCGGGGTTAAAGCCGAACGTCAGTGCGCCGGTGGCGTCACGCCCGGTGCTGAAAAGGCCGAAGAATACGAGCCGGATGCCCTCCCATGCGCTCTGGAAGCCGAGGGACTTGTTCGTGCAGCCGACGATCAGAATGAGCAGCGTACCGGCCAGCAGGCCGATGAGGATGGAGAGCAGTGACGCGATGACCGAGCGCACGCTGTCCTTTTTCCAGAAGGAGGTTTTTTCTTCGTTCATTTCTTTCCCTCCGTATCCTGCCGCTTCGCGCCGGCCATATAAAGGCCGAGCTCTTCCACGGAAACTTTCTTCGGATCGAATTCGCCGACGATCTCGCCTTCATACATCACGAGGATGCGGTCGGAGAGGTTCATGACCTCGTCAAGCTCGAGCGATACGAGCAGGACGGCTTTCCCCTCGTCGCGCTCGTGGACGAGCTGGCGGTGGATGTACTCAATGGCGCCGACGTCGAGACCGCGCGTCGGCTGCACCGCAACGATCAGCGGCATCTCACGGTCGATCTCGCGGGCGACGATGGCCTTCTGCTGGTTGCCGCCGGACATGCTGCGCACGACCGTCACCGGGCCCTGACCGGAACGGATGTCGTATTCTTCGATCAGCTTGTCGGCGTATTTGCGCACCTCGTCAAAGCGGATAAAGCCGCCGTGCTGGAACTGCGGCTCAAAATAGCGCTGCAAAACAAGGTTCTGCTCGAGCGTATAGTCAAGCACCAGACCGTGCTTGTGGCGATCTTCCGGAATGTGGCTCATGCCCGTGAGCGAGCGCTGGCGGATGGAGGCGTGGGTGATGTCCTTGCCGCAGAGCGTGATCTTGCCGCCGGTCGCCTTTTCGAGACCGGTGAGCGCGTAGACAAACTCGCTCTGGCCGTTGCCGTCGATACCGGCGATGCAGACAATCTCGCCGCGACGCGCGGTGAGCGATACGTTCTTCACGGCGTCATTTTTGTGCAGCTGCGACGGTACGGTGAGATTCTCGACCTCCAGTACCGGCTCGCCGGGCTTGGCGGGCGTTTTGTCCACCACGAGCTGCACCGGGCGGCCGACCATCATGCGGGAGAGCTCTTCCTGCGTCGTTTCGCTCGTGTTGACGGTGCCGATATACTTGCCCTTGCGCAGAACGGTCACGCGGTCGGAGACCTCCATGATCTCGTTGAGCTTGTGGGAGATAAAGAGGATGCTCTTGCCCTCTTTCGTCAGCCCGCGCATGATCTGCATGAGCTCTTCGATCTCCTGCGGTGTGAGCACAGCGGTCGGCTCGTCAAAGATGAGGATCTCGTTGTCGCGGTAGAGCATTTTCAAAATCTCTACGCGCTGCTGCATGCCGACGGTGATGTCCTCGATCTTCGCGTCCAGGTCGACCTTCAGACCGTAGCGGTCGGAAAGCTCCTGCACCTTTTTGCGGGCGGTCTTCTTTTCCAGAAAACCGAGCTTCGTATCCTCCGCGCCGAGGATGATGTTATCGAGCACGGTGAACACGTCGATGAGCTTGAAGTGCTGGTGCACCATGCCGATGTGAAGTGCCGTGGCGTCGTTGGGGTCGTTGATCGTGACCTCCTGGCCGTCCTTCTTGATGATGCCCTCTTCCGGCTGATACAGGCCGAAAAGAACGCTCATCAGCGTGGACTTGCCCGCGCCGTTCTCTCCGAGCAGAGCGTGGATCTCGCCCTTTTTCAGCTGCAGGGTAATGTCATCGTTTGCCTTGATCCCGGGGAATACTTTGGTAATGTGGAGCATCTCGATCACATACTCCGGCGTCGTGTCCATGTCCCCACCTCCCTTTCTCTTTCTCCAGCAGATTTGCCGCACAAGGAATTGCAATGTGCAATTTTAATTATTATATATATATTACAAACAAATTGCAAGAATTAGCTCTGAATTCCAAAAGAAAAACGGCGGGAAGGATTTCCCTTCCCGCACATTGTCCCTATGCCTCGCAGAGTTTGCGCCCGCAGGCGCAAATAAAGTTCTAACCATTTTCTCCGGCGACATGCGCGTCGGAGAAAATCAGCCATCGACGGGCAGGAAACCCATGCGTCGGACAGCCAGCCTTTTCGGTGCTTTTTGCCCTTTTCTCCTTGGCGGGCGACAGCCCGCCTGCGTCCAAAAGAACAAAAATCCCTCGAAAATTCAAGGCTGTCCGATGCGAAGCAGTTCTGCCGGAGCAGAAATGCTCGCAGACAAGGAAAAGGCCGCAGAGAATACTTTGTGTATTCTCAAGGGCTTTGACGCAGTATGAGGGCATTTCCGCCCGGCAGAACCGCATGCTTTCCTGCCTGTCGATGGCAAACTCGGCTCGCAAACGTGCGAGCGTAAGCGAGTGCGCTGCGGCGAGCCGCAGCCCCTCAAACAAACCCCTCAACGGAGTGGGGTTTGTTTGAACGAAAAAAACGGCGGGAAGGATTGTCCTTCCCGCCGTTTTGTGCGGATGGATTAGATCACGTTCAGCGTGAGGCTGTCGGTGCTGGCGAGGTTGTTGTAGTCGCTGTCAACAACGAGCGTGCCGTCGGCCATGGCCTTGACCATCTCGTTGTACTCTTCCACGGTCCAGCCGGTCAGAGACCAGGTGGCGGTGGGCAGACCAACAGCGTCGTCCTTGGCGCCGAGGGTGGCGCAGGTGCCGCCCAGCTCAGCGTAGGAGCCGTCGTAAACCTTCGCGCAGGCCCACTGCACGGAAGCGGCAAGGCCCTTCATGGCGGAGGTGATAACGGTGTCAGACTCGAAGGACTGGTCAACGTCAACGCCGATGACAAAGCCGTCGTTGGCGCTGGCAGCCTGAGCGATGGAGGCGAACATGGAGCCGCCGCAGGCGAAGATGACCTCGGTGCCGTTCTCATACCAGCCGTTGGCCATGGTCTGCAGTTCCGGAGAAGCGGAGAAGGATCCGCCGTACTGCCAGGAGTAGTTCATCTCGACCTTGACGCCGAGCTCAGCCGCGGCAGCGCTCGCGCCCTGCACGTAGCCGTAGCCGTAACGGCAGCAAGCCGGGTTGGTGCCGCCGCCGCCGCCGCAGAAGCCGAGCTTCGTGTAGCCTTCCTTAACGGCAGCATAGCCGGCGAGATAGCCGCACTGCTCTTCCTGGAACGCGATGCCCAGAGTGTTGGTGAGGGGGTTGCCGTCGGCATCGGTCATCGCCCAGCCATCGACGAACACGAAGGAAACGTCGGTGAACTCGGCAGCGGCCTTCGCAAGGGCAGTGCCCTGCATGAAGCCGGCGCAGACAATGATCTTGGCGCCGTTTTCGGCGGCGGCCTTCATGGCGTCATAGCGGTCGTCGTCGGTCGCCTGATCGCCGTTGGCGGGCTGGTAGTACTTGTAGCTCAGGCCGTTCTCGTGGGCGTACAGCTTGACGCCGTCGAACGTGCCCTGGTTGAAGGACTTATCCTTGAGCTGGCCGACGTCGGTGACGAAGGCGATCTCATACTTGCCGTCGGCAGAGGTCATGGTGTCCTCAATGTCGTCGGCGCTGACGGTTGCGGGCTCTTCCGTCTTGGGCTCTTCCGTGGGCTGCTCAGTGGGCTCTTCCGCCGGAACTTCGGTGGCAGCGGGCTCCTCGGTCTTGGGCTCTTCGGTCGCAGCCGGGGCGGCGGTGGTGCCGCAGGCAACGAGGGCAAAGACCATGACGAGAGCCAGGATCAGGGCAAGGATCTTCTTCATGTAGAATCTTTCCTCCTTAATAATTTGTCCCTTTTCGGGACTTTCGCAACGATGATTATACCATGTCCGGGCGGTATATGCAAGGTCTGTCCTCCGCCTCACCGTCGGAAATGCGGGTCTTTTTTATCTGTTTTCACCGTCCGTCCGCGCGGCGATTCCAAGTGTTTTTCAGCTGCGGACAGCCACTTCCAGCGCCAGCTCCATCATCTCGCGGAAAGAGTTCTGGCGCTCCTCGGCGGTCGTCTCCTCGCCGGTGATGACATGGTCGGAAACGGTGCAGATGGTGAGCGCCTTCTTGCCCGCGCGCATCGCGTTCAGATAGAGCGCGGCGGCTTCCATCTCGATGCCGAGCACGCCCATTTTGATCCACGCGGCGTTCGCGGTCTTGTCATCGTCGTAGAACGTGTCCGAAGAGAGCAGATTGCCGACGGTGCAGCGAAGGCCGCGCTCCTCGGCAATGTCGGCGGCGGTGCGCAGCAGGCCGTAGTCCGCGATCGGGGCGATCGCGCCGCGGCAGCCGAACTGTGCGGCGTAAGCGGAGTTGGTGCACGCGCCCTGTGCGAGGACAATGTCGCGCACATGCAGCTTTTCGCTGAGCGCTCCGACGGAGCCGACGCGCAGAATGTTCTCCACGCCGTAGAAGTTGAAGAGCTCATAGCTGTAAATGCCCATGGACGGCATACCCATGCCGCTGGCCATGACGCTCACCGGCACGCCCTTGTAGGTCCCGGTGTAGCCCTGAATGCCGCGGACGTTGTTGACGAGGCGGCAGTCGTTGAGGAAGTTTTCGGCGATGAACTGCGCGCGCAGCGGGTCGCCGGGCATCAGTACGGTTTTGGCGAAATCGCCGGGGGTGGCGCTGTTATGCGGTGTGGACATGCGGATCGTCTCCTTCTTAAATTATGTGTAAGTTTTACTGCTTCTCTTTCTGCGTCCGTTCGGCGCGCTCGCGCGCGATGCGCTTGCGCCAACAGGCGTGGCACATGGCGATATAGGAATCGTTCCCGCCGAGGAACACCTGCGCGCCCTCGGTGACGACGTGACCCTCGCCGTCGATGCGGGCGTTGACCGTGGCCTTCGAGCCGCACTCGCAGATGGTTTTGATCTCGGTGATGGAGTCGGCCAGCTCAAAAAGGCGGCGCGAGCCGGGGAAAAGGTGCGTGAGAAAGTCGGTGCGCAGCCCGAAGCAGAGCACCGGCAGATTCTCCTCGTCCACGAGCTGCCGCAGCTGCTCGATCTGCTCGGGCGTGAGGAACTGGCACTCGTCCACGATCACCACGTCGTGATGGCCGCGCGCGGCGTAAAGCGCGCGGATATCGTCCTCCGGGCGGACGACGTCGGCGGTCGCCTCCAGCCCGATACGCGAGCGGAGCAGGGTCTCCCCGTCGCGGCAGTCGACGGAGGGCTTCAGAAGCCACACGTCCATGCCGCGCTCCTCATAATTGAATTTGGTGATGAGCGCCTGAGCGGTCTTGCTCGAGCCCATCGCGCCGTATTTGAAATAGAGCTTCGCCATTTCTGCGGGCATCTCCTCTCGGTTTCTTCAAGAAAAGATTTTACCGCAAACCGGGACACAAGTCAACGAGCGCGCATACGCTGGAATACGATTTTGGATAGGAGTGGTGCATTATGCGCTTTGCCATCACCGGCACGGACGCCCGGTTCCCCCCGCTGCGAAAGCTGCTGCTCGCCGACGGGCACGAGATCACCGACCCCGCCTCCGCCGACATGGTCATTTCGCCTCCGTGGGATCCCTCGGCGCGGTACGCCCGCCGGGAGGAATATCAGATCGCGATCGCCCGTCTCACCGCCGAGGGCGCGATCGCGCTGCTGCGCCCGGAAACGGGGCTTTCCGGCGCGCACATACTGCTGCTCGGCTACGGCCGCATCGCCCGCCTGCTCGCCCGGGAGCTGCAGAAGGCCGGCGCTCTCGTCACCGCCGCGGCGCGCTCCGGTGAGCAGCGCGCATGGGCGGAGGCGGAGGGCATCGAGGCTCTGCCGCTCGACGCGCTCTCCGGCGCGCTCGACCGGTTTGATGTCATCATCGGCACGATCCCCGCGCCGGTGCTCACCGAGCCGCTGCTCGCGCTCGTCCGGAAGGACGCGCTGCTGCTGGAGCTTGCCTCCGCGCCCGGCGGGATCGATGCCGCCGCGGCGCACGAGAGGGGTCTTCGCTACATCCGCGCGCCCGGTCTGCCGGCGAAATACGCGCCGGAGCGCGCCGCGGTCATTCTGCGCGACGCGGTGTACGCCGCCGCCGCGGAGTCTCTCCCCCGTCTCGGTCTCGCCGTCACGGGGTCGCACTGCACATTTTCCCGCGCGCTGGAGGCCTTCCGGCCTTTGAAGCGGGACTATACGCTCGTGCCGATCCTCTCCGGCGCGGCAGCGGGGACGGATACGCGGTTTTTCGCCGCCTCCGCCTTCCGCGCGGAGTTCGAGGCGTTCTGCGGCCGGGAAGCGGTGGACACAATCGTCAAGGCCGAACCGCTCGGCACCGCGCAGCGGCTCGACGCGCTGCTCGTCGCGCCGTGCACAGGCAGCACGCTCGCAAAGCTTGCCCGCGGCGTCACGGATACCGCCGTCACAATGGCGTGCAAGGCGCATCTGCGAAACGGCGCGCCGCTCATTCTCGCCATTTCCACAAACGACGGTCTCTCTGGCTCCGCGGAGAGCATCGCGGCGCTTTTGCAGCGCAAGAACGTGTACTTCGTCCCCTTCCGGCAGGACGCGCCGCACCAGAAGCCCTTCTCGCTCCAGAGCGACTTTGACCTTCTCGGCGAAACAATAAAAGCGGCCATGGAAGGCCGCCAGCTCCAGCCGGTGCTGCTGTAAAATGCTGCGCCCCCTGAAAAAAAACAGGGGGCGCAGTTCTTCGCAATGGCGGCTCACTCGGCGGCCTTAAAATTATAGACCGGGCGGATATGCTCCGCGATCTCGGCGGTGGGGCCGATCTCGGCAACGATCTCATCGAACGGCTTATACGCCATGGGGGATTCGTCGATGGTCTCCGGCGAAACGCAGGACGACCAGACGCCTTCCATCTCGGCGGCGTATTCGTCCATGGAGAGCTGCGCGGCGGCCTGCGTGCGGCTCATGATGCGTCCGGCTCCATGGGGCGCCGAGCAGTTCCACTCCTCGTTGCCTTTGCCGATGCAGATCAGACTGCCGTCGCGCATATTGATCGGGATCAGGAGCTTTTCTCCGGCCTCGGCGGAAACAGACCCCTTGCGGAGGATCATCTTTTCCGTATCGATGTAGTTGTGGACGGTCGTGAATTCCTCGACCTTCGTCAGACCCATGCCGCGCAGGATCACGTCGGTGATCGCCTTGCGGTTGAGCGCGGCAAAGCGCTGCGTGATGTGCATATCGTGGATGTAATCCTCAAACAGCTCCCCTTCCACATAGGCGAGATCTTTGGGGATGCGTTTCACGCGCTCGCCGTCCAGCTCTTTGAGCGCCGAGCGGATCTCCCGCTGCCGTCCCGCGGCGCGGTACTCGGCGATCAGCGCGTTGACCCGCTCCTGCGCGCCGCGGCGCTGGGCAAGCTGTCCCTGCTCCTGATAGTACGCGCAGACCTGCGTGCCGAGATAGCGGCTGCCGGAGTGGACAACAAGATACAGCGCGCCGTTCTCGGCGCGGTCGATCTCGATGAAGTGGTTGCCGCCGCCGAGCGTGCCGATGCTGCGCCGCGCCCAGTCGAGCGAGACGCTGTGCGCGCAGCGAAGCTCGGAAAGGTCGATCTCCGCGTTGAACGGGTGCTCCCCGCCGCGGACGTTCCGGCCGCTGGGGACCTCCCGGCGGATCAGCGCGTCGAGCGCGGCAAAGTCGATCTCCCGCTCGGCCAGGCGCACGGTCTCCATACCGCAGCCGATATCCACGCCGACCATGCCCGGCACGACCTTGTCGGAGATCGTCATCGTCGTGCCGATGGTGCAGCCCTTTCCGGCGTGGACATCCGGCATAATGCGGATCCTGCATCCGGCGAACTCCTCCTGATCGCAGACCGTTCGGATCTGCTCGGCGGCCTTCTCTTCCAGCGCAGACGTGTAGCACAGGGCCGTATTGTACAGCCCGCAGATCTCGATCATGAAACCCCTTCCTTTCTGATGCGGCGGCTCTGCCGCCTTCCTTTGCTGCAAGAATACCACAGCGGAAGTCCGATAAAAAGGATTTCCTCTGTATCCGCCGGAAACTTCGCCGCCGGTTACGCGGATAACCTTTGACTTATCGCTGCCGCACCCATACAATAGAATTATAAACCTATTTACCGGCAGGAGGCGATTGTATGGCCGAGCGCGTGCGCATCTGCGACATTGCGGAAGAGTTGGGATTGAGCACAGCGACCGTTTCCAACGTGATCCACGGCAAAACGGGCAAGGTCTCGGCAGAAACGGCGGAGCGCCGGGCCTTTTACCGGCAGCATCTGGAAACGTTCCGGCGCGCAGCGGCGGTTTTTGCCGTGTCGGACGCCTAGCCGTTGAGCTGATCGGCTTTCTCGCCGAGCAGGGCATCCGCGTGCCGGAGGATATTTCCGTTGCGGGATTTGACGATACGCCTATATGCGAAATGCTCCGCCCGGCGCTAACCACGGTGCGGCGAGCCCGGCGTGCTGCGCGCCAGGCTCGCCGTGGAGAAGCTGCGTGAGCTCAAAGAAGGCCGCCCCGTCGAGACGGAGATCATGCTGCCCGTCTCGCTGGTGATGCGAAACAGCACCGCGCCGCGCAGAGGATAATTCTGCACAAACGCGGTGCTTTTATTTTGTATTCGGTTATGCGCTTAACCTTTGCTTCTTCCCTTCCCGGAATTTACAATAAAGAAGAAAAACGGGAGGTGCGTTATGAAAGGACAAAGCGCTTTCTTTAAAGCCGTATGCGCGCTCGCGGTCCCCGCGGCGCTGCAATCGATGCTGCAATCGTCGTTCAGTATGGTCAATCAGATCATGATCGGACAGCTCGGCGTGTCTCCGGTGGTCTTCCGGCGGCGGCGCTGGATGGACCGGCTGGGCAGCGCGGAAGCGGAATAAATTGACTAAAAAACAAAAAAATCCGACCGCTGAATGGCGATCGGATTGTTTTGGCACGCCGTAAGGGATTCGAACCCCTGACCTTCTGGTCCGTAGCCAGACACTCTATCCAGCTGAGCTAACGGCGCATATCTGTGACGCTCATTTAAAATAGCACAGCCGGAAGGAAAAAGCAACCCCTTTTTTTGAAAAATTAAAAATAATTTTTCGTTTCGGCGTTCAAAAGCTGCTTTCGGCTCTCAGCGGCACAGCGCGTCGGAGACATCGTCGATCACATCGCCCATACCCTTGAGCGCGCGGCTCACCATACGCTTGCCGTCGTTGCGCTTGGCCTTGGGCGCCATCATCATGCAGAGCGCGCCGCCCGCCACCATGCCGATACCGAGACCCGTCATAAATTTTCTGCCGTTCATCATCATGGAACATTTACCTCCCGTACGATTTTGTACGGGTAGTATGCCCGTTATTCGCGCACGCTACACACAAAACAATGCCATTCTTCTTCGCAAAAATGCTTTTCGATGGAATAGCCCGCCTTTTTGAGCGCGTGCTCGATCTCATCCTGCCGTCCCTCGATGATGCCGGAGGTGACGAACGTACCGCCGGGCGCGAGAAATTCGCGCGAGAGCGGCGCGAGCGGCAGGATAACATCCGCAACGATGTTCGCGAGCACAATGTCAAAATTCGTCCCGAGCGCGGCGCGCATCCCCCTGTCCGCGAGAATGTCCCCGGCGTACACACGGAACCGATCCGCGCCGATGCCGTTGAGCGCGGAGTTGTCCATCGCCACGTCCGGCGCTTTAGGGTCAATGTCGCAGCCGACGGCTTCCTTGCAGCCGAGCACGAGCGCGCCGATGGAGAGAATGCCGCTGCCGCAGCCGAGATCGAGCACGCGCTTGTCCGGCGCGGCGAGCGTTTCAATGGCCTCCAGACACATGCGCGTCGTGGCGTGGCTGCCGGTGCCGAAGATGAGGCCCGGATCGAGCCGCAGCGCCACGCGCCCGTCCGCGGGCTGTTCCTCCCACGCGGGGACGACGACGAGCTTTTCCCCGATGGGCAGGGGCTTATAATACTGCTTCCAGTTGTTTTCCCAGTCCTCGTCGGCAATGACGCGCGTCTCGACGCTGTAGCCCGCCGCGCGCACCGCAGCGAGCACTTTCTCGCCCTCGGCATCGCACGAGAGCCAGAACTTCACGCGCGACACGCCGGAAAAGCTCTCCTCGAGCGCTTCGTCCACATAGTCCCAGCAGGCGCGGTTGTTTTCCAGAAAATCGTGGAAATCCCGTTCGTTTTCAATGCTCATCCCGCCGACGCCGAGCTCGGTGAGCGCGTTGCAGAGCTCCTCCGGATCGTCCCCGCCGGGAACGGTGCATTCCAGCCATTGCATAGCGTTGTCTCCTTTTTACTTTATGGATTACATATCTATCGGAAGTGTAACTTTGATTTTCCGCCGTGTCAAGGAAAAATCCGCCCCGCTCCCTTGCAGTTTGGCCGGACATTTGTTAGAATAAAGTGTTATAAAATGTCCTTTCTGTTTCTTCTCTTTTTGTAATTAAAAAATGGAGATATAAACCGAATGAAGTATGCAAACTGGAATGTGCCGGAGCGCGGCGCGGAGATCCCCCGCGCGCTGCTTGCCGCCGGCTGTACGCCGCTGCTCGCAGCGATCCTGCATCTGCGGGGTCTTTCCGATCCCGCCGCGGCGCGCTCGTTTCTCCGCGGCGGCGCGGAAACGCTCACGAACCCGCTTGAGCTGACCGGCATGGTAGATGCCGTGCAGCGTCTCACCCGCGCCGTGGCGACGGGCGAGCACGTTGCCGTATACGGCGATTACGATGTGGACGGCATCACCGCCGCGTGCCTGCTCACCGATTACCTGCGCTTTCGCGGTCTCACCTGCGAGCTCTACATCCCCGACCGCATCCGCGATGGGTACGGCCTCAACACCGCCGCCATCGATGCGTTGGCGGAAAAGGGCGTCACGCTCATCGTGACGGTGGACTGCGGCGTTACGAATCTGGAAGAAACGGCCTACGCCGCGCAGCGCGGCGTGGACATGATCGTGACCGACCATCACGAATGCCGCGAAGCGCTTCCGGAGGCGGAGGCGGTCGTTGATCCCAAGCAGCCGGACAGCAGCGGCGTCGGCACGGCGCTCGCGGGCGTCGGCGTGGCGTTCAAGCTCGTGTGCGCCATGGACGGCGACGCGGATAAAATGCTCGCGCGCTACGGCGATCTCGTCGCGGTCGGCACGGTGGCGGACGTGATGCCGCTGCTCGGCGAAAACCGCTTCATCACGCGCTGCGGTCTGCAGAAGATCGCCGCGGGCGACTGCCGCCCCGGCTTTCTTGCGCTGGCGGAGGAGGCGGGCGTGCGCGATAAGCCGTTCACCGCCTCGACCGTGGGCTTCTCGCTCGCGCCGCGCATCAACGCTGCCGGCCGGCTCGGCGAGCCGGGCCTCGCGGTGCGTCTGCTGGAAGAGACAGATCTGCGCCGCGCGCGTGTGCTGGCCGCGGAGCTGTGCGCCAAAAACCGCGAGCGGCAGGCGCTCGAAACGGAGATCTGGCGCGAGGCCGTCGAGCGGCTGCACGGCGAGCAGCCGGACGCGCCCATCGTACTCGCCTCGGAAGGCTGGCATCCCGGCGTGATCGGCATCGTCGCCTCGCGCCTGACGGACGCCTACAGCGTCCCCGCGGTGATGATCTGTCTGGACGGCGAGAGCGGCAAGGGCTCCTGCCGCAGCACCGGCTCCTTCAATCTCTTTGAGGCGCTTTCGGCGTGCTCGGATTGTCTGGAGGGCTTCGGCGGTCACGCGATGGCGGCGGGCGTCACGGTGCGCCGCGGCTGCGTGGACGAGCTGCGCTCCCGGCTGCGTGAGTATTACCTCTCCCATCCCGACCGGACGCTCCCGGCGCTGGAGGCGGATCTTCTCGTCGATTCGCCGGAGCTTTTGACGATGGCATGCGTTGAGTCGCTCGACGAGCTGGAGCCGTGCGGCAACGGAAACCCGCGGCCGCTGCTCTATATGGAAAATGTTTCGCTCGACTCCGTGCAGCCCATCGGCGGCGGGAAGCACCTGCGGCTGAAGCTCGCCAAATTCGGGCAGACCTATGACGGCGTGTTCTTTTCCCAGACCGCGCCCGCGCTCGGCGCGCGTGCCGGACAGCGCTGCGACATCGTTTTCGCGCCGCAGATCAACGAATTTCACGGCCGGCGCAGCGTGCAGCTTGTGATCACCGATCTGCGCCGAAGCAAAGAAGGATAAAAAGGATCTATCATGGCAGAAGAAATTATTGAACAGGGCTATCGGGAGCTTGCCGATACCATTTTGGAACATAACCCCGGCGTCGATCTCGGCCGGGTGCGCGCGGCGTTTGAGCTGGCCGACCGCGCCCACAGCGGGCAGAAGCGCAAGGCCGGCACGCCGTATGTGACGCACTGCGTCGCCGCCGCGCAGATCTGCGCGGAGATGGGGCTGGACGAGGACAGCATCGTCGCAGCGCTGCTGCACGACTGCATCGAGGACACCGCCATCACCCACGAGGACATCGCCCGGCAGTTTGGCGGCGAGGTCGCCGATATCGTGGAGGGCGTCACAAAGCTCACCCGCGTGCAGTTCACGAGCCGCGAGGACGAGCAGATGGAAAACCTCCGCAAAATGCTCATGGCGATGGCGAAGGACATCCGCGTCATCCTCATCAAGATCGCCGACAGGCTGCACAATATGCGCACGATGGAATACATGGTCGCGCAGAAGCAGCTCGAAAAGTCGCTCGAAACGATGGAGATCTATGCGCCCATCGCCCACCGGCTCGGCCTGCAGAAGGTGAAGTGGGAGCTCGAGGACCTCTCGCTCAAATATCTCGACCCGGACGGTTACCGTGAGATCATCACCTACCTCGACAGCAAGGCGGACGTGCTCAACGAGTTCATGTCCGATGTCAAAAAGAAGATCACCGACCGGCTCACGGAGTACAGCATCCACGCAACGGTGCAGAGCCGCATCAAGCATACCTACAGCATTTACCGCAAGATGTATACGCAGAAGCGCGGTCTGGACGAGATTTTCGATCTCTGCGCGTTCCGCGTCATCGTGGACGATATTCCCGACTGCTACAATGTTCTCGGCCACATCCATGACATGTTCCGCCCCGTGCCGGGCCGCTTCAAGGACTACATTGCCACGCCCAAGCCCAACGGCTACCAGAGCGTGCATACGACCGTCCTCGGCGAGGAGGGCATCATGTTCGAGGTGCAGATCCGCACCTGGGAGATGCACCGCATCAGCGAATACGGCATCGCCGCGCACTGGAAGTACAAATCCGGCGGCGCAGGCGTCCGCGCCGGAGATGAGGAGAAATTCGCCTGGATCCGCCGCCTGCTCGAAGCGCAGCAGGACACCGACGCGCAGGACTTCGTTCACAATCTCAAAATGGACATGTTCAACGACGAGGTGTTCGTATTCACGCCGCAGGGCGACGTGGTGAACCTCCCCGCCGGCGCGTGCCCGATCGACTTTGCCTACGGCATCCATTCCGCCGTCGGCAACCGGATGATCGGCGCAAAGGTCAACGGGCGCATCGTGCCGTTTGACTATACGCTGCAAAACGGCGATATCGTTGATATCATCACGTCCAAATCCGCGCCGGGACCGAGCCGCGACTGGATGACGCTCTGCAAGTCCAACGCCGCCCGCTCCAAGATCCGCCAGTGGCTCAAAAAGGAGCGCCGCGAGGAGAATATCGTCCGCGGCAAGGAGATGTTTGAAAGCGAGCTGCGCCGCGCGGGACTTACGACGGCGTATCTCGAGGACGACGATCTTTTGCAGACATGCATCAAAAAGCTCTCCGTCACGAGTCTCGACGATATGTACGCCGCCATCGGCTACGGCGGCATCACCTGCACACGCGCGGTCAACCGCTTCAAGGACGAGATCGCCCGCGCCGCCCGCGCGCAGGCACAAAGCCAGAAAAGCGAGCTTGAACGGATCAACGAAGCCGTCGAGCGCCACAGCGCGCAGCAGACCAAGGCGGTGCAGGGCGTTCTCGTTGAGGGTATGGACAACTGCCTCATCAAATTTTCCCGCTGCTGCACGCCGGTGCCGGGCGATCCGATCGTCGGGTTCATCACGCGCGGGCAGGGCGTTTCCATCCACCGCGCCGACTGCCCGAACTATCTCAACAGTCTGTGCAAGCGCGAACAGGAAGGCCGCTGGCTGAATGTTTCGTGGGCCGATAAGACGATGGGGCTTTACACCACAACGCTGCGCATTCTCGCGCGCGACCGCAACGGGCTCATTCTGGATATTGCCGCCGTGCTCAACGCGCTCAACGCCAAGGTGCGCTCGCTCAACGCCCGCTCGCTCCCCGAGGGGAACGCGCTTGTCTATGTCACCACCGAGGTCCCCGATCTCGCCTCGCTGCGGCTTATCATGGCGAGGATCCGCACGCTCGGCGGCGTGCGCGAGATCGAACGCGGCAACGGATAAACGGAGGAAGGATCTATGAGAGCCGTCGTAACAAGAGTCAACAGTGCCCGCGTAACCCGCGCCGAAACCGGCGAAGTGCTCGGCGAGATCGGCAAAGGGTTTCTCGTGCTGCTCGGCGTCCATGTGGACGATACCGAAAAGGAAGCCGCGAAGATCGCCGACCGCATCTGCGGTCTGCGCGTCTTTGACGACGAAAACGGAAAGATGAACATCCGCCCCGCGGACGCGGGCGCGGAGATCCTCATTGTGAGCCAGTTCACGCTCTGGGCGGACGCGCGGTCGCGCCGCCCCGGCTTCACCGCCGCGGCGCGGCCCGAGACAGCCATCCCGCTCTATGAGCGCGTGGTCGCGCTCTGCCGCGAGAGCGGGTTCCGTGTGGAGACCGGCGAGTTCGGTGCGGAGATGCTTGTAGAATCCGTCAACAACGGTCCCGTCACCATTCTGCTCGACACAAGGGAGCTGTGAAAATGAAACGCTGTCTTCTCGCGCTTCTCCTCGCTGTGCTGCTTCTTTCGGGCTGTTCCTCCTCCGTGCCGGAGCCTGCCGCATCCGAACCGGCGGCGATAGAACCGACGACCTCCCCCACGCTCTCTCCCACCCCGGAGCCGACGCCCGAGCCGACCGCCGAGCCGGTGACGGCGCCGGAAACGGCAGTCTCTCTCGCCGCGCCCTATCTTCTTCCCGGGCAGGACGACGCGGCGGTGCGCGTATGCTGGACCGGAGCGCGGCATGCCGAGGGCATGTGCGTTCTCTACGGCCCCGCCGAAGCGGACGGCTCGCTGCCATCCGAGCCCGCCGCCGCGGCCGCCGAGGCTTCGGAGCTCGACATTGACTGCTTTTCCGCCGACGCGATGCAGTATACGGCGGAGCTCGCCGTTGCGCCGGGAACGCGGTATGCCTATGCGGTCGTGACGGCCGGCGGGACGCCGGACGCCGTATACCATTTCCGCACGAACGAGCCCGGCCGGCTGCGCGCCGTTGCGGTTTCGGACACACACCTCTATTCTGCGCGAGCGCACGAATACCATCCGGCGATCCTGGAAGCGACGCTCGAGAGCGCGCTCGAAAAGAGCACTGCCGCGCACGAGCCGATCGACATGATCGTCCACACGGGCGACATTCTCGACTATCCGGAGTACTCGCTCGATATGTTTTTCGAGGGTGTGCCGATGCTGCGGAGCTTTCTGCTCGCCCCCGTTTCCGGCAACCATGATTCGCTGTACGCCGTGCGGCGGCGGCTGCCGATGGCCGGGCAGGACGCTCGTACCGGCAATTACTGGTTTGTGCGCGCGGGCGTGCTGTTCATCGGCGTGCAGATCGGCGACCGGTATTTCCCGAACCATACGGATTTTATGGCCTCCGTCGCAGAGAGCGCGCCGGAGCATAACTGGACGGTTCTGCTTGTCCACTACGGTCTGCGCAGCAACGGCGTCCATGGGCACGATGCGCCGGTGATCGGCTTTCGCGATACGCTTGAGCCGATGATGGACGCGCTGGGCGTCGATCTCGTGATCTCCGGCCACGACCATGAATACAACCGCACAGCGCTGCTCGGCGGCGATGCGCCCGAAGCCGATACCGCCTCCATTCTCTATGAGCAGCCGGGCGAGCGGATCTATATCACGCTCCCCTCCGGCACCGGGCTCAAATACTATGACGATTCCCGCAGCGCGGATTTCCCGTTCACCGCAGAAGGGCTCGAGCACGAGCCGGGCTATGTATTTTTTGACTTTTCACCGGAGGAGATCTCTCTGAGCGCGTACAGCGCCGCCACCGGTGAGGAGATCGACGCCGTGACGCTGCGCCGCGGCGCACCCATTACCGAGGAGGAATGAACCATGCTCATCAAAGCCATCGAAGTCGGATACCTGCAGACCAACTGCTACATCGTCGCGGACGAGGCGACGCTCGACGCCGCCGTCATCGACCCCGGCGCGGACTCCAATCTCATTCTCGACTATATCGAGCGCTGCCATTTCCATGTGCGCGCCATTCTGCTCACGCACGGCCATTTCGATCACTGCATGGGGCTGGAGGAGGTCTATGACGCGACCGGCGCAACGGTGTATATGTCCCACGCCGATCTCACGACCGACATCGGCAACGGCATGTTCGGCAACGAGGATTTTGAGCTCGATCCGCCGGACGACACCGTGTTCGTCCGCGAGGGCGATGTGATCGAGGCAGGCTCGCTCACGTTCGACGTGCTGGAAACGCCCGGACACACCCCCGGCGGCATCACCTACCGCTGCGAGGACTGTCTCTTCACCGGCGACACGCTCTTCCGCATGTCCTGCGGCCGGTACGACTTTCCCGGCAGCAGCTCGCTCGATCTCGGCCACTCGCTCGAAAAGCTGCGCGACCTGCCCGGCGATTACGAGGTCTATCCCGGCCATGAGGGCAGCACCTCGCTTGAATACGAGCGGCGCTTCAACCCCTATATGCTCCGTCCGTGGGATCTGTAAGAGATGAGATCTTCCAAAACCCGCATATGGTGGGTCATCGCGGCGCTCGTGCTCTTGCTCGCGGCTGCCGCCGTATGGTTTTTCTGCTCGTACAGCGTCTCCGACGGGCGGCTGATCGCCCGAAAGGCGGACGTGATCGATCTTCGCGGCGAGGACATCTCCGCGCAGGAAGCCGAAGCGCTCGCCGCGAAGTACCCCGATAAGACCGTTCTCTGGGATGTGCCGCTCTCCGGCGGCAGCCGCCCGAGCAGCGCGGAAAGTCTGAGCCTCTCTTCGCTCTCGGCGGACGACATCCCGCTCTTTGCCTGCTTTCCGAATTTGAAAAGCATCGATGCGTCCGGCTGCGCGGATTATGAGGCGCTGCTCGCGCTGCGAAGCGCCTATCCGGCGCTTGATCTGACCGCGTTCGTGACCGTCGGCGGCAAGGCCGTGCCGATGGACGCGCAGCGCGCCGTGCTGCGTGCCGACACGCCGCTTGCGGAGCTTCTGGAAACGCTGCCCTTCCTTCCCGAGCTTTACAGGGTATCCTTTACGGGCGGCGCGGTATCCTATGAAATGCAGGATGCGCTCACCGCGGCGTTCCCGAGCCTTTCCTTCCGCTGGGACGTGGAAGTGCTCGGCGTGACCGCTTCCTCTGCGGCAAAGGAGCTCTCCTTCGCCGGGCAGGCGCTCACCGCGCAGGACGTGGACACGCTCTGCGATAACCTTTTCCGTTTCCCGGCTCTCGAGCGCATCGACCTCACCGGCTGCGGCCTTACGGCGGAGCAGATCAAAGCCGTCCGCTCCGCGAGCGGCGCCGTTACCGTATACGAGCTGGAGCTTTTCGGCAAGACCGTTTCGACGGACGCTCTCGAGCTGGACTTCAGCGGCATACGCATGGGGCTTTCCGGCGCGGCCGTCATTGAGGAAGCGCTCGGCGAGTTCCCGCTGCTTGAAAAGGTCGTGCTGTGCGACTGCGGCATATCCAACGAGGATATGGCCGCGCTCAACGACCGGCATGAGAATGTCCGGTTCGTCTGGCGCGTATACTTTTCCGAATTCTCCCTGCGCACGGACGATACGAACTTCATCGCCGCGCGCGTGCGCAACGAGTTTCCCATCTACAGCTACGAACTGGAAGTGCTCAAATACTGCCCCGACCTGCAGGCGCTTGATCTCGGCCATAAAAACATCACGAGCCTGGACTTTCTCCGCTACGTCCCGCATCTCAAGTATCTCATCATCGTCGAAAACGACGTGAACGACATCACGCCCATCGGCGAGCTGCAGGAGCTCACCTATCTTGAAATGTTCTGGACGAAGTGCGAGGATATCTCCCCGCTGCAAAACTGCAAGTCGCTCACCGACCTGAACATTTCCTATATCTACTGCCGCCCCGCCAAATGCCTTGAAACGCTTGTCAACATGCCGCAGCTCGAACGGCTGTGGTACTGCGGCAACAATCTCAGCGCCGAACAGCTCAAAGAGCTGCAAACGGCGCTGCCGGACACCGAAATGTATCTCGCCGCGCGCGGCGAGCCGACCGGCAGCACCTGGCGCGAGCACCCGCATTACTTTGAAATGCGCGACTTTTTCGGCATGTACTACATGGCCGGCGGCACGAACGGCGTGGACGAAAACGGCAACCAGATCATTATCACCGGGTGAGAAAATGAAACGAAGCCTTGTACTATTCTTTGCCGCAGCCGCGCTTTGTATTCTTTGCGCGTGCGGCGCGAACGAAGCGGCCCCCGCCGCCGTCATAGTAAATGAGACGGCATCTCCCGCACCGACGCCGACGCCGCGCCCGACCGCGACGCCCGCGCCGGTCGAGCTTTACGGCGTCACCGTCCGCTGGGACGATGAGGAGATCGACCTGCGCGGCATAAAGATCGAGGACGCCGGCGCGGAGGTATCCGAAGCGCTCCCCGCCCTGCCGCGCGTTCGCCGTGTCGATATGACCGACTGCGGTCTCACCGATGAGGAGATGGGCGCGCTGCAGGAGGCGTTTCCGGATGTAACGTTCGTGTGGACGCTCCGCATCTATGTGTTCTTCGTCCCGTCCGACTCGGACTATTTCATCACGAATCCCGACGCGGGCTTCAAGATGAACGTCCATCAGCAGGGGCCGCGCGGACTGTACTATCTCCGCAGCATCCGCTCGCTCGATCTCGGCCACTGCCATCTGAGCGCGGTGCCGTTCGTGGCGAACATGCCGCACCTGCGCCATCTCATTCTGGCCGACGATCTTGTCTACGACATTTCGCCGCTCGAAAATCTCAAGGAGCTCGAATGGCTCGAGCTCTTCAACACCGCCGTACAGGACCCGACGCCGCTGCTCGGCTGCACGGCGCTGCGCGATCTGAACGTATGCTACATCAGCACGCCGCCGGACGCGCTTTTTGAAACGCTCTCGCAGATGACGTGGCTGCGGCGGCTCTGGTGCACCGGAACGTACATGAGCGACGCGCAGGTCAAGGCGCTCCGGGAGGCGCTCCCGAACACCGAGGTCTGGTGCTCGCCCGGCGACGAATCCACCGGCGGCACCTGGCGCTATGACGAGGATTATTACGACATGCGCGACGCGTTTCACATGTATTATATGGACATCAATGGCAACACCGTAGAGCGCATGACCGAGGACGAGCTCGCCGCCGTCCACAAAAAATACTGGGGTTATTGATTCCCGGAGGACTTCCGATGCAGGAAAAAAAGAACGACAAATCGAAAATCGTCGCCCGCGTGCTGGTCATCTGCGCGGCGGCGCTCATCGTGCTCGCCGCCGCGGCGGGGGTCATCCTCTCGCGCCGGTATGTCCGGCTCGGGCAGCAGTTCATCCCGGTAAACGCAGCGGTGCTCGATCTGCGCGGCGTGGGGCTCACCGATCTCACCCCGCTCGACAGGTGCACCGCGCTCACGGAGCTGGATGTGCGTGAGAACAAGCTTTCCGCCGAAGCGCTCGATGAATTCCGCGCCAAGCACCCCGGCTGCCGCGTGCTCTATTCCGTGTATCTCAACGACGAGCCGCACGAGAGCGGCACGGAGTCGCTCACGCTTGAGGATCTGCCGAACGACTGGGAGAATCTCCGGCTTTTTGAAAACCTCCGCTCGCTCACCGTGAACCACTGTACGCAGCCGAACGCGATGGAAACGCTCCGCGCGGAGCTTCCGGACTGCGAAATGCGCTACAGTCTCTGCGTCGGCGGACAATGGTTCGATTCCGACGCCGTGGAGCTCACCGCTGCCGGCACCGCGCCGACGGCCATGGAGCTTCTCTCGCAGCTCGCGCATTTTCCGGCCGTTCGCACCGTGAATCTGCCGGACGCCGTCTTTACCATCGACGAGCAGCACTCGCTCGTCTCGGCTTACCCCAACATCAGCTTTTTCTGGAACGTGCAGATCGGCTCGCAGACCGTTTCCAACATCACCACGGAGCTCTCTCTCGCCGGCGAGGACGCCGCGACGCTCGCGCAGCTCACCTTGGCGCTCGACCTGCTGCCGCGTCTCCGCTCGGTCGATCTCACGGGCTGCACCGCGCCGGTAGCCGACCGGCTTGCCTTTGTGGAACAGCACGAAGATCTTTCCGCCGGCTGGACGGTTTCGGTCGAGGGGCAGACGTTCGAGTGGAACACCGAGTTTATCGATCTCAATAACTATTCCATCGCCGACGTGTCCGCGCTCGAGGCCGCGTTTGCCGAGCTCCCGAAGCTCACGCAGGTCGATATGTGCGACACGAATCTCTCCTACGAACAGCTTGACGCGCTCAATAAGAAACTTGAGAACATCCGCGTCGTCTGGAAGGTCTATTTCGGAAACTATTATCTGCGCACCGATGCGCAGTACTTCATCGCCGCCGCGTGGGGCGACAACAAGGTCTATCTCACGAACGACGACATCGACTGCTGGAAATACTGCACCGATCTCAAGGGGCTCGACATCGGCCACATGAACATCACCGATCTGAGCTTTCTGCGGTATATGCCGCACATGACGTATCTCATCATCGCGGAAAACCCGATCACGGATATTACGCCGCTCGCGCAGCTCAAGGAGCTTCGGTATCTTGAGATGTTCCAGACGAACGTGACCGACCTCTCTCCCCTGCTCGAGTGCACGGCGCTCAAGGCGCTCAATCTGAGCTATATGAAGGTGCGGGCGGACAACGTCTGGAACACGCTCTCGCAGATGACGCAGCTCGACCTTCTCTGGTACCCGAGCATCCCGCTTTCCGGCGCGCAGCGGCGGCAGCTCGCCAACGCGCTGCCGGACACGACGCTCTTCCTCTATGACGGCTGCGAGCCGTCCGGCGGCATCTGGCGGTACAACCCGTATTACTACGAGATGCGCGATTTCTTTGAGATGTACTACATGCCCGGCGGCACGAACGGCGTGGATGAGAACGGCAACCAGATCATCATCGACGACTGGGGCGAGCGGTTCATTCTCGAAGACTGGGACGGCGGCCCGCGCTGGTGGGAGGAGCCGCAGTATTCGCACATGCATCCGCACATTTACGGTATTACCTGCTGATATTTCGGAAATCATTTCATAGGGCGGAGCAGAGCCCCGCCCCTACAAGAAGATCCAAATTGTACCCGTAGGGGCGGGGCTCTGCTCCGCCCGCGTAACCTCACACCTCTTTTGGACGAGATTTTCTTTTCGTTAAAAAAAAGGAACCGGTAAATTCAAACCGGTTCCTTCCGCTTGTCGAAAAAGCCTCGCAGAGTTTGCGCCCGCAGGCGCAAATAGAGTTTTAACCATTTTCTCCGGCGACATGTGCGTCGGAGAAAATAAGCCATCGACGGGCAGGAAACCCATGCGTCGGACAGCCAGTCCTTTCGGTGCTTTTTGCCCTTTTCTCCTTGGCGGGCGACAGCCCGCCTGCGTCCAAAAGAACAAAAATCCCTCGAAAATTCAAGGCTGTCCGATGCGAAGCAGTTCTGCCGGAGCAGAAATGCTCGCAGACAAGGAAAAGGCCGCAGAGAATACTTTGTGTATTCTCAAGGGCTTTGACGCGGTATGAGGGCATTTCCGCCCGGCAGAACCGCATGTTTTCCTGCCTGTCGATGGCAAACTCGGCTCGCAAACGTGCGAGCGTAAGCGAGTGCGCTGCGGCGAGCCGCAGCCTTTTCAAACGAGAGCCCAACGAAGTGGGTCTCGTTTGAGAGCTTGTCAAAAAACCTTTTTTGACAAGCTCAAGGAACCGGTAAATTCAAACCGGTTCCTTTTTGTATTTCTCATAATATTTCGTTGTAAGCTGCCGGAAGAGCATCAGAAGTCCGCGCACGCAGAGCTCGATCGCCATAGCGATCCACATGCCGCGCAGTCCCATCCGCGGCACGAGCACGAGCGCAAGCCCCAGCCGCACGATCCAGATGCTGCATAGATTCATAATGCTCGGCACGAACGTATCGCCCGTTCCGCGCAGCGCGCCCGCCGCGACGATGGAAACGCCGTAGAGCGGCTCGGCGAGCAGTGCGATGCGAAGCACCTGCGTGGCGAGCGCGCGCACCCCCTCGTCCGGCGTCAGCAGCCGGAATACCCACGGACAGATCAGCGCCATGATCCCCGCCGTCACCGCCATAAAGAGCGCGCCCATCGCGGTGCATATGTTCCCCTGCTGGCGGGCTAGCCTTGTCTCCCCCGCGCCGACGCTCCGGCCGACGAGCGTTGCCGCCGCCGCGCCGAGACCGTACCCCGGCATATAGCAGAAGCCCTCCGCCGTGACCGCGAACGAGTTCGCCGCGACCGCCACCGCTCCGAGCGGCGCGATGATGCGCGTCTGCACGACCATCGCCGCGCAGAGGAACACCTCCTGCAATGCCACGGGGAACCCGATGCGGAACGCCTTTTTCAGTATCGCGCCGCGAACGGTGTCCTTCTCCTTCCGGCGCATGTGCAGATGCGGATTGCGCAGCAGGCACTGCACCGCCATGAGAAGGCTTACCACGGCGCACGCGCTCGCCGTGCCGAGACCCGCGCCGAAAACGCCGCAGCGCGGGATGAAGAGCGCGTTGAAGAAAACGTCCAGCACGCACATTACCGCGTTCAGAATGCTAGGCGAGACCATATCTCCGGCGCTTTGCAGGAACGAGGCGCACAGCGAGTTGAGCTGCGAAAACGGCACCATGAGCGCAAACGTCAGGAAATACGCGCACGCGTCAGCGCGGATCGCCTCATCGCCGTGAAGCCAGCGCGGGAGCGGCTCGCTGATAAGCGCGGCGAGCGCGGCAAGGATCACCGCGATCAGCATTCCGGTCGCAAGGCCGTGCCGCACAATGGTGCGCGCGCCGCGGTCGTCCCCGCCGCCGATGCGGTGCGACGCCTGCACGGAAAAGCCCGCCGAAACGCCGCCGATGATGCCGCCGATCAGCCACGTGCTCGTCGATACAAGACCGATGGACGCTGAGGCGTTCGCGCCGAGCGCGCCGACCATTGCGGAGTCGATGTACTGCATGGCGATCGTCGTTATTTGTGTAAGTATCGCCGGAAGGCTCAATCGCCAGACCTCGCGGGCCTGCGCCTTCAGCTCCGGCATCGTTTCTCTTTTCATATCATCATCCGGTCCGCGCCGTTTTTGTTGACGGGGCGGTTTTTTCTGGTAAAATATAAGAATACAAATCTTTCAAGCTTTCGGGAGCATGCCCAATGAAGAAACTGAAAAAACGCTTCAAGAATATCAAGCCGCAGACGCTGCTCACGCACGTTATCGTAACGCTTCTGTATCCGCTTGCGCGTGTGGTCATGGCCTCGTCGCAGCGGCTGCTCATTTTCACCGACTGCCTGACGATCGTCGCGGCGATCCTGCTCATCGCGGGTGTTGTCTACTCGTTCTATCTCCACGGCGACTTTGACATCAGCAGCTATGTGATGCGCCGCGCGCGCGGCAACGCGCCGAAGCAGACCTTTGAGGCGTACAAGGCGAACCAGAAAGAAAGAAGAGAGGCGTCTTTCAACTATCCTCTCTTCCTTGGAGCCGTATATATGGCGGCGGCGCTTTTTATCGCCTACGTCTTTTACTGATTCTTTGCGTTCTCGATCTCGGCGAGCTTCTTCTCGTAGCCTTCCATCTCTTTGTCCGTGGCAAAGACGAAGTGCCCGGGGCGGATCTCGCGCAGGGAGCGCAGCGCGCCGGACTGGTCCAGCTTGGAGGGGTCGTACACGATGGCGCGGCGAGTCCGTTCAACGACCGGGTCGGGCATCGGCACGGCGGAGAGCAGGGAGATGGTGTACGGATGCAGCGGGCACTGGAACAGTGTCTCGGAATCCGCGATCTCCACGATCTCGCCGAGATGGATGACGGCGATGCGGTCAGCAATGAACCGGACGACCGAAAGGTCGTGCGCGATGAAAAGGTACGTGAGATTCTTTTCCGCCTTGAGCTTGTTCATCAGGTTGAGCACCTGCGCGCGGATGGAAACGTCCAGCGCGGAGATCGGCTCGTCCGCCACGATCAGCTTCGGGTCCATGATCATCGCGCGGGCAATGCCGACGCGCTGACGCTGTCCGCCGGAGAACTCGTGCGGATAACGGGACTTGTGCTCGGGCAGCAGGCCGACGTCCTTGAGCGCCTGGTCGACCTTGGCGATACGCTCTTCCTCGTCCTTATAAAGGTGGAAATTGTACAGGCCCTCGGAGATGCAGTACTCGATGGTGGCGCGCTCGTTGAGCGACGCCGCCGGGTCCTGGAAGATCATCTGGATGTTGCGGACAACGTTGCGGTCTTCCTCGCGGGAGATCTTGCCGGAAATGCGCTTGCCCTCAAAGAGGATCTCGCCGTTGCTGCACGGGTTGATGCGCATGATGGCGCGGCCCAGCGTCGTTTTGCCGGAGCCGGACTCGCCGACGAGGGCGAAGGTCTCGCCCTTATAAATGTCGAAATTCGCGTCTTTTACGGCGACGAATTTTTTTTTGCCTCCGACGTCAAAGGAGATGTCCACATGGCTGATCGAGAGGATGACCTCTCTATCGGCGTTATTATTCGACATGGAAGGCACCTCCCTTATCGGTCATCTTCTTGATCTTCTCGTGCAGATCCTGAATGATCTCCGGCTTTTCGAGCTTCGGCGCGCGGGGATCCAGAAGCCACGTTTTGGCATAGTGCGTTTCGCTCACCGGGAAGAACGGCGGCTCCATTTCAAAGTCGATCTTCAGCGCGTGCTCATTGCGCGGGGCAAAGGCGTCGCCCTTGATCTGGTTGTACAGAGACGGCGGAGTACCGGTGATGTAGTAGAGCTCCTGCCCCTTGATGCCGAGCTGCGGCAGGCTGGAGAGCAGCGCCCAGGTGTACGGGTGCCGCGGATCGAAGAACACTTCCTCCACGTTGCCGTACTCGATGATCTGGCCGCCGTACATAACGCCGACGCGGTCGGCGACGTTCGCAACAACGCCGAGGTCATGCGTGATGTAGATGGTGGTGAACTTGAGTTCCTTCTGCAGATCGCGGATGAGCGCAATGATCTGCGCCTGGATCGTAACGTCCAGAGCGGTCGTCGGCTCGTCGCAGATGAGGATCTTCGGGTGGCAGGAGAGCGCGATCGCAATGACGATGCGCTGGCGCATGCCGCCGGAATACTGGAACGGATACTCGTCGAAGCGGTCGGCGGCGTTCTGGATGCCGACGCGCTCCATAAGCTCGATGGCCTGCTTCTTCGCGTCGCCGCGGGAAATGCCCTGGTGCTTTTCAATGACCTCGGTGATCTGCGAGCCGATCGTGCGGATCGGGTTCAGCGACGTCATCGGGTCCTGGAAGATCGTGGAGATCTTCGCGCCGCGGATGCCTTCCCAGTCCTTATCGGTCTTGAGCTTGGTGAGGTCCTTGCCCTCGAACATGACCGAGCCGTTGGTGATGGAGCCGTTGGACTCGAGCATGCCGGTGAACGTCTTGGTGAAAACGCTCTTGCCGGAGCCGGACTCGCCGACGATGGCGAACGTTTCGCCCTCGTAAAGGTCGAGGGACACGCCGCGGATGGCCGTGAGGTAATTGTCACGGACGCGGAATTTAACTTCAATGTCCTTTGCGGACAGAACGATGTTTCTGTTTTCTGCCATTACTCTGCCCCCCTCACATATGCGTGCGCGGATCAGCTGCGTCGGCGAGCTTCTGTCCCACGATGTAGAGGGAGATGGAGATAAACGCCAGAACGCCGACCGGGATCCAGAACAGGTGCGGATAGCCGTTCATATAAGAGGTATAGAGCGAGATGGACTGGCCGAGGGACGCGTTGGTCGTGCCGAGACCGAGACCCATGTAGGAGAGGAACACCTCGTAGGAAATGAGCGAGGGGATCTGCCGGGACACATACGTCATGATGACGGAGATGAGGTACGGCAGGATGTTTCTCACGATCATTGTCCACGTCCTGGTGCCGAGGCACTTGGACGCCATGTTGTACTCACGGTCGCGGATGATCATGACCTGCGTGCGGATAAAGTACGCGACAAAGATCCACTCGGTACACGTCATCGTGATAATGAGCGAGCGCATACCGGCGCCGAGGATGTAGGAGAGGATCATGGCGAGCAGCAGGAACGGGACGTTGGAAATGATGTTGTAGACCTCGATCATCCACTTGTCCATCTTCTTGGAGAAGCCCCAGAGCGCGCCGATCGGAATGCCGACGAGCATATTGATGGCCGTGCAGACGAAGGAGATGATGATGGAGTTTCTCGCGCCCGCCCAGACAGCGTCAAATACCTCGTTGCCGACGTGGTCGGTGCCGAAGATGTGCTCGGCGCTCGGCTTCAGGAACTTCATCTCGGCGTTGTTGATGTTCGGCGTATCGATGGGGCTGTAGCCGGAGCGCGTCGGCTGAATGAGAGCGAACGCGACAACGGCGATCAGCAGGATCGATACGATGACCGTAAACTTGTTCTTGAAGAACGTGCGGAACACGGACTTCCAGTAGGAGTAGCGCGGAGCGGCAATGTGCTCCGATTCCAGCTCGTCGAAGGCTGCAAACTCAAAGAGGCTCTTATCGATATTTTCGGTATTCATTTACGACCTCCCTGCCTTCTCGCTGAGCGAAATACGCGGATCGACCTTCGTGAGAACAATGTCGCCCGCCAGCACCGACAGCACCGATACCGTGGAGAAGATGAACGCGAGCGCCACGATCATAACGTTGTTGTACTGGTTGATGGCGTTGGGCAGCATTTTGCCCATGCCGCCGACGGAGTAGATCGACTCGGTGATGATCGCGCCGGTGATGCAGGCCGCAAGAGACGCGGGGATGCCCTGCGCGATGGGGATGACGGCATTCTTGAAAATATGTCCGCTGAAGATCTCGCGCTGGTTGAGGCCCTTGGCCTTGGCGAACTTCACATAGTCGGAGTTCATCTGGTCCACAACATAGCGGCGCGTCCAGAGCATGAGGCTCGCGATGGACGGCAGCGCCAGTGAGATGATGGGCAGAATCCAGGATCGCACGTCGCCCGGGCCGTAGGTCGTAAAGACCGACGGCAGGTTGAAGAGCGTTGTGCCGAGATAGCGGAAGAGATAGATGTACGCGAGCGACGGCACGGCGATGATGAAGATGATATACACCATGCCGAGCTTATCGGCGAACTTATCCTTGTTTCGTGCCATGAGAACGCCGAACGGCAGTCCGAGAATGTAGGCGACCGCCATGGCGAAGAGACCCATGATGAACGAGGTGCCGATCATCGAGGGCTGGTTTTTCTGGGTTTCAAAGGACGCGTAATGGTCGGTGAATTTCTTCATGTCCATTCTGTCGAGAACGGACTTATACTTAAGCGAGCCGAAAATGATTCCGGACTCGGCTTCATAACCGGTTTCAAAGGTGACAGGGCGCTTGACCTCGGTGCCCTGCGACTGGAAAAGCACGCGGAGTACGTCCAGGCCCTGATAGGTCGGATAAGAGGTACCGAAGTTCAGCGTGATAATGTTCTGATGAATCCACGGGAAGCGGCTGTCGGTATACAGCAGGTACTTGTGCGTCGTGCCGCTGCCGATGAGAGCCACGCCGCCGGTAGGCGTCGTGCCGAAGCGAAGGCCGCGCTCAAGATCCGGGTTCGTCTCATCCTTGACAGACCAGGGAGTATCGATCACGATCAGATGGGCAAGCCAGTTCGCCATGCGCTTGATGACGGGCGTGTCCTTATAGGCATAGTAACGTCCGCTCTGCAGATAGTTGGCGATCGTATAGCCCTGCGCGGAATACTGCTCCACAAAGGCCTGGCTTTCCGGAGAATCCGGCTCGATAGCGGCGATCATTTCCGGGCTGCCGGCTTCATAGAGATTAAGGCAGTAGTCGTTGATGCGGACGTAGTCCAGATAACCGAGCTTCTGCCAGGTTGAATAAACGTATTCAGTTTTATCGTCGGATTTTCCGCCGAGCTTGCGGTATGTGCTGTCTTCAAAGAAGATGTTGTCACGCGGCACCAACGTATAGACCATCGTAAACACGATGAGCATGATGATCAAAATGGAGACGAGCGAGCGCAGCAGGCGGTTCCAGATATATCCTTTTCTCATAGGTGGTACCGTTCCTTACAAAGATAGCATCGGTTGACAGGGGACAAAAGGCCCCTGTCAATCGGTACAAGAAAGAGCCGAGAAGCATGGCCGCCCGGCTCTCTCTGTTCAATTAGTCAGTGCTTGTGCTGTTGCTGTTCAGCAATTATTTGCCGGCCATCCAGGCTTCCTTCGCGGCTTCGTACTCGGCAGTAGTCACAGGCTCGTCGAGGAGCTGCATGTACTTGAAGTACGGCACCTGGTTGTAAGCAGCCTGACCGTAGAGGCCGTAGCCAACGGTGAAGGGCTTCACCTTGCTGATGGAGATGTTCGCGCCGCTGGTGGAGTAAGGACGGAGGATGCCGTTGGTGAGCAGCATGGCCTCGGCCTTCGCGAAGAGCTCGATGCGCTCGTCGCCGGTGGCGGCGGTAGCCTGATCAACGACCTCCTGGACCTCATTGAGGCCGAGAGTCTCGAGAACGGCCTTCTGCTCTTCGGACTGACCCTGGCTCTCGATGTTGATGCCGGAGTAGTTGAGCATGTCGCCGTCGTGGATGTCGAAGCAGTGCAGGTAGGTCAGAGGATCGCCGTAGTCGGGACCCCAGCCGGCGCCGAACACGAGGTCGATGGAGTTCTCTTCACCGGTCGGCATGTTGTAGAACGAGGAGTAGTAGACAGAGGAGTTGCCCTCGAGGAACTGCAGGTCGATGACGGCGTAATCGCCGATGGCGTCCTCAATGGACTTCTTTATCGCGAGCTGCATGTTCTTCTGGTTCTCAGAAGCGGCGTAGACAGGAACGTCGATGTGGATGGGCCACTCGGAGACGCTGTCGCCCAGCTCTTCCTTGGCGCGCTCGGCAAAGGTCTTGGCAAGCTCGGGGTTGTACCAGGCGTCGTGACCGTCGTTCAGATCGATGCCTTCATAATCGGCAACGAGCTCGGCGGCGTACTTCTCAACGATGGAGCCGTAGGTGCGGCCGTCGGAAGTGGTCTGGAAGGTGTAAGGAACGAGGGTGTTGCGGATGACGCCGTCGGCGTGCTCCTCGCCGAGAGTGATGGCCTCAACGGCGTGCGCGGAGTAAGCGGCGTAAACGGCGCGGCGGAAGTCGGCGTTCAGAATGGCGGCCTTGGCGTCAGCCTTCTGGGCGTCGGTCTTGCTGGTGGTGGAGACGGAGGGATCGTTGTACAGAGCGTACATCTGGCGATCCCAGTTGAAAGCGCCCCAGTAAGAGGTGGCGGTGGTCATGCTCTTGTACTGGTTGTCGGGATAGAGCTCGGCAGCCTTCGCAACGACCTCGGGCAGGGACTGGTTGACGGTGGTGGAGGTGACTTCGCCGTTCACGAACATGTTGAAGTTCTGGGCGGGATCCTTACCGTCGGAGTAGGTCACGACAACGTGCTGAACGAAAACGTTCTTCGCGTCGTAGTAGTTGGGGTTGGCGTCGAAGCGCACTTCCTGCGCCGGGACGAGAGAGGACAGGATGTAGCAGCCGTTGTAGAGGATGGAGTCGGGTTCAACGGCGCCGAAGTCGGAGCCCTTGGACTCGAGGAACTCGGCGTTGATGGGCCACAGGATGGTGTAGGTGGTCATACCGTCGAAGTAGCCGCAGGGACCGGTCAGGGTGTAGGTAAGCTGGTTGCCGTCCGCCTTGATGCCGACGTCTTCCCACTTGCCGGTGCCATCGGAGTACTCGCGCAGGCCGACGATGAGGTCAGCGACGAGGCCGAGGGTCTCGCTCTTGGAGTCAACAGCGTGCTTCAGACCGGTGACGAAGTCCTCAGCCGTAACGGCGTCGTACTCTTCGCCGGCGCTGGTGGACCAAACGGCGTCGTCACGAATGGTGAAGTACCACTCGGAAGCATCGTCGTTGCAGCTCCACTCGGAAGCCATGCCGGGGACGAGCTTGCCGTGGTTGTCCTGGGTGAGCAGGCCTTCCACGAAGTTGTTGACGTAGTCGCCGTTGGAGGACTTGTTGTTGTAAACATAGTCCAGCGTGGTGATGTCGAAGTTCGCGATCATGGAGAAAGTGTCCGGACCAGTGTACTCTTCGACGGGCTCCGCGGTCGGCTCTTCAGCCGGCTGCTCGGCCGGGGTCTCAGCAGGCTGTTCCGCCGGGGCTTCCGTGGGAGCCGGAGCAGGAGCCTCGCTTCCGCACGCGGCCAGGCTCAGCACCATGACAACGGCAAGAAGCAGCGCAAGGAATTTCTTCATTGTTTGTTCTCCTCCTTATTGGTTTTTCAAACTTTTTTTTTAAACGCGGGAAGCGTTAATAAACTTTATGTATTTCCGGCGCTTCAGTCCTCAAAGAGCCGCGCCATGGAAATGCCGAGCTTTTCGCTCATGAGAAAGAGCGTTTCGAGCGACACGCCCTTGACCTCGGCGGCATTGTTCGCCTCGATCTGGCTCACGAAGCTCACGCTCCGGTCGATCGCCTCGGCGAACTGCTCCTGCGTCATGCCGCGCATCTTGCGGTAGTAGGCGATCCGCAGACCGAGTATTCTGAATCGTTCTCTGTAGTCCTCACGCATACATTTTTCCCCTCACGGCAAACCCGTTTACCGGAGCGTGGTTAGTATGTACAAAGACCCCCGGTTCGATTTACTAATTTTAACGAGTAAAGCATAAAATAGTAAATCATCCAGTAGTGTGTTTTTCTACACTCAGAGTGTAACATTTCCGTACAGTGGCGAAAATTGTTTCACTGGGACGGACGAAATCCGTCATTCTGCCGAAAAGCGGACGTTTTTCCTCCGGCGCGGCGGTCACTCCGCGCCGCTGATCTCGACGTATTCGCGCAGGCCGTCGCGCATGGTCTCCTCATAAATTTCCCGCGCGCCGGATACGGAGTCGAGCGCGCTCTCGTCGCAGGCGAGCGCGTAGGCGACCGAACCGTCCGAGCAGGTGAAGGCGTAAAACGGCAGACCGCGCACGCTGCGAAGCTCCACGGCGGTCACGGAGACCGTACCGTCGTCGGCGCTGTCCCATGTGACGGCATTCGACGCCGCTTTTTTGATGGCAAGCGCCGGTACGTCCATGGCGCCGTCGAGATACACCGCGCGGAGGACCGCCTGGTTGAAGTCGCCGGTATAAAGAAAGCTGAAGCGCACGCTGCACTCGCTCTGCGCGGTGCCGCCCGTGCCGCGGAAGGTGATCACGCCGTTGTCGTTCTCCGCCGCCGTGCCGAGCTCCAGCCCGTAATTGCGCAGCAGGCCGATGAGACCGCTGTGCTCCAGAAACGTCCGCGCCGCGTTTTCCGGCTGGGAAGAGGCAAGGAACGCCTCCTGCTTATCGTAATTGTCCGGCGTGAGCGCCGGGGCGTTGGGGTTCTGCAAAAGGAGCGAGCCGTTTTCCGAAACGGAATATGTCACGCTGCCCCAGCCGTTTGCGGCGGCGTTCGCCGCCACGGTCTCGCCGAGCGCCGTGAGATCCACAGACTTCAAAACGCCGAGCGTCACGGTATCGGGCGGAGTGTAATCGCAGTCGAACCGGTTGACAGAAACGTGCCGCCCGCTGCCGGTCTTGCCGGTTTCGATGGGCGCGGCGGTCTGCTCCGTCTGAAAGGCGCTGCCGCCCGCGCCGGGGTTGAACTGCGGCACGGAAAGGGGCCGGTCCTCCGTATCGGGGGTCTTGTCCCGTCCGGGAAGCAGCAGAATGATGGCGGCGATCGCGGCGATGAGCATCACGCCGAGGAATATCCAGCCCGCGAGCATGACCTTCTTCTGCGAAGCGCGCCGCGCGCGGCGGGAGGTATTTTCTTCCTGACGGGGTTTTCGGTAGTTTTTCATGGTGAGTTCCTTTTGAAGCCTCCCTTGTGTAAAGGGAGGTGGGTTTTGCCGCAGGCAAAAGCCGGAGGGATTGTCGTTTACCCCTCAGTCAGCCTTACGGCTGCCAGCTCCCCTGTTAGGGGCGCCAAGTTGGTTTTCTGCAAACCCACTTGCCTCCCCTCGACAGGGGAGGTGGCAAAAACGAAGTTTTTGACGGAGGGGTTATCATTTTCCGAAAACTACAATCCCTCAGTCTCGCTTCGCTCGACAGCTCCCTTTACACAAGGGAGCCTTTTTCGTTTATGCGAGCGCTGCCCAGGCGCAGCCGAGGAGCGTGGCATCGCCGGCGAAGAGGAATTCCGCGCCGCCGAGACCGTGCCGTTTCGTATACTCCGCGATCAGCGCTTCCATCCGGGGACGCAGCACGGGGTTGAGCTTGAGCATCGTCCCGTCCGCGCAGATGCCGGTGAGCGTCCCCGCGCCGAAGCCGCGCTCGCGCAGAATGGCGCACAGGCACGCCGCGGCGATGCGCGCCGCGCGCTCGAGAAGCATCGTGTTGATCTCGGAAGCGAAGCGGCGGTCCTTCTCCGTTTCGAGCGCTTCGGCAACGGCGTTGCCGCCCATGGGGTCAAGACAAAAAGCGTCCACCATTGCGCTCGTAACGGAGAGCGCGGCGATATTCTCCCCGCTCTTTGCCGAGAGAAATCCTTCCTTTGCCGCAAGGAGCAGCGTTTCGCGCAGCAGCAGACGGTAGTATGCCCCGGAGATCATTTTTTCCGCCGGGTGGTCGCCGGGCAGCCCGGAGGCCTCGTCCACGGCGATGTCCGCCGTGCCGCGCAGCGCGCGGCCGAAGCAGCCGGATTCGAGATTGACAAGCGTTTCGCCGCCCATCGCCACCGTTTCGGGCGATTTCGTGACGTCGCACGCCTTCACATGGCAGCAGGCGTTCGTGCCGGTGCCGAGAATAAAGCCGATGAAGTCGGCGTAGCGCGAGCGGTCGCACGATGCCATGCCGCCGAGCATGGAGCCGACGGTGTCGTTGATGAGCCGCCAGCGGCGAGTGCCGGACGCGCCGAGCGCGCGCATTGCCGTTTCGATGCCCTCGCATACGAGCTTTCCCTCCGCGCCGGTGACGCGCGATTCCTTGCCCATGCTGATGATGCGCCCGTCGCCATTCGGCAGGCACTCGCACGGAAACGAGAACGCGATGCACGCGCGGTCGGCATCGAGCGCAACGGTGAGCGCAAGCTCCGCAAAGGCGCGGAACATCTCTTCCGCGCTTGTGTCCCTGCCGAGCGTGCCGGGCATACGGCGCTTTTGGAGCGCTTCCGTGACGGGCTTTCCCGCCTCGTCAAAGCGGACGCGTCCGGCGCGCAGATTCGTGCCGCCGGCATCGAGCACGAGAACGCTCTCGCCCGTGCGCGGCGCGCTCGCCGCGGGAAGGAACGACGGCAGCATCATCAGCGTAGAGGCCTCTCCCCGCAGACCGGCGCGCATGTCGGCAATGTAGGCGTCCGTCAAATCCTCAAAGGGCTGCTGCTCATAGAACATGTCGTGTCGCCGGAGAAATCCTTCGGCGGTTTCCTTTGTACACATAGCGGTCTCTCCCCCGTTCGGGCGCGTTTTCCGGCGTCCGGGATGTAATATTTCTTCGGTCAGGCGCGCTCGAGCGGCGTGCATGTATTGCCGGAGATCTTCCAGCGGCTGCAGCCGCCGTTGAACGCGAAGGGCGCGAAGTAGATGTCCGTCGGCCCGCAGTGGACGGAGCCGTCCGCAGCGGTGGACCAGCCTTCACCGGTGTGGGGCTTGCCGTCCGGGTCGGTGATGGTGAAAAGGCCGTCGTTGCGCAGCTCCAGCTTCCATTCGCCGCCGTCCGCGTCCACATAGGTGTACGTTCCCGCCGGGACGGGCGGGGCGGGCGTGGGCGTGGGCTCCGCCGGGGTGGGTTCCGCCGTCGGCTCCGGCGTTTCCGTCGGGGCGGGCGTGGGCTTCGGCGTCGCGGTCGGCGTGGGCGTGGGCGCTTCCGTCGGTTCCGGCGCCGGCTCCGCCGTCGGCACGGCGGTGGGCTCGCTCGTGGGAAGGGGCGTGGTCTCCGGCGCGGCGCTCGTGCCGCACGCAGAAAGAATGCCGAGTGCCGCGATCAGTACGGCGGCGGCCAGGCGTTTCGTGCTTCTTCTCATGGGCTGCTCTCCTTAGTACAAATTTTCACATATATACGATACTACATTTTTTGCTTTCTGTAAAGCGTCGATCAACAGGGGCACGCGCATTTCCGCCCGGCAGAAGCGCGCCCCTGACGCTCGGCGCAGCCTCCGGGACGTGGTAAAATCTTTCACAGACTCTTTTCAGCGGCTGACGAATATGCTATACTTCAATTATAAGATAAGTATAAAAAAGGGGGGCTTTCTCCTTGGATACATACCGCCCGGAACAGGCTTGGATCGACGGGGCAAATTTCGACGCGCAGAAGCTCTTCGGCGCGCGCGCAGAGCCCAACGGCGTATCGTTCTCCGTATGGGCGCCGAACGCGCGGAGCGTTCGCGTGACGGGCGATTTCTGCTCGTGGAGTGACAGCGCGCACTGGCTCAGCCGCGGCGATCTCGGCGTATGGCGCGGCTTTGTGCCGGGCGCGTGCGCCGGACAGCTCTATAAGTATATTATCGAGGGCGCGGACGGCTCCGTTGTATGGAAGGCCGATCCCTTCGCGCTCGCGGCCGAGGTGCGCCCCGGCACCGCCTCGCGCATCCATACGCTCTCCTATAACTGGACGGACGGCGAATGGATGGCCGGCCGCCGCGCGCTCGGCGGGCCGCGGAATATTTATGAAGTCCACGCCGGTTCGTGGCGGCGGCACCCGGACGGGAGCTTTTATACCTGGTATGAGCTCGCCGATTCGCTCGTGCCGTACATCAGGGACATGGGCTACACGCATCTCGAGCTTCTGCCCGTGACGGAGCACCCGTTCGACGGCAGCTGGGGCTATCAGGTGACGGGCTTTTTCGCCGCCACGTCCCGCTTCGGCGAGCCGGAGGGTCTGATGCATCTCATCGACGAGTGCCACCGTGCCGGGATCGGCGTCATTCTCGACTGGGTGCCGGGGCATTTCTGCCGCGACGCGCACGGTCTCGGCCGGTTTGACGGCACGGCGCTCTATGAATCCGGCGACATGCCCGGCTGGGGCACCTATAAATTCAACTACGCGCGCAATGAGGTGCGCTCGTTCCTCATAAGCTCGGCGCTCTTCTGGCTGGAAGAGTACCACGCCGACGCGCTGCGCGTGGACGGCGTGAGCAGCATGCTCTACCTGAACTTCGGCGTGGACGATCCCGCGCGGAAAAAGTATAACGAGCGCGGCGGCGAGGAGGATCTCGCGGCGGTGGCGTTTTTGCAGACGCTCAACACCGTCATCGGCAAGCGCGTCCCCGGCGCGGCGACGTATGCCGAGGAGAGCTCGGCGTGGCCGCTCGTGACGTATCCGCCGGAGAAGGGCGGGCTCGGCTTCCATTATAAATGGGATATGGGCTGGATGAACGACACGCTCCGGTATATGTCCATCGACTTTGACGGCCGCAAATACAATCACGGCCTTCTGACGTTCTCGATGATGTACGCCTTCAGCGAGAACTACATTCTCCCGCTCAGCCACGACGAGGTCGTGCACGGCAAGCGCTCGCTCATCGGGCGGATGCCGGGCGACTGGTGGCGGCAGTTTGCGGGCGCGCGGCTGCTGCCGCTGTATGCGGCGTGCCACCCCGGCGGAATGCTCAGCTTCATGGGCAACGAGTTCGCGCAGTTCATCGAATGGCGCGATTACGAAGAGCTCGAATGGTTTCTTTTGCAGAACGCGACGCACGCGGGCGTGCAGGCGTTCATCCGCGAGCTGAACCATGTTTACCGCGCGGAAAAAGCGCTCTGGGAGATCGACAACAGCTGGGACGGCTTTGACTGGATCGACGCGGACAACAACGAGCAGGGCATCCTCTCGTTCGTCCGCAAAGCGAAGGACGGTTCCGCCGTGCTGTGCGTGCTGAACTTCCGTCCCGAATCGCATGAGAGCTTCCGTCTCGGCGTGCCGCTCGCGGGCGCGTGGCAGGAAATTTTGTCCTCGGACGATACGCGCTTCGGCGGCAGCGGAAAGACGAACCCGCGCCGTCTGCATACAAAGAAAATCCCCTCGCACGGGCGCGACGCGTCGCTCGTGCTCACCGTGCCGCCGCTCGGCGGAACGCTCATCAAATACATAGGAGAAACGACCCATGCCCGGAAGAGAAGAGTTTAAGAGAGAATATCTGGAGAGCATCGCCGAGACCTGCTCAAAGCCGTTTGCCGAGTGCTCGCGCATGGAGCGCTATACCGCGCTCGCGGCGATGATCCGCGAATGCTGCTCGGGCGTGCGCGCCGAAACGCTGCGCCGCCGCGCCGCCGCCGGTGAAAAGATCGTCTATTACTTCTCGATGGAATTTCTCGTCGGGCGGCTGCTTGAAAACTATCTCATCCAGCTCGGCATCCGCGACATGACCGCCGACATTCTCTCCGAGCTCGGCGAGGATCTGGACGCGCTGCTCGAATGCGAGCGCGACCCCGGTCTCGGCAACGGCGGTCTGGGCCGTCTTGCGGCGTGCTATCTCGATTCGCTCGCGGCAGAGGACGTGCCGTGCGTCGGCATGGGACTTCGCTACCGTTACGGTCTTTTCCGCCAGCGCATCCGCTCCGGCTGCCAGACTGAGGAGCCGGACGACTGGCTCTCGGACGGCTACCCGTGGGAGACCGCGGTGCCGAGCGAAGCCGTGGAGGTCCGCTTCGGCGGCACCGTGGACCGGCGCGAGGAGAACGGCCGCATGGTGTATGAGCTGCGCGATTACCGCAGCGTTCTTGCCACGCCTTACGACGTGCCCATTCTCGGCTACGGCGCGCACGCGGTGAACAATCTCCGTCTCTGGCGCGCGGGCCCGGTGCACAAGCAGCTCGATCTCGACGCCTTCAACGCCGGGGACTATTCCCGTGCGCAGAAGGCCAACAACGACGCCGAGGCGATCACCTGCCTTCTCTACCCCGACGACAACACCCCCGCCGGGCAGCAGCTGCGTCTCCAGCAGGAATATTTCTTCGTCTGCGCCGGGCTGCAGAGCATGCTGCGCACGTTCCGCGCCACGCATCTTCCCTGGGACAAGCTGCCCGAGCGCGTCGCCATCCACACGAACGACACCCATCCCGCGCTCTGCGTGCCGGAGCTGATGCGTCTTTTGATGGACGGCGAGGGTCTCTCGTGGGAGGAGGCGTGGGACATCACCTGCCGCACGATCTCCTACACGAACCACACCATCATGCCGGAAGCGCTCGAAAAGTGGCCGGTGTCGCTCATGCGCTCTCTTCTGCCCCGCCAGTTCCAGATCATCGAGGAGATCGACCGCCGCTGGCGCGAGAGCTTTGACCAGTCCGTTCCCGGCTGGCACGACCGTCAGCAGGCGACCGCCGTCATCGGCGGCGGCTTCGTGCGCATGGCGAATCTCTCCGTGATCGGCGGCCACTCGGTGAACGGCGTGGCGAAGCTCCATACGGAGATTTTGAAAAACACCGTCCTGCGCGATTTTTACGCCATCTCCCCGGAGAAGTTCAACAACAAGACGAACGGCGTTTCGCACCGCCGCTTCCTTTTGCAGTCGAACCCCGGCCTCTCGCGCTACATCGCCGAGCGCGTCGGCGACGGCTGGGTCGAGCAGCCGGAAAAGCTCGAAGGGCTTCTCGCCTATGCGGACGATACCGAGTCGCTGCGCGAGCTTGCCAAGGTGAAGCTCGCGGCGAAAAAGAACCTCTGCGATTATATCGCGCGCGACTTCGGCATTGCGTGCAACCCGGACGGCGTCATCGACGTGCAGGTCAAGCGCATCCACGCCTACAAGCGTCAGCTCCTGAACGCCTTTAAGATCCTCGCGCTCTACGACCGGCTCAAGGACGATCCTTACGCGAAGGTCCCGGCGAGCACGTTCGTTTTTGCCGGCAAAGCCGCGCACAGCTACGCCTTTGCCAAGGAGAGCATCCGCTTCGTGTGCGCCGTGGCCGATCTTGTGAACGCCGACCCGGTGGTGAGCCGCCGGATGAAGGTCGTGTTCATGGAAAACTTCGGCGTCACCATGGGGCAGCGCATCTACCCCGCCGCCGACATTTCCGAGCAGATCTCCACCGCCGGAAAGGAAGCGAGCGGTACCGGCTGCATGAAGTTTATGATGAACGGTGCCGTGACACTCGGCACGCTTGACGGCGCGAACGTCGAAATTCTCGAGCGCGTCGGTGCGGAGAACATTTCGATCTTCGGCCTTGCGAGTGAGGAGACCGAGCGCTTCACCACGCAGGGCGGCTACAACGCCCGCGAATGCGCCGAGAGCGATCCGGTGCTCGCGCGCGTGCTTGCCCATCTTACGGACGGCTCGCTCGGCAGCAAGTTCTGGGATCTTGAGGACGCGCTGCTCAAATATAACGACGAGTTCTTCGTCCTGCGCGATTTTGCGCCGTATCTCGCGGCGTGGGACGCCCTCGCCGGAGAGACCGGCAATCTCTCCTTCCAGCGCAAGGCGCTCGTGAACATCGCCAAGTCCGGCTGGTTTTCCAGCGACCGCGCCGTCGCCGAGTATGTGAGCGACATCTGGAAGATCCGCTGAAAGCGGGCGGGGCAGAGCCCCGCCCCTACGGGAGCTTCCCGATATCTTCCTGTAGGGGAGGGGCTCTGCTCCTCCCTCCCGGAGAAGCCCTTTTGTTCCCCCGTTTGTTAAGTCCATTACGATATACTTAGGGAGGTACTTGTCCATGCGAAAAAAAGAATGCGTAGCCATGCTCCTGGCGGGCGGTCAGGGCAGCCGTCTGGGTGTTCTGACGGAGAAGATCGCCAAGCCTGCCGTTTCGTTCGGCGGGAAATACCGCATGATCGATTTTTCCCTTTCCAACTGCGTCAACTCCGGCATTGACACCGTCGGCGTGCTGATCCAGTATAAGCCGTCGCTGCTCAACCGGTATCTCGGCACGGGCGCGGCATGGGATCTGGACGCGGCCTGGGGCGGCGTGCACATTCTCCCGCCGTATGCCACGCAGACCGGCGGCGAATGGTATGAAGGCACCGCCGACGCGATTTACCACAACATCGACTTTCTCGACGGCTACGACCCCGAGTATGTCATCATCCTCTCCGGCGACCATCTCTACCAGATGGACTATAACCTGATGCTCGACTTCCACAAGCTCATGGGCGCGGATCTCACCGTTGCGGTCAAGACCGTGCCGTGGGAGGAGGCCAGCCGCTTCGGCATCATGTCTGTCGATCAGGACATGCGCATCACGCGCTTTGCCGAAAAGCCGAAGCAGCCGGAGAGTAATCTCGCCTCCATGGGCATTTACATTTTCACCTGGCCGGTGCTGCGCGCGGCGCTGCTCGCCGACCACGCCGATCCAGAAAGCGACAAGGACTTCGGCAAGAACATCATCCCGACGCTGCTCGGACAGGGCAAAAACCTCTTCGCCTATCAGTTCTCCGGCTACTGGAAGGACGTCGGCACGATCCCGAGCTACTACTCCACGCAGATGGAGCTGCTCGACGAAAACGCCGAGTTCCGTCTGCACGACACGCGCATGCACATCCTCTCCAACTTCAACGAGCACCCCTCCCATTTCATCGGCGGGGACGGCCGCGTGGAGCACAGCATGATCTGCAACGGCTGCGAGATCTACGGCGAGGTATACAATTCCATCCTCTCCCCCGGCGTCACGGTGGAAAAGGGCGCAGTGGTGCGCGACTCCATTCTGCTCCCGGAATCGACCGTCGGCGAGGGCGCGTGCGTTGAGCGCACGATCCTCAACGAAAACGCCTCCATCGCCGCCAACGCGGCCGTCGGAGCGCCGGGCAAGATCACCGTCATCGGCGAGAACGCCGTGATGGAAGTGGACGTTTAATTTAAGGGAGGGAACATTATGAACCGCACGATCGGCCTTATTTCCACCAACTATTCCGTCCCCGGCTTCGGCTCCGTTACCGAGGTGCGCCCGGCAGCGAGCATTCCGTTCGGCGGGCGTTACCGCCTGCTCGACTTTGCTTTGAGCAACATGGTGAACTCCCGCGTCCAGACGGTGGGACTCGTCACGCCGTATTTCTACCGCAGCATCATAGATCACGTCGGCGCGGGCAAGCCGTGGGACCTCTCCCGCAAGGAGGGCGGTCTTTACATTCTGCCCGGCACGGTGTTCGGCTTCCACGAAGAAAACGCCCGTTTTCTCTTCCGCGATCTGCTGCACAATCTGGAATATCTCCGTCAGGGCGACGGCGACTATATCCTCGTCAGCTCCGGCACGCTCGTGGCGAATATCGACTATCAGCCGATGATCACCAAGCACGAGCTGGAGGGCAAGCCCGTCACGCTGCTCTATAAGAAAATGCAGCCGGGCGAGAAGCGCCCGGGGCGCTATCTCACGCTCGACGGCGACACCGTCGCCGGCATCCGGCGCGCGGACGAGGGCGAAAACCTCCTGCTTGACTGCTTCATCGTCGATAAGTCGTTCCTGCTCCGCATGGCGCGCGACTATGCCGCGCTCGACTATATGGATTTTCTTGACATCCTCGCCCACGTTCTGCCGGAGGTCGCCGTCGGCTGCTGCGCCTTTGACGGCTATGTCGCCTTCATGGACGGCATGGAGGACTATTTCCGCGCCAGTCTTGATCTGCTCGACAGCTCCGTCCGCCGCGAGCTCTTCCAGTCCGACCGGCCCATCTGCACCAAGGCGCACGACACGCCGCCCGCGCTCTATGCCCCCGGCTCCGCGGTGAAAAACTCCGTTATGACCGCCGGCAGCATCATTGAGGGCAGCGTGGAGAACAGCGTGTGCTTCCGCAACGTCCGCATCGAAAAGGGCGCGGTCGTAAAAAACTGCGTGCTGATGGAAAAGTGCGTCGTCAAGGCGGGCGCGCGGCTCGAAAACGTCGTGTGCGATAAAAACGTCACCGTTTCCGAGGACAAGATCGTCTGCGGCACGGCGGAGCATCCCTGCGTGCTGGCGAAAGGCGGCGTTGTATGAAGGAAAAGCTGCGCGTTCTCTTTGCCGCGTTTGAAGCCGCTCCCTTTATGAAGACCGGCGGTCTCGGCGACGTGGCGGCGTCTCTCCCCGGCGCGGTGCAGTGCCCGACGATCGAGATGCGCGTCGTGCTGCCGAAGCTCCGGCAGATCCCCGCCGAGTACCAGAAGAAGATGAAGTTCCTCTGCTCGTTCTATGTCCCGCTCGGCTGGCGCAGCCAGTACTGCGGGCTCTTCGAGCTGCGGCGCGGCGGCGTCACTTGGTATTTTCTCGATAACGAATACTACTTCGGGCGCGACGGCGCTTACGGCTACTTTGACGACGGCGAACGCATGGCGTTCTTCGCCAAGGCCATCTGCGAATGCTGCCGGTATCTGCCGGACTTTTTCCCGAACATCCTCCACTGCAACGACTGGCACACGGCGCTCGCGCCGGTGTTTCTGCGCGAGCAGTACCGCTACGCCCCCGGCTACAGCGATATCCGCACCGTGTTCACGATCCACAATCTCAAATTCCAGGGGCAGTATAACCCCCACGTCCTCAGCGACATTCTCGGTCTGGACGGCGTGGCCGCGGCGCGCAATCAGCTTCTGCGGGACGACGGAAAGTGCGTCAACTATCTCGCCGGGGCTGTCAGCTACTCCGACCGCGTCACGACCGTCAGCCCGACGTATGCCAAGGAGATCTGCACGCCGTATTTCGGCGAGGGACTGCAGGATCTCTTTCTGCGGCGGCACGACATTCTCTCCGGCATCTTAAACGGCATCGACACCGTTTCCTACGATCCCGCGAAGGACAAGGCGCTCGTGCAAAACTATACCGACCCCGACGGCAAAGCGGCGAACAAGAAGGCGCTGCAGGAGGAGCTCGGCCTCACCGTCGATAGTGAAGTCCCCCTTTGCGTGTGCGTCAGCCGTTTGACGGAGCAGAAGGGCTTCGATCTTCTCAACGCCGTGGCGGAGGAAATACTCTCCTGCGCGCAGATCGCCGTGCTCGGCACGGGCGACCGGGCCTATGAGGACTACTACCGCGCGCTGGAGGCCCGGCACCCCGGCCGGTTCAGCGCCCAGATCCGCTTTTCCGAGCCGCTTTCCCGCCGGATGTACGCCGGAGCGGACATTTTCCTCATGCCCTCGCGCTTTGAGCCGTGCGGCCTGAGCCAGATGATCTCCATGCGCTACGGCACCGTGCCCGTCGTGCGGCAGACCGGCGGACTTGCCGACAGCGTTGAGCCCTACAACCGCTACACCGGCGAGGGCACCGGTTTCGGTTTCCTGAATTTCAATGCCCACGAGCTGCTTTTCACCACGCAGGAGGCGTGCCGCCTGTACACCGAAAGCCCCGTCGCGTGGGGCAATCTCGCCGCGCAGGGCATGGCGAAGGATTTCTCCTGGCGCGCGAGCGCGCTCGAATACCGCAAGCTGTACCGAGGTCTTTTCACATGATCGTACACGAATCCAGAAACAGCGCCTTCCGCCGTCCGTTCGGCGCCGCCGAGACCGGCACGGAGGTATATCTCGCCGCGGAAAAGGCGGGCGCGGCGGACATGACGCTCCGGCTGCACCCGTTCACGGGCGAGGATACGCTCCTCCCCATGGCATCCGAGGGCGGCGGGCGGTTTTCCGTCACGGTGACGCTGCCTGAAACGCCGTGCGTGCTCTGGTACTCGTTCCGTACCGGAGACGACGAGACGTGTGCCTGGCAGATCACCGTATACAAAAAAGCCGCCGTCCCCGACTGGTGGAAGGACGGCGTCGTCTATCAGATCTTTCCGGACCGCTTTGCCCGTGAGCGCGACTGGACGCCGCGCGAGCCGGAGGCGCGCCGCGGCACGCACCGCTTTCTCGTGCGCGACTGGGATACGCCGGTGTTCTATCCCCGCGCGGAAAACGGGGACGTATCCTCGTGGCCGTTCTGGGGCGGAACGCTCCGGGGCATCGAGGAAAAGCTGCCGTATCTTGCCTCGCTCGGCGTCACGGTCCTGTACCTGAACCCGATCTTTGAAGCGGCGAGCAACCACCGGTACGACACGGCGGACTATACCCGCGTCGATCCGCTGCTCGGAAAGAAAAAGGATTTTGAGTCGCTCTGCGAAGCCGCACGGAAGCGCGGCATCCGCATCGTGCTCGACGGCGTATTCAACCACACCGGCGCGGACAGCGTGTACTTTGACAAGTTCGGCAACTACGGCACGGCGGAAAAATACCGCTCGTGGTTCCGCTTCGGCGATCAGTACCGCCACGGCTACGAATGCTGGTGGGACGTGCCCGATCTCCCGAACGTGGAGGAGAACGATCCCTCGTTCCGGGAATTTCTCTGCGGCGAGGACGGCGTGGTGCGCCGCTGGCTGCGGCGCGGCGCTTCCGGCTGGCGGCTGGACGTTGCCGACGAGCTGCCGGACAGCCTCATCCGCGACATCCGTGCGGCGATGAAGGAAGAGAAAGAAGATTCTCTCCTTCTCGGCGAGGTCTGGGAGGACGCTTCCAACAAGGTGAGCTACGGCGCGCTGCGCGAATATTTCCTCGGCAGCGAGCTGGACGCGACGATGCACTATCCGTTCCGCACCGCAGTGCTCGACTTCCTGCTGGGCAAGATTCATGCGCAGGCCGCCTGCGACGTGTTCTGGACGATCCAGGAGCATTACCCGAAGGACAATCTCTATGCCGCGCTCAATCTCATCGGCAGTCACGACCGCGCCCGCGTGCTCACGGTGCTCGGCGGCGATGTGAACGCGCTGAAAATGGCGATGTTCCTCCAGTTTGCTCTGCCGGGCGTGCCGAGCATTTACTACGGCGACGAGGCCGGCATGACCGGCGGCACGGACCCCTACAACCGCGGAAGCTTCCCGTGGGGCAAGGGCAATGCCCCGCTCACGGATTTTGTCCGGAGTCTCACCGCCATGTATCAGGAAACGCCGCTGCTGCGGCGGGGCGAGTGCGAAATGCTGTTCTTCGGCGAGAACGTGCTCGGCTGCCGCCGGTTTGACGAAAGCGGCTCCGTGCTCGCGCTTGTCAACCGCGGAGAAGAAGCCGTTGAATGCTTCGGCGTCACCGTACCGGGAAGGGGGTATATTCTGGAATGAAGCACTACATCATTTCCAAATTCCGCCCCGGAACGCCGTGGCGGGAGTATCTGCCGGAGATCGAGGCGATCTTCGCCCGGACGCTCACGATCGAGGGCGTGCACGGCGTGGACATATTCCCCTCCTGCTCCGAGCGGCCGAACCGGTTTGATCTTATGATCTGCATGGACATGGACGCCGCTGCGCTCCCGCTCTACGACGCGAGCGAGCCGCACCGCACCTGGAAGGAAAAGTTCGGCCCCCTGCTCGATGGCAAGACCATTTTTGACCACGAATAAGCAGCAAAAAGCTCCCTCATCCGAGGGAGCTTTTCGCTGCTTATATACTTTCTTTCTTTTTGACTCTGAAGAGTTTTCCGTAGTCGAAACTCCAGCTCTCCTTTTTGAGGCCGAACAGGAACCACGCAAAATACTTCACAAACATCACGATGACCGGCGTGAGGAGAAGGATGCCGATGAGCTGGCAGAGGCTCACGATATATACGTTCGTCACGCCGATGTACCCCATCGCTTTTTTTACCAGCAGCTCCGGAAGATTATCGAAGAGGTAGAAGAGCATCGAGTTCACGCCGATATAGGAGAGAACCCCTTTTCTCTTCACGTTTTTCAGCGCGCCGTACAGCGCGAGACACAGGGCAAAGCCGCCGATCATCACCGGCACAAAGGGCGTCAGCCGTATCACGCGGTAATCGATGCAGTATTTTTCCGGGGAATCCGAAAACAGGAGCGTCAGCCCGGCGGCAGCGGCAATACCAACAGCTGCGAGAATCAGTGTCTTTTTCCCGGTGATCTCCACGTTCTTTTCCCGGACGTACTGCCCCAGATACATGAAGAGCACGCACGGGAATGCCACATCGATATACCACGGCAGGGAGAAACCGGTAAATTTGTTGAGATACGCAAACCCGGCGGACGCAGCGAGAACAACGGGAAATTCGATCCTCCGGTCGTGAACGTACTTTCGCAGCGCATAAAAGAGGACGCTCGCCACGAACGCCGCCGTCAGGAACCACTTCGGCGCGACGAGATCGGTTCCCCGCAGCTGAACGAGCAGGCCGAGAATGTTGTCCCGGCAGAGCGCCCAGTCCGCACCGCCGCGCAGCAGCGGCACAACAATGCCGAGACAGAGCACATGATAGAGGATGCCGTAAGCGAAAAACGGCACCATGAGCTGCCGGAAGCGCTTTTTCACAAAGGCGCCGAACGTTCCGGCGGTGCTGCTGTAGCAGCCCATGCAGAAGAAGAACATCGGCATGTGGAACAGGTAAATGAAGATGCGCACCGCCTGCGGTATCGCGTCCGAATGGCCGATGAACACCAGAAGGATGCATATCCCCTTGGCGTAATCCGCCCACAACTCTCTTTTTTTCTCTGCCATAGGTCTTTTCCCTCCCGCAAGATGCAGCTTGTATCATTGTTTCCCGTATCCGCCGCATTGTCAAGGGGGAAAAGCGAAAAACCGCGTCTCGGGCGAAAAAAGGATGCCGCCGGCTTGCAGCCGGCGGCACCCTTTTTCAGAGACAAATCTTTTTTGCAGCGGTCACACCATCGTCGTGCCGCCGTCGATGGCGAGCACCTGACCGGTGATCTCACAGGCGAGATCGGACGCGATGAACACGGTGCCGTTGGCAATATCCTCGGCGAGCTGTGCGCGGCCGAGCGGGATCATATTCTTTACAGACTCGTTCCACAGCGTTTCGCGCTCTTCGCTGGAGAGAGCGCGCTTGTTCGCCGGATCCCAGCCGTGCGCCATGCCGTTGAGGATCTCTTCCCACATGGACGTGCGGATGATGCCCGGGGCGATGGCATTCACGCGCACGCCGTAGGGCGCGGCCATCTTCGCGGCGCTCTGCGTCAGGCTGATGACGGCGGCCTTGGAGGCGCAGTAGGTCTGAAGCATCGCCATGCCGCCGCGGCCGGCGATGGAAGCGACGGTCACGATGTTGCCGCTCTTCTGCTTTTCCATGATGGGCAGGCCGAGCTTGAGCGCATGCACGGTGCCGAGCACATTGATATCAAAGAGACGCTTGATCTCCTCGTCCGAGGTATACAGCATATCTTCAATGGAGATGACGCCCGCGGCGTTGACGAACACGTCCAGCTTGCCGCCACCGAACGCCACGGCGTCGTCCAGCAGCTTTTTGACGTCTTCCTCCTTCGCAACATCGCATTTCGTGAAACCTGCACGGCGGCCCAGCGCTTCGATCTCCTTCACCGTCTCCATGCCCTGGTCTTCCTTGCGGTTGCCGAGATAGACATCCGCACCCGCCTTGGCGAAGGTCAGCGCCATGGCCTTGCCGAGACCGCGTCCGGCGCCGGTCACCAATACCGTTTTGCCCGTAAAATCAATGCTGATACCCATGATACTTTCCTCCTGATACTTCGAAATTATGAGACTTGCGGTACACTTCTCATTCCGCAGACAATATAGCAGATGTTTTTCTGCTTTTCAATTCTCAAAAAGACAAATTTATACGATTCCGTCCTGTATCTCGTTGTATAAAATAGCATACCCGCCCGGTGTGTTTTTCACCGGGCGGGTATACCGTCGTTGTGTCTCTTTATCCGAAGTATTTGGCGGCATCCTCGGCGGAGACGCCGAAGAAGGCGATGGCCTCGTTCTGCATCCGCGCGGCGCGGCCGGAGACGAAGCCGCGGAGATTCGCCATCTGCGTGGCAAACAACGTGGACGACTTGCCCCAGCGGGCGAGATCGCGCGCGCTCTCCGGCTCGACGATCGCGCGCAGCTCATCGAGCGTTTTCTGCGCGTTCTCGTCCGAGAGCGGCCCGCGCAGCATTTCGCCGAGACGCGTCAGGAACATATCGCGGAACTCTTCATTGTAACGCAGCGCCGAGGGAATGATGCCGTGGAGCTGGAAGTTGTTGAAGCCGACGCTCATCGAGTCCATGCCCATCATCGTGAGATCCATGTCCGCGAGACCGTAAATATACTTTCCGTTTTCGTACTCGGGGCTCGCGTAGAAACGGACGTTTTCGTATACGTCGATATCGCCTGACCAGCACTCGAGAATCAGCCAGTCGATCATCTCCGGGATGTCCACGTGCTCCTGGATGTATGCCCAGCCCTCCGGCGTGCTCAGCGAGTTGTAGCGCGCATAGTTCAAGATCTCGCTCCACGCGGTCTGACCCTCAAACTCGCCCGTCTGCATGTCGACGGTGTTGGCGTCCACACCCTTGTGCGAGGCGAAGTATTCCGCGCTGTGGTGCTCGCGGATGGCGTAAATGCCCCAGTACTCGCCGTTGAGGAAGAGCGAAACATACCGGTAATTCTGCGCGGGGACATCCGTATAGTCCATGGCGATGCGGGCGAAGAACTCGTCGCGCATGTAGGAGGTGTAGGTATCCTCCACGCTCGCGCGCAGCAGCAGCGAGGAAAAGTCCGTCACGACGCCGTCGCCGAACACGTCGTAATTGAGATTCCCGCCGTACCGGCCGCGGAACTTGAGCGTGAACGACTTCTTTTCGCTCACACGGCGGCTCGTGCGGCCGTGCATGCGGATGCCGCAGTCAATGGAGAACTCGCCGCCGTCCTCGTACATGGCAACGGTCGCCTCGCGCTCCCACTTCTCGCTCCACGCGCGTTCGTGGTTGGAGTAAATGCCCTGCGCGCCGGTGAGATTGTCCGGGTCGGTCACAAGACTGACGATGGGCAGCGTGCTGTTCTCGCGCAGAAAGTACGACCATGTCGCCGGTTTGCCCGGCAGCGAGTCCGCCGGGAAGCTCGCGGCGCGGACGATCGTCGTTTCCGTGATCGTGATGGGCGCGGTATAGGCCGGATCGTCCGCCGTCGGGTCGCTGCCGTCGAGCGTATAGTGCACGTTCTCTCCGGTGATCGTCAGCGTAAGGCTCTCGGCGTCGTCGTACACGCCCGCGGCGATATCGACCGTGGGCTTTGCCGCCACCATGCGGCACCCCGTGCCGTTGTCCGCGCCGCGGCTGCTCTGCGCAAAATAGAAATACCCGTTCTCCCCGTTTAGACGGCCGTAGCTGCCGCCGGTCGGGATATCGCGCAGGAACGCCCAGTCGCAGAGCGCGCCGGAAGCATCGAAGAGATAGAGCTCGTCGCGCTGCGCGCTCAGCCCCACGTTTTCGCACTCGAACACATAGCTTTCGCCGGGCGCAAGCGTCACGGCGGGCAGCGCGTCGAGCGCCGGTTCCTTGAATTTATCCGAGATCGTGTATCCGGAAAGATCGATCGTCTCCCCCGACACGTTTTTGAGCTCCACCCAGTCGGGAGAACCCGCCTCGTACACGACGATCTCCCACAGCAGAAGCGGCGATGTGCGCGTGTCGGCATCGCAGAATCCGGCGTAGCCCTCGGCGGTATTTTCAAGCCCCGGCGTCGGGAAGTCGGTCACGGCGAAGCTGCCGTCCGGCTGCATCGCGAGCGAGGACCCCTCCGGCACGGCCTCGATCTTCACGCTGCGGATCTCCGCGCCGTTTCCGGCGGAGAGAATGACCGTGTCGCCGTCGGTGAGCGAGAAGCTCGTGTGCAGCTCGCCCTCGGTGCGGTTCTTGCCGGAGGCGAAGATCACCGCATACTCGCCCGGCGCAAGCGTCAGCGACGGGATCTTCCATTCGTCCGGCACGTCCGGATCGTCCGAGAGATACCAGCCCGCAAGATCGACGCTCGTCTCGCCGAGGTTTGCGATCTCGATCCAGTCGGAGAGGTCGCCGTCGCTGTCGGCAAGCGTACCGCGGTTTTGCGCCATGACCTCGGTGATGTAAATTTCGTCGTTTTCGTAGCCGCCGGAGCGCAGCCACGCCTCATACCCCGCGTCGTCGTTGGAATATCCCGGCGTCGGGCGGTGAGACACCGTCCATTCGCCGTTTTCCTTGGCATAGGCCGTGTTCTTCTCCAGCATCGGCAGTTCCACGCTCTCGCTCTCCGCGCCGGAGGGCGCTGTGAGCACGACCGTTTCCCCGCCCGCGCTCGCCAGCGCAAAGGACGCATATTCCGCGCCCTCCACGCCGGGTGCGCACCATACGATCTTATATTCGCCCGCGCCGAGCATTTCGTCCGGGAAGGCGTACTTCGTTTTGTTCGTGCGGTCCGAGAGCTTGTAGCCGGAGAGAGATACCGGCGAATCCGAGGGGTTATGTACCTCGATCCAGTCGTAGAAATTCCCGTCGGGCGCGGCATAGAGCGTGTTTGAGGACTGGATCTCGCTGAGCTCAAGCGTGCCGCCGCTGCGCTGCGCGAGCGCCTCCTGCCACACCTTTGCGCCCGCTTCGCTGTTCGGGTAGCCGGGCGTCGGCGTATCGGCGGGAATGAGCGCGCCGTCGCTGCCGCGGACAAGCGACTGCCCGCTCCGGCACGCAGCGGTCACGGCACTGTCGAGCACCGTGCGGTTTTCGTTCATAAGGCACACCGTCTCCCCGCCCGCCTTGCGCAGGGCAAAGGGCGCATAGTCGCCCTCCTCGTCCGGCGAGCACCACACGACGAGATATCCCCGCGCCGGGACGACCGTCCCCGCCGGGAAGCAGTATTTGCCTTTGCCCGTCTCGTCGGAGAGATAGTATCCGCCGATGGAGAAGTCCTTCGAGGACGTGTTTTCGATCTCGATCCAATCACAGAGGACACCCTCGCCGTTCGGGCAGGTTTTATTATCGGTCATTACCTCGCTGATGTGGACGCTGTAGCCGCCGTCCCACGCCGGGCGCTGGTTATGGCGCACAATGGCCGTGACCGTGAACGCCGCCGCGGCGAGTATTGCCAGTACGATCAGCCAGAGGATGATCTTCTTTTTCTCTTTTGCGTTTGTCATGGTATTCCCTCCGCTTATTCCTTCAGCCGGGCGTCCGCTGCCGCGCCGCGCAGCCCCGTGAGGCACATGCGGCTGGCGATATCGGAAATCTCCTCGATGGACTGCCGGCGCTCGGAATTGAACCAGCTCTGATACACCGCCACCATGCCGGAAACGGCGTAGTCCATCATCACCGAGATATGCTCCGGCGGCAGATCTATACGGCTTTCAAAGCGTTCCTGCGCCTTCTGCTGGAGCGTCAGCCGGATCTTATGTGTTAACCCCGCGTTCCGGCTGGACCGGAGCAGCGCGCCGTAAAAATCCATATCGCTGTTGATGATCTCCATGAGCTTCATGAACACCGCGTACGGGTTCTCGACAAAGTCGATCTCCTGCATCGCCGTATCAAACGTGCGGATGACCTCGTTTTCCAGCTCGTCTACAAGCTCGTATACACCGCGGTAGTTGTTGTAAAACGTCTTACGGTTGATTATCGCGCGCGAGGCGATATCCGTTACGGTGATATCGTCCATATCCTTTTCGGTCAAAAGCTCCGCGAACGCCGTGTGGATCGCCCGCTTCGTTTTTATGACGCGAAGATCGCTCTTCCGGTTTGCCGGTTCCATCGTACGCCCTCCTTTTCGGGAACAGGATCGGATTCCACATCTTTTTTACCAAATGTGTAGTAATCCTCATCGGGTGTTTTCTCTGGGACTTCCGCCACGGTTTCGCGCCGGCGTGTCCATTGCCGCGCCGCGGAGGTCTCCTTATTATAATACACAGACGTTACATAAAGCAAGCAGAGGAGAGAAAACCGTGAAAGTTCTGATTTTGAGCTGCGACACGGGCGAGGGGCACAACAGCGCCGCAGCTGCCGTCGCCGGGGCGCTGACGCAAAGGGGCATCGAAAGCCATGTCTTTGACCCGCTCGTGCTCGCGGGAAAGTACGCCGAGCGCTTCGTATCCGGCGCATATACGACAATTATGAAAAAAGCGCCGTCGGCGTTCAACGCGCTCTACCGCGCCGGGGATATTTACAGCTCGACCGGCATCACCTCGCCGGTCTACCATGCAAACGCCCGGTACGCCGCAAATCTGCGCGCATTCATCGAAACGAACGGGTATGACCGCGTGGTATGCACGCACCTCTACCCGATGGAGACGCTGACCGCCATCCGGAAATCGGGAGATTTCACCGTGCCGTGCTACGGCGTGCTGACGGACTACACCTGCATTCCCTTCCTCGCCGAGACCGATCTGGACGGCTACTTCATCGCGCACGAGGATCTGCGCGCCGAGCTTGTGGAAAAGGGCATTCCGTCGGATCGCATCATCGTCACCGGCATCCCGGTGGACGAAAAGTTCGCGCATCACATGGAAAAGGCCGCAGCGCGCAACTATCTTGCCATACCGCAAAATCAGGACGTGTTCCTCATTATGAGCGGCGGCATCGGCGTCGGGAACGCGGGCGCGATCTGCGACGAGATCCTCCGGCGGCACAGCGGAGCGTTCACGGTCTATATCCTCGTCGGTCGCAACAGCGATCTCAAGCAGACGCTCGAGGAGAAATACGCCGGAAACGAGCACGTCCGCATCGTCACGTTCACGAAAAAGGTGAATGTATACATGAACGCCGCCGACGTGATGATCTCCAAGCCCGGCGGACTTACAAGCACCGAGGCGGCGGTGGCGCAGGTCCCGCTCGTGCAGCTTCTCGTATATACCGCGTGCGAAGCGCCGAACATCGCGTTCTTCTCCTCCCACGGTCTTTCGGAGCGCGCGGAAAACGCCGCCGACGCCGCAGAAAAAGCCGTCGCACTCGTGCGCGACAAGGCGAGAGCCGAAGCCATGCGCGAGGCGCAGCGAAACACCATTGCGCCCGACGCCGCCGATAAAATTGCGGAAAGGATCGTACTGTCATGACCGGAAACGAAGCTCTTCTCACCTTTGCTCTGATCGCCGGGGGCTTTCTGCTCGGCGGCGTGATGTTCAGCCGCGCACTGCCGAAGCTTTTGACGGGCAAGGATGTGTGCGCGCTGCGTGCCGACAAAAATCCGGGCGCTGCGAACGTGTTTGCCGTGTGCGGCGTGCCGATGGGTCTTTTGTGTCTCGCGCTCGATATGTTCAAGGCGTATCTCCCCGTGTCGCTCGCGGCGCAGTATCTCGACACGCAGTCGGTCTGGTTTGCGCTCGCGCTCGCCGCGCCGGTGCTCGGCCATGCCGTCGGCGTATTTAACGGCTTTCACGGCGGCAAATGCATCGCTTCGGCCTTCGGCGCGATGCTCGCGCTCGCGCTCACGGGCGTTTCTCTCAGCGGGCTTCTCCTTCTCGCGGGGCTTTACATCTTCTTCTCCGTCGCCGTAAAGATCCGCCCGCACCGGCTGCGCAGCATACTCGTGTTCGCGCTCTACGGCGTGAGCGCCGCGGTATTCTATTCGCTCCACGGCGAGGGCGCGCTCGCACTCGGCTGCGGTATGATCGCCGTGACCGGAGTACTGCGTCACACGCGCCGCTTCTGCGTCCCCGAAGACGAAAAGCCGCGCATTTCCAACTCGGAATTTTGATTTTATAAAAACCCGGGGGCGCGGTTCCATTCCAAAGGAACCGCGCCCCTGGGTTTTTTATGCCGCCGTGTTCTGCCGGCGTTTCTTCCCGCCGAGCTCGCTCACAAGAGCTGAGCCGAAGATCAGCACCGCGCCGAGAAGCCCGAACGCCGTCAGCCGCTCGTGCAGCAGCAGCGCCGAGAAAAAGAGGGAGGAAACGGGGTCAATGTAGCTGAGCACCGCCACCGACTGCGCGGGGAGCTTATTTACATTCCCGAAGTACAGCGCGTACGCAAGGCCGCTGTGTACGATGCCGACAATGAGCACAAGGACGACCGTGCGCGCGTCGAGCACTACCGCGGAAAAATCCTCCGTGAGCAGCAGATACGGGATGAGCACCGCCGCCGCGGAGAGAAGCTGGACGATCGTCTTTTCGTAGGCGTCCTCTACCTCGATCTTCTTATTGATAATTACGGTCGCGGCATAGAGCACCGCTGCGGCCAGACCGAAGGCAATGCCCTTCGCGTCCTGCGCGCCGGGCGGCGCGCCCTCCGCCACGCCGGAGACGAACACCATGCCGAGGATCGCCGCGAGCACGCAGAGACCCTTCTTCACGCTGAGCTTTTCGCGGAAAAGGACCGGTGAGAGCAGGATCACGATCGTCGGCTGCATGTAAAAGCACATCGTCGCCACCGCCACGGTGGTGCAGTTATAGGCTTCAAAAAGGAGGATCCAGTCAACGCCGATGATCGCGCCCGAAAAGATGAGCAGCGCCAGCTGCTTTTTTTCGACCTTTTCCATCCGGTGACGCTTCACCGCGACGAAGATCAGCAGAAACACGCCGCCGAGCAGCCCGCGGGAAAACGCAAGCAGCCCCGACGAAAACGGGATGTTCCGCCGGAAGATCGCGATCGTGCCGAAGATCAGCATCGCGCTGCACAGGGAAGCATAGGCCTTGCGGTTTTCTTTCATGGTCCCGTATCGCTCCTATTCTTTTCCGCCGTTCGGAACGTCAGCTCCGTCATGGCGATCATGAAAACGGCAAACACCAGAAGATACGCCGGAAGGATTGAAAAGCCGAGCGCACTGCCCAACAGGCCGAAGAGCGGCGGTGCGAACGTCGAGCCGACGTACGCGCCCGCCATCTGTATGCCGATGATCGCGCCGGAGCTTTCCGCCCCGAAGTTTACGGGCGTGGAGTGGATGATGCAGGGATAGATCGGCGCGCAGCCGAGCCCCATCACGACAAAGGCGGCAATGGCGGCGGTATGCGAATGTATCGGGAGCGCGAGCGCCGCGATGCCGCAGAAAAGCACGCCCGTGCCAAGGCGGATCATTTTCCTGTCGCCGAGACGGTCGGCAGCAAAGCCGCTCACGAACCGCCCCGCGGTGATGCCGATATAAAAGAGCGCGGCCAACCCCGCGGCGTCCTCCGTGGGAAGCCCCTTGACCGCGACAAAATACGTGCTTGCCCACTGCATCGCCGTGGCTTCCGCGGCGCAGTAGCCGAAAAAGCCTGCGAGAAGATACGGCACGCCCTTTATTTTCAGCGCGCCGCGCACGCCGACGCTCCGCCGCTTTTCCTCCGGCGCGGTGCCGCCGGCTTTTTTCCACACAGGCAGCGTCACGAGCAGAAGCACCGCGATACAGAGCTGCACGAGCGCCACGGCGCGGTAGCCGTCGTTCCATGTCCGGTGCGTCAGCGCCCAGCTCATAACGAACGGGCTGACGATCGTACCGACGCCCCAGAAGCTGTGCAGCCAGCTCATGTAGCGCGCCTTATAATGCAGCGCCACATAGTTATTGAGCGCCGCGTCGATCGCGCCTGCACCGAGACCGTACGGCACGGCGAAGGCGAGCAGCATCCAGAACTTCGTGGAAACAGAAAAGCCGAAGAGCCCGAGCACCGTGAGGAGCACGCTCGCGGCCGTCACGCCGCCGGTGCCGAGCTTCCGCGTGAGCTTATCCGACAGAAGGCTCGAAACGATCGTCCCGCCGGAGATCACCATGGACACAACGCCCATGTACGATACCGGAACGCCGAGCTCCGTGTGCATGACCGGCCAGCCGGAGCCGAGCAGCGAATCCGGCAGACCGAGGCTGATGAACGCAAGATAGATAAGTGCCAGCAGCAGCGAATACATATTTTATACCACCTGGACGGCGCAGTATTTATACCACCCGGACGGCGCAGCCCTGTTTTTCGGTCACATAGCCGATGCGCGCGGCGTGCGGCACCTTATCGGTGAGCTCCGCGAGCATCGCGGGCGCGTCCTTTTCCGCCACGGCGAGCAGCAGTCCGCCGGAGGTCTGGGGATCGAAGAGCACGTCCATCATCGCGCGCGTGACGTTCGGCGCGCTCTCGCTGAAGGGCTCGGCAAAATTGCGGTTGCGGTACATGCCCTCCGGGAGGATGCCGATCTCGGCAAGCGAGAGGACCTCCGGCAGGAGCGGCACGTTCGCGCTTTCGATCACGGCGGTCACGTTCCCGCCGTTCGCCATTTCGCCCGTGTGCCCCATGAGACCGAAGCCGGTCACGTCGGTGATGCTGTGCACATCGTACTTTCCGGCGATCTCGCTTCCGGCGCGGTTGAGTTCCGCCATCTGCGCGACGGCTTTGGCATAGGTCTCCTCCGATACCATGTCGGCCTTGTTCGCCGTGGAGATGATGCCGGTGCCGAGCGCTTTGGTGAGAATGAGCACGTCGCCCGCGCGCGGCGTGCAGTTCAAACGAATTTTATCCGGGTGGGCAAAGCCCGTCACGGAAAGGCCGTATTTCGGTTCGGGATCGCGGATGGTGTGGCCGCCGGAGATGATGACGCCGGCCTCCGCCGCCTTCGTATAGCCGCCGCGCAGCACCTCGCGCACGGCCTCGTCCGGCATCTGCGGCGATACGGCCATGATATTCAGCGCAAGCTTCGGCTGCGCGCCCATGGCGTAAATATCGCTGATGGCGTTTGCCGCGGCGATCTGGCCGAACATGAAGGGATCGTCCACGATCGGCGGGAAGAAGTCCAGCGTCTCCACGAGCACGAGCTCGTCCGAGATCTTATAAACGCAGGCGTCGTCGCTCGTGTCGTAGCCGACGAGAAGGCGCTCGTCATACACCGAGGGCAGACCCTTCAGAAGCTTTGCGAGCGTGCCCGCGCCGACCTTCGCGCCGCACCCGGCGCAGCTTGCGAGCTTTGTCATGCGAATCTCATTTTCCATAGTCTTCTCCTCGTTTCTCCGGTTTTCTCGCCGTTCCGACGGCGGAGGTGAGCATCAGCACCGCTTCGAGCACGCCGCCGCCGACAGCCAGCGCCTTGTCGGACGCGGTAAAGCAGTGGAAAAGCCGGCAGCGGGGATCGACGTCCGCGCTCTTAAAGCCCTCGCGCGGAACATAAAACCCTTCGGGCAGTATGCCGCGGAGCGTACCGGTGATCTTTGCGCACAGCGGCTCGCCGCCGACGGCGGCGACAGTCTCCCCCGCCTCGACCGTGTCGCCGATCTGCCGCAGGGCGTGGAACTCTCCCGCGCAGGGCGAGTGCATCACGCGCTCGATCGTATAGCCGCCGATGTTGCCGGGAACGCCGGTGTTGGGGACGGCACTGCCCGACCAGATCACGCGGCCGAGCGTGTGGCCGCGCATCGTCTCCACAACGGCGTGGCAGTCCGTCCCGGCGGTGAAGCCCGGGCCGACGCCGACGACGCCCGGAGCGTCGGTGATGGCGGTGCCGAGATTCTCCTTGGCGAGGATCGCGTCCACGATCACGTCCGGATGAAGCTCTTTCGCGCTCTCCGCCTTTGGATCGACGATCACCGGCAGGATGTTCTCTTCAAGCAGCCGCAGCGCATCGGCAGCGTCTGCGGCAAGCCGGGCGTGCACCTCCTCGACCTTCGTTTCGCCGCGGTATACCGCCTCGGAAAAGCAGACGGTGCGGCGGATGGACGACGGCTTCGGAAGATCGGTCATCACAACGTTGATCCCCGCGCGCCAGAGCCGCAGCGCAATGCCGGAGGCAATATCTCCGGCGCCTTTTATCATTACGAGCATAGCCTGTTCCCCTTAGAAATGGTTCTGAATCCAGTATAATATGGAATATCGGGTTGTCAAGGGTATTGGCTCTTGACTTTTTATCGAATTTTTCATATGATATCCATATAATATCGATATACAAAGAGGAAGTGCTCTATCATGACGCTCAAGCAGCTCGAATACTTTCTTGCCATCGCCGAAAACGGCAGCATCACCAAAGCCGCCAATTCCCTTCGCATTTCCCAGCCGCCGCTGAGTCTTCAGCTCAAGGGGCTGGAGGAGGAGCTGGGCTGCCAGCTCTTCATCCGTGACAAGAAAAATATGATCATCACGCCCAAGGGCATCCTCCTGCGCGAGCGCGCCCGCGAGATCATGGACAAGGTAAACGAAACGCTGCTGCTCATGCAGTCGGCCAATGAGGAGGAGCGGTACACCATCCACCTCGGCACCATCTCCTCGATCTGCAACCGCGTTCTGCCGGATAAGGTCCTCAAGCTCAAGGAGCGCTACCCGCACGTGGAGTTCGTCCTCCACGAGGGCAGCACGACGAGCATTCTCGATATGCTCGCCGACGGCACCGTTGATTTCGGCATTGTGCGCGAGCCGTTCAACGTGGGCGCTTACAGCTCCCGTCCCATCCGCGATACCGCGCTCGGCGAGGGCGGCCAGGACTACTTTACCGCCATCGGCAAGCCGAACTTCTTCCCTGCCGACGATGCGCAGGTCGTGGCACTCACCAGTCTGCAGGACACTCCCATCATCATCCACCGACGGTACTACGATCTTTTCACCAACGCCTGCCGCCGTCAGGGCTTTATCCCCAACATCATCTGCCAGAACGACAACATTGCCTCCTCGCTGAGCTGGGCGGCGTCCGGCATCGGCGTGGCGATCGCGCCGTATACCTCTGCGATCCAGAACTCCGATCCCACGCTTGTCATGAAGCGCATCGACAGCCCGGAGATCGTCTCCAAGGCGCACCTCATCTGGAACCGCAGCGCCACGCTCACGCCTGAGCAGAAGGCGTTCGTGCATCTGTTCGACTGATAGTATCCCATACGAAATGAGAGCCGGTTTTCCGCGGAAAACCGGCTCTCGTTTTATTTCCTTGCCTTAATACCCGTGATCGACGTGCTGCCACGTGCCGCCGTTCGTGCGGACAAGGATCCACATCCAGCGCGTGTAGGTCTGCCCCGGGTTGAGCGAGGGGCTGGCGCCGGATTCGTCCACATCAAAGGTGGACGTGAGGACAAGCACCTCGTCGGCATTGTTGCGGTCGGCCCAGTCCTGGTGCTCACGCGACACGTCGTCCCCGGCGTAGGAGATCTCCGTGAGCGTGCAGCCCTTCCAGCTGCGGGAAAAGTCCTTTTTTATGACGTCGATAGCGGCGTCAATGTCATTTTGCGTATACATTTCAGAAGCGACGGCCTTGGTCTGCACGTCCTTCACATTGCCGCCGCAGGCGGCAAGAGCGAGCAGCAGCACGGCGGCCAGAATCAGGGACAGAAAGCGTTTCATTTCGTATTTCTCCTTTCGCAGAGGGGTGAACCCTTCCGTCAAAACCTTCGGTTTTGCCACCTCCCCTGTTAGGGGAGGCAAGCCGGTTTGCTGCAAACGCACTTGGCCTCCCTAACAGGGAGGCTGGCGCGGCGCAGCCGTGACTGGAGGGTTTTCTCCGTATAGACTCAGACGCCCCGGCGTGTCTTTTGGTTCACTCATTTAAACCGCGCGAAAAACTCCGCGAGCGGCTGCATGACGGCGAGCAGCTCCGTGACCGCCGTATTGAGTCCTTCCACATCAAGCTTTTCCGCGGCGTCGTTCACGGCGGTGAGCGCTTCCTCCGCGGCGGCAAGGCTCTTCTGCGCCTGCGCGAGCATGTCGCCGGTGCTCTGCTCGAGCGCGGCCCAGTCCACCTTCTCGAGCTGCGCGGAGATCGTCCGCAGCGAGTCGAGCGTATCGGCAAGCTGCGCCTTTTCAAGTTCCCCGGTCAGGCCGTTCACGGTATCGACGAGCCGCTGCGCATCGAGCGCATCCAGCTCCGCCGTCACGCTGTCGAGCCGCGAGACGATGTGCTCGATGCGCGGGGCGTACCGCCGCACACCGACAAAGGCCAGCGCCGAACTTGCCGTCACGACGATGAGCAGCAGTATGCATACGACCGCCGTCACCTTCTGCCAGTGCAGACGTTTTCTTTCCAGTTCCTCCATCGGAAGCCCTCCCTCTTTTTATTCCTCGCCGCAGAGATAGAGATACATGAGCTTGAGCGTCGCCTCAAGCCCCTTTATGTGCGTGCGCTCCATACCGTGGCTCGCGCAGACGCCGCTGCCGATGAGCGCGCCCTTGCAGTCGAGCCCCGCGTGCCACGCAGCGCCGACGTCCGAGCCATAGAACGGGAAGATATCCACGGTGTACGGCAGCTCATGCTTCTTTGCGAGCGCGATGAGCCGGTTCGTGAGCTCGTAGTCATACGGTCCGCCGGAGTCCTTCGCGCAGATGGATACGGCGTATTCGCTGCCCGCAAGATCGAGCCCCACGCAGCCCATATCCACCGTGACAAACTCATCGATATCGCGCGCGAGCGCGCTCGCGCCGTGGCCGACCTCTTCGTATACAACAAAGTATATGCGCGTCGGATGGCGGAACGCCGCCTTTTTCTCGCTGCACCAGCGCAGCAGAAGAAGGAGCAGCACCGCGCTCGCCTTGTCGTCGATAAACCGGGACTTCAGAAAGCCCGATCCGGTCATCGTGAATTTCGGATCAATGAACACAAAATCGCCGTTATCGATGCCGAGCGCCTTGACGTCCTCGGCGCTTTTCACTTCCTCGTCGAGCCGGACCTCGAGATGGTCCGCATCCCGCGTCATCGTCGCGGCATCCGGGTAAACGTGCACCGCCGGGGCGAGCGAGAGGATCGTGCCGCTGTAGCGTCTGCCCTCGCGCGTGAGCACCGTGCAGTATTCGCCGTCAAGCGTCGGGCAGATCGGCCCGCCGACCTTCGTCAGGGCGAGCGTTCCGCCGCTCTTCACGCTGCGCACCATCATCCCCAGCGTATCGACGTGCGCGGAGGTCGCCACAGTCTTGCTTTCGTCCAGCCCCGGCACATCCACTTCGAGCGTGCCCTTGTTGTGGACATGCGTCGTATAGCCGAGCTCTTCCACATAACTTTTGATGAGCGCGATCGCATCGGCCGTGCAGCCGGAGGGCGAGTCGGTCGTGAACACGGCGCGGGCATATTCTTCAAATTGACGGCGGTCAAATTCGATCATGGAAAGTTCCTCTTTTCTATGAGATAGGCATATCATAAGCCCCCGGCGCGCGTTTGTCAAAATGTACATATATGCCGCTTCTGTCCTATTGACAGGCACGGTTCACGGCGGTATACTTGTATCAAGTTTTTTATATAAATTTTTTTAACTATTCACATAAAAGGAGGCCACAGCCATGGGACAGGTCGCCATCGTGACCGGCGGCAGCTCCGGCATCGGCGCGGCGGCAGCGGAATATCTTGCCGCGCACGGCTGCACGGTGTACGAGTTTTCCCGGCATGAAAAAAGCGGCGGCAGCGCGTCCGTTCACCATGTGACGGCGGACGTGACGGACGAAGCGTCCGTCGCCGCGGCGGTTCAGTCGGTGCTCGACGCCGAGGGGCGCATCGATATACTGCTCAATAACGCCGGTTTCGGCATTTCCGGCGCGGCGGAGTTCACGTCGGTGGAGGAGGCCAAGCGCCAGCTTGAGGTCAATTTCTGGGGCATGGTGCGCGCAACAAAGGCCGTGCTGCCCGTGATGCGCGCGCAGCGCAGCGGAAGGATCGTGAACACGAGCTCCGTCGCCGCCGTGACGCCCATTCCCTTCCAGACCTATTATTCCGTTTCCAAGGCCGCAATAAACTCGTTTACGATGTCCGTCGGCAACGAAGTGCGGCCCTATGGCATCCGCATCAGCGCCGTGATGCCCGGCGACACCCGCACCGGCTTTACCGACGCCCGCACACGCAGCTTTGCCGGAGACGACGCCTACGGCGGGCGCATCTCGCGCAGCGTTGCAAAAATGGAGAAGGACGAGCGCGGCGGCGTTTCTGCCTCGGTCGTCGGCGTGGCGCTGGGGCGCGCGGCGCTCTCAAAGAGCCGGAAGGTGTTCTGCACCGTCGGGTTTGTCTATCGGCTCGTCATTTTTCTCATGCGGCTGCTGCCCTCGACGGCGGCCAACGCCATTCTCGGCAAAATGTATGCCGAATAAAACCACCCCGAAAGGAGTTTTCCCATGAACGAACAGGAAGCCAAACGCCTTTGTGCGCTGCGCGAGCTTGTGCGCGAAACGTTCGCGCAGACGCTGATGATCCGCACCGACACCATCTCCGACACCGCCGACTTCTTCGACGAGCTCGGCGGCGACAGTCTGGACAGTCTCGATGTCGCGGTGCATCTCGAAGAACTCTGCGGGCAGCGCGTACCGGAGGAGGAATACGCTCTCTGCCGCTGCGTGGAGGACGCCGCTCTCCTGCTGCTCCGTCTCGAGCAGGGCGGCGCGCCGGAAGCCGCGCCGGAGGAGAAAAAGACCGTCACGCCGATCACGCGCTTTGAGGATACGCCGGAATACGCCGCCTTTCAGCAGCGTCTGCGCACGGCGGACGAGACCGGCAACCCGTACTTTCTCTGCAATGATTCGCCGCTGCGCGATACCTCGCTCCATGACGGGCGCGAGATCTTGAATTTCAGCTCCTACAATTACGCCGGTATGTCCGGCCGCCCGGAAACGGTCAAGGCAGCGCAGGAGGCCGCCGCGCACTACGGGTGCAGCGCCTCGGCCAGCCGTCTGCTTGGCGGCGAGAAGCCCATCCACAAAAAGCTGGAAAATGCCATCGCCGCGTGGAAGCATACCGAGGACGCCGTTGTTCTCGTCGGCGGGCATTCCACGAACGTGACGATCGTCGGCAACTTCTGCGGCAAGGGCGATCTCATCATCTATGACGCGCTCGCGCACAATTCCATCCACGAGGGCACGCGCCTCTCCGATGCCGAGAGCCGCCCCTTCCCGCACAACGACACCGCCGCGCTCGAGACCATCCTCCGCTCCTGCCGCGATAAGTACGCCAAGGTGCTTATCGTCGCCGAGGGCGTGTACAGCATGGACGGCGACATTGCCCCCGTGCCGGAGCTCGTGCGCATCAAGAAGGAGTACGGCTGCTTCCTGATGATCGACGAGGCGCACTCGGCGTGCGTGCTCGGCAGGACCGGCGGCGGCGTGGACGAATACTTCGGTCTTGCCGGGGACGATATCGACATTAAAATGGGCACGCTCTCCAAGGGTCTCGGCACCTGCGGCGGATATCTTGCGGGCAGCCGCGCGCTCATCGAGTATCTGCGCTACAACCTGCCGGGGTTCGTGTTCTCCGTGGGCATTTCGCCCCCGCTCGCCGCGGCGACGCTCGAAGCCATCCGCCTCTTGCAGGACGATCCCTCCATCATGGAAAACCTGCACCGGAACATCCGCTGCTTCCGTGAGGAGGCGAAAAAGCGTCATTTCAACACCTGCCTTGCGGGCGAAACGGCGATATTGCCGATCCTCGTCGGGCGAGACGAGGACGCCTTCGCGCTCTCGATGGCGCTTTTGGAGCGCGGCGTGTTCGCGCCCTCGGCGGTCTATCCCGCCGTGCCGCGCGGCAAGGCGCGGCTGCGCTTCTGCGTCATCTCCGAGCACAAGCCGGAGCAGATCGTAACGGCGCTCGACACCCTGCAGGAGATCGCCGCGGAACTCGGCATCAAACTGCCTGAATAAGCAATCCTGCCCGCCGTGCGCTTGTGTGTACGGCGGGTTTCTGTTATAATCACGTCATGGAAAATCCCACGAAAGGCAGCGGCAGATATGCTGGAAAAAATGATCCGCTCCCAGACGGCGAAGCAGGAGCAGCTGCTCGAGAGCTTTCTCGCGCGGCACGACGCGGCAAATCCGTTCCCGGAGGACGTGCTTCTCACGGCGGACGCGGACTACATGGGCGATGGCCGGCCCTGTCACCGGATGGACATATTCCGCCCGCGCGAGGCAAAGGAAGCCCTGCCGGTGCTCGTGAACATCCACGGCGGCGGGTTTCTGCTCGGGAAGAAGGAGGTAAACCGTCTCTTCTGTGCGGACATGTGCCGCCGCGGATTTGTCGTATTCTGTCTTGAATACCCGCTCGTGCCGGATGTGGATATCTTCACGGTGTTCCGCGCTCTGACTGCGGGCATTGAGCGCGCCGCCGCGCTCGCCCCGGACTTTGGCGGGGACGCTTCCAAGCTCTTCCTCTGCGGCGACAGCGCGGGCGCGTATCTCTGCGTGTATCTCGCGGCAATGCGCAAAAACGCCGCCATGGCGCGTGCCGCCGGCGTGCCGCAGCTTTCCTCGGACATCGCGGCGCTGGGCCTCATCTCCGGCATGTTTTATGGCGCTTACTTCTGAAGCAATTTCCATGCTAAAGGAGAAAAATGTAAAGAGTGTGTTAGTCAGTATTGATCACATTTTACCTGAATACCATGATGCATTTCGTGGTGTAGAGGGCTGCTACGCGCGAGCAATTGAAGCTATAAAAGAGTGTGTCAGCAAAAAGATTTCAACAACGATTGGCTTTACGCCAAGAATTGGAGGGAGTCATTGAGTTGTGCCTACAATTAGGCGTTTCTTGTTTCAATCTATCACAATTTGTTCCTGTTGGAAGAGGTTCAGTAGAATTAGATATCCCGCCTATTGCATGGAAGCAAATAATGCATATCTGGAAGGAAAAAAATTAAAATTTGGAAATAAGATGAATTTCTACACACATGAGGCGCAGCAGATCCTTTTGGATGATTCGCTTTTTGATTTGCCATACTTTACAGGATGTCAGGCAGGCAATGGTGTTTGCTGCATCAAAGCAAATGGTGATATTCTTCCATGTGTTCTCTTGGACATTCCGATTGGGAATATCCGAGAAAACAGCTTTTCTACGATTTGGCTAAATAGCCCAATTCTTGAAGAGCTAAATAATCGACAGAAATATTCTGAACCATGTGTACAGTGTATTTATGTGGAGAAATGCGGTGGATGTAGAGGTGTAGCATATGGAAGTTTTGGAGATTATTTTGCTCCAGATCCTCACTGTTGGCTAGATTCAAATGGAGAAAGGCTGTGAGTTTTGTGTGTGAAACACATCAAGAATCTATACCTATAGAATTGCTGAAAGGATATTTTTCTAGAAACGGTTTTTTGCTTTGCAATGAGTGCCGTAATATGCCGTCGCTTTTCAATGTAGGAGGCGACTGGAATAGCATTGTACAATTAATAGAAGAAGGTCAAGTTTTTTATAGCAAATTATATAAAGGTCGGGTCACATATTTGTCCAGAGAATTCTATGCGCAGGTTAAACCTTATCGCCAGCGTATGGAGCTGATTTCAAGCCATAGTAGGTTAATATACAATTTACTCGATACCATTGGGTATGCTAACGCACAAGATATCAAACGTTTATTAAACCTTTCAAACAAAGTATATACGGACGCAATGCATGAACTAAGTCAAGAGCTTTTAATTACCGCAATTCAACGCGATAAAACGATAAACCAAAATTGGAGCTCATTTTATTGGGGGACATATAAGACATGGGAGTCTCTACATCCTATATCTGATATAGAAGTATCGACCAGTCGACTTAAGCAATTACTCGATAGATTAATTTCTGAAAAAGAAATTCATAAATTATTACAGTGAGACGATTTTAAGGAAATAAGACTATCTCTTTAATCAGTCTCAACAAGCTCCTGGTAAGTCATACTTATACTGTATACGACCCGCTTTGACAACATCGGCATTTTCCTCCCGAACATGGTCTATGGCCGCGGTTGGCGGCATGCGCCGTTCCGGGAATACATCGACCCCGAAAATCCGTCGCTGATCGCCGCGCTCCCGCCCTGCTTCCTCGTGACGGCGCGCGGTGACTTTCTCCGCCATTACAGCCGCGATTTTGCCGCGGCATTGAAGAAAAACGGTCGGGAGACCGAGCTTTTCGACATGGACGAGCCGGAAAAGCTCGCCCACGCTTTCGCCGCAATGCTCCCGGAAACGGCCGCCGCGCAGCGCGCCAACGCCGCCATGGCGGATTTTCTCAAGACGCATATATAAACGAAAAGCCAAACGGCGCAACCTTTCCGTCCGCGTCGTTTGGCTTATTTTTTATAAACGGACGTTACCCAACAAAAGCGGCGTCCCTCTCAAAGGCTCCCTTGTGTAAAGGGAGCTGTCAAAATGATTTCAAAAATCATTTTGACTGAGGGATTGTTGTACCGTCGAATCGATATAAGCGCAAACCTCCTGGAAATGATACCGGATCTCGTTGTTCGGAATGCGAAGCACAGTCAAGCCGTAGTTTTTGAGAAAAGCCGTTCGTTCGGAGTCATATTCTATGGCTTCTGCTTCTCCGTGTTGGGAGCCGTCCAACTCAATAACGAGTTTTGCTTCGGCACAGTAGAAATCCACAATGAATTTCCCTATCACCTTTTGCCGCAAAAAGCGGACAGGATAGCCGCGCAAAAAATCGTACCATAGGTGTCGCTCTTCTTTCGTCATTTTCTTCCGCAGCTCTTTGGCAAAAGGCACCAGTTCTTTGTTATGCTTATACTGCATGGCAATCCCTCCGTCACGGCGTTATGCGCCGCGCCACCTCCCTTTACACAAGGGAGGCTTTGAGCGGCAGCTGCATGACGATCTCGTCTCCGTCGCGGTCGATTTCCACAAAGCCGAAGCTCTCGTAGAGTTTTCGCGCGGTTTCGTTTCCCTCAATATAGCAGAGAGTGACTTTATCGTACCGGCCGTCCGCCTTCAGTCCGTCCAAAATTGCCCGCACCGCCGCTTTGCCGTACCCGCGGCTCTGATACCTCGCGTCGATGAACATCTGACTCAGATCGTAGCTTTGCAGCTCCGGCTCGTCATAATAAAGCCCCATGCCGACGGGGAGATCATCCGCACAGATCAGAAACGCCCGGCTGCGCCGGGCGCGGTAAGCATACGCCCGCGCCAGCAGCTTCGCCCTGTCGGAAACAAACGGCTTCTGCGCTTCGGAAACGGCCAGATCGATGCGCCAATTTCCGGGGTCAATATCCAGAAGATGTATCATTTTCTTTCCTCACACACCGGAGAGAATGAGGCTGCCGTCGCCCTCGACAGCGTATTCGCCGAGCGCGGCGGGCAGGAAATAGGAATCGCCCTGCCGGAACGGATAGACTTTCCCGCCGCAGACGATATTCCCCTCGCCGCGCACGCACATAAGGTGCGTGAAGCTTTCGCCGTCCGTGGCGAGCGAGATGCGCGTTTTCACCTCCGCGCGGCGGACGCGGAAATACTCGCACGTCAACACTTCCTGCACGCCGTCCGGCGGGCAGGGGGGAAGCGTATCCGCCGCGCGGTGCATGGGCGCGTAGTTCATCACCTCGGCAGCGCGTTCCAGATGGAGCTGCCGCGGCTTTCCGTCCGCGCCGAGACGGTTATAGTCGTATACGCGGAACGTCGTATCCGAATTCTGCTGGATCTCCGCAACGAGAATGCCCGCGCCGATGGCATGCACCGTACCGGGCCGCACGAAAAATACGTCGCCGGGGTGTACCGCCACGCGGTTGAGCACCTCGCAGATCGTGCCGTCCTTCGCCCGCCGCCGCAGCTCGTCCGGCGTCACGGCGCGCGAAAAGCCGAGAAAGAGCGTGCTCTCCGGCTTGCAGTCCACCACATACCACATCTCCGTCTTGCCCTGCTCGCCCTTTTCGCGGCAGGCGGACGCATCCGACGGATGTACCTGAACGGAAAGGTCCTTTTGCGCGTCTATCAATTTGATGAGCAGCGGGAACGGCGCAATGCCGCAGCGCGTGCCCGCCATACCGACGGGATCGGCGCGCAGGACATCCGCCAGACTCTCACCGCAATGCTCGCCGGAATCAATGTACGTCTGCCCGTCGGCGCGCACGGAGAGCTCCCAGCTCTCGGCGATAACGCCCTCGCCGGTTTTATGATATTCCCCGCGCAGGCGCGTGCCGCCCCAGAGATAGCTCCGAAGGCACGGCTTGAGCCGCAGCGGTTCGTATTTCTTCGTTTCTTCCATGATCGCCGCCTCCTTTTATCTTTTTAAAATACTCTGTTTTTATCCCGCTGGCAAGATACGAATGGGACTGGATTATTGAAAAAAAGTATTGTATAATGATTTATACGCGGTCTCCGCAGCGGAGACCGCCGGGAGAAATACTATGAGACAACTTCTCCGGCGCACGGCCGGTGCGCTGCTCGCGCTTTTTGTTATCGCCGCCTTTGCAGCGCCTCACGCGCTCGGCGCGCTTTCCCGCCCGGCGGTGGAAAAGCCCCCCTCGCCGGAAGCGGTGAACGAATGGGAAAGCGCCGTTTTCATTGCCCGCGCGAACGGCGCGGCCCTCTTCGCGTGGCGCATCGTAAGCTCTGACGGAACGGCGCTCTACGACGCCGCCGCAGCGCCGGAGTATTTTCCGGGTCTTCGCGTGCAGGGCGCGGACACCGACACGCTCACGCTTCTCGACATTCCCTCCTCGCTCAACGGCTGGCAGGTCGAATGCCTGTTCACCGACGATGCCGGGGAGAAAGCGCTCTCGGGACGCGCGTCGCTCACGGTCTACCCCGTCGGTCCGACCGCGTCGCCGGAGCCGACGCCTACGCCGGACGCGACTCCCACCCCGGAGCCGTCTCCGACGCCGGAGATCACTCCCTCGCCGGAGACAACCGAGATCCCCACGGCCTCGCCCTCTCCCGCGCCGGAAACGCCCGTGCCGACGGCAACTCCCGCCCCCGCCGCGGCCGCGCCGCTTTCGCGCCGTGCGGTGCTCGGTGTGTTTGCCGGTCTCGTTGCGCTCGCGCTCCTTCTCGGCGCGCTCTCTCTGAAAGTCCGCGGCGGCGCGCACAGTGCGCACCGGCGCAGATAAACCGCGATCGATTTATCAAGTTATATTTTTCATATCTGGAAAGGAGCACACACTCATGGGTCTTCTCAGAACTGGCATCGGCACCGTTACCGGCGTTCTTTCCGATCAGTGGAAGGAATATTTCTACTGCGACGCGCTCGGCGCGGATGTGCTGGCCGTCAAGGGCCGCAAGCGCGTTTCCGGCGGGTCCAACAACGGGCTGGACAACATTATCTCCAACGGCTCCGTCATCGCCGTGGCGGACGGACAGTGCATGATGATCGTTGAGCAGGGTAAGGTCGTAGACGTCTGCGCCGAGCCGGGCGAGTACATCTATGACATCTCCACGGAGCCCTCGCTCTTCGCGGGCGGCAATCTCTCCTCGAACATCAAGCAGGTGTTCCAGACGATCGGCAAGCGCTTTACCTTTGGCGGCGTCGCCCCCAAGGATCAGCGCGTGTACTACTTCAACACCAAGGAGCTCGTCGGCAACAAGTACGGCACGCCCTCCCCGGTGCCGTTCCGCGTCGTGGACGAGGCCGCCGGTATCGATCTCGACATCGCCATCCGCTGCTTCGGCGAATACAGCTACCGCATCACGAACCCGCTGCTGTTCTATACGAACCTCTGCGGCAATGTGGAAGCGGCCTACACCCGCGACAAGATCGACAGCCAGCTCAAGGCCGAGCTTCTGACCGCGCTTCAGCCCGCGTTTGCGAAGATCTCCGCCATGGGCATCCGCTACAGTGCCCTGCCCGGCCACACGATGGAGATCGCGCAGGCGCTCAACGACGTTCTCTCCGCCAAGTGGCGCGATCTGCGCGGCATCGAGATCGTCTCCTTCGGCGTTTCCAGCGTGAAGGCGAGCGAAGAAGACGAGCAGATGATCAAGCAGATGCAGCAGGCCAAGGCGTACATGAACCCCGGCATGGCCGCGGCGAATCTTGCCCGCGCGCAGGCGAACGCCATGCAGGACGCCGCGAAGAACCAGGGCGGCTCGGCAATGGCTTTCATGGGCATGAACATGGCGCAGAATGTGGGCGGCTTCAACGCGCAGAATCTCTACCAGATGGGTGCGCAGCAACAGCCGCAGCAGACCGCCGCTCCCGCGGCGAACGGCTGGACGTGCCCGCAGTGCGGCACCGTGTCCACCGGCAAGTTCTGCTCTTCCTGCGGCACGAAAAAGCCCGAACCCGCCGCCGCGAACACCTGGACGTGCTCCTGCGGCGCGGTGAATAAGGGCAAATTCTGCTCCGAGTGCGGCGCGAAGAAGCCCGCCGGCGTCCCGCAGTATAAGTGCGACAAGTGCGGCTGGGAGCCCGCCGATCCGACGCACCCGCCGAAGTTCTGCCCCGAATGCGGCGACCCCTTTGACGGCGGGGACATCGTGGGCTGATCCCGCCTTTGCATGAAAAAGCTCTTATCCATTGTACTTATGACCGCCGCGCTGCTCGCGCTCTGCGCCTGCGGCGCGGCGGTTCCCGCCGTTTTGGAGTCTGGCACGCCGCCGGAGACTTCCGTTTCGCCGTCTGCCGAGGCGTCGGAAACGCCGACGCTGGAGCCGACGGACGCGCCCACGCCCACGCCGCCCGCGACACCGGAGCCGACGGAAGAGCCGACGCCCTCCCCGGAACCGGTGCCGGACTCGCCGCTTCCCTCGTGGGAGGAATTGCAGCGCACGCTCTATGAAACAAACTCCTACTGCGCGGCGCTCTATCTCGGGCGCAGCAGCGCCGCATCTCTTTCGGACGCGCTGCCGGAGCTTCTGGCCCAAAAGGGGCTGGACGGCATTTCCTATCTTGCCGATATCGCCGCCTCGGCCTGCGTGGAGCAGCCCGGCGACGAGGTGTTCATCCTCATCCCCCGCGGTGACAAGGTCTTGTCGCTTTATAACTACGTTCTCGAAACGCAAAACAATTATGACGCCTATCCCGGCGCGCTGCTCTACTCCTCCGCCGAGCGCTGCGCCGTCGCGGTGCGCTGCAACGAAAGCGACGTGCGCCCCAACGTCCTCGCGGTGTTTTCCGGTCTGGACGGCGAGCAGAGCTTCTCCCCGCGCATCACACTCGAGAACGAGACTCTTCTCTCCGCGCCGGGCGTGTACACGCTCATTCCCCGCTGACACCTTTTCTCATCAAATAACCGGCCTTGCTCCTTTTTCCAACGGAGCAAGGCCGGTTTTTATTTCAGTTCATTACGGTCGAGCCATAGGTTTTGATGATCTCGTTGAGCATATCGGTGTGGGTGAAGTCCTTGTTGTATACGATCCTCGTTTCGCGCACCATGCTCAAATTTTCCACCGGCAGCGCCGCGATCTTGCCCTTTCGCAGCTCGTCGAGACACGCGCTGCGCGGCAGGATCGAAACGCCGAGATCCTTTCGGATCAGATCCTTGATCGTGGCGATGTTATCGACTTCGAGCGTAACGTCAAAGGACTGTATGCTCTCGCCGTTGCTCTCGAGCGCCGACTCGAACAGCGTCCGCGTCGCCGAGGCGGGGGTACGCAGTATCATTTTCTGCCGCCGGAGCTCCGCGAGCGTGACGGCCCCCTTCCGCGCGAGCGGATTGTCCACCGACATGACGCACGTGAGATAGTCCGTGTCCAGCAGCATGGAGGAGAAGCGCGGATCGCCGTACGCGCCGTCCACGATGGCGAGATCCAGCTCGTAATTTTCCAGCATATCATAAAGATTATTTATGGTATCCGTAAAAAGGATTATCTTCAATTTTCCTTTCTGGTTGCTGTACCGCGCGAGCGCCGCGGCGGTAAGATTGCTCTCGGACGTATGCGTTATGCCGATGCGGAGCAGCGAGAGATGACGCTCGGCGTTTTGCAGCTCGGCAAACATCCGTTCATGGAGCGCCTTCATCCGGCGGGCGTAGTTCACCACGATCTCCCCTTGCGGCGTCAGCTTTAATCCGGCTTTGTTGCGCACGAAGAGCGGCGCGTCCACCTCCTGCTCGAGCTGCTTGATATGGTGGCTCACCGCGGGCTGCGTCATGTTCAGTTCCTCCGCCGCACGGGTGAAATTTTTGTATTCCGCCACGGCCAGAACGGTCTGCAATTTTGTGCTCAGCATGGCTGCGCGCCTCCCGTTATATCAATAATATTTATATATCCTAAAAATAATATAATTTGCTCTTATTGCATTTCGATTATATCATAGCCCCAGAAAACGTCAATCGCTTTTTCAGGGAGGGCTGCTTGTATGATTCCGTCGGTCTACGAAAGGCTCCACATCACGCCGGGCGTGTCGGCCGTGATCGTCTCGCTCGCGCTGATGCTCATCGCCGGTTTTGCGATGACGCGCCTTACGTCAAAGCTCCGGCTGCCGAACGTCACGGCGTACATTGTCTCCGGCATTCTGCTCGGGCCGTTCTGTCTTGATCTCGTCCCGCGCGGCGTGATCGACGGCATGAGCTTTCTCGCCGACATCGCGCTCGCATTCATCGCTTTTTCCACCGGCGAGTTTTTCCGCATTTCCACGCTGAAGAAAAGCGGGACGAAGGTGCTCGTCATCACGGTGCTGGAGGCATGTCTCGCCTCGGCGCTGGTGTTTCTCGTGTGCTATTTCCCGCTCGGGCTGGATCTCAACTTTTCGCTCGTGCTCGGCGCGCTCGCCGCGGCCACCGCTCCGGCCTCCACGGTGATGACGATCCGGCAGACCGGCGCAAAGGGCGATTTCGTCGATACGCTCCTGCAGGTCGTCGCGCTTGACGACGCGGTGGGGCTCGTAGCGTACAGCGTTGCGATCTCCGTCGCTGTGGCGGCGGATACGGGGAGCTTCGATCTTCTCTCCGTTCTCCGGCCGCTCGGCGTCAATCTGCTGGTGTTCTGTCTCGGCGGTGTGTTCGGGCTGCTGCTGAAGCTCTTTCTGGACGGGCGCTCGGCGGATAACCGCCTGATCGTCTCGGTGGCGCTGCTGTTCGCCTTCTGCGGCATCTGCACGGCGCTGGATGTTTCGCCGCTGCTCGGCTGCATGGCCATGGGCATGGTGTACATCAACACGACCGGCGACGAGCGGCTCTTCAAGCAGCTCAACTACTTCTCTCCGCCGATCCTGCTGCTCTTTTTCGTGCGGTCGGGGCTCAACTTTGATCTCGGCGCGCTCGTGAACACCTCCGACGCCATCGGCGGCGTGCCGCTTGTCTGGGTCGGCGTGGCTTACTTTTTCGTGCGCATTCTCGGCAAATACGGCGGCGCGTTCTCCGGCTGCCTGCTCACCGGGAAGGATAAGCGGGTGCGGAACTATCTCGGTCTCGCGCTGATCCCGCAGGCGGGCGTTGCGATCGGTCTCGCCGCGATGGGCGCGCGCACGCTCGGCGGCAGCGCGGGAACGGCGCTTGAAACGATCATCCTCTCGTCGAGCGTTCTGTATGAGCTCATCGGCCCCGCGTGCGCGAAGCTCTCGCTCTATCTTTCGCATTCGTATTCCAACAAACTCGAGGACATCACGCCCGAGCCGGAGCCGGACGAGACCGGCTGTCCGAAAAGCGAAGTTGAGCGGCTCATCGAGCGGATCAACGCCATCCAAAGCGAGCTGCCCGCGCACCGCGCGGTCTATTATGAGGACGAAAAAGCGTTTTCGGACGCCGCCGAAGAGCACTATGCCGCGCTCTACCGGGCGCTGCCGGCTGAAAGGAGAAAACGATGATCTTTGCCATGCATGACCCTCTCGCCGATCTTCTCGGCGAATGGTCCCGCGGACTGAACACCGGCTCGGTGCTGCTGCGCATCGCGCTGGCGGTGCTGCTCGCCTCGGTGATCGGGTGCGAACGGTCAAGCAAACGCCACTCGGCGGGGCTGCGCACGTTTGTGCTCGTATCCTTTGCCTCCACGGTATCCATGCTGCTCGACGTATACCTGATGAGCAACTTCGGCACGCGGCTGCCCATTCTCTCGGCGGCGACCGTCATCGCCGCGGCGCTCGTGAGCGGCAACGCCATTCTCTTCAGCTCCCGCAGCCAGATCAAGGGCCTCACGACCTCCACGGGCCTTTGGGCGTGCAGCATTCTCGGCTTTGCGATCGGCGCGGGGCTGTACACGGTCACGGGGATCGTGTTTCTCTTTTTCCTGTGCATTCTCGCGTGCTTTCCGGCGTTCGAGCAGTATTTGAAAAACCGCTCCAATCATTTTGAGATCCATCTGGAGCTCAAAAACAGCGGCTATCTGCGCGACTTCGTCACCGTGAGCCGGCGGCTGGGCCTTCGCATCGACGATATTGAGGCGAATCAGGCGTATGCCGGTTCAGGGCTGAGCGTATTCACCGTGACGTTCACCATATGCAGCGCCGAGCTGAAAAAGTATAAGACCCACCGCGAGATCATCGAAGCGCTCTCGTCGCTGGATTACATTTACCACATCGAGGAAATGCGGTAAGGCAGAATATAAGGCAAAAACGCCGCCGGAGGGTCAGCCCTCCGGCGGCATAATATTCGGTTATCCGGTTTTTTCGCTCTTCTTATTCTTCAGCGGGAACGAGGAAGTCCTCCTTCGTGATGGTCATAAGATCGTCCTTCGTCGGCGCTTCCATGGCGGCGAGACGGTTGGCCTGGCGGGAGATGATGTCCTCAAAGCGGTTGCGCACGTCGCGGCCGTTGCCGAAGTTGTCGTCGCGGTTCTTATACATATCCTCGAAGAACTCCTTCGCGTACGTCTCCGCCTCCTCGGTGAGACGGTAGCCGTTCTTTTTGCAGCGCATCCGGAACATGGCCATAAGCTCTTCGCCGTTGTAGTCGGGGAAATACAGATATTTATTGAAGCGTGACTGCAAGCCGGGGTTGGAGTTGATGAATTTCTCCATCGGCTCGTCGTACCCGGCAACGATCACAACAAGATCGTCGCGGTGGTCCTCCATCGCCTTGAGCAGCGTTTCGATCGCCTCGCGGCCAAAGTCGTTCTCGCCGCCGGAGGCAAGGGAGTACGCCTCGTCGATGAACAGCACGCCGCCGAGCGCCGACTGGATGACCTCCTGCGTTTTGAGCGCCGTCTGCCCGACGTAGCCCGCGACGAGCCCCGAGCGATCCACCTCGACAAGCTGCCCCTTGCTCAATGCGCCGATGGCGGCGTACAGCCCCGCCATGAGCCGCGCCACGGTCGTTTTGCCGGTGCCGGGGTTGCCGAGGAACACCATATGCAGGCTCATGGCGCTGTTCGGCAGGCCGTTTTCCTCGCGCAGCTTGCGCACTTTGATGAGATTCGTGAGATTTTTGACCTCGCGCTTGACCGTGCCGAGACCGACAAGCTCCTCGAGCTCTGCCATCAGCTCCTCAAGGCTCGGCTTTGGGGGCTCTTCTTCCTTCTGCGCGGACGCTTCGGCGTCCGCTTTCTTTTCTCCGACGGCAGACACGCCCGTCTGCGCCGTGAACGGCTGCTCGCCGCTCGTCACATAGTCCGCGGCGTTGATGGGCGCTTTGGACTTCATAACGTTTGCCCCGTCGCAGATGGCGGTGAGCTTATCGGAGCACTCGGTGATGTATTCGGCCTCGGCCATCGTGACCTCGTCGTCCACGGCGGCGAGATAGAGCAGGATGTTCGTGAGCATCCGCACAAAAATGCGTGAATTGGCCGTGCCGCGGCGCGCGTCCTGCTCCGTCAGATTCCAGAAGAAGAGCGGCGGCAGGAAATCGGCGCTTTTGCACACCTTCTCGGTGAGCTCCCAGAGAAGGTACGCGCCGGGCTTGCGGCCCTTGGAATAGAGCTGGTTCACCGCGTCCACATGCTGCTGGCCGAGCCGGGGGCTGCCCTTCCAGAGACCGAGCGCGCAGGACACCACAAACTCATCCAGCTCCTGCGCAAGACCGCGCCCCGCGACTTTATAAAACGCCTCCGTGTTGGCGATATAGGTTTTATGCAGCTCCTCCGGGGAGCGTTTCCAGGGTGTCGGCATGGCGCTGTCTCCTTTTTCTGCCGCCCGGACGGACGGAAATTACGCTCTCATTATACAACAATTTTTCCATTTGTGAACGGTTTTTTAAATCTTTGCAGAACGCTTGACATTTATATATAGGAGTGGTAAATTAGCACTCGAAGTAAGAGAGTGCCAACACTCAAAGGCGCCCAGTGCTAATGTGAGGAAGCCGCCGTGGAGATCAGCCAGAGAAAAAAGAAAATACTCGCGGCTGTTGTGGATGAATACATCCGCACGGCAGAGCCGGTCGGCTCCAAGACGATCGCGCAGATCGCCGGGCTCGGGTGCAGCAGCGCCACGATCCGCAACGAGCTCTCCGAGCTCACGGCGCTCGGCTATCTGGAGCAGCCGCACACGAGCGCGGGGCGCATCCCCTCGCCGCAGGGCTACCGGTTCTACGTAAACGAGCTCATGGAGCGGCAGAGAGTCTCCGTTGAGGAGGCCGAGGCGATCAACGCCCGGCTGAGCGAAAAGATGGAGCAGCTCGACAAGCTGATGAGCGACGCCGGAAAGCTCGCCGGTCAGCTCACCGGCTACCCGGCGCTGACGCTCAGCGCGCCGCGCGCCGCGACGATCCGGCGGTTCGATCTTCTCTACATTGACGCGAACACCTTCATAATCGTTGTTCTTCTCGGAGACAATACCGTTAAGAACAAGCTCGTGCATCTGCCGTTTTCGGTGGAGCAGGGGCAGATCCAGAAGCTCTCGGCGCTCTTCAACGCGGGATTCACAAACATCCCCGAGGAGAGCGTGACGCCGGTGCTCATCTCCGCCACGGAGCGCGCGGCGCGTGACACAATGGGGCTCACCTCCATCATCGCCGCCTACGTCATTGAGGTGCTCAGCGAGAGCCGCGCGGGTGCGGCGTTCGTCACCGGTGAGAGCAGCCTTCTGCAGCAGCCGGAATTCCGCGATCCCGACAAGGCGCACCGCGTCATCAGCTACCTCTCCGATTCCGACCATCTCATGCGTCTGCCGGGCGCGGCGGACAGCAACCCCGTTCGGGTCATTATCGGGCCGGAGAATGTTGCCGAGGAGCTGCGCGATTCCAGCGTAGTCATGGCAAGCTACGACGCCGGCGAGGGCCAGCGCGGACTGATCGGCGTGGTCGGGCCGCTGCGGATGGACTACAGCGCCGTGGCCGCCAAGCTCAAATACATTGCCGACGGACTCAGCCGTCTGCTCGGCGCAGGCGAAGCCCCCGCGGGCTTCGGAAAAATGATAGTTAAAGGAGACACATGGACCGATGAGCAGCAAGAATAAGGAAACCGCTCCGAAGGAAGAGCAGCCCATCGAAGAAACGCCGGTCGAAGAAGTGCCGGAGGCGATGGTCGAGGAAGTGTCCGAAACGGACGCGCTTCGCGCGGAGCTTGAAAGCGCGCAGAACGACCTCGCCGCGGAAAAGGACAAAAACCTCCGGCTCCGCGCCGAATACGACAATTTCCGCAAGCGCTCTGCCAGAGAGCGCGACAACATCTACGCCGACGTCAAGGCCGACACGCTCAAAAAGCTGCTGCCGATCTTTGATAATCTCGAACGGGCGCTCCGGCAGGAGACCGCGGACGAGGCTTATAAAAAGGGCGTGGAAATGACGATGACCCAGTTCCTCGAAGCGCTCCAGGCGCTCGGCGTCACGCCGATCGAGGCCGTCGGTCAGAAATTCGATCCCAACGAGCACAATGCCGTCATGCACATGGAAGACCCCGAAAAGGGCGAGGGCGAGATCGTGCAGGAGTTCCAGAAGGGCTTCAAAATGGGCGATCGGGTGATCCGCTTCAGTATGGTGCAGGTCGCCAACTGATCTCCCGTTTGAATATATCATCCCATAGTTTATAAAAATATTTCGTCTATACAGGAGGCAATCATTATGTCTAAAATCATCGGTATCGATCTTGGCACTACCAACAGCTGCGTCGCCGTTATGGAAGGCGGCGAGCCGAAAGTCATCCCCAACGCCGAGGGCGCGCGCACTACGCCGTCCGTCGTAGCGTTCTCCAAAACCGGCGAGCGTATGGTCGGTCAGGTCGCAAAGCGCCAGGCCATCACCAACCCCGACCGCACCATTTCCTCCATCAAGCGTGAAATGGGCACCAACTACCGCGTCAACATCGACGGCAAGAGCTACACTCCCCCCGAGATCAGCGCCATGGTGCTGCAGAAGCTCAAGACCGACGCGGAAGCCTATCTCGGCGAGACCGTGACCGACGCGGTCATCACCGTCCCGGCGTACTTCTCCGACAGCCAGCGTCAGGCCACCAAGGACGCCGGCAAGATCGCGGGTCTCGATGTCAAGCGTATCATCAACGAGCCGACCGCGGCTGCTCTGGCCTACGGTCTCGATAAGGAATCCGAGCAGAAGATCATGGTCTACGACCTCGGCGGCGGCACGTTCGATGTGTCCGTGCTCGAGATCGGCGACGGCGTCATCGAAGTTCTGGCCACCGCGGGCGACACCCGTCTCGGCGGCGACGACTTTGATAAGTGCGTGACCGATTACCTCGTCGAAGAGTTCAAGAAGGCCGAGGGCGTTGACCTCTCCGGCGATAAGGTCGCCATGCAGCGTCTGCGCGAGGCCGCCGAAAAAGCGAAGTGCGACCTCTCCGGCGTGACGAGCACCAACGTCAACCTGCCGTATATCACCGCCGATGCGAACGGCCCGAAGCATCTCGACGTGACGCTGACCCGCGCGAAGTTCAACGAGCTGACCCATCATCTCGTTGAGCGCACGATGGCCCCGGTCCGTCAGGCGCTGAGCGACGCCGGCCTCTCCGTGAACGATCTGAGCAAGGTGCTGCTCGTCGGCGGCTCCACCCGTATCCCCGCCGTGCAGGAAGCCGTTAAGAGCTTCACCGGCAAAGAGCCCTTCAAGGGCATCAACCCCGATGAGTGCGTGGCCGTGGGCGCTGCCATTCAGGGCGGCGTACTCGGCGGCGACGTCGAAGGCATCCTGCTGCTCGACGTGACCCCGCTGTCTCTCGGCATCGAGACGCTCGGCGGCGTCTGCACCAAGCTCATCGACCGCAACACCACCATCCCGACCCGCAAGAGCCAGGTGTTCTCCACCGCCGCGGACAACCAGACCTCCGTCGAAGTCAACGTCCTGCAGGGCGAGCGCGAGATGGCGCAGTACAACAAGAGCCTCGGCCGCTTCCATCTGGACGGCATCGCCCCGGCGCGCCGCGGCGTGCCGCAGATCGAGGTCACTTTCGATATCGACGCCAACGGCATCGTGAACGTCTCCGCGAAGGATCTCGGCACCGGCAAGGAGCAGCACATCACCATCACCGCTTCCTCCAACCTCTCCAAGGACGACATCGATAAGGCCGTCAAGGAAGCCGAGCAGTTCGCCGCCGAGGATAAGAAGCGCAAGGAAGAGGTCGACGTCCGCAACGCGGGCGACCAGATGGTCTACCAGACCGAGAAGACCCTCTCCGAGATGGGCGACAAGCTCGACGCCGCCGACAAGGGCGAGGTCGAGCAGAAGCTCGCGAGCCTGAAGACCGCCCTCTCCGGCACCGACACCGAGTCCATCAAGAAGGCGACCGAAGAGCTGACCCAGGCTTTCTACAAGGTCAGCGAGAAGATGTACCAGCAGGCCAACCCGCAGGGCGCGCAGGGCAATCCGGGCGCGGGCTACACCGATCCCGGTGCGCAGCAGGGCCAGCAGCAGGGCGGCCAGTACTACGACGCCGACTACGAAGTCGTGGACGACGACAAGGACAAGAAGTAAGATCATCCCAATTTGAGTCCCAATCAACGGAATGCGGGGCGGACGGATTTCCGGTCCGCCCGCGTTCCATGTTAAGAGGATAGCTATATGGCCGATAAACGCGATTATTATGAGGTACTTGGCATCGACAAGAGCGCCAGTGCCGACGACATAAAGAAAGCCTACCGGAAAAAGGCGAAGGAATTCCACCCCGACCTGCACCCCGGCGACAAGGAGTGCGAGCAAAAATTCAAAGAGGTCAACGAGGCCTACGAGGTGCTCTCCGACGCCGATAAGCGCGCGAAGTACGACCAGTACGGCTTCGCCGCGTTCGATCCGTCCAGCTTCCAGTCGAGTGCCGAGGGCTTCGGCGGCTTTGCCGACATTCTGAACGATCTCTTCGGCGGCGGCTTTGGCGGAGGGTTCGGCGGCGGCTTCGGCGGTTTCGGCGGCGCGCAGCGCTCGCCGAACGCCCCCATGCGCGGCGAGAACGTCCACACTGAGGTGCAGGTCAGCTTTGAGGAGGCCTGCTTCGGCGTCAGCCGTGAGCTGGACGTTATGAAGGTCGAGACCTGCGACAAATGCAAGGGCACCGGCTGCGCCGAGGGCACGACCCCCGAGATCTGCCCCGACTGCAAGGGCCGCGGCAGCGTGACGCGCACGGCGCGCACGCCCTTCGGCATGATGCAGACGCAGGAGCCCTGCTCCCGCTGCGGCGGCACGGGCAAGATCATCCATCAGCCGTGCCCGACCTGCAAGGGCAAGGGCAAGGTGCGCCGCTCGCGCCGCATCAAGGTGGACATCCCCGCCGGTATCGACGACGGGCAGACCATCTCCCTGCGCGGGCTCGGCAACGCCGGGCGCAACGGCGGTCCGGCGGGCGACCTGCTCGTAACGGTGAGCGTGCGCCGCCATCCGCAGTTTGAGCGCGAGGACACGTCCATTCTCTATGAGCTGCCCGTGTCCATCGTGCAGGCGTCGCTCGGCGCGGAAGTCGAGGTGCCGACGATCGACGGCAAGGTGAAATACACCGTGCCCGAGGGCACGCAGTCCGGAACGGTGTTCCGTCTGCGCGGCAAGGGCGTGCCGTATCTCCACGGCGGCGGCCGTGGCGACCAGTTCGTCACGGTGCGCGTCGTCACGCCGAAGAATCTGACGGTCGAGCAGAAGGATCTTCTCCGCAAGCTCGGCGAAAGTCTCGGCGACACCGGCGTCTCGCCGAAGAAAAAAAGCATCTTCGGCGGAAAATAAATACCGCTTACCAATATCCGCCGCGCGGGTTTCCCGCGCGGCGGATACAGACTGTCGAAAAAGCCTCGCAGAGTTTGCGCCCGCAGGCGCAAATAGAGTGCAAAACATTTTTGCCGG